>Ga0190275_10000495_pt1 | contig 34477 bp, 28 predicted proteins | sample Popmic550T_FD_133745 | JGI IMG/M metagenome (GOLD analysis project Ga0190275, IMG submission 133745) | Populus adjacent soil microbial communities from riparian zone of Yellowstone River, Montana, USA - 550 T | ecosystem: Environmental > Terrestrial > Soil > Riparian zone > Trees stand | place... | reverse complement strand
TGCCGGGCCTGAGCTCCGACACGCGGCGCAAGCTCAACATCCTGCGCAACGGCCTGACTCTGGCGGCGCCGACCACGCCGGGCGCGGCTGCCGAGCTCAACCGGATCGCGACCGAGCTCCAGTCGCAATATGGGCGCGGGCGCGGCACGATGAGCGGCGAGACGCTCACCGGCAACGAGATCGAGGCGCGGATGGGCACGGTCCGCAACCCGGCCCAGCTCCAGGAAATGTGGACGAGCTGGAACAACAATGTCGGCTCGCCGATGCGTCCCCAATATCAGCGCATGATCGCGATCGCCAACGAAGGCGCGAGCAATCTCGGCTTTGCCGATACCGGGGCGATGTGGCGCTCCAAATACGACATGACTCCCGAGGAGTTCGCGGCTTCGACCGAGCGGCTGTGGAACGAGGTCCGGCCGCTCTACGTTGAGCTGCACTGCTTCACCCGCGCCGGCCTCAATCGCCGCTACGGCAACGAGGTCCAGGCGGCCAATGGGCCGATACGGGCCGATCTGCTGGGCAATCTGTGGGCGCAGGAATGGGGCAACGTATACGACGTCGTCGCGCCGCCCACCCAGGGGGCGGAGCCCTACGATCTGACCCGGCTGCTCGAGCAAGCCAATTACACGCCCGAGCGGATCGTCCGCCAGGGCGAGGCCTTTTTCAGCTCGCTCGGCTTCGCTCCGCTGCCGGCGACATTTTGGCAACGGTCGATGATCACCCAGCCCAGGGACCGCGAGGTGATCTGCCACGCCTCGGCCTGGGACGTCGACAATGTCGAGGATCTACGGATCAAGATGTGCACGAGGGTCAATGCCGACGATTTCGTCACGGTCCACCACGAGCTCGGCCACAATTATTACCAGCGCGCCTATAACAGGCAGCCCTTCCTCTATCTCGACAGCGCCAATGACGGATTTCACGAGGCGATCGGCGACATGATCGCGCTTTCGGTGACTCCGGAATATCTGACCCAGATCGGCCTGCTCCAGCAAAACCAGATGCCCAACGAGGAGCAGGACCGGGCGCTGTTGCTCAGGCAGGCGCTCGACAAGATCGCGTTCCTGCCCTTCGGCCTGTTGATCGACCGCTATCGCTGGGGGATTTTCTCGGGCCAGATCCAGCCTGGCGAATATCAGGCGGCGTGGGACCGGATGCGGCTGCAATATCAGGGGATCGTGCCGCCGACCGCGCGGACCGAAGCCAATTTCGACGCCGGCGCCAAATATCACGTGCCGGCGAGCGTGCCCTACACGCGCTATTTCCTCGCCCGCATCCTCCAGTTCCAGTTCTTCAAGGCGGCGTGCGACATCGCCGGCTGGCGCGGGCCGCTCCACCGTTGCTCCTTCTACGGCAATCGCGACGTCGGGCGGCGGTTGAACGAGATGCTCGCCATGGGACTGTCGCGGCCCTGGCCCGAGGCGCTCCAGGCATTCACCGGCACCCGCGAGATTTCGGCCGAGCCGATGGTCGAATATTTCCGGCCCTTGCTCGGCTATCTGCGTGAGCAGAATCAGGGGCGGCGGTGCGGCTGGTAGCTTCACTTGCGTTTGCCTGCGCAGCTGCCTCCGCCGCTGCACAGGCGCCGCCCTGGAACCCGGCGGCCCCCGAAAACCGCCAGGTGCTGCCGGCCTTCAACTATGCCAGTGTAGAGAGCGTGCTGACCCAGATCGGGGCGCGGTTCGAGCGGCGCGGGACCGCGGACCGGCCGGCGCTCAATATCATTTTCCCCAGCAACAGGCGCGCGGCGATCGTGTTCGGCAATTGCGAGCGCCAGGGCGCCGCGTGCAGGGCGATCAGCATCCAGGCGATCTGGGCCCGGCCGGCGGGGGCGGCGGCGGCGCGGCTGCCGCAGTCGATCCAGGCGTTCAACCAGCGTTACGCCTTCTCGCGCGCCTATCTGCTCGCCGACGGGCGGCCCGCGCTGCAGCGCTATCTGACCGCAGATTACGGCTTCATCCGCGGCAATCTCGCGGTCAATCTGCTGGTCTTCGCCAACCAGTCGGAGCGATTCGCCGCCGAAGTGCTGCGCTAGAGCCCATTGGGGCGCTAGAGCTGCCCGATCAGATATTCGGCGCTGGAGACGCTGAACGCCCCGGGCTCCTCGACGTTGAGCTCGGTGACGACGCCGTCGTCGACGATCGCGGACCAGCGCTGGCTGCGCTTGCCCATCCCGAACTTGGAGAAGTCGGCGGAAAGGCCGAGCGCCTCGGCGAAGGCGCCATTGCCGTCGGCGAGCATCGTCACCTTGCCGTCGGCTCCGGCCTGCGCCCCCCAGGCCTGCATCACGAAGACGTCGTTGACCGAAACGCAGGCGACTTCGTCGACGCCCTTGGCCTTGAGCTCGCCGGCTTTCTCGACATAGCCCGGCAAATGGCGGGCCGAGCAGGTCGGCGTGAACGCGCCGGGAACGGCGAACAGAGCGACCTTGCGGCCGGCGAAATAGTCGCCGGTCTCGATCGGCTGGGAGCCGTCGGGCGTCGCCTTGGTCAGGGTCATGTTGGGGATCCGGTCGCCGACGCTGATGGCCATGTGGTTTCTCCTGGGAAGGTGTCGGCCCGGGCCTTAGCAATTGTCGGGCCGCGCGCCAAACGCCTATAGCGGAGTCATGGACGCGCCACGATTCCTCAGCGGCCAGTTCCTGCTCGCCATGCCGGGCATCGGCGATCCGCGCTTCGAGCGGGCGGTGATCGCGATGTGCGTCCATGACGAGGCGGGCGCGCTCGGCATCGGGCTCGGCCGGGTGGTGGCGCGGCTCGGCTTCCACGATTTGCTGAAGCAGCTCGCTATCGCGCCGGGCGAGGCGCCGAACGTGCCGATCCACCATGGCGGCCCGGTCGAGCCGCAACGCGGCTTCATCCTCCATAGTCCCGATTGGGGCGGCGACGAGAGCATCCATGTCGGCAAAAGCTGGGTGCTCTCCGCGACGACCGACATCCTGCGGGCGATCGCCGAAGGGAAAGGGCCGGCCCGCTGGGTCGCGGCCCTGGGCTATGCCGGCTGGGGTCCGGGCCAGCTCGAGCTGGAGCTCGGGCGGCACGGCTGGTTCGCGACACCGGGCGACGAAAAGCTGCTCTACGAATGCGACGTCGATACGCGCTGGGCCGCCGCATTCCAGGCAGCGGGGATCGATTCCCGCCTGCTCACCACCGAATATGGCACCGCCTAAGTTGTTGTCACCACAGCCTTAACCTCAACGCTTCATCCCCCGCAAACCAGCCGGTGCGACCTTGCGAGTCGGCTGGCGCACCCTGCGTCCGGCCGCATGGACCAGAGTGGGGGCTATCATGAGTGGACGGATGAAGAAGGGCGGCCTCTTCGCGGCGGCCGCGTTGACGTTATGCGCCAGCATGCCGGCCAAGGCGGCGATGCAATGCTGGAACCCGACCCAGGTCGCCGCTGCCAAGGTCCGGGACCTGCAGTCGCGGCTGATGGTCGCGACATTGCGCTGCCAGGCGATGGGGGTCGACGTGTCCGGCGCCTACAATAGGTTCGTCGGGGCCAACCGGGCGACGATTCAGGGCGCCAATGCGGTGCTGCTCGCCCAATTCCGCTCGGGCCATGGCGGCGAAGCGCAGCTTCATTACGACCGGTTCGCCACCGCGCTCGCCAATTTCTACGGCGCCGACGCGACCGACCACGAAGTCTGCGCCGGCACCGGGGCGCTTGCCGACGAGGCGGCGGCCGCAGGCGGCGACATCGACCGGCTGGTGGCGATCGAGGACAGGCTCGGCTTCTCCTCGCGCCTGCCGGGCGGGGAATGCGGGATCAGCTTCGCCTCGGCGGCAGGCGGGAATTGAGCGCCCGGACCACATATAAAGATATCTTTATATTTGCATTTGCGGGCGGCCGCGGCTAGGGCAGACCCACGCGACCGCCTGATTTTTGCCGGCGGTCTTTTTCACGCTTCAGGAGACCAGCACGTGGCAACCCAGCCCCAGACCCGGTTCAGCGACTATGTGGTCGCCGACATTTCCCTCGCCGATTTCGGCCGCAGGGAGATCGAGATCGCCGAAACCGAGATGCCCGGCCTGATGGCCCTGCGCGAAGAATATGGCGCCTCGAAGCCGCTCAGGGGCGCCCGCGTCACCGGCTCGCTGCACATGACCATCCAGACGGCGGTTCTGATCGAGACGCTGACCGCGCTGGGCGCCGAGGTCCGCTGGGCCTCGTGCAACATCTTTTCGACCCAGGATCATGCCGCCGCCGCGATCGCCGCGACCGGGGTCCCGGTCTTCGCCATCAAGGGCGAGACGCTCGAGGAATATTGGGATTATGCCGCGCGGATCTTCGACTGGGGCAGCGAGGAGACCTGCAACATGATCCTCGACGATGGCGGCGATGCCACCATGTTCGCGCTCTGGGGCGCGCGGGTCGAGGCCGGCGAAGAGCTGTTCGAGCCGACCAACGAAGAGGAAGAGATTTTCGCGGTCACGCTGAAGCGTTTCCTGGCTGAGCGCCCGGGCTACCTCACCAAGACCGTGGCGGCGATCAAGGGCGTCTCCGAAGAGACCACCACCGGCGTCCACCGGCTCTACGACCTCGCCAAGAAGGGCAAGCTTCCCTTCCCGGCGATCAACGTCAACGACTCGGTCACCAAATCCAAGTTCGACAATCTCTACGGCTGCAAAGAGAGCCTGGTCGACGCCATCCGCCGCGCGACCGACGTCATGCTCGCCGGCAAGCTTGCCTGCGTCGCGGGCTTCGGCGACGTCGGCAAGGGCAGCGCGGCTTCGCTCCGCAACGGCGGCGCGCGGGTGATCGTGACCGAAGTCGATCCGATCTGCGCGCTGCAGGCGGCGATGGAGGGCTATGAGGTCGTCACGATGGAGGAGGCGGTCACCCGTGCCGACATCTTCGTTACCGCGACCGGCAATGCCGACGTCATCACGTTGGATCACATGCGCGCGATGAAGAATATGGCGATTGTGTGCAACATCGGCCATTTCGACAGCGAGATACAGATCGCCGCATTGGGCAACATGAAATGGACCGAGATCAAGCCGCAGGTCGACGAGGTCCAGTTCCCCGACGGCAAGAAGATTCTCGTCCTCGCCAAAGGGCGCCTGGTCAATCTGGGCTGCGCGACCGGCCATCCGAGCTTCGTGATGAGCACCAGCTTCACCAACCAGGTGCTGGCGCAGATCGAGCTTTGGACCAAGGCGGACCAGTACGGAAAAGACGTATACGTCCTGCCCAAGCATCTCGACGAGAAAGTCGCGGCGCTGCACCTCGACAAGCTCGGCGTCAAGCTCTCCAGGCTAAGCCAGAAGCAGGCCGATTATATCGGCGTGCCGGTCGAAGGGCCGTTCAAGCCCGACCATTACCGCTATTGACCTGGCCGCGCCAAGGACCCTAGCGCGCCATTGATCCGGTGACCATGGAGATCAGCCTCAGCGAAGCCGAACAGCTGGCGCGCGCCGGCGCCGCGGCGCTGCAGGCGGGCAACGCCGCCGAAGCCATAAAGAGCTTCGAGCGGGTGACGGCGAGCGGACGGGCCAACCTCCAGATCTGGTTGCTGCTCGCTTATGCGTGCCGCCAGGCCGGGGACCATGCGGGTGCCGAGAAGGCGGCGGACGAGGTCCTCGCCCTGGACAATCGCAACCTTCGCGCCCTGATCGTGAAAGGCGATGCGCGCGACGCGACCGGAGAGGGGCGCGCCGCCGGCAATTTCTACAAAACGGCGACGACGCTTGCCTCCCGGCTGGAAACGCTGCCGCCCGACCTCGCTGCCGAGCTCGAGCGCGCCGGCAAGCGCGCGGCGGACCTCGTGGCGGGTTTTCGCAAGGGGCTCGAGGCGCATCTCGCCGCGGCGGGCTTCGACGAGGCGCGGCGCTCCGCGCGGTTCCAGGAATCGATCGCGATCCTGCTCGAGGAGAAACAGGTCTATCTCCAGCAGCCGACCGCTTATTATTTCCCGCGTCTCCCGCAGATCCAATTTTACGAGCGGTCCGGGTTCGAATGGGTCGCTTCGGTCGAAGCGGCCGCGGGCGACATGCGCGCCGAGCTCGAGGCCGTGCTCGCGCAGGACGGGCTATTCCGGCCCTATCTGCAGTCGCGCCGGGACCGGCCGAGCTACGATTTCCACGGCCTGCTCGACAATCCGGCGTGGAGCACGCTCTATCTGTGGGAGAATGGCGGGCCGGTGGAGAAGAACGTCGCCCGTTTTCCGAAGACCTTCGCGGCGCTTCAGGAGGTACCGCTGCCGCGCATCACCACGCGCGCGCCCTCAATCCTGTTCTCGCTCCTGAAGCCCGGCGCACGAATCGAGGCGCATCACGGCATGATCAATACCCGGCTGATCTGCCACCTGCCGCTGATCGTCCCGCCCGATTGCGGCTTCAGGGTCGGCAACGAGACCAGGGCGTGGGAGGAAGGCAAGCTGCTGATCTTCGACGATACGATCGAACATGAGGCATGGAACGACAGCGACGAGGACCGCATCGTTCTGATCTTCGACGTCTGGCGGCCAGAGCTCAGCGAGGATGAGCGCCGCGCCGTCGTCGCGATCTTCGAGTCGATCGACACGCAGGGCGGCTGACAGGCCGCACGCGGCCCGGCTCTTCTTCAGGGGCTCATTCAGGAAGGAGCGCGTTTCGCGAGGGCCGTTCCGCCGGGCCGGCTTCGCCCGCCAATCCCCGTTCGGCAAAAAAAAGGGCCGCCCGAAGGCAGCCCCGAAGAGGTTGGACGTGCGGTCTTCTAGAAGTCGACGATCGCGCCGGCGTAGAAGTAACGACCGACATAATCCCAGGGCGTACCGGCGGCAGTGCCGGTGGAGCCGAAGGTGTTCCGCAGGATGCGCGGATCGTTGTCGAACACATTCTCGACACCTCCATAGAACTGGAACCGCTCGTTGACGCGATGGCTGAGACGAACCCCGTGGTACCACTGGGCGGGGTACCAGACCTCGGCAGTGAGATCCGCATTCTGGGCCGGACGGCCATCGATCCCGAAGTAGCTCTCGTAGGCACCGATCGTCTGCTTGCCGACATAGTTGGTCTGCCAGCGCAGATCCCACGGCCCGACGCCATAGCTGAGGGTGAGGAACGCGGCCAGCTGAGGATCGCCAACCTCGCTCAGGACCCGGTCGCGGAAGGTCGGATCGGTCGGGCTGACGAAGTTGTCGCGCCGGATGACGTAGGTCGCGAGCCCCCGGAAGTTCAGGCGATGCCCGTTGTCGAACGTGCGCCGGTAGCTCAGCTCCACGTCGATGCCGTCCGCCTTGAACTGGGCGAAGTTCACGCCGCCCGAGATCAGCGCCGGATTCGGGAAGGAGAAGTCCGGATTGCGCGGATTGATCAGGTCGCAGAACTGGTTCGGCCGCGGCAGATCGTAGCACTGGTTGAGGATCACCTGGGCACCCAGCACCGCGATCAGATTGTCGACGCGGATCCGGTAATAATCGACGGTCAGGCTGAGGCCGGGGACCCAGCGCGGCGTGATCACCGTGCCGATCGTCAGGCTCTTGCCGGTTTCCTCGGACAGGAACGGATTGCCCTGCGAGAAGAAGCCGGTGGACTGGGTCCGCGCCAGCGTGTTGATGAACCCGACGGGGACGCCATCCGCGCCGCAGTTCCCCGCGCGGTTGGCCGTGCCGTTGCCGATATTCGCGACATCGCACGGATCGGCGATGAACGCGAAGTTCTGCGTCGGCTCGGTGTAAAGATCGCTGAGCGTCGGAACGCGGACCGACTTGGAGTAGTTCGCCCGGAAGCGGATATCGCGAACCGGGGCCCAGGTGCCGTTGATGTTGTAGGAGAAGGTGTTGCCGACCGTGCCGGCGGCGGAGTTATAGTCGGAATAACGGCCGGCCGCGGTGAGTGTCAGTTCCTGCGCGAAGGGAAGGTCGCGCAGCAGCGGCAGCTCGATCTCGCCGAACGCTTCCTTGACCTCCAGAGCCGGCGGATCGAACGTCGCGAAGGCGTTGAAGAAGGTGCCGCCCGCGGCCGACAGCGGATCGGCCTCAAGGAAGGCCGTCTCGCGCCGCCACTCGGCGCCGAGCACGAAGCGGACCGGACCGCCCGGCAGCTCGAAGAGCTGCGAGAGGTCGCCGTTGACGTAGGCGACGGCATTGTACTGGCTGGCGCGCTGCTCGACCCACGACGTCGTGTTGGAGAAGTCCAGCGCTGCCGCGCTCGGTCTGCCAAAGCCGAAGGTGTTGATCGGCACGCAGTCCGGCCGTGTCACCGCGACCTGGTTCACCCGGCAGACGATCTGGCCGGCGGCGTTGCGAACCGCGTCGATGGCCAGCAGGAAGCCGTCGGCATTGCCGTTCAGATCGAAGGCGACCAGATCGTTGTGCTCGTCCTGGCGGATGTCCACTCGGCCGTAGTTGAACGCGACCTCGTAGTTCCAGTCCTCGTTGAAGTCGCCCTGGATGCCGGCGACGAAGCGGTAGGTGTCGCGGGTGACGATCTCCTGACGGCCGCCAAAGTCGATGTTGAAGCGGCCGACCGGAAGGACGCCGTTGGCAACGGTCGTGGGATTGGCAAGGTTCACCACGCGCCCATTGGGGCAATAGCCGATGCTCTGCGCGGCGGCGAGATTGGCGTCGCTCAAATAAGCGTTGTCGCACATGATGCCGTTATTGTTCGGAATGAGAGCGCCGACGAAGAAGGCGGCGAAGCTCGATTGGAAGAAGCTCGGCTGGCTCTCCTGCTGCGAGTTGATGTGAACGTACTTGGCTTCGAAGAAGGGCCGGAACGCGTCCGATACGTCGAAGTGCATGAGGATGTTCGCGGTGTAGCGGTCGAGGCCCGGAATGATCTGGCCGGTGTTGCGCAGGGTCGAGCCCGGAACTCTGCTGCCCGGGCAGGAAATGACGTTTCCTGAGACGAACGGACGGAAATCGAAGCAGGGCACGTCCTCCAGGAGCTCGCCTGATCCGTCCGCGAAGCGGAACGTCCGGACCTGGCCGTGCGGCGTGCCCGGGTTGATGCAGCGCGCCGCGCCGATCGCCGCATTGGCGGCGCCCGGCGCCAACGTGGGATTGGTGCAGCCGCCCGCTGCGGCCGAGAAGGGCGAGACCGCGGTCAGCGTGCCGCCGTCGGAAATGGCGTTGTTGCGGACCCCGCAGAAGAACGCGCTGTCGGGGACGCCGTCGCCGCTCTGCGGCTCGCCCGTGGAGAATTCGGAGGCGTTGAGCTGGCAGCGGCCGTCATAGGCGCCGGTCAGCTCGGGGCGGTCGCCGAAACTGAGCACTTCGGCGTTGGCATATTCGAGGTTGATCGCGATGTTGGCGCGATCGTCCCAGAAGTTGCGGCCCGCGGTCAGCGAGACGAACTGGATGCCGCGATCGCCCTGCTGGGAGATGCCGCCCTGGCCGCGAAGGCGGATGCCGTCGAAGTCGCGGCGGAGGATGAAGTTGACGACGCCGGCGACGGCGTCGGAACCGTAGACCGCCGAGCTGCCGCCCGTGATCACGTCGATGCGTTCGATCAGGTCGCTCGGAATTGTGTTGATATCGACCACGAAGTCGCCGGGGAGCGCCGTAATGTGGCGGCGGCCGTTGACCAGCACCAGCGTACGGGCGATGCCGAGGCCGCGAAGATCGAGGATGTTGAGGCCGGTGGTGCCGATGAATCGGACCGAGTTGGATTGGCTGAAGGTCGAGCGCAGCGACGGGAGGTCGTTGAGCGCGTCGCCGACATTGGGGTCGCCGCCCTGGAGGTCGTCGGCGGTCACCGAGACGATCGGAACGTTGGATTCGATGTTCGGCCTGCGGATACGCGAGCCGGTGACGAGAATGGCGGGGTCGCTCGACGCCGCTTCCGGCGGCGTGCAGGTCCCGGCCGCGGCCTCTTCGGGCGTGCATTCGTCGGTGGCCTGGGCCTGGGCCGGGGTGGCAAAGGCCATCGAGAGGCCAAAGAGCGCAGCAGAGCTGATCGCGCTCGTGCCGAGCAATCCAAACTTCTTCATCTTCTATTCTCCCCCATAGAGAACGCCGGCCACGGGTGCAGGATGGTGTGGTACAGGCAGAACGCAGCCACAGCCGTTTTGGACCGATCAAGCAAGAGGATCATACGGATTATTCATCGAAAGTTCAGCAAGTGTAGCCGTTTTGCAACATGTTCCGGCCCTTGTTTGAAGCCCGCGGCCCCGGCCTATTCCACAGCCCGGCTTTCGCAAGCCGATGGCGCCGTCTAGACAGGGCACGATGCCGGCCTTCACCCCCCTTCTGACCGCGGTCGTGGCGCTCGCCGCCGGCGCGTGGCTCGCCGTCGCTCTCTGGGCGGGGCTTCGGGCGACGCGGCGGGAGCGCGAGGCGCGCGCGATCATCGGCGACAATGTCCGCCTCGCCGCCCTCCTCCAGGCGGGGCCGGCGATGCCGCTGGTGGTGGCGGCGGACGGGACGATTAGCGGCCCCGACCGCCTCGCCGGCGCGCTCGGGCTCGCTTCATTGCCGCCGCGATGGCTCGCTCTGTTCGGCGAGGAGGCGCCGTTCCCGCTCGAGGCCGCGGCCGGCCTTGGCGGGCACCTCGGCGAGGCGGCGTCGGGCGGACGCTTCAGCCTGACGATGCGCCCTTCGGGCTCAGCGCGCATCTTCAGGATCGACGGCGGACCGGCGCCGGCAGGTTTCGCCGAGCGCTCCGCCTTGCTCTGGTTCCTCGACGTCACCGCCGCCGAAGAGGATGCGGGACGTCTCGCCGGACAGCTCCAGCGCCGCTCGGAGGCGCTCGAAGCCCTGTCGAGCCTGATCGAGGCCGCGCCCTTTCCGATGTGGCACCGCGGGCCCGATCTCAGCCTGGTGATGGTCAACGGTGCTTATGTCGCGGCGGTCGAAGGGGCGGATGCGGCGACGGTGATCGCCCAGGAAGTCGAACTGATCGACGAGGCCGACGGCCGCAGTCCGCTTGCCGACGCAGGCCAGGTCCGCGACCGGCAGCAGGCGTCGTCCCGCACCGTCCCGGCGACGGTCGCCGGCGAACGGCGGATGATGCAGGTGGTCGAGATCCCGCTCGGGCCGAACGGCGTCGCCGGCTATGCGATCGACGTCGAGGACCAGGAGCAGGCGCGGGCCGAATTGAACCGCTTCGTCCGCGCCCAGCGCGACATGCTCGATCGGCTGTCGGCGGGCGTCGCGCAATTCGGCCGCGACCGCGGCCTGATCTTCTTCAACCAGCCGTTCGCGCGGCTTTTCTCGCTGACCGCCGAGTTCCTCGCCGACCGGCCTGAATTCGACCGGGTGATCGACGCGATGCGCGAGGCCGGCAATCTTCCCGAAGTGCGCGACTTTCCGGACTGGAAGGAGGCGCACCGGGCCTGGTTCACCAGCGGCCTCTCGGCGGACGAGGAGGACTGGCTGCTGCCCGGCGGCAAGCATTTGCGGGTCGTCGCCCAGCCGCTGCCCGACGGCGGCCTGCTCACCATCTTCGAGGACCGGACCGAGCAGATCCAGCTCGCCTCGGCGCGCGACACATTGCTGCGGGTCCGAACCGCGACCTTCGACAATCTGTTCGAGGCGGTGGGGGTGTTCGCCTCGGACGGGCGGCTGAACCTGTGGAACAACCGGTTCAAGGAATTGTGGGGCTTCGACGAGGAGCAGCTCGCCAGCCATCCGCGGGTCGATGCGCTGGCGCCGCACCTCGCGGCGAAACTGAAGCGCGCCAGCCATGCCGGGCTGGTGCGCGAACTGGTGCGAAGCGCGACGGTCGAGCGTAAGCAGAGGTCGGGCCGGGTCTCGATGCTCGACGGGCGCGAGTTCGAGTTCGCCGCGGTGCCGCTGCCCGACGGCAATGCGCTGTTCACGATGCTCGACATTTCGGACAGCCGCAAGGTCGAGGCGGCCTTGCGCGACCGCAACGAGGCGCTCGAGGAAGCCGACCGGCTGAAGACCGCCTTCGTCTCCAACATGAGCTATGAATTGCGCACCCCTTTGACTTCGATCGCCGGCTTCGCCGAGATGCTGTCGGGGGGCTATGCAGGCGAGCTGCCGCCGATTGCGGGCGAATATGTCGCCGCGATCCTCGACAGCGTCGCGCGGCTCGGCGCGCTGATCGACAATGTGCTCGATCTAACCCAGAGCGACACGGGCGGCCTGCTGCTCGCCGAGGAGGAGGTTGAGCTTGGCGATCTGTGCAACGAGCTCGCCGAGGAAGTGAAAGCCCTGGCCGAGCGGCAGGAAGTGGAGCTCGCGATCCAGGTCAAGCCCTCGATCGGAGTCGTCACCGGGGATCGGCGGAGACTCAATCAGGCGGTCGGGAACGTGCTGCGCAACGCCTTGCTCTACACGCAGGCGGGCGGCCGGGTATTGCTCCGCGCCGAGGGCGGACGCGACGCGGCCCGGATCATCGTCTCCGACAATGGCCGGGGCATCGATCCCGCCGATCAGGCGCGGGTGTTCGACCGCTTCCAGCGCAGCGCCGAAGGCCGAAGCGAGGAGCAGGGCGCGATCGGCCTCGGCCTGCCGCTCGCCCGCCAGTTCGTCGAGGCGCATGGCGGGACGGTCCAGCTCCAGTCGAAGCCGGGGGAGGGGACGACCGTGACCATCCGCCTGCCGCGCACCGCCGGGCAGCGCGCCGATTATGCCGCGGCCCGCGTCGCCGGATAGCGGATGACCATCCGGCTTGCAGATGCCGAGGCGACCGAGGCGTTCGGCGCGGCGCTCGCGGCGCACGTGCGCGAAGGAGACGCGATCGCCCTGTTCGGGCCGCTCGGGGCCGGCAAGACGACCCTGGCGCGCGGGATATTGCGCGGGCTCGGCCACCGGGGCGACGTCGCCAGCCCGACCTTCCCGATCGTCCAGGTCTATGCGCCGCCCGATACGCGGATCCCGCTCTGGCATGTCGACCTCTACCGGCTCGAGGCGCCTTCCGAGATCGAGGAGATCGGGCTCGGCGAGGCCCGGGACGAGGCGGCTCTGGTGATCGAATGGCCCGAACGCTTGCCCGCGCTCTGGCCCGACGCGCTCCGGCTCACGCTCGCGCTCGACGGCGATGCGCGCGCCTTGACAGCCCTGGTGCCGCCCGCTTGGGGGGAAAGATGGCCACCCCGATGATTCCCCCCGCTTATGCGCCCGATTTCCTCGCCGCGCATGGATGGGAGGACGCCGAAATCCGGCCGCTTGCCGGCGACGCCAGCTTCCGCCGCTATTTCCGGGTCCGTCGCGGCGCCGAGCAAGCGGTGCTGATGGACGCGCCGCCGCCGCACGAAGATGCCCGTCCGTTCGTCGCGACCGCGCAATGGCTCGCCGGGGCCGGGCTTTCGGCGCCCTCCATTCTCGCTCACGATCTCGACCGGGGCCTGCTGCTGATCGACGATTTCGGCGATGCCCGTCTGCGCGAGACGCTCGACGCGGTCCCGGGCCGGGAGCGGGAGCTGTACGAGGTGGCGGTCGATCTGCTCGTCCATCTCCACGCCCAGCCGCCCATGCCCGGCCTTCAAACGCACGGGCTCGACCAGTGGCTGAGCGAGCTCCAATTGTTTCCCGTCTGGTATTGCCCGGCGGTCGGCCTCGAGGTGGATGCCGAGGGCTATCGCGCCGCCTGGCGCGCCACGCTCGGGCCGGTCGCGGGCGACGGCCTTGGACCGGTCACGGTGCTTCGCGATTATCATGCCGAGAATATCATGCTGGTCTCGGGCCGCGCCGGAATCCGCCATTTCGGCCTGCTCGATTTCCAGGACGCGGTCGTCGGCCATCCGGCTTACGATCTGGCCTCGGTGCTCGAGGATGCGCGTCGCGACGTCACCCCGGCAATCGAGCGCGCGATGCTCGATCTCTATATGAATAGAACCGGGCAAGATACTGAATTCGAAACTGCTTATTGGACGCTGGCCGCACAGCGCAACACCCGCATCCTTGGCGTGTTCACGCGGCTGTGGAAGCGCGACGGCAAGCGCCAATATACGGCTTTCCAGCCGCGCATGTGGGGCCTGCTCGAGCGCGATCTCGCTTTTCCCGCGCTGGCCCCGGTGCGTGCCTGGTTCGACGCCAATGTGCCCGCGGACATGCGCGCGGCCGCCTGGGAACCGAATCTATGAGCCGCTATAGGAAGCCGCTGGCGCTGCGGCCTGATCCGGGCGTTACCGTGCCCCGGACGGCGATGGTGATGGCGGCGGGGCTCGGGAAGAGGATGCGACCGCTGACGGCGAGCCGGCCCAAGCCCCTTATCGAGGTGGCGGGGCGGGCGCTGATCGACCATGCGCTCGACCGGCTCCGCGCCGCGGGCGTCGCGAAGGCCGTGGTCAACGTCCATTATCTCGCAGGCGCGCTCGAAGCGCATTTGAAAAACCTGGCCCAAGACATTGAAATCATTATCTCGGACGAGCGCAGGCAATTGCTCGAAACCGGCGGCGGGCTGGTCGGGGCGCTGCCGCTGATCGACAGCGATCCGTTTCTCTCGGTCAATTCGGACAATCTGTGGGTCGACGGACCGGTCGACACTTTGCGGCTGCTCGCCTCCAATTGGGACGAGGCGAAGATGGACGCTTTGCTGCTGCTGGCGCCGCTCGCGAACGCCCATTGTCATATCGGCCGGGGCGATTTCCACATGAGCGCCGCGGGTGTGCTCAGGCGGCGCAAGCCGAACGGAGTGGCGCCCTTCGTATTCACCGGCATCCAGATCCTCTCGAAGCGATTATTCGCGGGGGTATTACCCGAGGGGCCGTTCTCGACCAACATCCTGTGGGACCGCGCGATCGCGGCGGGGCGCTGCTTCGGCTCGGTCCACCAAGGCCTGTGGTTCGACATCGGCCGCCCGGAGAGCATCGCCAGGGCCGAGGCGCTGCTGGACGGGGCCTGACCCAGGAGGCTAGACCCGGCCGGTGCATCCCAAAGTCTTCACCATCCCGCCGCACCGCGCTTTCGCCGACGCGCTCGCGGCCGGGCTGATCGCGCGCTTCGGCAGGGAGAAGACCGGGCTCGCCCAGGGCATATTGCTGCTGCCGAACAACCGCGCGGCGCGCGCGATCCAGGACGCTTTCGTCAGGCGCTCGGGCGGCGGACTGCTGCTGCCGCGGCTGGTCCCGGTCGGCGATCCCGAGATCGACGAGCGGATCGGCGGGATGCTGGAGCCGCTGGGCGCGGACGAAGAGCCGATGCCGCCGGCGGTCGAACCGGCATTGCGGCTGATGCTGCTCGCCCGGCTCGTCCAGATGCACCTCGGCGCCGACGCGGCCGAGGCGCTGCGGCTCGCGCAGGATCTGGCGCGCACGCTCGATCAATTGCTGATCGAGGAGGTCGATCCTGCCCGGCTCGCCGGTTTCGCCGAGGAGCGGCCCGAGCTGTCGCTCCATTGGCAGAAATCGCTCGATCAGCTGAGGCTGATCCTGCACGACTGGCCCGAAATATTGCGCGACCGGGGCCTCATCGACCTCGCCGACCGCCGGAACGGTCTGCTCGGGGCGGTGGCGCGGCGCTGGAGGGAGCGGCCCCCAGCCGGGTTCGTCTGCGCCGCCGGAATCACAATCGGCGGCCCGGCGGCGGCGCGGCTGCTCGGCGTGGTGGCGCGGCTCGAGACCGGGATGGTGGTGCTGCCCGGGCTCGACCTCGAATTGCCGGCGGAAGAATGGGACGCGCTTGGGCCGCACCAGCCGGACGAGGACGGCCGGCGGCGGCCGGCGATCGAGACCCATCCGCAATTCCACTTGAAGCTGCTGCTCGACCGGATGAGCGTGGCGCGAAGCGAAGTGGCGCTCTGGCGCCGGGGCAGCGGGCACGACGCACCCGCCGCGCGCAGCCGCGCCATCGCCAACGCCATGGCGCCGGCTTTGTTCACCCGCAAATGGCAGGCGCTGAAGCCGGCCCAGCGGCGGCTTTCCGGGGTGCGCGCGCTCGAGCTCGCCGATCCGGCCGGGGAGGCGCAGGCGATCGCGCTTGCGCTGCGCGAGGCGCTGGAGGAGCCGGGGCGGACCGCCGCTCTGGTGACCCCGGACCGGGCGCTGGCGCGGCGGGTCTCGGCCCATTTGAAGCGCTGGGGGGTCGAAGCGGACGACAGCGCCGGGCGGCCCCTCGCGCAAACCCCGCCGGGCACCTTGCTGCTCGCCGCCGCCGCCGCCGCCGCCGAGCGATTCGCGCCGGTCGCACTGCTCGCCTTGCTCAAGCATCCATTGGTGATGGCCGGGCCGCAACGGCTCGACTGGTTGAACGGCGTGCGCCGGCTCGATCTCGTCCTGCGCGGGCCGCGACCGCCGGCGGGCCTTGCCGGGGTCGCGGTCCACCTCGCCGACTCCGAAGCGCGCGATACGAAATTGCGCGGGCAAGTCGCTTCATGGTGGGCAAAGGCGGCCCCCTTGCTGGAACCGCTGGAGGCGGCGTTCGAGGCGGAGAAGGGGTTTGCCGCGCTGCTGGCGGCGTTGCGCGAAGCGGTTTCGCGCCTGGCCGGCGACGCCGCCTGGTCGGGCCCGGCGGGGCGCGCCGCGGCGGAGTTGCTCGCCGATCTGGAGGCGGCGGCGGGGCAGGGGCCCGAGCGCGCTTCGTCACGCGATCTGTCGGCGATGCTCGAGCGGCTGATGGCTCCCGTCGCGGTGCGCCCGCCTTATGGCCAGCATCCGCGCCTCGCCATCTGGGGCCTCATAGAGGCGCGGCTCCAGCACGCCGATCTGATGGTGCTCGCCGGCCTGAACGAAGGCGCCTGGCCAGCCTTGCCGGCTCCCGACCCGTGGCTGGCGCCGCGGCTGCGCGCCGATCTCGGCCTGCCCTCGCTCGAGCGGCGGATCGGCCTTTCGGCGCACGATTTCGCCTGCGCGCTCGGGGCCCGGCAGGTTCTGGTGACGCGCGCCCGGCGCGACTCGCGCGCGCCGGCGATCGCCTCGCGCTTCTGGCTCCGGCTGGAGGCGATGACGGGCGGCCTCACAAGGGCGCCGCATTTGCGCAAATGGGCGGCGGCGATCGACCGGCCTTTCGCTTACTCTCCGGCGCGCCGCCCCGCGCCTTCGCCGGCCGCCGATCTCCGGCCGTGCCGGATCGCGGTGACCGACGTCGACCGGCTCAAGGCCGATCCTTACGCCTTCTATGCGCGCAAGATGCTCGGATTGAGCGCGCTCGACGCGGTCGATGCCGATCCGACCGCCGCCTGGCGCGGCACCGCGGTCCACGCGGTGCTCGAAGCGTGGATGAAAGAGGACGATTGCGATCCGGCGCGGCTGCGCGAGCGGGCCGAGGCGCTGCTCCTGTCGCAGGATGCACATCCGCTGATGCGGGCCTTGTGGCGGCCGCGGCTTACCGAGGCGATCGAGTTTTTCGCCGGCGAGGTCGAGAAGAATCGGGCGCAGGGCCGGCGGCCGCTGACGAGTGAGAGCTGGGGCGAGATCGACATCGAGGGGATCAGCCTCGGCGGCAAGGTCGACCGGATCGACCGGATCGCCGAAGGCTCGCTCGCCATCATCGACTACAAGACCGGCAAGCCGCCCGGGAACAAGGCGGTGGCCGCGGGCTTCTCGCTGCAGCTCGGCCTGCTCGGCCTGATCGCCGAACAGGGCGGATTCGAGGGGATTGACGGGGTCGCGGCCTGCTTCGAATATTGGTCGCTGGCGCGCTGCCCTTCGGGCCCGCGCAAAGGGGAGCTCGGCTACGTCCAGAGCCCCACCGGGGGACGAAACGGGATCGACGCCGCCGACTTCACCGCTCTGGCCGCCGACAATTTCATCGCCGCCGCCCGAAACTGGCTGAGCGGCGGCGAGCCGTTCATCGCCAGGCTACATCCCGAACATGCGCCTTATGGCGATTACGACCAGCTGATGCGGCTCGACGAATGGTACGGCCGCGAGGGCTGAGGCTTAGGCGATCGCCGTGTAAATGCCGTAGGCGCTGGTCAAGGTAAGGACGATCCCGACCATGATGAGCAGGCCCCGCGCGGGGATCCTCTTGGCGGCATATCCGCCGAGCGGAGCTGCCGCCACGCCGCCGATGAGAAGGCCGGCCAGTTCCTTGGTGAAGGCCTCCGCGCCCAGCGTGACCAGGAAGGTCGCGGAAATGGTGACCGCGAGGAAAAACTCGGCGGTGTTCACGGTGCCGATAACCTTGCGGGGGTGCGCGCCCTGGACAAGCAGGTTGCTCGTCACGATCGGGCCCCAGCCGCCGCCGCCGGCGGCATCGAGGAAGCCGCCGACGAGGCCCAGCGGCTCGACGATCCGGGGCTTCTTCTCCTTGTGCGCGTAGCGAAAGCCCCGCCAGAGGAGATAAAGGCCGATCGCCGAGAGGTAGGCGAGCACGATCGGCCGCGCGTAGCCGATCGGAATCCGGGTGAGAACCCAGGCTCCGAGAATGCCGCCGATCATCCCCGGAATCACGATGCGCCGGAACAGCTTCCAGTTCACGTTCTTGTGGAGGACGTGGCTGATGCCGGATGCGCCGGTCGTGAACACTTCGACCGCGTGGACGCTGGCGGAGGCCACGCGGGGATGCATGCCGGTAAATCCGATCAGCAGGGTGCTCGAAATCACCCCGAAAGCCATGCCGAGCGCGCCGTCGACCAGCTGAGCGGCGAATCCGACCAGGATGTAGGGCAGGAGCTCGGCGAGAGTTGCGGCGTCGAAGTGCAAATCCAGGAACTCCTACGGCAGCGTCGGACGCCCAACGCTTTGCATAGCGCTCCGCTTCCCGCCTGCAAATGGGCGGTGGGCGGTTAAGGCCGGTGATTAAGAGATCGTAAACCTCGCGGGCGGACAATACGCAGGCCGGCGGACGAATGGCCGGCGCGTTCGAGAGTATGTGCGTGGAAACGATCTATTCCCTATCCGGCGAGGTCCCGGCCGCGGATTGCGCGGCGGAGAGCGACGAGGCCGTCGCCTTGTGGCCGGGCGCGCTCACCTGCGGCAGCGTCCGGCGTGCCTGCTGGGTCAGGAAGATCAGCGCCGGCGGCGCGGTCCTGGGCTGCGACCACGACCTCGAATTGGGCGAGCGGCTCGAGCTCGAGCTGATGAGCGGCGAGCAGCTGGCCGGGCGGGTCGCCTGGCGCAGCGGCGGCGAGGTCGGGCTCTCCTTCGACACGCAGATCGACGTGTTCGCGATCATCGCCCAGGACATCGTCAGCCAGCCCGGCGAGCGGCGCAGGATGCCGCGCGTGGAACTGGTCTGCCCGGCTTTGATGGAGACCGAGGGGCGGACGGAATTGGTGACGACGCGCGACGTGTCGCAAGGCGGGGTCAAGCTCGACGTGCCCTTCGCGCTCGCGCCCGAGCAGAAGCTGGTGGTGACGATCGAAGGGCTGCGGCCGGTCGAGGGCGTCGTGCGCTGGTCGGACGAGAGCGTCGCCGGCATCGCCTTCCTGCCCGAACTCACCTGGCAGGAGCTGATGCTCTGGCTCAAGGAACGCCGCACGGGCGCCTTCGAGACCGACACCGCGCCTTATGCCCCGCCTCCGGCCGCGCGGCGCGATGCCGAGCCGGCAAATGCAAGCGAGGAGGGGATCGCGCTGAACCTGCCGGCGCGGGTGCGGGAGGGAACCCGGCGCTGGTCGATCGACGTCGCTTCGATCTCCACCCGCTCGGTCGCGTTCGATTCGTTCGCGGCGCTCAGGATCGGTTCGCTCTTGTGGGTCGTGTTGCCGGGGCTCGAGGGCTGGCCCGCGCGGATCGTCTCGGTCGACGGCTACCGCTTCGCCTGCGAGTTCACCCAGCCGCTCCACCCGGCGGTGCTCGAACGCGTGCTGGCGCTTGCTAAAGCGGAGGGCTGACCCCCAATCGGGTGATGGACAGCGGCGGCGAGCCCGCTATGTTTCTGTTCGGACGCGATTATGGGGGGCGAATCCAATGCTGTCGCAGGCCGGGGCGAAACTCGTTGCCTTGACCAGGGAACCGGACGCAGACGGGCCACCGCCGGTGTTCCGCTCGCCGCACGCGCATGTCGACGATTTCCTGCCCGACGAGCTCGCGCGCGCAATGCGCGAAGCGATCGACCGCCACTTCGCCGACCCCTACAAGCAGAATGCGGCCCAGCACCAGGTCTGGAACTATTGGTACGTCCCCGACATGTACACCTTCCTGCGGACCGCGCCCGAACGGGTGATTCCGGATGACCTCATGCAGACCTTCCATTCGGCGCTGACCGACTGGGCCTGGGAAACGCTCGGCCTGGGCTATGTCACCGCCCCCTATCTCAGCCTCTATGTCGACGGCTGCTCGCAATCGATCCACAACGACGCGACCAACGGCCGCTTCGGCTACGTCTATTCGCTGACCCGGGACCAGCGCGACACCCGCGGCGGCGAAACGATCGTCTATCATGAGGGCGACCTCTACCGCTCCATGCTGACGACGATGACCGGCGGGCGGGGCGGACTCTACGAGATGATCGAGCCGCGCTTCAACCGGCTCGCCATATTCGACGACCGAATGCCGCACGGGGTCAACCGGATCGACGGGACGATGGACCCGGTCCACGGCCGCCTCGTCCTGCACGGCCATATCAGCGAGACCGGCCCGGGGACCAAGGGGCCGCTGGTCCCCGATCAGATCGGCCCGCTCGTCGAGGATGCCGCCAACGCGGCGCTCGCCGCCTTCAACATGGCCTGCGATCCGCACGGGCCGGTGGTGGTCCGGCTGGAAATCGAGCCGGACGGCAGAGTCGGGGAGGCGCGGCTGATTCTCGATCGGCTCGCTTTCCCCGACGGCGCTTCGACCGACGGCATGGCCGAGGCCATTCTCGCCGCCGCGCGGGCCGCGACCTTTCCCGCCGCGGACGCGCCAACCCAGGCGATCGTCCCGGTCCTGATCGGCGGCCCGCTGCCCTGGATGAACAAATAAGGCGGGTCTTAGGCTTTGCCGTCTTTTCGGGAGCGGTTGGCGTAGAGCAGGGCGGCGACCAGGGCCGCCGAGCCGATGCCGATCGCGGCGCCGGTGACGAGGTTTCGGGTGCGGGCCGAGCCGGGCGTCTTGTCCTCTTTCGCGGTCTCGCCGGGGGGCGGATCGACCGGGGCGTCGTCGGGATAGGTGGGCTCGCTGGACATCGTACCTCGCCGGGAAGTTCGTTTCTCAGAGCTTCGTCCTTAGCCTCTTTGGCGCGGATGTGAAGCGGCGCGAAGGACGGCTACTGTCAAGGAAGGCGCGGGCGCGATATCAAGGCGCTTCAAGGAGGCGCGCGCCCGTGAGTCGCTCCGGATTTGCTTTGTTCGCGACGGCCATCGGCCGCTGCGGCCTGGCCTGGGGGCCGGACGGGCTGGTCGGCGTCCAGCTCCCCGAAGCGAGCGTCGCCGCGACCATGGCGCGGCTGTGGCGGCGCTTCCCTGGGTTCGAGATCGCCAAACCGCCGCCGCCCGCGGCCGAAGCGATCGCGCGGATCACCGCCTTCCTCGCCGGCGCTGCGGACGATTTCCGCGATCTGGCGCTCGATTTCGGCGAAGCGAGCGACCTGGACCGCTCGGTCTACGCCGCGGCCCGCGCGATCCCGGCGGGAACCACGATCACCTATGGCGCGCTCGCCGCCCGGCTCGGCGATCCGGCGCTGGCGCGCGCCGTCGGCCAGGCGCTCGGCCGCAACCCCTGGCCGATCCTCGTCCCATGCCACCGGATCACGGCGGCGGAAGGGAGGATGGGCGGCTTTTCGGCGCCCGGCGGCACCGCGACGAAGCTGAAGCTGCTCGAGATCGAGGGCGCGCTGGCGGCGGAGACTCTGCCCTTGTTCGGCGGGCCGGTCCAATCGTGATTCGACGCCTGAGAGGCCTGTTTTCGACCGTGCCCGGCCTTGCGCACTGGGCGCGGCTGGTGGGCCTGCTGTTGGCGCTGCTCGCCGCTTCCTGGCTGCTGGACCGGCTCGGCCTTGCGCCCTGGCACCCGGACATCATTTTCCTGCTCGGCTTCGGCGCGATCGCCGCGCTCGGCACCGCGCTTGCCGAAGAAACCCTGTTCCGCGGCATCCTTCTGAAGCCGCCGCCGGACGGCGCCCCCGGTCTCGGACCGGCGGCGCTGTCGGCACTGGTGTTCGCGCTGTGGCATCCGTTCCAGACGCTCTTCTATACTCCGCTTTGGGAGCCCTATGCCTGGCGCTGGTGGTTCCTTGCCGGCACGGCCGTGCTCGGCTTCCTGTGCGCCCGCCTCACCCTCTCCACGCGTTCGATCTGGCCTGCGGTCGTGCTCCACCTGCTGGTCGCCCTGGGCTGGAAGTCGCTCTACGGCATCCCCTCTTGCGGTCTGGCGCCATGTGTATTATCTAACTAATACACCGGTCATGCCGACCGAAGGAGAATCGAGATGGAATTCATGAAACGCATCGAGGCCCGCGACTGGCTGGTCGCGCTCGGCGCCTTCCTCGCGGGCGCATGGATTTTCTGAGGCCGCAGCCCCGAGCGCGCGGCTTGCTTCGCATAGGGGCATAAGCGAAACGGGGGAATGGCTCAGCGCCTCCGCCCCCTCGACCGGCTCGATCCCGCCCAGCGCCGCGCTTCGCACCCGCGCGACCATGCGGCGCTGTCGGCGTCGGCGGGGACGGGCAAGACGCATGTCCTGACCGCGCGGGTGCTGCGGCTGCTGCTGTCGGGGGTCGATCCGGCCTCGATCCTGTGCCTGACCTTCACCAAGGCCGGGGCCGCGGAGATGGCGGGGCGGATCCATGCGCGGCTCGCTTATTGGGTGCGCCTCAAGGATGCCGAACTTGGCAACGAGCTCGTCGCGCTCGACGAGGATCCGGGTCCCGATGCGCGCGAGCGCGCCCGCACCTTGTTTGCCCGCGTGCTCGATTCGGCGGGCGGGGGGCTGCGCATCCAGACCATCCACGCCTTCGCCCAGAGCCTGCTCGCCGCCTTTCCGTCCGAGGCCGGGCTGGCGCCGGGCTTCCGCCCGCTCGAGGGGCGCGAGGAGCAATTGCTGGCCCGCGCGACGCTCGCCGACCTGCTTGTCCGGGCCGAGCAGCAGGGCGATTCCGGCCTGATCCGCGATCTGCAGGCGCTGAGCCTGAGGCTCGGCGAAGCCGGAGCGGAGCGCTTCCTCAAGGCCTGCGCCAACGCGCCCGAGGCGATGGACTGGCTCGGCCCGCGCGCGGGGATCGAGCCGCGGCTGCGGCTGGGCTTCGGCCTTCCGCTTGGCGACATCGGCGAGGTCATTGCGCGCGAATGCGAGGCCCTCGACCTCGAATCGGTGAACGCGATCGCCGATGCCAATCGCGCCTGGGGCACGGCCACCGGCCTTCAATGCTGCGATCTCATCGCCGCCTGGCTCGCGCGCGACGGCGCCGGGCGCGCGGCTGGGCTCGACGATCTGGCCGGAACCGTGCTCACCAAAACCGGCGATCCGCGCAAGCCGGCGGCGGGATTGCTGAAGGCCGCGCCCGATTACGAGGCGGCGGCCGGGCGGCTCGCCGAATGTTGCCGGCGCCTGCTCAACATGGTCCGGCTCGCGGCGCTGACCGCGGCGCTCGGCGCGGGGCTGCGCGCCGGCCAGAGCTTCGCGATCGCTTATGCCGACGCCAAGAGGGCGGCCGGCGCGGTCGATTTCGACGATCTGATCGCGCGCGCCGAGGCGCTGCTGCTGACCCCCGGCATGGGCGAATGGGTGCGCTACAAGCTTGACCAGCGCACCGACCATATCCTGGTCGACGAGGCGCAGGACACCAACGAGCGGCAATGGAACATCGTGCGCGCTCTGGCGGGCGAGTTTTTCGCGGGCGAGGGCGCGTCCGGGCGGCACCGCACGATCTTCACCGTCGGCGACTACAAGCAGGCGATCTTCGGCTTCCAGGGGACCGACCCGGAAAGCTTCGACGTCGCCCGCGCCTGGTTCGCGCGCGAGGCCGGGGCGATCGAGCGCGACTTCCTCGATTTGTCGATGGACCGCAGCTTCCGTTCGTCGCCGCCGATCCTTCAAGTGGTCGACCGGGTGATCGGCGACCTCGGCCACGATGCGTTCGGCCTGCCGCGGCGGCCCAATCCGCACGAGAGCCACCATGCGCGGCGGCCGGGCTCGGTGACCTTGTGGCTGCCCTTCAGCGACGAGAGCGGGACCGAGGAGGAAGCGGGCGAGGAGGATTGGATCAGCGACGCCGCGCGGCTTTATGCGGCGCGCCTCGCGCGCCAGGTGCGCGCGTGGCTCGACCGGCCGTTCCGGATCGAAAGCCGCGGGCGCGCCCTGCGCCCCGAGGACATTCTCATCCTGGTCCGGCGGCGCGGGGCGCTTGCGGCCTTACTGGTCGCGCGGCTCCATGCCGAGGGGGTGCCGGTGGCGGGGGTGGACCGCCTCCTTTTGTCGGCGCCGCTGGCGGTGCAGGATCTGCTGGCGGCGGCGCGTTTCGCGGCCCAGCCGCTCGACGATCTCAACCTCGCGAGCCTGCTCGTCTCGCCCTTGTTCGGCTGGAGCCAGGACGAATTGTTCGAAGCGGCGTTCGGCAGGGAAGGGCCGCTCTGGCCCCATATCCGCGCGCGGGCGCCCGACGGGCTCCATGCCATCCTCGCCATGGCCGACTATGCGACTCCGCATCTGTTCTTCGAGACGATATTGTCGGGGGCGATGGACGGACGGCGCAGGCTGCTCGAGCGGCTCGGCACGGAGGCCCGCGATCCGATCGAGGAATTGCTTTCCTCGGCGCTCGAATTCGAGACCGGCGCGGTGGGCTCGCTCCAGGCATTCCTCGACTGGTTCGCGCGCGGCGACGTCGAAATCGTCCGCGACCCCTCGGCGCCGCTGGACGCGGTCCGGGTCATGACCGTGCACGGCGCCAAGGGGCTGCAATCGCCGGTGGTGATCCTGGCGGATGCCTGCGCCAATCCGGACAATGCGGGGCCAGGCGGGGCGATCGCAGGGCTCCGGCTCGAGGAGGGGGCTCCGGTCATCCCCGCCTTCCGGCCGCGAAGGGACGAGCTGGCCGAGCCGATCGCGAGCCAGATCGCGGACCAGGACCGGCGCGATCGCGAGGAGCATTGGCGCCTGCTCTATGTCGCGCTGACCAGGGCCGAGGAAAGGCTCTATATCGGCGGGGCTCTCGGCGTGCGCGATCGCGGCGGGCCGGCGGCGGCGAGCTGGTTCCGCGCGGTCGAGACGGGGCTGACCGGGCTCGGCGGCGGGTGGGAGGATTCGGCGCTGTGGGGCCGTGAGATGCGCTTTGGCGATCTTGAAACAGATGCTAAGACATCTCCAAAAGGCACTGAAAGAGAACAGTTAATTCCTCAATGGCTGCGACAGCAGGCGCCGGCCGAGGAGCGGCCGCCGCGGCCGCTCGCGCCCTCTTCGCTTGGCGAGGACGATGTCGCCGATCCGCCGCCCGGGCCGGAGCAGCGCGATGCGGCGCAACGTGGCAAGCGCCTGCACCAATTGTTCGAGCGCCTGCCCGGAATTCCACCCGCCGAGCGGCACGGGCTTGCCCTGCAATGGCTCGAACATTCGGCGGGAGTCGCGAATGCCGCGGAACGCGCCGCGCTCGCCGACGACGCCTGCCGGATCATCGCCCACCCCGATTTCGCCGATCTGTTCGGGCCCGAAGCGCTCGCCGAGGCGCCGATCGCGGCTTTGGTGGCGGGCGGCGGGGTGGTTTCCGGCACGGTCGACCGGCTGCTGGTGCGCGAGGACCGCGTGCTGATCGCCGATTTCAAGACGGGCCGGCGAGCCCCGCCCGCCATCGCCGACATACCGGCCGCGCATCTGCGCCAGATGGCGGCCTATCGCGCGGCCTTGCGGGTGATCTTCCCCGATCGTCCGGTCGAGGCGGTTCTGGTCTATACGTCGGGACCGGTGCTGCATCCGCTTCCGGATGCGCTGCTCGACGCCCATAGCCCGATCGCCGGTTGAGCGGCGGCGCGCCGCACCCTACATGCGCTGAAAGCAGCTTCAGGAGACTCCCATGGCCACCACTTCCGTCACCGATTCCTCCTTCCAGGCCGACGTGCTCGAGGCCTCGAAGCCCGTGCTTGTCGATTTCTGGGCGGAATGGTGCGGCCCGTGCCGGATGATCGCGCCGGCGCTCGAGGAATTGAGCGACGAATTCGGCGACCGGATCAGCATCGTCAAGCTCAACATCGACGACAATCCCGAGGCGCCCGGCAAATATGGCGTGCGCGGCATCCCGACCATGATCCTGTTCAAGAACGGCGCTCCTGCCGCCACCAAGGTCGGCGCCGAGCCGAAAAGCCGGATCCAGGCCTGGCTGGAAGGCGCGCTCGAGGACCGGACGGCGCAGGCGGGCTAGGCCTCTTCATGGGCGCGGGATTCGTCCGGATCAGTACGGACGCCAGCTTCGAGCGGGACGTGCTGCGCTCGGACCGGCTTGTCCTGGTCGCCTTCGGCGCGCCCTGGTGCGGGCCTTGCCGGCTGATGGCTCCGGGGTTGCGCGCGCTCGCCGCTACCGAGAAGGATCGGCTGATGGTCACCAAGCTCGACGCCGACGCCAATCCGGCGACGGCCGACCTTTACGGGGTCGAGACCTATCCGATCTGCATATTGTTCAAGGCGGGCGAGGAGGTCGAGCGGCTCGACGGCTATATGCCGCTGCGCAAGATCGAGGCCGCGCTCCAGCCCTATTTCGATGGGTCCTAGACGCCCGACCCGCACTCCCGTCGGAAAACCGGCTGCCCGGCATCGCGCGTTTCCCGGTTTGCACTGACCAGGGCTCCCCGGTTAGGCAGTGGTCGAGGCGCCGGGCGGCAGACTAGCAGGGGGGCCATGTGAGCGACGCGGCATCGAAGCGCGGGAAGCCGATTTCGGCGCTCAGATATTTCATCCGCAGTGAAGCGGCGGGCGGCATGCTTCTAATGGCTGCCGCCGCTGTCGCGCTGATTGTCGCCAACAGCCCGGCCGCCCCGACATATTTTGCGGCGCTCCACGCTTATGTCGGACCGCTTTCGATCCATCACTGGATCAACGACGTCCTGATGTCGGTCTTCTTCCTTCTGGTCGGGCTGGAGATCAGGCGCGAGTTCGTGGATGGGCATCTGTCGACATGGGCTGATCGCCGACTTCCAATCATTGCCGCCGCCGCGGGCATGGTTTTTCCGGCAATCATTTACCTTTCCATAGCGGGCGGTACGCCCGGCCTCGCGCGGGGCTGGGCGATACCCGCCGCGACCGACATTGCGTTCGCCCTCGGAGTGCTGGCACTTCTCGGTCGCCGCGCACCGGCCTCCTTGAAGATGTTTCTGACGACGGTCGCCATCGTCGATGACATGGGCGCCGTTGCAATAATCGCCCTGGCCTACACCGCCGAACTCGACTTCTTCGCGCTTGGCGCCGCGGCCCTGATTTTTGCTCTGATGGTGGGCCTCGGCCGACGGCATGAGGTGCGTTTGTGGCCATATTTGCTGCTGGCGGCCGGCTTATGGTTTGCCGTGTTCCTGAGCGGGGTGCATGCCACTATTTCCGGTGTTCTCGCCGCTATGGCGATACCGGTGCGCCGCTCGCCCGGTGCGCCCGATTTCGTCGATTCGCCCCTTCACCGCCTTGAACACGCTTTGCAGCCGTGGGTGGCGTACGGGATCGTCCCGCTGTTCGGCTTTGCGAATGCCGGAGTATCGCTCGTTGGAATCGGCTTGGCTGAGCTTCTCGCGCCCATTCCTCTGGCGGTCGCCGCAGGACTGTTTTTCGGAAAGCAGGTCGGCATCTTCGTGAGCGTCAGGCTCGCGGTGATGATGAAGATCGCCGCTCAACCGACCGGCGCGAGCTGGCTTCAGATATATGCGGTCGCACTCCTGTGCGGCATCGGATTCACGATGAGTCTGTTCATCGGCGGACTGGCCTTCGTTGATCCCGTGATGGTCGATGAGGTCAAGATCGGAGTGTTGGCCGGATCCGTTCTCTCGGCTGTTGCCGGCTTCCTTCTGCTGCGTCTTGCCACCCCACCTTCCGCGCGGTCCTGAATCCGGGACGATTGAACCGCTTCGCGCTTGCCGGGCACCTTAGATGCGTAGACGCTGATCCGGGGAGGCCGCGATGGGAACGGAGAAGGGGCGCCTGTTGGACGCCTATCTTGTCGCTTCCGCGCGGCTGGGCGACCGCCACGCTCTCGGAATCCTGGTTCGGCGCTGGAATGGCAAGCTGACCGCACACGCCTGGCGGCTGCTCAGAGACGAGGAAGGCGCGAAGGACGCGGTGCAGGAGGGCTGGGCCGAGGTGCTGCGCGGCCTTTCCCGCCTCCGCGACGATGGGGCTTTTGCCGCCTGGGCATACCGGATCGTCTCGCGGCGCTGCGCCCGGCACATCGGACGGTTACGGGCCGAGCGGCGGCTGGCCCAGGACATGGCTGCCGGCCCGGCTGAGGAAGGCATTTCCGAGCCTTCGTCGCTGGACGTTGAGGTCGTGCGGAAGGCAATCGCGGCGCTGCCGCGGGAGCAGCAGGCCGCCGTCGCCCTCTTCTATCTCGAGGACATGAGCGTCGCCGAGGTGGCGGTCGCTCTCGACGTTCCGGCGGGCACGGTGAAGACCCGCCTGATGCACGCGCGGCGCAGGATGCGCGGCGCTTTGGAAGGAGACGAATGATGCGCGACATCGACAGGATGATCGAGGAGGCGCTCGGCGAGGAAGAAGCCGAGCTGCTCCGGCGGATCGGCGACGATCCCAATTTCTTCGAGCGGGCGCTCGGCATGTTCGGCGCCGGCGTCGGCTGGTTCGTCGCGTTGATGATGGTGATCCAGACGCTTGCTTTTCTGGCCGGAGCCTGGGCTGCCTGGAACTTCTTCGACGCGTCGGACCCGGTGACGCAATTGCGCTGGGGTCTGCCGGCGGCCGTCCTGCTGATCATGTCGCTGATGATCAAGATGGGCGTGGCTCCCGCGATCCACGCCAATCGAATCATGTGCGAGCTGAAGCGGATCGAGCTTCAGATGGCACGCGCAAGGCTGGATTAGTCGGCCGATACGTGGGGAACCTCCGCAATGGGCCGATTTCCGACGTTCGCGACGGGGCTTTTCCACGGGGGTCCCGCCAGGCCTGGAAGCCTGATTGTTCAACGCGCCTGGGCATGAAAGCATGGACCTTCGCGTCCCTCGTCACTATGTCGCACCGCAATGGAATTGCTGCTCATCCTTTCGGCGATGCTGAGCGCGGTCACGGGCGCCTTTTCGGGCGCGCGCGCGCCGGACGCGCGACCGCCGCACGCGGCGGCGGTTAGGGCCGAGGCCCCGTGCCCCGACCGGCTGATCCGGGCGGTGCGGCGCGAGGCCGCGATCCCCATTGAGCGGCCGCGGATCGCCGCGGTCTTCGCCGCGCCCGCCTTCGACCTCGAGGCGGCCATTCCCCTCTATGCGGATCGCCTGGTCGAATAGTCGCACGGGCGTGGGTTCTCGCGCCGTTCCGATTTCGCTCGTTCAGCTCCGGCCCGCGGCCGGGCGCATTCATATAGATCAGGATTCCAGCATGTTCGGTGGATTTGCCAAGGCCATTTTCGGGTCGTCGAACGACCGCTACGTCCGCTCGCTCAGGAAGACGGTCGACAAGATCAACGCGCTCGAGCCCGACATTCAGGCGCTCGGCGACGAGGAGCTCAAGGGCCAGACCGAACGCCTGCGGGCGCGGCTCGAAGCGGGCGAAGCACTCGACGACCTTCTCCCCGAAGCCTTCGCCACGGTCCGCGAGGCGGCGCAGCGCACATTGGGCCAGCGCCATTACGACGTCCAGATGGTCGGCGGCATCGTCCTCCACCGCGGCGAGATCGCCGAAATGCGCACCGGCGAGGGCAAGACTTTGGTGGCGACGCTCGCGGTCTATCTGAACGCGCTCGAAGGCAATGGCGTCCATGTCGTCACGGTCAACGACTATCTCGCCAGGCGCGACGCCGATTGGATGGGCCAGATCTACCGCTTCCTCGGCCTTTCGGTCGGCGTGATCGTCCCCAACCTCACCGATGCCCAGCGCCGCGAAGCCTATCATTGCGATATCACCTACGGGACCAACAACGAGCTCGGCTTCGATTATCTGCGCGACAACATGAAATATGACCGGGCGCAGATGACGCAGCGGCCGTTCAGTTTCGGCATCGTCGACGAGGTCGATTCGATCCTGATCGACGAGGCGCGCACGCCGCTCATCATCTCGGGCCCGACCGACGACAAATCCGAGCTCTACATGTCGCTCGACCGGATCGTGAAGGACACGCCGGCCGAGGATTACGAATATGACGAGAAGGACAAGCGCGTCCTTTTGACCGAGGACGGCACCGAGCGGATGGAACGGCTGCTCGAGGCGGAGGGCCTGCTGGTCGGCTCCAACCTCTACGATTACGAGAATACGCAGGTGGTTCACCACCTGAACCAGGCGCTCAAGGCCAATGTCGCGTTCAAGCGCGACATCGATTACATCGTCAAGGAAGACAAGGTCATCATCATCGACCCGTTCACCGGGCGGATGATGGACGGGCGGCGCTGGTCCGACGGCCTCCACCAGGCGGTCGAGGCCAAGGAAGGGGTCGAGATCGAGCCCGAGAACCAGACGCTCGCGTCGATCACCTTCCAGAATTATTTCCGCATGTATCCCAAGCTTTCGGGCATGACCGGCACCGCGGCGACCGAGGCGGCCGAATTTTTCGACATCTACAAGATGAACGTAGTCTCGATCCCGACCCACATGCCGGTTTGCCGCAGCGACGAAGACGACGAATTGTACAAGAATCAGGATGACAAGTTCGGCGCGATCGTCGAGGCGATCCGCGAGAAGCAGGAGACCGGCCAGCCGATCCTGGTCGGCACCGTCTCGATCGAGAAATCGGAACTGCTCTCCGCCTGGCTCAAGAAGGAGAAGATCAAGCATGCCGTGTTGAACGCGCGCGAGCATGAGAGCGAGGCCCATATTGTCGCCCAGGCCGGCCGGCCGCGCTCGGTCACCGTTGCCACCAACATGGCCGGCCGCGGCACCGACATCCAGCTCGGCGGCAATATCGAATTCCGCATCAACGACGAGCTCGGCGACATGGAGCCCGGAGCGAAGCGCGACGCCGCCGAAGCGAAGATCCGCGCCGAGGTCGCCGAGGAGAAGGCCAAGGTGATCGCCGCCGGCGGCCTGTTCGTGCTCGGCACCGAGCGTCACGAGAGCCGGCGGATCGACAACCAGTTGCGCGGCCGCGCCGGCCGCCAGGGCGATCCGGGCCTCAGCCGCTTCTATCTGTCGCTGGACGACGATTTGCTGCGCATCTTCGGCCCGCAGACGATGTTCGCGCGGGTGATGAACAATAATCTCGCCGACGGCGAAGCGATCATCTCGCCCTGGATCTCCAAGGCGATCGAGACCGCGCAGAAGAAGGTCGAGGCGCGCAATTACGACATTCGCAAGCAGGTCGTCGAATATGACGACGTCATGAACGACCAGCGCAAGGTCATTTACGAGCAGCGCTCCGACATCATGGACGCCGCGACCGTCGGCGAGGTCGTTCAGGACATGCGCGCCGAGACGGTGAATTCGATCATCGGCGAGGCGATCCCGCCCAATTCCTATCCCGAGCAGTGGGACATCGAACTCCTGAGGCAGCGGATCGACAGCGTGTTCGGCCTATCCCCGCCGTTCGACGATTGGCTCAAGGAGGATGAGGTCGACCCCGAGATGTTCTTGGAGCGCGTCCAGGCGCTCGCCGACGCCCAGATCGACGAGAAATCGCGCGAGGTTCCCGGGGACAGCTGGGTCCAGGCCGAGAAGGAGATTTTGCTCCAGTCGCTCGACCATCACTGGAAGGAGCATCTTTCGATGCTCGACGCGCTGAGGCAGGTCGTGCATTTGCGCGCTTATGCCCAGAAGAAGCCGATCGACGAATATAAGCACGAGGCCTTCTCGATGTTCGAGCGGATGCTGGCGCTGATTCGCGAGGACGTGACGCGGACGCTGGCGCTGGCCCGGTTCAGCATGGGGCCGCAGGATCTGCCGCCGATGCCGGATTTCCTCACCACCCATATCGATCCGTTCACCGGCGACGACGACACCTACGACATCGACGCCGGCACCGGCGCGATCCTCTCGCGCCTGCCGCCGCTGCAGACGGCGGCGCCGGATTATGGGCCGGCCGACGGCGAGGTGATCGCGCCGGCGAGCCGAAACGCACCCTGCCCGTGCGGGTCGGGCCGCAAGTACAAGCATTGCCACGGGGCGGTGGCGTGAACAGCTAGGCGAGCTTCATCCCCTCGCGATTCATCGCCGCATTGAGCTTGGCGTTCTGCTCGGCCGAAAGCTGGGCGCGGAACGCCGGGAAGACGTGGTCCTCCTCCATGCGCATATGCTCCTCGAGCAGGGCGCGCAGGGCGCGGGCCCGTTCGAGCCAGGCGGGCCCGGACTTCGGCATGTTCTCGAGTTCGTAGAGCAAGGTCTTGATACGACCGTGCTCGGCGTTGAGGGCGTCGGCGTCTTGCTCCTCGTTCGCTGCGCGGAGCGCCGGATAGATTGCATTCTCTTCTTCGAGGGCATGCTTGTCGAGCGCGTTCTTGATCCTGATGAGCGTGTGGCCGCGGACCCAGGTCTGCTCGTCGCCGGTTGCTTCGAGCTTGTCGAACAAAGCCAGCACCGCCTGATGCTCGGCGGCGAGCGCGTCCACCCAATCGCCGCTCGCGCCCAATCCTTGGACGACCAGCTTGCGCCCATAATTGGCGGCGATGCCGACGGCGGCGCCGGCGACGGCCGCGGCGGCGATGAACCCGGCCCCACTGCCTCCCCAACCGGTGGAAGCGCGGTTGGCGCCGCTGTCGCGAGTCGATCTGGAACGGGCTTTGGCGGGCATTTTTCTCTCCTTTTTTCGTTACTTGTGGCAACCGACGGGTGCTCGCGCGGTTCCACCGCGCCGTCCGCATTCACCGCGCTTTTCGTTCGTGCTAGACCGTCGGCCGAGGGGCTCGCACATGGTCGACGTCTTCATCTCTTACTCACGGACGAACCAGCCGGCGGTGCGGCAGCTCGCCGAGACGCTGAAGCGCGAGGGTTATAGCGTCTGGTGGGACGAGGAGCTGCCTCCCCACCTCTCCTACGGCGACGTCATCACCGAGAAGATCGGGGCGGCCAAGGCGGCGATCGTCGTCTGGTCGCAGGACGCGGCGGCGTCCGAATGGGTCCGCGCCGAGGCTGACGTCGCCCGCAACCAGAAGAAGCTGATCCAGACCTCGATCGACGAGCGCATGCCGCCGATGCCGTTCAACCAGATCCAGTTCGCTTCGATCGGCGATTGGCGCGGCGAGGACGACCATCCGGGCTGGATGAAGGTCAAGGCGAGCCTAAGGGCGCTGTGCGGACCTGCCGCCGCCCAGCCGGTCCGCGTCACGCCACCGCCAGCGCCGCCCCCGGCGCCACCGGCCCGGCCGGCGCAATCGGACGGGGGACGCGCATTGCTGATCCCCTTGCTGATCGGGTTGCTCGCGGTGGCCGTGCTGGTCGCAGCCTATCTGTTCTGGTTCCGGGGAGGAGCGCCGGCGCCGACGGAGAATCGCGCCTCGGCCGACAACAAGACGGTGCCGCCGCCCGAACCCGCGCCGCCGCAAACTGCCCGCGCCGACGACCGCTTCACCCAGGCCGCGGTGATCGAGGACCCGGACGGTTTCACCAACGTCCGCGGCGGGCCTTCGGCCGCGGCCTTCGTCGTCGCGCGGGTCAACCAGGGCGAAGTCTTCACCACCTATCCGCAGCGAGGCGATTGGTGGCGGGTGCGCACCGCCAACGGGACGATCGGTTACATGGCCGCCTCGCGCATCCGGGTGATGGCGCCGGGGGCGGCCGCGCCGGCCGAGGCGGAATCTGCGGCCGTAGAGCCTGAACCGGGGCAGATCTTCCCGGATTCGAGCCGGCGCCGGCTCGCCGCCGCCGAGCTCGAGGACATGCCGGTCGACGAACTCAGGCTTGCGCGCAACGAGATTTTCGCGCGTCACGGCCGTGCGTTTCGCGATCCCGCGCTGCGGCGACATTTCCGGCGCTATCGCTGGTATCGTGAACAGGCGGCCGAGGTCGCGCTGAACCCGATTGAAGAGGCCAATGTAAGATTGCTCCAGGAGGCGGAATCCTGGTGAGGGTGGCGATGAGGGAGTGGCTCCCCGGGACGGATTCGAACCATCGGCCATTCGATTAACAGTCGAACGCTCTACCACTGAGCTACCGGGGAACACTGGTGAGGCGCGCCTATAGCAGGGGTTTTTCGCGGCTGGCAAGGCGCTGGCCGGGCGAATCAGACCGCGAACTGCTCCATCGCGATGCGCTCGTCCAGCGCGTGCTCGGGGTCGAACATGAGGGTGAGGACCTGCTCGCGGTCGACGCAGACCTCGACCGTGGCGACGTCGCGCACCTCGACCTGGTCGGCCACCGCCGAGACCGGCCTTTTGACCGGATCGAGCACCCGGAACGAGATTTTGAGGTCCTCGGCGAGCACCGCGCCGCGCCAGCGCCGCGGCCGGAACGGGCTGATCGGGGTCAGGGCGACGAGCTTCGAGCCCAAGGGCAATATCGGTCCGTTGGCGGAAAGGTTGTAGGCGCTCGATCCCGCCGGAGTCGCGACCAGAACGCCGTCGCAGATCAGTTCGGGAAGGACGACTCGTCCGTTGACCGAGACTTCGATCCAGGCGGTCTCGCGCATCTCGCGCAGCAGCGAGACTTCGTTGATCGCATGGCGGGTGACCGTCGCGCCGTCCAGGGTTGTTGTTTTCAACTGCACCGCGGCCACCGAGAAGCTCTTGGCGCG
>Ga0190275_10000494_pt1 | contig 34544 bp, 35 predicted proteins | sample Popmic550T_FD_133745 | JGI IMG/M metagenome (GOLD analysis project Ga0190275, IMG submission 133745) | Populus adjacent soil microbial communities from riparian zone of Yellowstone River, Montana, USA - 550 T | ecosystem: Environmental > Terrestrial > Soil > Riparian zone > Trees stand | place... | reverse complement strand
TGCGGTAGGGGGTCCGGTCATCCCCTGAGCGAATTGGGTCGCGTCCCTTACGGGACTGCTCCGCATGATGGTGCCCGCCTATGGCGGGCAGAGACCGGATTGCATTGCCGCCGCTTCGCGAACATTCGCTCAGGGGATGACCGGACCCCCTACGAGCGCGCTCCGGCCAGACACCAAGGGTGCGAAGCAGACACGCAAGCTCAGGCCCGTGGGCTGCAGAGTCGTGGTTCCTTTCAGACGCTATAGGTGCAAAAGGAACCACGGGATCAGCAGCTGAGCCGATGTAGGCCGCTCGTCCCGAGGCTGCGTGTCGAGAGAGGGTCCGGTCGCCCTCCGCGGGAATGTTCGCTAAGCGGCGATATGCAATCTGATTCCTGCCCGCCATAGGCGGGCAGCATCTTGTGGAGCTGCCCCGACATAGGGGCGCGACCCAATTCCCGCGGAGGGCGACCGGACCCTCCCCGCCCCGCTTTCGAGGGACTCAGCTACGAGCAGCAGCAATAGCGCCGATGAGAACTGAGCGCGCCGGGATCTCAGCCCCGGGAAGAGCAATCACTTCTTTGAGGCGCGAACCATCGCCGACCCGCACCCCGTCGCCAATGATCGAAGGCCCGTCGATGCGGACGTCGTCACCAATCTCGCAGCCGGGCCCGAGCAGAACCGGCCCGACCAGGTCGGGCTCGCCCGCCATCGGCTCACCGCTGCGGAAACCCTCGACCAGCTCCCCCTCCCGCTCGACTTCGACGGCACCGGTGAGGGCGTCGATGTTGCCCTCCCTCAGCTCCTCGAGGTTGCCGATGTCGTTCCAGTAGGCGTCGATCTCGTGCGAGTAGAAGGGGACGTCGCCCTCCAGCAGGCGCGGGAAGACGTCCATCGCCCAGTCGGCGAAGCCCGGCGGGTCGCCCTCCCCCGCTGCCTTGCTCGTCCCCGGCTCGGGAAAGAAGTCGAAGATCTCCTTGCGGAACATGTAGATGCCGCAGTTGGCCAGGTCGGAGAGCGCTTCGGAGGGGTCGGGCTTCTCCTGGAAGCCCTGGATGCGTCCGTCGGAGCCGACGATCGCGACGCCGAACTGGCTCGTGTCCTGGACCCGCTTCATCGCCAGGGTCGCGATCCCGTCGTGGGACTCGTGGAACTCGCGCATCGCCGCCAGGTCGATATCCGTCAGCGCGTCGCCGGAGATGATGAGGAAGGAGTCGCCGAGGAACTCGGCGGCGTTGCGGACGCCCCCGGAGGTGCCCAGCAGCTGCTCCTCGCGGCTGTAGGTGAGGGAGACGCCGCTGCCGGAGCCGTCACCGAAGTGGCCCTCGATCAGCTCCGGGAACCAGTGCAGGTTGGCGATCGTCTCGGTGAAGCCGTGGCGGGCGAGCAGACGCAGGATGTGCTCCATCACCGGGCGGCCGAGGACCGGCACCATCGGCTTCGGCATCTCGTAGGTGATCGGCCGCAGCCGCGTCCCCAACCCCGCCGCCAGCACCATCGCCCTCACGGCGCCATGCCCTCCTTGAGCTTGTCGATCGCCTCGATGCTGCCGGGGTCCACTCCCCGCAGCCGAGCGATCTCGAGCGAGACGAGATCACCGAGCAGCATCGACCAGAGCAGGCGCTCGACCCGGTTCTCGCCCTTGGTCTCCAACCGCACCACAGAAGCGGCTCCGGGTCCAACCAATTCGGCCGTGAGCTCGAAGCGCTGGCGCTCGCGCGGGTGCTGGTCGCAGTCCTCGAGGAAGACGGCGGACATCGCCGCGGCGGGGGTGCCCGGCTCCCAGCCGCAGATCTCGTTGTGATCGGCGTCCGGCAGCTCGGCGTAGAAAGCCGGCAGCTTCGCGTTCTCGTTGATCTGGGTCTTCCAGCGCCGCGCCACCGGGGCGGTTAGGTCGCTGCCGTAGACGACTGCCGTGGAGTCGCCAAGGCGCTTGGCGATCTCGGTCGCCTGCCGCTTCAGCTCCTCCAGCTGCGCCTCGAGGAAGGCGGCGGCGGAATCGATCTCAGTGTGGACCAGCGGCGCCGCTCCGGCGAGCGCGGCCACCTCGACGGCGGTGACGAACATGTAGGCGACGGCGACCCGGGGCTGGTAGATGCCGGGGGGCGCCACGACCGGGACCCCGGCCTCGCGCGCCTGCTCGACCAGGCGTCCGCCGGTGCTGAGGACGAAGCGGCGGGCCCCCAGGGCCTCCGCCGCCTCGAAGCAGGCGAGGGTCTCCTCCGTGTTGCCGGAGTAACTGGAGCAAAGGACCGCCCACTCGGGCGTCGCCCAGCTCGGCAGCTCGTAGCCGCGGATCGAGATCAGGGGCTTCGTCAAACGGTCGCCGAGTGCGGCGGCCGCGAGATCGGCTCCGATCGCCGAGCCCCCCATCCCGCAGGCCATCAGCCCAGCGGAGTCTTCGGCCGGCTGCAGGCGCGCGGTTTCGATCCGCCAGAGGGCGTCGCGCAGTTGGTCGGGCAGGCCGAGGACGTCGTCGATCATCGCGCTCATCAGGCCGGAACTCTTTCATCTCGACCAATCACGGCGTTAACGAGTCGTGCACCCGGCTCGACTTTTGCGCCAGGAGCCAGGATCGAGCCCTGGACCCGGGCGTCGGCGCCGACCGTGCAGCCGCCGAGGAGAACGGAGTCCTCCACCGCAGCGCCGGCCTCGACGCGGCAGCCAGGCGAGATCACGGCTCGCGGCCCCACCTCACCCGCGATCGTCGCCTCGGCGGCGATCAGCTGGCCCGGCGAGGTCGGCTGCACCTGGGTCTTAACCCGGCCTTCGAGGATGTCCCAGCTGGCCTGGAGGTAGCGCTCCGGGGTGCCGATGTCCATCCAGTAGCCCTCGAGCAGGAGGCCGTGGAGACCATCCCCCACCAGCCGCGGGAAGACTTCGCGCTCGATCGAGACCGCCTGGCCGACCGGCACCAGGTCGAGCACCGAGCGCTCGAGCACGTAGGCACCGGCGTTGATCTCGCCCGGCACCGCCTCGCCGGTCTTCTCGAGGAACTCGAGCACCCGCCCCTCCTCATCGCAGCGGACCAGCCCATAGGCGGAGGAGTCCTCGACCGGGTGCAGGCCGATCGAGGCCCGGGCGCCGCGCTCCGCGTGGGCGCGCACCAGCGCCGAGAGGTCGAGGTCGGCGAGGACGTCGCCGTTGAGCGCGAGGAAGCGGTCTTCGAGGCGGTCGCCGAGGGCGTCGGCGGCAAAGCGGATCGCCCCAGCAGTGCCGAGCGGCTCGGGCTCGGCGACATAGGTGATCGAGACCCCGGCGCGCTCGTCCTCCCCCAGCGTCTGGCGCAGCACGTCGGGGAGGAAGCCGCAGGCGAGCACCACCTCGCTGACGCCGTGGGCGCCGAGCCACTCGATCGCGTAGGCGAGGAAGGGGCGATCGACCAGCGTCACCGCCGGCTTCGGGACGTCGCTGGTCAGCGGCCGCAGGCGAGTGCCCTCGCCACCGACGAGGACAATCGCTTGCATCTAGGCAGTGGGCGCCGGGGTGCTTTTAAGGGTGCGACCGATGCCCTCGTACTCGAAGCCGGCGGCGACCAGCCTCTCCGGGTCGAGGAAGTTGCGACCGTCGACCACCAGCGGCCGAGTCATGCGCTCGGCGGCAGCGGCCCAGTCGAGCTCGGCGAACTCGCCCCACTCGGTGACGAGAACGGCGGCGTCGGCCCCCTCGAGCGCCTCCATCGCCGAGGTCGCCATCTCAACCGCCCCGAGCAGTTCGGCGGCGCGGTCGGCGGCGACGGGGTCGTAGGCGACCACTTCCGCGCCCTCTCCCTGCAGCCGGGCCGCCAACACCAGGCTCGAGGCCTCGCGCATATCGTCGGTGTCGGGCTTGAAGGCGAGGCCGAGCAGAGCCACCCGTTTGCCGATCAGCGAGCCGAGGTGCTTCTCGAGCTTGCCGACGACCCGGCGCTTCTGCAGCTCGTTGACCTCGATCACCGAGGTCAGCAGCTGGAAGTGGTAGCCGGTGTTCCCGGCCAGCATCTTCAGAGCGCTGACGTCCTTGGGGAAGCAGCTGCCGCCATAGCCGATGCCGGCGCGCAGGAAGGAGGAGCCGATTCGCTCGTCGAGGCCCATCCCCCGCGCCACCTGGCCGACGTCGGCGCCGACCTCCTCGCAGACGTTGGCGATCTCGTTGATGAAGGAGATCTTCGTCGCCAGGAAAGCGTTGGAGGCGAGCTTGATCATCTCGGCGCTGGCGACGTCGGTGCGGAGAATCTCCCCGCCGAGCGGCTGGTAGAGCCGTGAGACCGCGTCGGCAGCCTCCTCGTCGCCTGGATCGGCGCCGACGACGACGCGATCGGGGTTCATGAAGTCCTTGACCGCGGTCCCCTCCTTGAGGAACTCGGGGCAGGAGACGTAGGAGAGGTTGGGCATGTCGCGGCGGATCGATTCGCCGGTTCCGGCTGGCACCGTGCTCTTCATGATCAGCACGTGGTCGCTGTCCTCCTCGAGCTCCTGGACCACCGAGCGGACGCGCGAGAGGTCGGCATCGCCGGAGTAGGTCGGCGGCGTGTCGACGCAGACGAAGAGCAGCCGCGCTCCGGCCAGCAGCTCGTCCATGTCGGTGGTGAAGGTGATCCGCTCGGCGTTGCGTTGCAACAGGTCCTCCAGGCCGGGCTCGTGGATCGAGACTTCACCCCGGGAGAGCGTGTCGACCTTCTCCTGGACGATGTCGCGGGCGATCACAGGGTGGCCGAGCTCGGCGAAACAGGCCGCCGTGACCAGGCCCACCCAACCGACTCCGATTACGCCTACCGTGTCCTTCTCGCTCATCCCCTGCTCCTTTTGCGCTTCGGCTTCTTCTTCGGAACGAACACGTCAGCCGAACGTGCCATCCCGATCATCTGGTCGTTGGTCAAGCTCCGCAGCAGGTCGTTGGTGATCCAGTAAGCGCTCTCACCGCGACGCCAGGCAACCATCTTCACATCTTCGCCGTCGACGTAGATGTCGAACTCGCGGCCGTTGATCTCCTTGGTCAGGCTGGGGTCGTTGAGAATCGGCGGATCCGACCAGCCGCGGATGCCCTGGACACCGAAGTAATGGATGCCGTCGGACTCTTCCATCACCAGCATCATCCGGTAGGCGATATGGCGGTTGCCGTCCTCGTCCTTGAGGTTGTAGACGTAGGGGTCAACGACCTTCTCGTAGGGATTGCTTTCGAGGTAGAAGGCCCCTTCAGGCAGGCGGGTCGGGTAGAAGATCGGGAAGTGCCCGCGGGCCCGCCTGGAGGCGATCTTCGCCTCCGCTTCGCCCGCTTCGCGAGCCGGGACCAGCCCGTCGTCGCCGGGCTTGGAGATCTCGACCTTCGGCTTCTGTCGCTTCGGCTTCTGTCGCTTCATCTGCTTGCCCTTGTTCTTCTTGCCGGCGCCGTTGCCCTTGCCGCCTGCCGTCGAGGAGTCGGCGGAGCCGCCCCCCGCGTCGTTGCCGAGGAACTGTTCAACCGCCCCTTCGACCGCTTCCGGGGTGGTGTAGACGTAGCTCGGGCTCAATTCGGCCGGGAAGTCGACCTCGTTGATCGTCGCGTTACGCGAAGCGGCAACCAGTTTCAGCACTTCCAGCAATTCGGGGCCCTCGGAGATGTCGGAGGTGGTGTAGTCGGTGAAGACCTCGATCAGTTCGCTCTGGTCAAACACGATGTCCTGGACGGAGACCCGCTGACGAGCAGAGCTGAGGAAGTCCTGCTGGCGAGCAGAGCGGACGATGTCGGTATCGGTGTGGCGGTAGCGCACGTAGTCCAGCGCTTTCTTGCCGCAGAGCAGCTGGTAGCCCGGGGTGATGTTGATCTCGGCGTACTGTTCGGACGGCGGCACGCCTTCGTTGGAGTGGTAGTAGCGGCGGTCGACGTCGGTGTAGACGCAGCCGATCGCGTAGACGCCCTGGGCGAAGCCGAGAAAGTCGATGTTGATGACGTGGTGGACCGGGAGGCCGGTCAGTTCCTTGACTACCTGCAGGGTCAGCTTGGTGCCGCCGTAGAAATACGCTTCGTTGAACTTGCCGGTGCCGACACCGGGGATCTCGACCTTGAGATCGCGCGGGATCGACATCATCGAGATCAGGCCCTTTTCCGGGTCGAGGCGGACCAGCATCGCCGTGTCGGAGCGGCCCTTGTCTTCGGCGAATTCGGCCCCGGCGCGTTTGTCGGAGCCGACGATGAGGAAGTTCTGGGGCTCGCCGTTGTCGGCGTTCTCGAGGAATTTGTCCAGGCGCTTCTTTTCCTTCTTGTTCTCGAGCCCGATGCCCTCGGCGATGCTGTCGATGTAGAGCAGCGCCGCGGTCGCGGTCGTCGAAGCGGAGACGACGACGATCAGGACCGAGGCGAGGACGAACCGCCACCAGAAGCGCCTCGGCTTCGGCGCCGGCTCCCCGTCGCCGCTCGGCGGCGGCTTCTTCGGCGCCCAACCCGGGCCCAGCGGCTCACTCATGAAGTCGATCGGGGATCGCCAGCAGGAAGGACTCCAAAGCCTGACGGTAGGTCTCCAGCGAAGACACCGAGACCCACTCCGAGGGCCCGTGATGGCCCGCGCCCACCGGCCCGAACTCGACCGCCGGCACCCCCACCCGCAGGAAGGAGACCGCGTCGGAGGCGCCGTCGCGACCGACGCTCATCGGCTCGCCGTCGTGGTGCTCGGAGGCCGACCAGCGCAGCGCCTTGACGTAGGCGAAGTCGCGATCGACGGTGGCGGGCGGCCTGGTCAGCAGCGGCTCCAGCTCGGTCTGGGGAATTTCGCGCACCTGGGCGAGGATCTCCTCCGGATCCTGGTCGGGCAGGTAGCGAATGTCGACGTCGATCAGGCATCGGTCGGGCACCTTGTTGAGCGCGTCGCCGCCGACGATTCGTCCCAAATTGATCGAAGGCCGGTCGAAGAGCTCAGAGCTGTGCCGGGCAAACGGTAGCGACTCGATACTGCGGAAAACGTCGATCGCGTTCAAAACCGCGTTGTCGCCCAGCCACGGGGTGGCGCCGTGGGCGGCGGTTCCGGAGACCTCCAACCGCAGCGCCAGCACCCCCTTGGCCTCGATTCCGATGTGCAGATCGGTCGGCTCGCCGGTGATCGCGAAGTCGCCGACGAACCCCGTGTCGACGAGGTGATCGGAGCCGCGCTCGGCGCTTTCCTCAGACTCCTCGTCGCCGACGATCCCAAGCCGCACCCGCACCCTGTCCTGCTCACGCATTGCCGCGGTCACCATCAGCATCGCCGCGATCGCGCCCTTCATGTCATAGGCGCCGCGCCCGTAGAGACGATCGTCCTCGACCGTGGGCTCGAACTGCCCGGCGAAGCCAGGAACGACGTCAAGATGGCCGTGCAGGACCACCGTCGGAGCGTCAGCCGGCCCAACTTCGGCCTTTACCACCGGCAGCCCCCGCACCTCATCAGATTCCGTCTCGATCCCCCGAGCTTCCAACCACCCCTGCACAAACCCTGCGGCCTCAGAAATAGCCTCCGGCTCGCAGGTCTCGTAAGAGATCAGTCGCTGAGCGAGAGCGACGAGCTCCTCGCTCATGGCCTCACCCCTGACTGATCGCCAGGAACGTTTCGGCGCGGTCCCGGTCCTTCTGCGCCCGGGCAAAGTCCGCGCTGTCCTCCTCGGACTCCGAGAGCCGCTGTTCGGCATCGGCGAGCTGCTCTTTGAGCGCGCCAGCGTCGAGGTCCTCGGGCGAGATTGCCTCCTCGAGCAGCAACCGGGCCCGGTTGCCGTAGACCTGCAGCCAGCCGTGAGCCTGGGCGTACCTCTTGGTCTCCGACTCGGAGACGTGGAGGCGGAGCTCGGTCGGCCGCAGCGCCGCCAGCACCGGCGCGTGGTTGGCGAGGATGCCGATTTCACCAACCTCGGTGCGGGTCGAGACCTGGCGCGCTTCACCGCTCCAGATCTCGCCCTCCGGGGTCAGGATCTCGACATCGACCATGTGCTCCGCAGCCATCTGCGTCTCCTAAGCGGCGGCGGCGGTTTTGGCGTTCTCGAGCACCTGATCGATCGAGCCCTGCATGTAGAAGGCCCCCTCGGACAGGTCGTCGTGCTGGCCGTCGAGGATCTCGCGGAAGCCGCGGACCGTCTCGGCAACCGGCACGTACTCGCCGGAGCGGCCGGTGAACTGTTCGGCGACGAAGAACGGCTGCGAGAGGAAGCGCTCGATCTTGCGGGCGCGGGAGACCGTCTGGCGGTCCTCGTCGGAGAGCTCGTCGATACCGAGGATGGCGATGATGTCCTGGAGCTCCTTGTAGCGCTGCAGGACCTCCTGGACCTCGGTCGCGGTCCGGTAGTGCTCGTCGCCGACGACGTCCGGCTTGAGGATCGTCGAGGTCGAGTCGAGCGGGTCGACGGCCGGGTAGATCCCTTTCTCGGAGATCGACCGCGAGAGCGCCGTGGTGGCGTTGAGGTGGGCGAACACCGAGGCCGGAGCCGGGTCGGTGTAGTCGTCCGCCGGCACGTAGACCGCCTGGATCGAGGTCACCGAACCGCGGTCGGTCGAGGTGATCCGCTCCTGCAGGCCGCCCATCTCGGTCTCCAGCGTCGGCTGGTAGCCGACCGCCGAAGGCATGCGCCCGAGCAGCGCCGAGACCTCGGAGCCCGCCTGGACGAAGCGGAAGATGTTGTCGATGAACAGGAGCACGTCCTGGCCACCCTGCTCGCGGTAGTACTCGGCCATCGTCAGGCCGGAGAGGGCGACGCGGAGGCGCGCACCGGGCGGCTCGTTCATCTGGCCGAAGACGAGCATGGTCTTCTCGAGCACGCCCGACTCTTTCATCTCGAGCCAGAGGTCGTTGCCCTCGCGCGAGCGCTCGCCGACGCCGACGAAGGCGGAGAGGCCGGAGTGCTCCTCGGCGATGTTGCGGATGAGCTCCTGGATCAGCACGGTCTTGCCGACGCCGGCACCACCGAACAGCCCGACCTTGCCGCCTTTGGCGTAAGGGGCGAGTAGGTCGATGACCTTGATCCCGGTCTCGAGGATCTCCTGGGTCGGGGTCAGGTCGGAGGCCTTCGGGGCCGGCCGGTGGATCGGCCAGCGCTCCTCGACCTGGACCTCGGGGCCGTTGTCGATCGGCTCGCCGAGCAGGTTGAAGATGCGGCCGAGGGTCGCGTCGCCGACCGGGACCGTGATCGGCCCGCCGGTGTCGGTGACCGCGGCGCCGCGAGCGATGCCATCGGTTGCATCCATCGCGACCGCGCGGACGCGGTCGTCGCCGAGGTGCTGCTGCACCTCGCAGACCAGCTGCGTCGTTTCGCCATCGCCGTCACCAGCGTTGGTCTCGATCGTCACCGCCGAGAAGATCTCCGGCAGCTTGTCGGGGAAGACGGCGTCGATGACCACGCCGGTCACCTGCTCGACCCGCCCTACGTTGCTTCCGTTGCTTCCGTTGCTCTCAGCCATGGGTTCCTTTTCTGATCCTCGAATGAAGTTGCTGTTGGTGGTCAGGGTCGTCGTCTAGCCGAGCGCCTCGGCACCGCCGACGACCTCCAAGATCTCCTGCGTGATTTCCGCCTGCCGTGCCCGGTTCATTTCGAGCGTCAGATCGCCGATCATCGTCTCCGCGTTCTCCGCGGCGTTACGCATCGCCGTCATCCGCGCGCCCAGCTCCGAGGCCGCCGACTCGAGCAGCGCCCGATAAACCGAAATCGTCACGTATTCCGGGATCAAGCGGCCCAGCAGCTCCTCCGGATCGGGCTCGTAGATCCACTCGGAGCGGCTCTGGTCGGGACCGCCCTCGGCCGTCTCCTCCTCTACCTCGGCCTCCGCTTCGGCCCCCTCGCCGGTCACCTCGGCCTGCTGCAGGGGCAGCAGGGTCTGGCGCCATACATGTTGCGTCAGCGGTGAGACGAAGCGGTTGTAGATCAGCTCGACCCGGTCGAGGTCCTCGTCGACGTAGCGGGCGGTCATCTCCTCGCCGATCTCCCGCGCGTTGGCGAAAGCCGGACGGTCGGTGAAGCCGACGAAAGAAGAGGCGACCTCCTGCTTGCGGAAGGTCATCGCCGAGACGCCCTTGCGGCCGACCACGGCGAACGAGGGCTCGGCGCCTTCCTCGCGGACCTGCGTCGCCATCCGCATCCCTTCGCGGATGATGTTGCTGTTGAAGGCTCCCGCGAGGCCGCGATCGCCGGTGACGAGGACGATCCCGACCCGTTTCACGTTCTCGCGCTCGATCAGCACCGGCACCCGCGGGATGCCGCCCGCGTGGGCGGAGGCCTGACGGGTCAGCCGCCGGATCCCCTCGGCGTAGGGCCGCAGGTCGGAGATCCGCTGTTCGGCCCGGCGCAGACGCGCCGCGGCAACCATCTCCATCGCTCGCGTGATCTTGTTGATGTTCTTAACCGACGCGATGCGGTTTTTGACTTCCTTCTGCGAGGCCATAAGGGGTTCCGGTCCCAGCCGCTAGGCCGGGGTCGCGGCCTCCTCGTCGGGAGCGGAGTCCTTGGCGGTCTCCGAGTTGGGCGTGCGGGCCGGGGCCTCGCGCTCGTCTTTGGAGTGGATGCGGTCGGACTCTCCGGCCTCGAGCGGCTCACCGTGCTCGTCGAAGTCGGGGCCGAAGTCGTCGACGAAGTCGGCGATCGCCTTGCCCAGCTCCTTCTCGTCGTTCTCCTCGAGCTTGCCGCTCGATTCGATCCGGCCGAGCAGGTCGGACTTCTCCGAGTGCAGGCGGGTCCGCAGGTCGGCAAGGAACTCGCCGACGCGCTCAACTTTGATCCGGTCGAGGTAGCCGCCGGTGCCTGAGTAGATCGAGGCCACCTGGTCGCCGACGCTAAGCGGTTCACGCTCTTTCTGTTTCAGCAGCTCGACCAGCCGTTCACCGCGGGTGAGGGCTTTCTGGGTCTCGGCGTCGAGCTCGGAACCGAATTGGGCGAAGGCCTCGAGGTCGCGGTACTGGGAGAGCTCGAGGCGCAGTTTTCCGGCGACCTTCTTCATCGCCTTGGTCTGCGCGTTTCCACCCACCCGGGAGACCGAGATGCCGACGTTGATCGCCGGCCGCACACCCGAAAAGAAGAGGTCGGACTCGAGGAAGATCTGGCCGTCGGTGATCGAAATCACATTGGTCGGGATGTAGGCGGAAACGTCGGAGGCCTGGGTCTCGATGATCGGCAGCGCCGTCAGCGAGCCACCGCCGAGCTCGTCGTTCAGTTTCACCGCCCGCTCCAGCAGCCGCGAGTGCAGATAGAAGACGTCACCGGGGTAGGCCTCGCGACCGGGCGGGCGCCGCAGCAGCAGCGACATCTGCCGGTACGCGGAAGCGTGTTTGGTGAGGTCGTCGTAGACGCAGAGGGCGGCTTTGCCGTTGTAGAGGAAGTGCTCGCCCATCGCGCAACCGGCGTAGGGGGCGATGTACTTGATCGGCGCCGCCTCGTCGGCGGGGGCGGCGACGATGATGGTGTTCTCCATCGCGCCGTTTTCCTCCAGCGTCTCCTTCAGCTGCACGACCGTCGACATCCGCTGCCCGATCGCGACGTAGATGCAGATCAGGTCCTTGTCCTTGTTGTTGATGATCGTGTCGATCGCGATCGCGGTCTTGCCGGTCTGGCGGTCGCCGATGATCAGCTCTCGCTGCCCACGGCCGATCGGGATCATCCCGTCGATCGACATCAACCCGGTCTGGACGGGTTCCTCGACCGGCTGGCGCTGGACGACGCCGGGGGCTTTGAATTCAGCCGGGCGGGTCTCGGTGGTGGCGATCTCGCCGCGGTCATCAAGCGGGCGGCCGAGCGGGTCGACCATGCGGCCAAGCAGCGCCTCACCGACGGGGATCTCGAGCAGTTTGCCGGTCCGTTTGACCGTGTCCCCCTCGACGATCTGATCCCAGTCGCCGAAGAGCACCGCACCGACGTTGTCGGACTCGAGGTTCAGCGCCAGGCCGGTGACCCCGTGCGGCAGGTCGAGCATCTCCAGCGCCATGCAGTTGTCGAGCCCGTGGATGCGGGCGATGCCGTCGGCGACGGACAGGACCGTGCCGACCTCGGAGAGGTTGGCGGAGTCGGTCTCGAGTCCCTCGATCCGCTCTCGCAGGATGCTTGCGATCTCGTCGGGCTTGATCTCCATCGGGTGCTAATGCCTCCTTACGCCGCGGTGGCGACGCTCTTTCGAAGTTTCTCTAGGCGACTGCGGATGCTCGCGTCCAAGACCATGTTGCCGACCTGCAGTACGAGGCCGCCGAGGATGTCGCCGTCCACCTTGCTGGACAGTTCGACTTTCTCCCCGGTCTGGCGTTCGACCTCCTGGCCGATCTGGCTGACGACGGCCGGGTCCAGCTCGACGGCGCTGGTCACGGTGACGTCGATGCGGCGGTTCTCGTGCTTCCAGAGCTGGTCGAACTCGCGCCGGATACGGAAGATCTCCGTCATCCGATGCTTGTCGACGAGCAACCCGAGGAAATTGATCAGCTCGGGCTCGGCCCCTGAGATCGCTCGCGCGATTCCCTCCTGCTTCTCCGTCGAGGAGAGGTAGGGGCTGAAGAAGAAGACCTGCAGATCGCGGTTGCGGTCCATGGCGTCAGTGAACTCGCTCAGCTGTTGCTGCAGCGGGTCCAACCTGCCTTTGTCGCGGCCCACCTCAAAGAGGGCCTCGGCGTATACGCGAGCTGCATCGGCCATTGCTAGTTCTTCTCCGACCCCGAGAGCGCCGAGAAGTCGACCTCGCTGAGCGCCTCCTCGACGAGGCGTTTCTGGTCCTCGGCGGTGAGCGATTTGCGGGTCACCCGCTCGGTGGCGAGGACGGTCAGGTCGGCGACCTCCTGGCGAATCTGATCCAGGGAACGGCGCGTCTCCGCCTCGATGTCACGTTTGGCGGCCGAGACCAGCTCCTCGCGTTTCTCCTTACCGGCCGCCGCAGCCTCGGCTTCGGCGGTCTCGGCGGATTTGCGGGCGCGGGCCATGATGTCGTCCGCCTGCTCACGAGCCTCGGCGAGGCGGGCCCGGTACTCGGTCAGCATCTCGTCGGCTTCGCGGCGCTGCCGCTCAGCCGCGTCGATCGACTCGCTGACCATTTTCGCGCGTTTGTCGAGCGCTTCCTGAATCTTCGGGAAGGCGACCTTGCTCAACACCCACATCGTGATCAGGAACAGCAGCAGCGTCCAGATCATCAGGCCAAGGCCCGGTGAGACCAGGAAGCTGCCGCCTTCCTCGCCGTGCTCCGCCGCCTCAGCGGCGAGCGGCAGACTCGCTATGTAACCGAGCAGCTCCATACAGACCTAGGCGAGGAAGAACGCGATCAGACCGAAGATGAAGGTGTAGAAGGCGACCGCCTCGGTCAGCGCGAAGCCGAGCCAGCGGATGCTTTCCAGCTCGCTTTTCATCTCCGGCTGACGGGCGACCGACTCGATCTCCTTACCGAAGATGAAGCCCACGCCGATACCGGCGCCGATCGAGCCGAGTCCAGCGCCTACGCCGAGGGCGATCGCTTTACCGGCGCTTTTTACGCCTTCGTCCGTGACCTCGGCGATCGGAAGTGCGGTGAGATCCATCGAGTTTGACTCCTTTTCTAGTGAGAGGCGGAGGTCGCCCCGCCAATGTAAATAGCGCTAAGCGTTGAGAAGATGAATGCCTGCAAGGTCGCCACAAGCCCGACCTCGAAGATGAAGAAGGCGAAGGCGAGCGGGAAGGTGAGCGCCCCCAAAGCCGCGATTCCCAGCAGGACCGCCAAACCGCCGCCCATGAAGAGCAGCAGCAGATGGCCGGCCAGGATGTTGGCGAAAAGACGCACGGAGAGGGAGATCAACCTCACGAAGTGAGAGATCACCTCGATCAGGAAGATCGCGGCCTTGCCGATCGGGTGCATGTCCTCCAGCCCCGGGGGCAGCCAGCTCTTGAAGTAGGGCACGAAGCCCTGGTGGCGGATGCCTTCGACGTGGTAGGAGATCCAGACCACCAGCGTCAGCACCAGCGGGATCGCGATGTTGGCGGTGGCGGCGTAGATCGCGAAGGCCGGAATCTCCAGCCCGAATACGTCGACCGGGTGCTCGGTGTTGACCGGCAGCGGCAGGAAGCCGAGCATGTTCGAGAACCAGATCCAGAAGAAGAGGGCGGCGATGAAGGGGAACCAGCGAGAGGCGGTTTTGCCCTGCAGGCTGCCGCCGGTGATCGTGTTTTTGGTCAGGTCGTAAGCCATCTCGACCGCTGCCTGGACGCGGTTGGGGCGGTCGACCATCCGCCGTGAGATCCAGACCATGGTCAGGATCGTCGCCATGCTGGCGAGGAAGAGGTAGAGGACTGCCTTGTTGATGCTGAGATCGATGCCGGCGACTTCGAGCGAGAGCCATGGTTCGAGTTTGAACTCGTTCTGCGGTTTGAAGCCTTCGTTCTTGCCGTCACTGCCGAAGATCAACAGCAGCAGGATCGCCACCGCGATGTAGATGCCGAAGCCGATGAAGACCTTCGCCTTGGTGCTGAGGCCCTTCTTCTCGGGGTCGCCCGAGCCGGAGAGGCCCGGTGCCTGTGCGGTTGCCGCCTCCATCTCTACGCGGCCCCCTGGCTCTCGGGCGGGTTGTCAAACAGGTGTGAGATGCCCTGGGCGGCGAAGGAGAGCGTGAACAGCGCCAGCAGCAGGATCGCCGCGGAGAGGCCGGCCTCGCGTTCGACGACGCCGACCAGGAGCACCGCCGTCGCCATCAGCCAGACCCGGCCGAGGGCGCTGCCAGCGACGACGCCCATCGCGGTCTGCCGGTTACCGGCGGCGAGCTCGGCCTTCATACGGCGCTGGGCAAGAACCTGAATCCCCCTCTGCGCGAGCCACACCGCCGCCGCGGCGGCGAAGCCGAGCAGCGGAAACCCGCCGAGCAGGAAGACGGCGAGCGCGGCGACCAGCGCCAGTAGATCAACGTACTTGGGAGGAGACATAAAGACGCCCGGCTCGGGGCAGAGCGGGCGTACCGGCGACTATATCCAATAGGGCCCGCGAATGGCTCTGTGAAGCCACTTCGTGAGGGTTGCCACTACCTCTTGACGGGGCGGGAGGGGCGAGCGAGGGACCCCCTCCAGACACCGCTCGCTATGGCTCGCGGTTGAGTGTCTGGAGGGGGTCCCTCGCTCGCCCTCTGACCGTTTCCGGTCGGACGGTTGGCAACTGGAGGAAAAGCTGGTGTCCGCACGGCACGCCGTGGAGAACCAGATGCTGTCGTGGCGGGGTCGTGGTGTCCTCTCTGGACACTCAACCGCGAGCCATAGCGAGCGGTGTCCAGAGAGGACGCCACGACCCCGCCCCCCACCACGCCGCTATTTGATTGCCTCGAACTCGCCCGTTTCGGGGTCGACGGTTGGGAAGGAGCCGGTTTCGAGCTCCTCTTCGACGGCGCGCTCGACTTCTTGGGGCTCTGGCTCGGGGGCGCCTACCTGGCGCCGCAGGGTCACCAGTTGGCGCAGGCGCGTCTGGCGCAGCTTGAGGATCTCGAGCACCTCGACCAGGTAGACGCTGGCGGCGATCGCGACGACGCCGCAGATGCCCATCACCGTCGTCCAGAGCGGGTCGAAGTTGCCGTGGTCGTCGCTGTAGGGGACGAAACGCAGGGCTAGGGCCAAGAGTGCCATCACGAAGGTCCAGCCGTAGAGGTAGAGCAGGGTGCGCCGCTGCGAGAAGCCGATGTCGGCCATCCGGTGGTGGAAGTGCCAGCGATCGGCTTTGTAGATCGGCCGCCGGTATTTGAGCCGCTTGGCGACGACGAAGCCGGTGTCGAGGATCGGCACCGCGAGGATGATCAGGGGGATGAAGAGGGCGATCACCGCGTTGGTCTTGAGCGCGCCCTGCACCGCCACCGCCCCGAGCAGATAGCCGAGCAGGTTGGAGCCGGTGTCGCCCATGAAGGTCTTCGCCGGCGGGAAGCCCCAGCGGAGGAAGCCGAGTGCGCCCCCTGCCGTCAGCGCGGCGAGGACGCCGGCGGCGGTGCGGTCGAGCGAGAGGGCGATCGTCGCCAAGGTGAGGCCGGAGATCACGGCGACCCCGGCGGCGAGCCCGTCGACGCCGTCGATCAGGTTGATCACGTTGATCACGGCGATGATCCCGATCACGGTGCCGACGTCGCCCAGGTGGACCACCCCTCCCCCGGGCAAGGTGAAGAGGTCGACGGTCTCCGGCGTCAGCCGGCCGAAGAAGGGAAAGGTGAATTCGCCGACCGTGACGCCGACCGAGACCGGGATGACGACGCAGACCGCCTGGCCGAGCAGCTTGACCGGAGCGGGAAGGTCGAAGACGTCGTCGAGGACGCCGACCCAGGCGATCCCCACGGCGCCGATCAGGATCGCGTGGCTTTCGGTGTCGTTGGGGAGCCAGAGCAGGCCGGCGACGAGGACGCCGCCGAGGATCCCGAGGCCGCCCAGTTTCGGCGTCGGAACCTGATGGAGCGAACGCTCGTTGGGGTAGTCGATGGCGCCAAGTCGCACCGCCAACCACCTCGTCAGCGGCACCAGCAGCAGGGCGAGGAAGCCGGCGACCAGAAAAGCGAGGAGCGCGTCCGTGTCAGTTGGCATAGCGGTCGAACCAGAGGGTAAGCGCCATCAGGCCCCAGATCTGCCGGCTCAGGTCCTCCTGGCCGGCGATGTGGCGGTCGAGCACGGGGGCGACCGCGGCCGGATCGAGTAGCCCTTGGCGCTCGAGCGCGCCCGGCGCCAGCACCTCGCGGGCAAAGAGCTCGAGCGGGCCGCGCAGCCAGGAGGCGATCGGGATCGAGAAGCCCTGCTTGCGGCCGTGGATGATCTCCTTCGGCAGCAGCGGCTCCAGCGCCCGGCGTAGCAGCCGCTTCTTGGCAAAGCCGCGGACTTTCATCCGGGTCGGCAGTGAGAAGGCGAACTCGGCGACCTGCGGGTCGAGGAAGGGGACCCGCAGCTCCAGCGAGTGGGCCATGCTGAGGCGGTCGGTCTTGACCAGCAGGTCGTCGACGAGGTAGATGCCGAGGTCGACGTCCTGCATCCGCGCCAGCGGCGCGGCGCCGGCGGTCTCGGCGTAGCGGGCGCGATAGAGGTCGACCGGGTCCCAGCCCGCGGTCTCGGCGCCGGCCAGCTCAGCCCGGTCCTGCGACCCGAAGATCTCCTTCCAGGCGTGGTGGCGCTCCAGCGGCGGCAGGGCGGCGGCGCGGGCGAAGCGCTTGGCTTTGTAGTCGAAGCCGACCCGGTCACTCCGGCTCGGCAGCGCCTCGGCCAGGGGCCTGGCGAGCGGCGCCAAGCGGCCGACGCGGCGGGCGAGGAGGTCGGCGACGTAGGTGTAGTAGCCGCCGAAGAGCTCGTCCCCCCCCTCGCCGGAGAGGGCGACCTTGACGTGGCCGGCGGCGAGCTCGGAGACGAGGTAGGTCGGCAGGGCCGAGGAGTCGCCGAAGGGCTCGTCGAAGGCCTCGACCAGCTTCGGCAGCAGCTCGACCGCGTCGGGCCGGACGATCAGCTCGTGATGGTCGGTGCCGTAGCGCTGGGCGACCAGGCGCGCCCGCGAGAGCTCGTTGAAGCCCGCCTCTTCGAAGCCAATCGAGAACGTGCGCAAGGGTTCCCCGGAGTGGACACTGGCGAGGGCGGCGAGGCCGCCGGAGTCGACGCCGCCGGAGAGCAGGACCCCGACCTGCACGTCGGCGACTAGGTGGGCGCGGACGCTGTCGTCGAGCACCGCCCGCAGCTCCGCCGCCAGCTCCTCCTCCGACCCCCGCCGCGGCGGGTCTTCCGGGGACGGCCCCGGGCGGGCGTAGCGCCGCTGGTTGACCTCTCCCCCCTCCCAGGCGAGCAGGTATCCCGGGGGCAGCTTGCGCGCCTCGGCGAAGATCGTCAGCGGCGCCGGGATCGAGTTGAAAGCGAGATAGGCGGAGACCGCCTTGGGGTCGATCTCGCGCGAGAAGCCCGGCTGCTCGAGCATCGCCTTCAGCTCGGAGGCGAAAGAGATGCCGCCATCTTTGACCCGGTAGTAGAGCGGCTTGATCCCGAAGCGGTCGCGGGCGAGCAGCAGTCGCTGCCGGCGCTTGTCCCAAAGGGCGATCGCGAACATCCCCCGCAGCCGCTCGACGAAAGCGTCCCCGTGCTCCTCGTAGAGGTGGACGAGGACCTCGGTGTCGCAGTCGGTGGCGAAGCGGTGGCCGCGGCCCTCGAGCTCGCGCTTGAGCTCGCGGTAGTTGTAGATCTCGCCGTTTTGGACCACAACGGCGTTGCCGTCCTCGCTGGCGATCGGCTGGTGGCCACCGTCGAGGTCGATGATCGAGAGCCGGCGCGCCGCCAACGCCACCCGCCCCTCGTGGAAAAGGCCGTCGTCGTCGGGCCCGCGGTGGACGAGGCGGCCGCACATCCGCGCCACGGCCTCCAGGTCGGGGGCACGCTCTCGCTCGCCGGCGACGACACCGCAGATACCGCACATGGGCCGCAGTCTCGCAGCCGCGGCGGGTGGCGAAGCGCCCTATGACTCAGACGGCGGGGTGACCGCCGGTCCTCGCCCGGCGACCTTGTTGACCGTCGCCAACAGCACCTGGACGTAGAGCGAGACCGAGCGGTCGGCGATGTACTCCATGTCGTGGGCGAGCTTGTCGGCCCAGGTCTCCTCGCGGGTGATCCGCGTCTGGGCGAAGCCGGTCACCCCCGGGCGGACGACGAGGCGCTGCCAGTACTGGGGAATCTCGCGGCAGAGCTCGGCGAAGAAGGCGGGGCGAATCGGCCGCGGCCCGACGATCGACATGTCCCCGCGCAAGACGTTCCACAACTGCGGCACCTCATCGAGGTGGGTCTTGCGCAGGACGCCGCCGATCCGGGTCCGCTCTTCCTCGGTGCGGCGAGTCAGCTCCTCGCCGTAGAAGGGGCCGAGCCGGGTTTCCGCGTCCGGCTTCAGGGTGCGGAACTTGTACATCCAGAAGAGGTGGCCGGCTTTGCCGACGCGGGCGCCGCGGTAGAAGACCGGCCGACCCGAGTCGAGTGCGATTAACAGCGCGATCAGCCCTAGCAGCGGCGCCAGGACGAAGAGGATCGAGGCCGAGATGAGGATGTCGAGCGCCCGCAGAACCGAGTCGATAGGACGCGGATCACCTTCGGCCGCGGGCGCGACGAGTTCTTCGAGGCCGGGCTCAGCCTCGGGCAGCTCGTTCAGGGCGCTACGGGATGAGACTCTTCGCGCGATGGTGAGGCTCCGACGGTACCGAGAATCGTCTCGACCCAAAACGCAGGATCACGGAGAGTGGGCGTTGCCTCCTCGGTGCGCTTGCGCAGCTCGAGGGCGCGGGGGTCGGTCAGCGGCCGCAGTCGGCCGCTTCGGATCAGGGCTTCGTCGACGCCACCGAGACGACCGCCGTAGGTGGTGTAGACGGGGGTGGCGAGGGCGGCGGCCTCGCGGTTCATCGTGCCGCCGGCGGAGAGGACGAGGTCGGCGAGCGCGACCAGGCTCTGAGCCTCGACGGCACCGTCGGGGACGATCACCGACGGCAGCTGCAGGTCGGTGATGAACTGGCGTTGGGCTTGGGTCCGCGGCAGCACCACCGCGTGGACATCGCTGTCGCGGCCGAGGCGGTCGAGGACCTTGGGGAAGAGGGGATTCGACTTGCGGTGGTAGAGGGAGACGTCGGGCGGCGGGCGGACGATCACGACCACCCGCTTCTCGTCGACGCCGAGCCGGCGCAGCGCCTCGGCATCGGGCTCGAAGTCGTAGAGGTAGTACTCCTCCTTTAGGCCGGGATAGGGGAAATACTTCTCGGGGGTGACGCCGAAGCGGCGCAGCCGCTCCAGCGGGACCGAGTCGGGGAACATCACCCGACGAGCCAGCCGGCAGCCGATCCGGTGCTGGGTGACCGCGTACTCGTAGTCGTGCATGTTGGCCTCGGGGACGCCGAGCGCTTTGGCGGCCAGGGCCAGGTCGTTGGAGCCGTGGGCGAGCGCGAGGTCGAAGTTGCGACCGCGGCCGAACCGCAGCATCCCGGTGCTGCGGGAGGCGAGGCTGGCAGCCTTGCGCAGGCGCGAGGCGCCGCCGTGGCGACCGATCGGGGTGTGCGCCATCCCGTGCAGCTCGAGCAGCTGCTGGGTCTGCGCGTAGTCGCGCGAGGTGATCTCGACTTCGTGGCCTTCCCGGCGCAGGCGATCGATGATCGGTCGCAGCACCAGCACGTGCGCCGGCGCGCTCATGTCCACCCAGACCTTCAAAGGCTTTAGACGGTCGCTAGCTCGGCGTAGAGCGGAAAGCGATCCATCAGGGCGCCGGTGCGGGCGGCGAGCTCGTCCTTGTCGGACTCGAAGTCGGGACCGAGGGCGGCGGCGATCACCTCGGCGACCTCGGCCAGCTCCTCCTCGCCCATGCCGCGCGTGGTCAGCGCCGGAGTGCCGATCCGCAGCCCCGACGGATTCATCGGCGGGCGCGGGTCGAAGGGGATCGCGTTGCGGTTGACGGTGATCCCAACCGCCTCGAGGCGGTCCTCCCCAGCCTGGCCGTCGAGGCCCGTCGGGGTGAGGTCGACGAGGACGAGGTGGACGTCGGTGCCGCCGGTGATGACCGGTACGCCCCCCGCTTCCAGGCCCGCCGCCAGCGCCTTAGCGTTGGCGATGGTCTGCCGCTGCCGCTGCCGGAATCCCTCACCGGCAGCGATATGGAGCGCCACAGCCTTAGCCGCGATCGTGTGCATTAGGGGACCGCCCTGCTGGCCCGGGAAGATCGCTTTGTCGACCGCTTTCGCGTACTCCTCACGGCAGAGGATCATGCCGCTGCGCGGGCCGGCGAGGGTCTTGTGAATCGTCGTCGTCACCACGTCGGCGTGCTCGACCGGGTTCGGGTGCTCGCCGGCGGCGACGAGGCCGGCGAAGTGGGCCATGTCGACCATCAGCTTCGCCCCGACCGAGTCGGCGATGCGGCGGAAGCCGGCGAAGTCGAGCTGGCGCGGGTACGCCGACCAGCCGGCGACGATCAGCGCCGGCTTGTGCTCCTGCGCCAGGCGCTCGACCTCCTCCATGTCGACGCGAAAGTCCTCGCGGCTGACGTGGTAGGGCACCGGGTTGTAGAGCTTGCCGCTGACGTTCAGCTTCATCCCGTGGCTGAGGTGGCCGCCGTGGTCGAGGGCGAGGCCGAGGATCGTGTCCCCCGGTTCGATCAGGGCCATGTAGGCGGCGTTGTTTGCCTGGGCGCCGGCGTGGGCCTGGACGTTTGCGTGCTCGGCGCCGAAGAGGTTCTTGGCCCGGTCGATCGCCAGCTGCTCGGCGACGTCGACCTCCTCGCAGCCGCCGTAGTAGCGGCGGCCAGGGTAGCCCTCGGCGTACTTGTTGGTCAGCACCGAGCCGACCGCTTCCAGCACCGCCTGCGGGACGAAGTTCTCCGAGGCGATCATCTCCAGCGTCCGCTGCTGGCGCCTCAGCTCGCCCTCCAGCACGGCGGCAATCTCGGGATCGACCTCGGCGAGGGGCGCGGTTTGAAAGTTTTCGGGGAGCTCGGCGATGGTCGGGCGACCATAGCAACGGACCTGGATATTCTGGCGCCGGTGAGAGCCCGTCTCTACCTCGCTCCACTGGCGCTTCTCTTCACCCTGGCGCTGGTCTCCGCCGCCCCCGCGGCGGTCGACAACCCCTGCGAAGGACCGGAAGCGCGGTTCCTCCTCTGTCCCAACCTGAAGATCGTCGCCAGCGAGTTCTACGTGGAGAAGGCGGGCCCCCAGGTGCGCCTGCGGGCGACCAGCGACGTCCAGAGCCGCGGGCTCGGGCCGATGGAGCTGCGCGGCCACCGCGACGGTCCGCGCAGCATGCGGACCAACCAGCGCATCTACAAAAAGGGCAGTGGCCACATCACCGTGCCCAGCGAGGCGAAGCTGCGCTTCACCTACGTCGGCACTTACTTTGGCGGCTCCTACTGGAAGGTCCACCAGCTGGCGGCCTTCGAGCTGATCCGGGTGCTGCCGGACGGCACCCTGGGGGACGTCGTCCGCACCAGCCCCAAGCTCAACTACTGCCTGCGAGACCTCGACCGAACCCAGGACAGCCCCCGCTCACCGGCTGATCGGATCTATCCGGGCTGCAACCAGGACCCCTTCCGCGACCGGGTCAAGCTGGGGACCTCGGTCGGCTGGTCGGACATCTACCCCGCCGCCTACCACCAGCAGTGGATCGACGTGGCGGGGCTGCGGGGCTGCTTCGTCTACCGGATGATCGTCGACCCAGGGGAACACCTCTTCGAATCAAACGAGGACGACAACCTCTCGCAACGCCGCGTTCGGTTGCCCTACCGCGGTCAGACCGGCTGCTAGCCGGGCTCAGGCCTGAGCGGCCGGCTTGTCTTCGGGCCTCTTCCCCGCCAGCCTCAGGTTGGAGAGTTTGTTGAGGGCGTCAAACCAGAAGGGCGCCCCGAGAGAGACCGCGAGAGCGGTGATCAGCCAGCCCGCTAGCGCCAGGCCAATGGCGTCCCAAGACCAATCGGGCACGTTCTCCTTCGCCCAAAAGACCGGTAGGTCAAGAGCAGCGAGATCATCGACAGCTTTTTCCATGTCCTCGCCGGACTGAGTCAGCTGCGCGGCCTCTTTCGATTCGCCCTCTTTGGGCACGACCTCCTCGGCTGCCGGATTCTGAGCGGCTGCTTCCGCTTTCGCGACCACCGCGGCGCGCACGTTCGGTTCGGCGGAAAGCTGTTCGGCAATTCGTAGAGCGCTGACGTTGAGACCGACCGCCAGGACCACCGCGATCAAAAACGTCACCAGCTGCGCCTTCCGCTTGTACCAGCCGCTGACGCGGTCCATCGACTCGTCGAACCATTTTTCGACGACGGGAACAGAGGGAAGAGCGGCGCTGGGGGCTCCGGCCAGAGTCCGTAGCTGCACCTCGAGGTTGCCGTTCACAGGGGGATTGCTCGTGGCTCCTTCTTCGCTGACCCGGACCGTCGCCGTCGCGGCTTTCCCATCGGCGGAGGAGACCTTGACGAGGTCGAGAAAAGCGGCGGCGAAGATCCGCGGCGAGAGGTAGGAGGGGATCCGCTGGTGCTTCTGGCGCAAATCGGGGCGGACCAGCGGGTGGTTCAGCACCTGCTCGACCACCTTCTCGTCCCCGAGCATCCCTTCGAGGCCTTTCTTCAGGTTCTTCGATCGGAGCTTGGCGGCTGCCGCGAACCACTCCGTCAGCGCTGAGGCGATCAGGCTGAGGAGAAAAAAGACGAAAGCAAGGGCGATCGCGATTTCAAGCGCAGGCCCACCAAGGTCGAGGGACATCAAAACCTCCCGCAAAGTTGACGATTACGCGGAAGAACCTATGAGGTCCCTCAACTATTCGCAAAAACACTGAGTTTCGTAAAACGGCTAACCCAACCCCACGGAGGCCAAGGAGCTGGCCAGGTCCCCCGGCGAGAGAGCGCCGTCGCGCAGGACCCGCCAAGAGCCGTCCTCGTCGATGCGGGCGATGTCGACGACGGTCGAGGGCAACCCCGGCAACTCGCCGCCATCGATCGCCAGGTCAGCGCCGTCGACGATGGCGGCGGGGACGTCCACGAAGCGAGCCGGTGCCGGCTCGCCGCTGAGGTTGGCCGAGGTCTGGAAGACGGGGGACATCGTCCCCGCCAAGGGCCCGCCGATCAGACGTACGCCAAGCCGTTCGGGGTCCTGCCGGCAAGCGAGCGGGTAGCGGCGCTGCGGATTCGCAATGACGAGGGTGACCGGGCCCGGCAGCAGGGCGCTGGCCGCCGCCTTGGTCCGCGGCCCCAGTCCGGAAACGAGCTCGCGCATCGCCAGCGGCGAGAAGTACATGACCGCCGAGGACTTGCCGTCGTCGCGGCCCTTCAGCCGGTGGATCTTCGTGATCGCCCCGGCGTCGAGCGGATCGCAGGCGAGGCCGTAGAGGCCGTCCGCAGGGAAGACGGCGACGCCGCCGGCGGCAACGCAACGTTCCAGCGCCTTGCGCGCGATTTGCGCCTCGCCGCTCTGCAACCGGATCAACTCGCTCACGCCGACTCCCTACCCGCGCGCCCAAGGACGACGCGCTCGATCCCCGCCAGGTCGCGTCGCGTCTCGATCTCTCCGAAGCCCGCGCCACGAAGGAGCTCCGCCACCGCCGGCGCCTGCCCCTCCCCCACCTCGACGGCAAGTGTGGTTGAGCTTCGTCCCGGATAGGGGGATAAAGCTCGACCACACTCTGAGATGAGGGCGCGGTAGGCGTCGAGGCCGTCGGGGCCGGCGAGGAGCGCCTCGCGGGGCTCCCACTGCATCACCTCGGGCTGCAGGGAGGGCCAGTCGCGCTCGGCGACGTAAGGAAGGTTGGCGAGGATGAGGTCGAAGCTCCCCTCTGTGGGCAAGGTGCCATGGAGGAAGCCGATGCGGTCTGCCAGGCCCAGTCGCTGCGCGTTGGCACGCGCAACCTCGAGGGCGCCAGGCGAGGTGTCGGTGGCCGTGACCGCGCAGCCGGGCAACTCGTCGGCGATAGCAAGGGCGATCGCGCCCGATCCGGTGCCGACGTCAAGCACAGCCTCGGGCCCCAGCGCCAATGCCAGCTCGACCAACAGCTCGGTCTCCGGTCGCGGGATCAGTACCCGCCGGTCCACGGCAAGGTCGAGGTTGCGGAAGCCTTTGCGGCCGAGGATGTAGGCGACCGGCTCGCGCCGCAGGCGCCGCCGCACCATCTCCCCGAACTGACGGCCTGCGACGGGCGGCACTTCGGCGGCGGCGTCGGCCACCAGCTCCGCCCGACTTCGGCCCGCCGCCTCCGCCAGCAGCAGTTCTGCGTCGAGCCGGGGGTCCTCCACCCCGGCCGCGCGCATGGCATCAATCGCTGCGTCCAGTGCCTCCCGCACCCTCGCGCCAGTCATGGTCGCCACCGTCTCAGGCGGTGGCCGCAGCCGCGGACTCGAGGCGCTGTCGCTTCTCCTCTGCCCCCAGCGCATCGGTGAACTCGCCGAGCTGCCCCGCCAGCACTCCCTCGAGGTTGTGCGAGGTCAGCTTGATCCGATGGTCAGTGACGCGCCCCTGGGGAAAGTTGTAGGTGCGGATCTTCTCCGAGCGCTCGCCGCTGCCAACTTGGGCCTTGCGCTCAGAGGCGACCTTCGCCTGCTGATCAGCCAGCTCGCGCTCGTACAAGCGCGCCCGCAGCACCCGCATCGCCCGCTCCCGATTCTGCAGCTGGGACTTCTCGTCCTGCATCGAGACCACGACCCCGGTCGGTTTATGGGTGATTCGTACTGCCGAGTCGGTGGTATTGACCGACTGACCGCCGGGTCCGGAGGAGCGGTAGACATCGATCTGGAGGTCGTTCTGGTCGACCTCAACCTCGACCTCCTCGACCTCCGGCAGGACGGCGACAGTCGCGGTCGAGGTGTGGATCCGCCCCTGGGACTCGGTCTCGGGCACACGCTGCACCCGATGAGTGCCGCCCTCGAACTTGAAGATCGAGTAGGCGGCGTCGCCCTTGACCTCGAAGGTGACCTCCTTGAAGCCGCCTGCCTCCGATATCGACTGCGAGAGCACTTCGGTGGTGAAGCCACGCTCGTCGGCGTAGCGAGTCAGCATCTTGAAGAGATCACCGGCGAAGAGGGCAGCCTCGTCGCCGCCCGCCCCGGCGCGGATCTCGACGATCACATTTTTGTCGTCGTTGGGGTCTCGCTCGACCATCGCCAGGCGAATCTCCTCTTCCAGCGCCTCCAGCTGCGCCGGCGCCTCTTCGACCAACCCCCGCATTTCCTCGTCCTCGCCCTCGGCCAGCAGCTCCCGGGCCCCCTCGAGGTCGTCGCGCACCGTCCGCCAGCGCGCCGCCAGCTCACTGGCCTGCTGCAGCTCGCGGTACTCGCGCCCCACCTCTGCGTAGCGCGCCCGGTCGGAGATCACCTCCGGATCGGACATCTGCGCCTCGAGCTCGGCGAAGCGCGCTTCTATCTGCTGAACGAGATTGTCGATCACGCTTCACAAAATAGAGCTATTCGGCGCGGCCCTCGCGGCGGCTAAGCGACGATCTCGATGTGCGGCTTCTTCGCCGCGTCGGCCGGGTTCTCCCGCGCCAGCACCGCGTTGAGCGAGGCGATCGCCACTGCGAGCTGCTCTTCGTCGGGCTCGCGGGTGGTCAGGTTCTGCAGCATCAAGCCCGGCCACATCACCGCCCGCACCCAGCGTTTGCGGCGGTTTTTGCCAGCCCACTTGATTACCTCGTAAGAGAGACCGGCGATCAGCGGGATCCCGAGGATGCGTGAGAGCAGCAGCCAGTACCACTCGGGCAGTCCGATGGGAGCGAAGACGAAGATCGCCAAGACCATCACGATCAGCAGGAAGCTGGTTCCGCAGCGCGGGTGCAGGCGCGAGTAGAGCTTCGCCCGCGCCGGCGTCAGCTCGTCCTCGGCCTCGTAGCAAGAGATCGTCTTGTGCTCGGCGCCGTGGTACTCGAAAACCCGTCGTAGATCCGGCATTTTGCTGATCGCGACGATGTAGCCGATGAAGATCGCGGTGCGAAGGACCCCCTCGACCAGCCAGAACAGCAGCGCCGATCCCAGCTCGTCCTTGATCAGGCTGGTGAGGCCGACTGGGACGACGAAGAAAAGCCCGATCGAGAGCAGCATCGAGAAGAGGATCGTCAAGCCCCAAATCCAGCCGCCGATCTCTTCTTTCTCGCCCTCGTCGTCCTCCTCCAGCTGCGCATTGGCGGAGATCGCCAGCGCCTTGAAGCCGATCTTCAGCGACTCGCCGAGGGCGACAACGCCGCGGATCACCGGCAACCGCCAGATCCGGTGCCGCTGCGCCCAGGGGACGAGGGGCTCGGACTGGACGTCGATTTGGCCCTCCGGGGTGCGGACGGCGACTGCCCAGACGGAGATGCCGCGCATCATCACGCCCTCGAGGACCGCCTGACCCCCGACCGGAGCGTCTTTCTTGGCGACCAGCGCGCCGTCGGGCATGCGCACAGGGTCCCCTCCGTTGCCAGAGGAGCCGTTGGTAGAGGTCTGTGCCGAGCCCTCCGGCGGGCTCACGGGCTACTTCCCAGCCCTGTGCTTGGCAGCGCGGCGCTGGAAGCGCTCGACGCGGCCACCGGTGTCGACCAGCTTTTGCTTGCCCGTGTAAAAGGGGTGGCACTCGGAGCAAAGCTCAACATGCAGATCGTCCTTCGTCGACCGCGTGTAGAACTGGTTGCCGCACGAGCAGTGCACGTTGGCAAGGGTGTAATTGGGGTGGATCTCCGTCTTCATCTCGACAAAGTCTAGAGAACCGCGCAAATGATGCCGATAGGTCCCTGTGCGACGCGTGATTGCAGCGATCCTCTTCGGCGGTACGGCCGCCGTAATCCTCCACGACTGGCTGGGGGTCGGCGGGCCCGACCTCGACCTCGCGATCAACGGCGTCATCTACAACGCGGTGGTCGTCGGTGCCGGGTTGGCCTGCCTGACCAGGGCCCTGAGGGGCGGGCCTGAGCGTGCCGCCTGGTTGGCGATCTCCGCATCCATCCTCGTCTGGGCGGGCGGTGACATCTGGTGGACGCTTTACATCGAAGACAACGCGACCGCGCCGTATCCCTCTCCCGCCGATATCGGCTACCTCGCTTTCTATCCCCTTGCCGTAACGGGTCTCTACCTGCTCGTACGAGCCCGCGCCAACGAACTCGATTCCCGGCTCTGGATGGATGGGGTAATTGCCGCCCTCGGTGCCGGGGCACTGGGCGCTGCCCTCGTCTTCGAGTTCGTCGCCGATCGCGCCACTGGCAGCGCGATCGAAATTGCCACCACCCTTGCCTATCCCTTCGCGGACATCGTCCTGATCGCGCTGATCGTCGGCATCATCGCCCTCACTCGCTGGCGGCCGGGCAGGACCTGGTCGCTGCTGCTCGTCGGTCTGGCGACGATGGCCGTCGCCGACGTCGCCTTCACGCTGCAGACCTACGAAGCCGGCGTCCCCGGCGGCGACTGGATCGAACCGATCTACCTGCTCTCCGCGGTCCTCCTCGGGCTCGAGGCCTGGCAGCCCGAAGCAGCCCGGATCCGGCCCGAGGCGCGCTTCGACGGCTGGCGGGAACTGGTCGTGCCGGCGATCGTCGCGGTGGCGATGATCGCCCTGGTGGCGATGCAGTACTTCAGCCACGCCAGCGCCCTGACGACGGTGTTGTGGTCGGCGACGATGCTGGCGGTGATCGGCAGGCTCGCAGTCAGCCTGCGCGAGAACAAGACCCTGCTGGAGCAGGTGCGGACCGATCAATTAACCGACCTCGGCAGCCAGGCGCGGCTGCAGATGGACCTCGCCGAGCGGCGCCGACCGACCGCGCCGCTGACCGTGGTCCTGCTCGACCTCAATGGCTTCAAGCGCTACAACGACACCTTCGGCCATCCCGCCGGCGACAAGATGCTGCGCCTGCTCGGTGGGCGACTGAAAGCGGCGATGCGGGGGAAAGCGACCGCCTATCGGCTCGGGGGCGACGAGTTCGTGGTTCTGGCCGAGGGAGGCCTGGTCGACTTCGGACTACCCGAGCGCGATGCCCTCGCGGTCAGCGCCGCGGAAGCACTTACGTCGCACGGGCGGGGATTCGACCTCAGCGCCGCCTGGGGGTTCGCTTCGATTCCCGAGGAGGCCGACTCTCCGGCCGAGGCGATGCGGCTCGCCGACGTGCGGATGTATGCGCAAAAGGAGTCGCGGCGACTGGCGGAGCCGCTAGGAGCGGCCGACCGCGAAGCTCTCCAGCAGAGCCATTAGGACCTCCGTCACTTCAGTTCTGCTCCCTGCCCGCTCGTCACGCGCCAGCAGCATCGCCGCCTCGTCCAGCGCCCCCATCAGCAGGTGGGCGAGCGGCTTCACCGGCAACTCGCGAATCTCCCCCGCCTCGATCGCCGCGGCGACGCTCGCTTCGATCAGACCGAGCCCGTTAGCGGCCCCGATCTCACGCCAGCGCTCCCAGCCAAGGACGGCGGGCGCGTCGTGGAGGGCGATCTGGCGCAGCTCCGGCTTGGCGCACTCGTCGAGGAAAGCCTCGACGCCGGCCTTCATCGCCTCCAGCGGGCTGTGCAGCTCCGAGCCGAGGACGATCCGGGCGACCCGCTCGGTTGATTCCGCCTCGATCCGCTCGTAGACGGCCTCGAGCAGGCTGGCTTTGTCGCCGAACTGGTGGTACAGCGCGCCGCGGGTGACGCCGGCGGTCCGCACGATCTCCTCGGTGCCGACGTTTTCGTAGCCGCGCTCGGTGAAGAGTTCGCGGGCAGCGGCGATCAGAGCTTCGCGGGTCGCCAGGGTCCGCTCCGCCTGGGTTCGCCTTGGTTCTGGATTAACATTCATTCAGTATGTATGTTAGAGGCACAAAAAACATTCGAGGTGGGAGGGCATCGTGACGGACGCGCACAAGGAAGTTCAACTTCAACAGGGGACGATCCGCTACCGCGAAGCGGGCGAGGGAAAACCGGTCGTCTTCGTCCATGGCTACATGGTCGACAGCCGCCTCTGGGAGGGGACGGTCGACCGTCTCTCCGGAAAGATGCGCTGCATCGCGCCCGACTGGCCACTGGCCGCACACCGCATGCCGATGAACCCGGACGCCGACCTCTCCCCCACCGGCTTGGCTCGTCTGATTGCCGACTTCCTCACGAAGCTGGAGCTGGAGGACGTGACGATCGTCGGCAACGACTCCGGCGGCGCGATCTCGCAGGTGCTGGTGACGACCCACCCGGAGCGGATCGGGCGGCTCGTTCTCACCAACTGTGACACCCACGAGAACTTCCCTCCTGGCCCGTTCAAGTTGATGCCGCCGCTAGCGAAGCTGCCCGGCGGCATGTTCGCGATCTCCCTGCCCTTCCGGATCCCGGCGGTGGCGCGAGCGGCCTTTGCTCCCTTCACCAAGACAAAGCTCCCCCCGGCGCTGATCGAGTCCTGGATGGAGCCGGCGAAGCAGGACCGGGCGATCCTCCGCGACGCCGCCAAGGTGACGGCGGGGATGACCAAGCGCTACACGCTCGAGGCGGCGGAGAAGCTGCGGACCTCGCAACTGCCGATCCGGCTGCTCTGGGCGCGCGGGGATCGGGTCTTCCCCTACCGCTATGCGGAGCGTCTCGCCGGCGAAGCCGGCAACGCGAGCCTGGTCGAGATTCCCGATGCCAGAACCTTCGTCGCCCTCGACCAGCCGGTCCGGATCGCCGATGAGATCGCCGACTTTGCGACTTCGCCTTGAAGCTCTGAACGAACAAACGTTCCCAAACAATCGCAAAGTGCATATTTTTCGTCCGACGGGCGGGGGAATCTTTCTCAACCCCTACAGGAGGACGGAGAGCATGTCCGAGCAGATCTTCGACCAGCACCGCCCCCGCAGCACCATGGCCCAACGCCTCGATGAAGCCTTCGCCGGCTGCGACGAGTGGACCGTGATCGCAGCCCCGCGCCGCCGCAACACCCTCGACTACGCGCCCGAGACTTCTCGCGCCGCGCAGATCTTCGACGGCGCCGGGCTGCTCCAGACGGAGGAAGCCGAAGCGCTCTAACCCCTAAGGTCGAGCCGTTCAGCGCCGGTCGTAGCGCATGCCGACCCGGGACATCTGATCTATCCCGATTCCACCGACGATGAACATCGCCACGGTAGCGAGGGCGCCGTCATCAGTCAGCAGTGCGACGGCCAGCCAAGCGCCGGCACCCAGAATCACCGCCACGGTCCCCATCAGCTTCACTGCTCTTCCTTCGCTCATAGCCTCACCTTAGCTGGTTGCTGCAGACAAAACAATTACACAAGTCGCAAGGACAATGCCTGCGACTCCGCCTCGCACGGTCGCATCGCGAAGCCGATGCTCCTCGGCACCCGAGAGCGCGGGCTTGACGTGCGCAATGAACCCGCCGACAGCGATCGCGGCAGCCACCAAGCCGGCGCCGGTTGCCGAGTCGCTCATCAGGGTCGCCGCAACCACCCCGCGACCCTAGGCGACCGATCCGCACGCGTTGCGCCCGGATCGGGGCGTTAGGTGACTTCTTCTCTACGTCTCCTGGTACAACGGGCCGTCGCCGCCCTCGGGCAGCGTCAGCCTTCCGCCCTTGGCGGTGATCGCGCCGCACTGGACGCAGTTGGAGGCGGTGATGTGGACGTCGACTTCGGCGGCGCCGTTCTCGAGCTGATCCTCGGGGATCTCGTAGACCTGCGCCGGGCACATCGAGACCCAGGTCTGGGCGACCTCGCGCGGCACGTGGGTCTGGACGCGAACGTGGTTGGGGGCGTCGTCGCGGGTGGCGTTACCGGAGAGGAAGACCGAGTCGAGCTTGTTGAAGGTCAGCTCGTTGTCGGCCTTGGGGTAAGTGTCCCCCGCCTTGCCGATCTCCATCTCGATCTCTGAGTCGTGCTCCTGCGACCAGTGGCCGCCGGGGAAGGCGCCTTTGGTGACCGTCATCGCCGAGGCGATGGCACCCCCCATGAAGAAGCCTTTGGAGAACGGCTGGCGCATGTTGCGCGACTGCTTGATCTCCTTCTCGATCAGCGAGTTGCGGACCTTCTCGTCGTAGGCCTCGAAGTTGACCGAGTCCGGGTCCTGCTTCAGCGACTCGACGATCGTTTCCGCCGCGTAGATCCCAGCGTGCATCGCGTAGTGGACGCCCTTCAGGGTCGGGATGTTGACCATGCTCGCGGCGTCGCCGGCGACCATCATGCCGGGCACCGCGAGGCGCTTCGGCATCGAGAAGTAGCCGCCGGAGGGGATCGTCTTGGCGCCCCAGGCGACACGTTTGCCGCCATCGATCAGCTTCTTGATGAAGGGGTGGGTCTTCATCAGCTGCAGCGCGTCATGGACGCTGAAAGTGGCGTCGGTGTAGTCGAGCCCGGCGACGAGGCCGATGCAGATCTTGTCCTCGCCCATCGGGTAGATGAAGCTGCCGCCGAACTCGTTGTATTTCGGCGACTTGCGCAGCGGCCAGCCCATCGTGTGGATGACCCGGTCGAGCGGCTCCTTCACCTCCCAGACCTCTTTCACCCCGAGCTCCCAGCGCATCGGGTCGGCTCCGTGCATGTCGAAGTAGTCGTAGGCGGCGTAGGTGAGGTGGCCGACGGTGCCCTCGGCGAGGACCGTCGCCTTGGCGACGACGTCGGAGCCGGGCTCGAAGTTGCCGAGCTCCTGACCCTCCTTGCCGCGGCCGCGGTCGCCCGAGCGCACGCCTTTGACGATGCGGTCCTCGACCAGCAGTTTGGTCGCGGCCGTCTCGCTGAGGATGTAGGCGCCGGCTTCTTCGGCTTTGTCGGCGAGGAAGCGGCCAAGTTTCGCGACCGAGGTGACGTAGTTGCCGTGGTTTTTGAAGTTCGGCGGCATCGGCTTCAGCGGCAGTGCCGCTTTCTTGGTCAGCAGGTACACGGCGTCCTTGCTGACCTCCTGGTAGACCGGCCACTCCTCCTTCGGCAGGTCGGGGAACAGCTCTTCCATCGCCGAAGGCTTCATGTTCGCCCCGGAGAGCAGGTGCGCTCCCGCGACTTTGCCCTTCTCGATGACGGCGACCGGAACTTCGCCCAGCTTCTCGGTCAGCTCCGGCTCGTTCTCGAGCAGCTGCAGGAGCTTGTTGGCACAGGCAAGACCGGCGGGCCCGCCGCCGACGATCGCTACCCCTACCTCGATCCGGTCCTCTGGCGCGTCGGTCGGGGGACCGATTACGTCGTTGGAATCGAAGGGCGGCGGAAACTCACTGGGTGCGACGGCGGGCATCTGGGGCTCCTTTCGGTGGAGACTGAGCCGAAGCTCAGCCTCCCCTCTTGGCTTTGATCGCCTCGGTCAGCTTGGGGACGATCTTGTGCAGGTCGCCCACCACGCCGAGATCCGAGAACTCGAAGATCGGCGCATTCGGATCCTTGTTGATCGCAAGGATGTTCTCCGAGTTCTGCATCCCGACCTTGTGCTGGATCGCGCCGGAGACACCGGCGGCGAGGTACAGCTTCGGCGCCACGGTCTTGCCGGTCTGACCGATCTGGGCGGCGTAGGGGTACCAACCGGCGTCGACGACGGCGCGGGTGGCGGCGACGGCGCCGCCCATCGACTCGGCGAGTTGCTCGCAGAGATCGAAGCCCTCTTTGGCGCCGAGACCGCGGCCACCGCCGACGAGGATGTCGGCGTCCTCGATGTTGACGTCAGCGCCGCGCTGCTCGCCGCGCTGGACCAGCTTCGCCTTCGAGGACCACTCGGAGAGCTCGACGTCGACGTCGACAACCTCAGCCGAGCCACCGGACTCTTTGAGGTCGAAGGCGTTGAGGCGGCCGATGATGATGCCGGGCTCGGCGACGTAACCGACGTCGGCGATCTCGGAGTCCTGCAGGATCGGGCGCTCGACGACGAGTTTGCCGCCGTCGACTTTGACCGCGGTGACCTCCATCGTCACCCCGGCGTTGAGACGCGCGGTGAGACCGGCGCCGATCTCGAAGCCGAGCAGACCGCCGCCGAAGAGGGCGTATGAGAAGCCCTGCTCCTGGATGACTTTGGCCATCGCGTCGACGATCGGCTGGGCCAGACCCTCCGGGACGCTCTTGGCCCGGTAGACCTTGGCGGCGCCGTAGTTGCCGAGCGAAGCGCAGGCGTCGTCGGCGACGTCACCGACGACCAGGGCGGCGGCTTCGCCACCGACTTCGCCGGCCAGCTTCGCGGCCTCGGAGATCGCCCCGAGCGAGTTCTTGTTGAAGTTGCCCTCGTCGTCGTGGAGGGCGTAAACCAGGATGCCTGCCATTTAGATCAGTTTCCTCTCGTCGAGCCACGCGACGATCTTTTCGACCGTCTCATTGGTGTCCTCGTCCTCGATGATCTCGCCCGCTTCCTTGGCCGGCGGCGGGTTCAGCGCCAGCACGCGGGTCTTCGAGCCGTCTTCGCCAACCTGGCCGGCCTCGATGCCGACGTCGGCGGTTGCCTTCGCGTCGAGCGGTTTCTTTTTCGCCCCCATGATCGCTTTCAGGCTCGGGTAGCGGGGCTCGTTGATCGCGTCGCCGACGCTGATAACTGCCGGCAGCTCGACCTCGACGGTGTCGTAGCCGTACTCGGCCTGGCGCTCGCAGCGCAGCTTGCCGTCGGTGACGTCGATCTGGATCACCTGGGTCAGCGACGGCATCTTCAGGTGGTCGGCGACAACGGCACCGATCGTGTAGCACTCGCCGTCATCGGACTGCTGGCCCAGGAGGACCAGGTCGGGGTTCTCCGACTCCAGCACTTTGGCCAGCGCGAAGCCGGTCGCGCAGACGTCGGAGCCGGCCAGCGAGTCATCGGAGAGATGAACCGAGCGGTCGGCGCCAAGGGCGACGGCCTTGTGCAGGGCGCGGACGGCGGAGCTCGGGCCCATCGTTACGGCCACGACCTCCTCGACCGGAATCGCCCCACCCTCCTTGATCTGCATGGCCGCCTCGAGGGCGTGCGTGTCGAAGGGGTTGAGGTTTTTCTCGCCGCCGCGGTCCAGTCGCATCGTGTTCGGATCGATGCGCTTCTGAACGGCGGCGTCCGGGACCTCCTTGACCAGGACGCAGATCTTCAAAACAAAGCCTCCTTGGGGATGATTCTCGGGTTCGCGGGGCGCGATCTTAGCGCTTCTCCGCGGGTTGACTGACGAGTCAATCAGGACTATACCCGGCGCGGAGGCACCTATGCACCGATCTGTGTCGGATGCACTATTCGCCGCTTGCGTGGCGGGCGCTGGCCCGTTCGCGAATGAACTCGACGATGTCGTCGGTTCCCGAGCCGGGGGTGAAGACCTCGGCGACGCCGAGCTCTTTGAGCTCGGGGATGTCGTCGGCGGGGATCGTGCCGCCGACGGTGAC
>Ga0190275_10000493_pt1 | contig 34572 bp, 31 predicted proteins | sample Popmic550T_FD_133745 | JGI IMG/M metagenome (GOLD analysis project Ga0190275, IMG submission 133745) | Populus adjacent soil microbial communities from riparian zone of Yellowstone River, Montana, USA - 550 T | ecosystem: Environmental > Terrestrial > Soil > Riparian zone > Trees stand | place... | reverse complement strand
TAGGCCGCATGCCGTCGCAGGTCGGCTACCAGCCGACGCTCGAGACCGAGATGGGCCAGCTCCAGGAGCGGATCACCTCGACCCGTCAGGGCTCGGTGACCTCGGTGCAGGCGATCTACGTCCCCGCCGACGACCTCACCGACCCGGCTCCGGCCTCGGTGTTCGCCCATCTCAACGCGACGACCGTGCTTTCGCGCTCGATCTCGGAGAAGGGCATCTACCCGGCGGTCGACCCGCTCGACTCGACCTCGACGATCCTCAAGCCGGATGTCGTCGGCAACGAGCACTACGAGGTCGCGACGCGCGTCCAGGAGATCCTGCAGCGCTACAAGGAGCTCCAGGACATCATCGCGATCCTCGGCATCGACGAGCTGTCGGACGAGGACAAGGTCGTCGTCCAGCGCGCGCGCAAGGTCGAGCGCTTCCTGTCGCAGCCGTTCTTCGTCGCGGAGGCCTTCACCGGCACCCCCGGCCAGTACGTGCCGATCGAGGAGACGGTCCGCTCGTTCAAGGAGATCGTCGACGGCCAGCACGACGACGTCCCGGAGCGCGCCTTCCTGCTCAAGGGCACGATCGAGGACGTGCTCGAGGCCGCCAAGAAGGACGGCTAAAGGCGCATGGCGCGCACTACGTTCCCCGTCGAGGTCCTCACACCCGAGGGCAAGGCCTGGGAGGGCGAGGTCGAGATGATCTCGACCCGCACCACGGTCGGGTCGATCGGCATCCTGGCCAACCACGCGCCGCTGATGGCGATGCTGGAGCCAACGGAGCTGAAGCTCTACGAGAGCGGCTCCGAGAACGCGCCCAACGCCGAGTCGGTCCGCTTCGCGCAGGGCGAGGGCTACCTCCAGGTCGTCGACAACTCGGCGCTGCTGATCGTCGAGGACGCGATCAGGCCCGAGGACCTCGACCGCGCCGCGCTGGAGTCCCGCCTCAAAGAGGCCCAGGACGGCCTCGCTGCCGCCGAGGCGGGCAGCGAGGAGCAGAACCGCCTACGCCGCGAGATCGCTCGCTGCGAGACATTTCTGGCCGTCGAGGGCTAGGCGGCGTCTCTCAGGGCCGCGAGCTCGCCGTCGTCGGCGAGCTTGCGCAGGGCGCGGTCCTCGATCTGGCGGACGCGCTCGGCGGAGAGGCCGAGCCGGCGCCCGGTCTCGCGCAGTGCGACCGCCTCGGTGCCGCCGAGGCCGTAGCGCAGGGTGAGCACGTCGCGCTCGGGGCTCGGCAGGCCGCCGACCACCTGACGGACGGTGCTGTCGCCCTGCTCCTGCTGGACTTCCTGGTCGGGCGTCGCCGCGTCGTCGGCGATCAGATCGCCAAGCGCGGTCTCCTCGGAGTCGCCGACGCCGCGGTCGAGGCTGGTCGGCGTCCGGTCTGCTGCGCGGATGTCCTCGATCTCGCGCGGCGTCATGCCGACGAGGTCAGACAGCTCGTCCGGGGTCGGGTCGCGCTCCAGCTTCGCCGCCAGCTCACGCTCCGCGTCGCGGATCTTGCGCGCCTGGCTCGCGATGTGGACGGGCAGGCGGACGGTGCGGCTCGAGTTGGCGAGCCCGCGGCCGATCGCCTGGCGGATCCAGAGGGTGCCGTAGGTCGAGAACTTGAAGCCCTTGCGCCAGTCGAACTTCTCGACCGCGCGGATCAGGCCGAGCATGCCCTCCTGGATCAGGTCGCCGAGCGGCAGTCCCTGGCCCTGGTACTTGCGTGCGATGGAGATGACGAGACGGAGGTTCGCGTTGATCATCCGCTCCTTGGCCGCCAGGTCGCCGCGCTCGATGCGCTGGGAGAGCTCGACCTCCTCGTCGGCTGTGAGCAGGGGATGACGCGCCGCCTCATTCATGAACTGCTGAATCGAGTCGGTGGTGATGTCCGGGGTGCTTGTGCGCTCTGCCGTGATGGTTCCTTTCATATCGTCGCTCCGCTCCAATCGGATGAACGGAAAGTATAGCTTACGATTAGTAAGTTTGCATCCCGGGACTGATTCCGCTCCAACAGGGGTACCCGGGAAGCGTGCAATCGACTCAGGAGCAACATCCGTCAACGGATACGCCGCTGCGGCGGGTGATCTCGACGCGGATGCTCTTGATCTTCGTCGTCGGCGATGTCCTTGGTGCCGGGATCTACGCCTTGGTGGGCGCGGTCGGCGCGGAGGTAGGAGGCGCGATCTGGACCGCGTTCACGGCCGCGCTGGTGCTGGCGGTGCTGACGGCGTTCGCCTATGCCGAGCTGGTGACCAAGTATCCGCAGGCGGCAGGCTCCGCGCTCTACGTGGATCGCGCCTACAAGGCGTCCTTCTTCACGTTCATCGTCGGCTTCGCGGTCATGTGCTCGGGCATCGCCTCGGCGAGCACGCTCTCGCGCGCCTTCGCGGGCGACTACCTCGAGCAGTTCGTCGACGTGCCGCTGGTCGCCGCCGCGCTCGGCTTCATCCTGGTGGTGGCGGCGGTCAACCTGCGCGGCATCGCCGAGTCGGTCAAGGTCAACGTGCTGCTGACCTGCGTCGAGGTGGTCGGCCTGCTGCTGATCGTCGCCGTTGGCATCGCGGCGCTCGGTGACGGCAGCGCCGACTTCGGCCGCAACTTCGAGTTCAAGGAGGGGGAGAGCGTCTTCGTGGCGATCATCGGCGGCGCCTCGCTGGCGTTCTACGCGCTGATCGGCTTCGAGGACTCGGTCAACGTCGCCGAGGAGACGCGCGACCCCGCGCGGGCGTTCCCCCGCGCCCTCTTCGGCGGGCTGGCGATCGCCGGCGTCATCTACCTGCTCGTCACGATGACCGCGTCGATGGTCGTCCCGACCGGCCAGCTCAGCGACTCGAGCGGGCCGTTGCTCGAGGTGGTCAAGGAGGGGCCGCTCGACATCCCGCTCAAGCTGTTCGCCTTCATCGCGCTGCTCGCGGTCGCCAACGGCGCGCTATCAACATGATCATGGCCTCGCGGCTGGTCTACGGGATGGCGCGCCGCAACGTCGTGCCGCCAGTCTTCTCGCGTGTGCTCAGCGAGCGCCGCACGCCGCACATCGCGATCGCGTTCACGACCCTGATCGCGGTCGTGCTGATCTCGACCGGCGACATCAGCGAGCTGGCCGACACGACGGTTCTGCTGCTGCTGAGCGTCTTCGCGGTCGTCAACGTGACCGTGCTCGTGCTGCGCCGCGACGAGGTCGACGGTCCGCACTTCCACGCGCCGTCGATCCTGCCCGTGCTCGGCGCGATCGTGTCCGTGGTCCTGATCTACGACAAGCTCGCCGACGACGCGACGGTCGGCCTGCGCGCCGGGCTGCTGATTGCCCTCGGCGCCGCGCTCTGGCTGGTCAACCGGGTCGTCTCAGGGCCGAGGAAGGAGCTGGAGGCATGAAGCGGATTCTGGTGGTGTCGACCGCTGGTCTCGACGAGCCCTGGCTGGTCGCGCCCACCGCCCAGCTGGCCGAGGAGACCGGCGCCGAGGTGACGGTCCTCGTCGTCGACGACATCGAGAGCCAGCGCTTCACCGCGGTACCGCGCGCGGAGGTCATCGGCGAGGCAGGGGCGACCGCCCGAAAGCTCGCCGACGGCCTGCGCGAGGCCGGGGCCGTCGCGACACCCGTCACCCGCGCGGGCCCGGCCGTCGCGACGGCGATCGAGTACGCCGACTCGATCGACGCCGACCTGATCGTCGTCGGCTCGAGCCGGCGCGGCGGTGTCGTCAAGCGGCTGCTCGGCAGTCTCGCGCTCGACCTCGTCCAGCGCTCGGGGCGCCAGGTGCTCGTCGTGACCGAGCCCGGCTAGGCGGGCAGGGCGCGGGCGAGGATGGCGTCGGCATCGACGCCGTGCGAGAGGTCGCCGAAGACGTAGCCGCGGCCGCTCGGTGCCAGGCGGCTGGCGCAGAAGGCGTCGGCGACGGCCGGCGGGGCGTGACGGACGAGCAGCGAGCCCTGGAGCGAGAGCGCGAGGTCCTCGACGACGCGGCGAGCCTGCCACTGCGGGTCGGCGTCCGGGGCGGCGAGGCCGCCGATGCGCTGCTCGAGAGCCGTGACGTGGGTGTCGAGGTGCGCGTTGGCGCCCGCGGCAAGCTTGACCTCGTCGAGGAAGGCGGGTAGCCCCTCGGGCTCCTTGGCCATTGCGCGCAGGACGTCGAGCGCGGCGACGTTGCCGGAGCCCTCCCAGATCGAGTTGAGCGGACTGTCGCGCAGGAGGCGCGGCATGCCGGACTCCTCGACGTAGCCGTTGCCGCCGAGGCACTCGAGCGCCTCGAGCGCATGTTGCGGCGCGCGCTTGCAGATCCAGTACTTCGTGACGGCGGTCGCGAAGCGGCGGAAGGGGGCGTCGGCGTCGTCGTAGGCGCGGGCGATTCGCAGTGCGTTGGCGGTCGCGGCCTCGGACTCGAGCTGGAGGTCGGCGAGCACGTTGCGCATCGCCGGCTGGTCGGCGAGCAGCTTGCCGAACGCCGAGCGGTGGCGGGCGTGGTGGACGGCCTGGGCGGTTCCCCAGCGGATCGAGGCGGCCGAGCCGAGCAGGCAGTCGAGCCGCGTGTGGTTGACCATCCGGATGATCGTCTGGACGCCGCGGCCCTCATCGCCGACGAGCCGGGCGGGAACGGCGTTGAACTCGACCTCGGACGACGGCAGCGAGCGCGTGCCGAGCTTGTCCTTGAGCCGCTGGACACGGAAGCCGGGCTGACCGCCCTCGCGACTGGGGCCCTCGATCAGGAAGCAGGAGATGCCGGCGTCGGTCTGGGCGAGCGTCAGGAAGACGTCGCAGGGCGGGTACGAGCAGAACCACTTGTGGCCGGTGACCTCCCACCAGCCGTCGCCGACCGGGGTCGCCGTGGTGGTGTTGGCGCGGACGTCGGAGCCGCCCTGCTTCTCGGTCATCGCCATGCCGGCGAGCGCGCCGCCGTCGTAGTCGGGCTTGACCAGGCGCGGCTCCCACTCGGTCGCCAGGTCGGGGTTCTCGCGCAGCGCTGGGACGATCGCGTGGGTCATCGAGACCGGGCACATCACGCCCGCGTTGACCTGCGACCAGGTCATGAACAGCGCGGCGCGGACGGCGTGGGCGCCGGGCTGGGGGTCGCGCCACGGCAGGCCGTGGCACTCGCGCTCGATCGCCTGGCGCAGCAGCCAGTGCCACGACGGATCGAGCTCGACCGCGTCGACGCGGTTGCCGTAGCGGTCGTGGCCGCGGAAGATCGGCTCGTTGCGCTCGGCGCGCTCGGAGTGGGCGATCGCCTCCGGGCTGCCGGCCAGCTCGCCCGCGTCGCGGAGACGGTCGACACCCCAGCCGCCACCCTCGCGCTCCAGTGCCTCGCGCAGCGCGATGTCCGCGTCGAAGACGTTGTAGGGCGCGAGCGGCGGCGCCTGGTTGAAGACGTCGTGGGTCGAGTAGCTGGGGGCAGAGGAGATGCTCATCTGCCCCCAAACGCTACTTGAGCTTCAGCTTCGTTACCACCCCTCCGTGATCCGATGCCCAGAGGCCCGACTTGGTGCGACTGGTCGCCGGATTGGTGCCGACGATCTTCGCGTTGAGCGGCTTGAGCTTGCCCTTGGCGAAGATCTGGTCGATCCGGTGGTCGAACGGGCTCGGCTTCGGCGGATCGGTCAGCGAGTCGGTCTTCAGGCAGCACTCGTAGCCCGGCTTGCTCTTGTAGAGCCATGGCCAGGTGTCCCTGAGGCCCGATGCCGTCAGGACGTCCCAGGCACTGGACGGTGAGCCACCCGCGTCGTTGGGGTCGGAGTTCATGTCGCCGACGACGATCACGCGCTTGCCCTTGACGGGGCCGCCCGGCGCGACCAGCTCAGTCGCCTGGGCGACACGAGTCGCCTCGAGGTAGGCCTCGAGGTGGGTGTCGATGAAGCGGAGCTTCTTGCCGTTGAGCTTGGCGTCGGCGTAGGCGTAGCCACGCTTGACGTTGAAGATGCCGCCCTGCGTCGGGAACGGGATCGTCGCGGTGAAGTTGGCTCCGCCCTTCTTGGTGATCTTCAGCCCCTTGCGGTTCTTGTTGACGAGCACGACGTCGCGCATCGTCAGCCGAACGTCGAAGCCTCCGCTGCTGGCGCCCTCGATGTCGGCCTCGTTAGTCGACCGTACGGCCGAGTACTTCAGGCCCTTCTGCTTCAGCGCCTTGAGCAGCAGCTTGACGTAGTCGTACTCGACCTTGGTCGCGTTCGGCGTCGTCGAGCCGTCACTTGGGCCGGTGCGCCAGAGGGCAGCCTCTTGAAGGCCGATCAGGTCCGGCTTGGTCTGCTTGATCTCCTTGGCGATCAGCTTCGACCGCGCCGGGAAGTTGGTTGCCTTGACCTGGTTGAAGCCCGCCGTGACGGCGGCCTTGAACGCGTCAGGGTTCGGCGCGGTCGCGATCTTGATCAGATCGGTGCCGAGATAGAGGTTGCGCGTCATCACCGTGACGTTCGAGTCGCTCTTCTTGGCCTTCGCCTTCTTGGCCTCGGCGGCGGGAGCGATCGCGGCGAGCGCCGTGACGGCGAGCAGGGCGGCCAGTAGGCGGCGCCCGAGCGTGCGATTCATGTTGTGGCGTTCCTTCCTGCTGTTTACAGGGCAGCAGGCGCCTCCCACCGATCAGGGTAGTGAAACCGGGGGCTCACGCCCCCGGACCCCCGCCGGCATCTGGCCGGCTCAAGCTCGGATCAGCGCCGCTAGTACGTCGTTTACCCGCTTGGCCGTCCGATCCCACGTGAACGCGGCCACGCGTGCGCGGCCGGCGGCGGTCAGGCGGTCGCGGGTCGCCGGATCGGTTGCGGCCTCGATGCAGGCCGCGGCGAAGGCGGACGGGTCATCCGGGTGGGCGTAGAGGGCGGCGTCGGCGCAGGTCTCGGGAAGCGCGCCGTGTCGGGTGGTGACGACGGGGGTGCCGGCGGCCATCGCCTCGAGGCAGGGGAGGCCGAACCCCTCGTAGAGCGAGGGGAGGGCGAAGGCCGCGGCCCCGGCATAGAGCGCGGGGAGGTCGGTCTCTGTGACGTATCCGAGCCGGCGAGCTGTTGCCGGGCCGCCTCGCGGGTTGCTCGCGCGCATGTAACCGCGACCGCCGCCGGCGATCGCGGTGTCGAGCCCGGCCGCGGCGAGCGCTGGCGCGATCGCGTCGAGCAGGCCGAGGTTCTTGCGGGGGTTCGCCGTCCCGACGGCCAGTACGTAGGGGCGCCGGTCGAGGTCGAGCCGACGGCGCAAGGGCGCGGGGTCGAGCGCGGCGGCGAAGGTCGGGGCAACCCCCATCGGGACGGCGACGATCCGCTCGGGAGGCATGCCGAGCAGCTCCGTGAGCTGGCCGCGAACGAACTCCGAGGGGACGATCGCGAGCCGGGCGCGGCGTGCTGTCGCCCTCAGCATCGCCCCGTGCCAGGCGCCGTACGCCTGGCCGTACCAGCGCGGCTCGACGACCGGGGCGAGGTCGTGGACCAGCACGGCATTGCGGCGCCCCGCGATCGGCGCGGTGTTGGCGGGCGAGAAGACGAGCTCGGCGTCGCGGGCGGCGACCGGCAGCGCGAGCTGCTCCCAGGCGTGGCCGGCGCGGTGTGCGAGCCGTTGGGGCGGTGCGACGACGCGGTAGCGGCCGGGGGCGAGCGCCGGCAGGCGGGCGACCAGCTCGCGCGTGACCCGCTCGACGCCGCCGATCTCGGCGCGCACGGCGGCGCGGGCGTTGATCGCGATCCGGGCGGTCAAGCGACCAGCTCTTCGAGGAGCGAGCGAAATCTGTCGCGGGCCCTCTGGCGGTCGAACTCGGCCTCGGCGCGGGCCCGTGCGCCGCGGCCCAGCTCGGGCGCGCGCGTCACGACGTCGACGAGGGCGGTGGCAGCGGCCCGCGCGTTGCCAGGCGGGTACAGGACGCCGCAGCTGGCATCGACGATCTCCAGCGGACCGCCCGCGGCCGGCGCCGCGATCGGACGCCCGCAGGCGAGTGCCTCGACGAGCGCCATTCCGTAGGGCTCGCGGTCGGCGCAATGGAGTAGGCAGGTGGAGGCGGCCAGCGCCGCCGGCACGTCCTCGATCCGGCCGTCGATGTCGACCCTGGCCGCGAGGTCGGGCTGCTGAGTCCGGTGCTCCAGCTCGGCGAGTAGATCGGAGCCGGCAGCCGCGAGTGGGGCTCCCGCGATCCTCAGTCGCAGGTTGGGCAGCTCGCGCGCCGCCAGCGCGGTTGCCTCGAGCGCGAGGTCCGGTCGCTTCCAGTCGACGATCGCGCCGAGCAGAAGGGCGGACGGTGGATCCGACGGCGGGGTGCCGGCGGGCCGGAAGCGGGTGAGGTCGACGCCGGCGCGGACGACCTCGATTCCCACCCCAAGCTTGCGGTTCGGGTCCAGATCGGCGGCGATCGCCTGAGAGAGCGCGATCGTGAGATCCGCGCGCCGGGCGGCCGCTCGCACGGCGCGCCCGACGAGCGGACTGGGCAGCAGGTCGTTGTGCTGGAAGACGAGCGGACGGTGGGGCCGCAACCCGCGCAAGCCGGCCGCGCAGGAGAGCAGCGCGCGCATTCCCCAGGCGACGAGGCAGCCCGGCCGCCGCCGCGCCGCGATCCGGCGCACCTCACGGCCCTGCGCGGTCATCCGCAGCGGCATCGCGAGCCGATCTCGTGCGCTGGCGCGCAGCTCCACACGCCGGTTCCGCAACGCCACGACGTCGATCCCCGCCGCGCGCGCCCGCTCCGCCAACGGCCCCTCGGGGCACGCGAGAACGACCGGTCCGGGGAGTGCCGTTGCGTGGTCCAGCAGGATCCGCTCCGCGCCGCCGAGCAGCGACGTGTAGCTGACGAAAAGCGCCTGCGGGGGCGTTGACACTCCGGCCGAACCTACCATTGGCACAGGCAGCGATGAGCGAATCGACTCCCACCCTCACGGTCGCCGTCTGCACGCGCGGCCGGACGGACAAGGTGCGGGCAACGCTCGACGCGCTCGATGCGGGCGCGCCCGGAGTGCCGTTGCTCGTGATCGATCAGGGGGCGGCGCCGGACGCGGCGCTGGCGGAGCGGGCGGCTGCCGACCTGCGGCTGAGCGTCATCCATGACGGCGGCCGCGGCTTGTCGCGAGCGAGGAACCTCGCGCTGGCCGCTGTCGAGGGCGACTGGATCGCCTTCGTCGACGACGACTGTCTCGTAGCCGCAGACTTCGGCTCCGCCCTACTCGCCGAGATCGCCGCCCATCCCGCGGCCGACTGGATCGCCGGCGACGTGCGGGCCGGCACGGCGGACGTCCCCAGCGGCCTGCCCCCGGTGACGACCTTCCCGGTCGACAGGCCGCTGATCCGACGTGGTGGCCGGACGCTGCCCGGCGCGATCGGCTTCGGCGTCCTCTTCTGCGTCCGGCGCTCGACCGCCGTGCGGCTCGGCGGCTGGGACGAGCGGCTGGGTCCCGGCGTCCCAGATCTCCCGGCGGCGGACGACATGGACTTCAACCACCGCCTGCTGCGCTCCGGCGCGACGGCTGTGCTGTCACCGGCCGTGCGCGCGGTCCACGACCAGTGGCGCTCGCCCGACGAGGTCGTCGAGCTCCAGCGCGGCTACTCGCGTGCCTGGGCCGGCTTCGCCTGCAAGCACCTCGGCCGCGGCTCCGGCGGCGGCCTCCGCCTCTGGGCCTGGGGCGTCGTCGACATCCTCGACATGGCTGCCAGCGCCGCCGACCGCCGATCGCCCCTACGCGCCCGAATCGCCCTCGCCAAGCTCCGTGGCCTCATCGAGGGCACTGCTCTCGGTCTACCCCGCCGCTGGTGAGCTAGCCCGCGACCGGCTTGCAGTCTCGGCGGAAGGTCTTCAGCTGTAGCTATCGACGAGCCTGTCGACGGGCACCATCTCGAGATATATGCGTTCGAGCTCGGCGTACTGCTTGGCGGTGAGGGTGCTGTTCGACGACTGGCTGGCCGAGTTGTCCGCCCCGCAGCCGACAGCGATTGCGCAGATGAGAGCGGCGACCGCCGCGTGGATTGCCCTGCCCCGCATTGCGGCAAGTACGGCTGGAGAACCGATCGTACGCTAGACCCGGATGGCTTCGAGTCGCCGCAATCCCTCTTTGATCGCGGCGCTACCGGCGGTGCCGCGCTCCGTGATCACCTTTGCGATCAAGGGCATCGCTTCCTCGTAAGGCATGTCGAGCACAGCGGCGACATCCCGCGGCGTCCTGCGTCCGTCCAAGAGATTGAAGATACGGTCCTCGATGTCGGGGCTGCATATATGCATATGGGTAAATCTACTCCTCGACGCAGCGTTTGCAAGTGCTTTCCGTCTCGACGGCGGCCAATCGACGATCCAGCACATCAACCTGTTCGTTGAGGCGGCGTAGCAGTTCGGCGGTCTCGGTTAGCCCGGACTGTGTTTCGACAGTGTCGGCGTAGCGAAGGCCACGACCAGATATCTCGACGGGCAGCCGACCCTGCGATGCCATCACGAGGATGACCACGATGAGCAGCCAGGCAGCGAATAGGAAGATGACTCGTTGGACCGCCAGGATCAGATTCGACCCCAAGGCCATGCTGGAAGCGTCGAGTCCCGGCGACGAGAGAGGAAAAAGGACGCCGAGCACTGTGCTCGCCACGAGCCCTCCCGCCACAAGCAGGACTATGCCTCGCTCACCGGTTTCCACGCCCATCCTGCGAACTTAGACGGAGCCGACTGACGTCGGAACGCGTCTGTGTGACGACGGAGCGACTGTTGAGCACGAACCTTGCGCCGCTGCCGAGCGCGGGTAGTCTCGCGCCCATGACGGTTTCTGGCAGGGACTCCGGACAGGTCTTCGTGGCCGAGCAGTTCGACATCGACGACTCTGGGCGGATGTCCGGCTTGTTCAGCGCCCATTGGGAGAGTGAGGACGGGCGAAGATCGATCGATGGGCCGGAGGACGTAGCGCTCGAGGAGGCACTCGCGTGGGGGAGGGCGCGTTCCGACGCCGTGCTCGTGCAGGTCGGGGGCGGAGAAGACGGCTTCTACTCCGCGGGCATTCGAGACCTGACCTACGACGGCAGCGACGAGGACCAGCCCGAGCCGATCTTCCCGTGGCCAGCTGAGGGACTCGACATCGCCGCTCGGCCCGTGCGGACCGCTGTGGACGGCAGTGAGCAGATCGTGCTTTGGCGGGTCCATTGCGAGGCGAATGTCCAGCACGGACAGTGGGCCAAGGTGGTCACGCGACTGCTCGCGGACGAGCTCGTCGTCCGCGTGGAGGACCCCACGGATCCTCGCGAGACAGCGGATCTGATCGTGCGCGGTAGGGGTGCGACAGCCGTCGTTCTTCCCTTGCTCAGGTTGATCGATCGGTGCCTCGTCGACGTGGGCTTGGATCCAGATGTCGTTTGCGTCCACCTGCACGTGGGGAGCCCGGACGAGCGGGTGCTCGACTGACGATGTGTGGTGGCCGCTCTAGCGCCGGGCGCAGCGGGTGGCGACTGAGGCCTTGACGCGGCAGCCCTCGAGGCGGAGGGCGGTGCGGCGGAAGACGTGGAAGGCGGGCTTCGGGACGACCCTGCCGGAGGGGAGGCGGTGGCGGAGACCGGCGAAGTGGAAGATCGAGTTGTTGGGCCGGTCGTTGGTGACCCAGGTGTAGTAGTAGACGTTGGCCAGCCGCAGGCGCTTGCGGTTGCGGGCGAGCAGGGGGAGAGCCTTGCCTAGGCGGGCGGCCTGGCCGCGGCGATCGGTGGAGACGCCGATGCCCTTGACCTTGCCCTTCGAGGACGGCCAGCCGAACTCGGTCACCGTGACCGGCTTGCGGCGGTCGCCATACCTGGCCATCACCTTGCGCACCCGCTCGAGGATCGTGATCACGCCCTCGGGAGGCTTGGTGTACGGGTGGATCGCGACTTCGTCGAAGAGGCGGCGGGCGCCGGGAACGCGGTAGATCTGCTCGAGGTCGGCCCAGCTGACGTTCGCGAGTCCGGCGAGCACGATGCGTGCGCCTGGGTCGGCGGCCTTGACCGCCTTGCGACCGGCGCGCAGCAGCTTGACGTAGCCCGGCGCCCATTCCCGTTCGGTCCACGAGTAGCGCAGATTCGGCTCGTTCCAGAGCTGCCACTTGCGGATCGGTCGCCGTGGCAACGTCGGGTTCTCGGCCCAGAACCGCCCGTCGGGGCCATAGCGCTCGACCAGTACTCGCATGAAGCGGGCGAAGTCGGCCGTCCGCTTCGGTGGTGAGCCGAAGACGCCGGGCCGCTTGGCCGCCCAGCCCGGGGCGGTGGTGACGTTCGGCAACAGGGTCAGGCGGCGCGCGGCTGCCCCGGCAACCATCGGGTCGTAGCGCGCGAAAGTCGTCGGGACGTCGCGGTAGGGCTGGCCGTCGACCCAGTGGAAGGCGAAGCGGACGCTCTCGACGCCGCTGGCGACCATCACCTCCATCTCGTCGGCCGGGTCGTAGCCCGGCGCGTTCATCGGCCCGTCGATCATCACCCCGGCGAACCCGAACGGGACGCGCGCCGTGGCCGGCGCTGAGAGCGCCAGGACGGCGATGACCGCCACCAGGGTGGCAAGCGCCAGACGGGGGGATTTGCGCATCGTGGTGAGAACCCAGCTCGAGAACGAAAGCTGCGCCACCCGCTAGCGGCGAGCATGCCGCGCGCGACGCGGCAATGCAAGTCCGACCACGCCACAAGCGGCGAGCGCCAGGCCCGTCAGCGCCAGCGCGAGTGGCTCGGCTCCGGTGTGGGGCAGTGTCGCCTCCGCGGGCGCGACCGGGGCCGCGTCGGTCACCGCGGCCGGGCTGTCGCCCGGAGTCGGCGCGGGCGTCGGCGCGGGCTCGGGAGTCGCGCTGCCGTCACCACCTGGAGACGACGGCGCCTGCTGTCCGGACCGGCCGCCGCCCTCGGTGACGAGCGGGTCGGCGTACTGGCGGTCACCCGCGCTCTGGGTGAGCGCGGAGGACGGGGCGGTCAGTGCCAGGACCGTTAGCGCCGCCGCCACTGTCACGGCTGTCCGACGGCTCACCCCTAATCCGTCCATAACGGCGAGGGTAGCGATGTACGAAGTGGATAAACCCGTGTTTGAGGTCTCCACAACGCGCATACACTCGAAGTGTGCGCATATCGACAAGGCCCGGTTCTCATACCCGGGTCGCTCTGGTCCATGACTTCCTGATTGGGGTCCGCGGGGCTGAGCGCGTCTTCTTCGAGATCTGCGACCTCTACCCGCAGGCCGACGTCTTCTCGCCGATCTACGACGAGCAGGAGACCGAGGGCCGGCTCGCCGGGCGCAACGTCCAGACCTCGTTTCTCCAGCGCGTGCGACCCGGCAAGCGGACGTTTCGCGGCCTGCTGCCGCTCTACCCGGCGGCGATTCGCTCGTTCGATCTCTCCGGCTACGACCTCGTGATCTCCAGCTCGAGCGCATGGGCGCACGCCGCGTGGCGCGGTGACGACGCGACCCACGTCAGCTACTGCCACAACCCGTTTCGCTATGCCTGGAACGAGCGCGATCGCACGCTCGCCGAGCGGCGCGACCCGGTCAGTCGCGTGCTGCTGGGCGCCTTCCTCAGCCGCTGGCGCGAGTGGGATCGAGCCGCTGCCCAGCGCGTCGACCGCTATGTGACGAACTCGCGCACGACTCAGGGACGGATCGCCGCCTACCTCGGGCGCGAGTCGACGATCGTCTATCCGCCGGTCGGCACCCACCGCTTCGTGCCGGGTGAGCCGCACGCTCACTACGTGCTCCTGTCGGCGCTGATGTCGCACAAGCGGATCGATCTGGCGATCGAGGCGTTCAACGACCTCGGGCTGCCGTTGATCGTGGTCGGGGACGGACCGGACGAGGCGCGGCTGCGCTCGCTCGCCGGTCCGACGATCAGGTTCGCCGGACGGGTCGACGACGAGAGCGCGGCCCAGCTCCTGACGGGCGCGCGGGCGGTCGTCGTGACGTCGATCGAGGAGTTCGGGATCGCGGCCGTCGAGGCTCAGGCGGCGGGACGCCCGGTGATCGCCGCCGGTGCTGGCGGCGCACTGGAGACCGTCGTCGAGGGCGTGACCGGAGCGCTCTGGAACGGGGGCGCGCAGGAGCTTGCGGCGGCGGTGACCGACTTCGACGCGCTGGCGGTCGATCCCGCCGCGTGTGTCGCCAACGCCCGTCGCTTCGACACGGCGATCTTCCGCGAGGCATTCCCGCGTGAGGTCGACGCGGCGCTACTGGAGCGCCATGGGGCCGGAGCACAGGCCAACGGAGCCAACGCGACGGCCAATGGGCGCGGCGGGGCCGGCGCTACTCAGCGCGCGGCCCGCGGAACGAGGATCTCGTAGTCGCCAGCGCTGGCGAGGAGGCGGTAACGGTCGGCGACCCACCTGTCGAGGACGCGCACTCCGGTCGGGTTTCCACGCAGGTTCGGCTCGCGCTCGACCGACGCGCGGTTGGTCCAGCGCACGATCGCGCGTGGGCGGTCGCGCGCGAGCTCGGCGACGAGTGCGCGCTGATCGGCGCCGGAGGTCCGGATCGCGTAGTCGTGGCGGGTCGGGTTGGGGCGGTTGGCGGCGAGATAGACGAGCGGCTGGTTGAAGCGGACGAGGTCGGAGCGGCGGGTGATCGTGTAGATCGGGGCCCCAGGCGGGACATGGCGGTCGACGAGCGCCGCCATCCGGGCGAGCGCGCGTGCCTCGGTTGGCGGGGCCTTGGCGCCGTCGGCGACGGGCAGGTCGATCGTCGCGAGCTCCGGTGGGCGCAGCAGGGCGGAGAGGCGGTTGGCGGCGCCGTAGACCAGCAGCAGCGCGAAGACCGCCGCCGTGAGCGCGGCCGCGAAGCGCGGCGACCGGCGCCAGGCGCCGGCCTGGAGCAGCGCCCAGGCGATCGTGGACGGCAGCGCCGCCGCCAGGACGACGATCAGTGGTGTGGCGTGGAACTCGTCGCTGCGCGAGAGCAGGTAGGCGAGGCAGCCGGCGCCCAGCACCACGAGCGCGGCCGTGCCCTGCCGGACGCGGCCCTCGACATGGGCTCTCCAGCCCCCGATTGCGACGAGCAGCACCAGGCCCGTGACTGCGAGCAGCGGCGCGTAGAAGCCGAGCAGGTCCTTGGCCTCCTCGGCCGCCGTGCCGGCCGGCCAGGCGCGCAGCTGGCCGTCGTAGGAGAGCGGGAAGGGCAGCGTCCAGTAGTCACGCTCGCGCAGCGACGCCCCGACCAGCGCGTCGTAGAGATCGGCCGGACCAACGGCGATCAGGAACGGCAGGTAGGCGAGCAGGCCGAGGCCGGTCGCGGTCGCCGCGTAGAGGGCGACTGCCTGTGCTCGCCGGCGGGCTGGCGCCGAGCCCAGCGCGAGCGCAGTCACGACGGCCGCACCGGCGTAGAGGCCGAAGTCGAGTCGCCAGGCGGCGGCCAGCGCGGTCAGCAGCGCCGCGAGCAGCGTGGCCCGGCGGCCGTCGCGGCCGGTGGCGGCGAGGACGGCCAGCAGCGCGAGCAGCAGCGCCGGCGCGAACGGGGTCGCGCTCGTCGGCTGGGCCATCGCGCAGGCCGCGACCAGCCAGCCGGCGGCGGCCAGCCACGGTGGAGCGCCCTCGCGCCGTGCGAGCACGTAGACCGTGACGGCGACCGCCGCATCGACGAGGCTGCGCAGTACGCGCCAGCCGATCAGCGAGGGATCGAAGAGATCGAACGACCAGCCGAGCAGATAGGGGTGCGCCGGCCCGTACGGCCAGGCGAAGTCGGCATATGGCGTCTGGCCGTCGGCGATCCGCGCGGCGGCCTGGAGGATCAGCCCCTCGTCGAACTCCGCGCTGCCGCGGAGCAGCGTGAACGCGGAGATCGCCAGGGCGCCGGCGAACAGCAGTCCGAGGAGCCCGACCCGTGAGCGCGGCGCCGACACTGCGCTCAATATCGCAGGCGCTGCTGGGCGCCGTGCTCGTTTGTGCGACCGGATGGCTCTGCTTTCGTTCCGGCGGGTTCTTCCACGAGCCGCGCGCGACGCTCGCGATCGCGGCGTGGCTGGGCCTCGCCGTGGTCACCCTGGCGATGCCGTCGCCACTCGCGGTCGTGCCGGCGTCGACCGCGGGCCGGATCGCCGTCGCCGGTCTGCTCGGGCTCGCCGGATTGACGGCGCTGTCACTGCTCTGGGCGCCGCTCGGCGAGGCGGCGCGCGAGGACGTCTGGCGGCTCTCGCTCTATGCGGCCGTGCTGCCACTCGCGGTCGCGTCGTTTCGCGAGCGCTGGGTGGCGCGCGGGTTGGAGCTGGCGCTGGCGCTGCTCGCGCTCGTCGTCGTCGGCTACGGCCTGCTCGGCGATGTTGGGGTCCTTGACCTGGACAGCTCGTTCGCCGCCGACGGTCGCCTCGACCAGCCGCTCAGTTACTGGAACGCGATGGGGGCCCTGGCGGCGGTCGGGGTCGTGTTGTGCGCGCGGATCTCGATCGACCGAGCCCGACCGCCGGGGGTGCGCGGTGCGGCATGGGCTGCGTTGCTGCCGCTGCTCGCCGGTCTCTACCTGACCTACTCGCGCGGGGCGCTGGCCGCGGTGGCGCTTGGCCTGGTGACGCTGGCCCTGAGCGCGCCCGAGGCGCGTCCAATCTGGGCGCGCGCCGGCCGCGGCTGGCGGCTCGCGGTCGGCTGGGGCGCCGTCGTCGTGCTCGCCGGGGCGCTCGTGCTCGTCGCCGTCGACCGCGCCTCGCCGCCGGCGCGCGGGGCTACGGCGGAGCGGTTTGCCGACATCGGCAGCAACCGCGCCGACTACTGGCGCGTCGCCGCCGACTCGTTCGCGGGAGCACCGGCGCTCGGCGTCGGGACGGCCGGCTTCCGCGTCGAGTGGCTGCGCGAGCGCGACGTCGCCGAGGGCGCGGTCGACGCCCATTCGCTCTATCTCGAGACGGCGGCCGAGCTGGGGCTCGTCGGGCTCGCGCTGCTGGCGGCGTTTCTCGGCGGGGTGGCGTTCTGCGCGCGCCGCCTGACGTCCGACGACGCGGTGCTGGCTGCCGGTCCCTGCGCCGCGCTGGCGGTGCTCGCGTTGCACGCGGGAATCGACTGGGACTGGGACCTGCCGGCGTTGAGCCTGGTCGGACTGCTGCTGGCCGGGACGGCGATCGGACGCGCCGGTCTCACGGGGGAGTCGTGAGCGCCGTCGCCAGGGCGCCCGCGCCGGCCGGCGGCGACGTCGATCCGGTCGTCGCGCCGCCACCTGGCAACCCGCGCTTTCCGCACGTCGACAGCCTGCGCGCGATCGCCGCGTTGAGCATCCTCGTCTACCACACGGCCTACTCGTCGGGGGTGACCGGCGCTTGGTACGGACGCGCGCTCGGCCGGCTCGAGATCGGCGTCGCGCTGTTCTTCGCAATCTCCGGGTTCCTGCTCTACCGGCCGTTCTTCGCCGCCCACCACGCCGGCGCGCCGCGGATCCGCACGCGCGACTACCTGCGCCGAAGGGTGCTGCGGATCGTCCCGGCCTACTGGCTCGCCCTGACGGTCCTCGCGATCTATCCAGGGCTGCTGGGCGTCTTCACCGGCGACTGGTGGATCTACTACGGCTTCGGCCAGATCTACCAGCTGGATACGTTCGTCAACGGCATCCCGCAGGCGTGGACGCTCTGCGTCGAGGTGACCTTCTACCTCGCGCTGCCGTTCTACGCGCTCGCCATGCGCGCGCTCTGCCGTGGCCGTTCGCGCCGGACCGTCGTGACGATCGAGCTGAGCCTGCTCGCGCTGCTGGCGCTCGGATCGCTTGTCTTCCGGACGCTGGCGATCGCCAACGGGCCGACGGTCGCCTTCGCATGGCTGCCTGGGATGTTCGGCTGGTTCGCGCCCGGCATGGCGCTGGCCGTGATCAGCGTGGTGCTGCAGGAGCGCGAGCGGCCGTGGGCGCCGATGGCAGCGGTCGCACGGCACCCCGGACTCGTCTGGCTGGCCGCGGGCGTGGCGTTCGCGGTGCTGGCGCTGACCGTTTCGGCTCCGCTGCCGACCGGGACGATCTACACCGAGGGCGAGTCGTTCCGGACCTACGTGCTGTCGGCGCTGGTCGCGATCCTGGTCCTATTGCCGGCGGTCGCCGAGGCCGAGCGGGGTGGCTGGCCGCGCCGTTTCTTGATGCTGCCGTGGCTGGCCTGGCTCGGGCTGATCTCCTACGGGATCTTCCTCTGGCACCACACGCTGATGAGTTGGCTGATCGGACATGACGTCATGGAGCGGGTCCCCGGCAGCGGCTTCGTCGTGCTGACCGCGTTGACGCTCGTGCTGACGGTGACCTGTGCGGCCGGCAGCTACTACGTGGTCGAGCGCCCGATCCTGCGCTTCAAGGACTCGAGACGACGGAGAGTGGGTTGAGCGCGGCGGCGCGTCGCCTGGCGGAGGCGGCCTCGGCGGCTGGCGCGGCGACCGCGAGGACTCCCCATGCGACGTAGCTGTCCGGCTCGCGCCGGGTGGCTATGCGAGCCAACCGGGCCGCCTCCCGCGGACGCTCGACCCGCAGCCCCACCGCGGTCCGGTTCAGAGGCTCCGCGTCACGACACTCGCGCACTACCTCGTCGATGCGTCCTCGCAGCTCCGGGGCGGGAGCGCGGCTGGCGAGATACGCCCCGGTGGTGGCGCTCTGGCAGCCCTCGTGATCGCGCTCCAGCCCGACCAGCGACACCGCCACGGCAAGCGCCACGGCGGCCAGGAGCAGGCGGGCGATGAACGTCGACCGCATCGAGATCAACGATAGCCCGGGGCGGGGTGGCTGGCGATGGCTTCCCCTGCTGCTGGCGCTCGCCGCCTATGTGCTCGCCTTCGCGCAGCGGACCGGTGAGCTGGTCGCCGACACCAAGATCGACCTCCACACCGATCCGGTGCGCTTCCTCGCCGACGCCGCCGCGGCGTGGGCGCCGTCCGGCGGGCTCGGCCAGGTCCAGGCCGGGCAGTACGCCGGCTACCTGTGGCCGATGGGGCCGTTCTATGCGCTCGGCGACTTGATCGGGCTCGCGCCGTGGGTCGTCCACCGGCTCTGGCTGGGGACGTTGCTCGCCGTCGCGGCCTGGGGGGTCGTGCGGTTGCTCGACGCGCTGCTCGAACGGCCGCGTGGCGTGCCGGCGCTGGTCGCGGGCGTGCTCGTGATCGCGAATCCGTACGTGGTGGTCTTCGCGAACAGGACGAGCATCACCCTGCTCGCCTACGCGCTGCTGCCCTGGCTGCTGCTGTGCGTCCAGCGCGGGCTGCGCGAGCCGCGCGGCTGGTGGTGGCCGGCGGCGCTGGCGCTGCTGGTGACGTCGCTTGGCGGGGGGGTCAACGCCGCGGTCGCCGGCTGGGTGCTGCTCGGGCCGGCGCTGCTGATCCTCTACGAGGCGGGCTCTGGCGCGGTGGGCTGGCGCAACGTCGGCCGCTTCCTGCTGCGGGCGCTGCCGCTCACGGCGCTCGCGTCGGCGTGGTGGATCGCGCCGATTCTCGTACAGGTCCGCTACGGCGTCGACTTCCTGCCGTTCACCGAGCCGGCGGGGGCGATCTGGACGTCGACCAGCATGAGCGAGAGCCTGCGGCTGATGGGGTTCTGGGTGACCTACCTCGGCGTGGGCTACGGCACCCAGCTCAGCCCGGCGTTCGACACGGCACCCACGCTGCTCGGCGCACAGGGGCTGATTCTCGCGGCGTTCGTCATCCCGGGCCTGGCGATTGCCGGGTTCGCCTGGACGCGGCGCTGGCGCTACGGGCCGTTCTTCGCGGCGCTGACGCTGCTCGCGCTGCTGGTGATGTTCACCGGGTTCCCCGACGGGGCCCCGCTGCGGCGGGCGTTGCACTGGTCCTACGACCGCGTCGAGCTGGTCCAGTTCCTGCGCACGACCTACAAGGTCGGACCACTGCTGGCGCTCGCGCTTGCCTGCCTCGCCGGCGTGGCGGCGGGGTTGCTGTGGGAGCGAATGCGCGGGCGGATCGCGCTGGCGCTCGCGGCGTCGGCGGCGGCCGCGGCGCTGGTCGTCGGCTGGGCCTGGCCACTGTTCGAGGTCCGCGCGGTCGACGGGCAGATCTCCTTCGACGCTGTGCCGGCGGGGTGGGAGCGGGCGGCGGCCGATGTCGACGACGAGCTGCCACGCGGCACGCGCGCGCTGGTCCTGCCGGGTCAGGTGTTTCCCTTCTACCGCTGGGGCGGCACCCAGGACGCGCTGCTGCCGGCGCTGACCGACCGGCCCGTGTCGGTGCGCGGGGTGGTGCCGTATGCGGATCTGCGCGCGGTCGACCTGTTGTGGGCTACGGACGCGCTGGTGCAGCAGCAGCGGGTGCTGCCGGGGCAGCTCACGCCGCTGATCCGGCTGATGGGCGCCGGTGCGGTGGTCGCGGCGAACGACGACGATCGGGATCGCAGCGGAGCGGTCGATTCCGTGGCGGCCGGCGAGCAGCTCGAGCGCGGGGCGGGACTGCTCGTGCCGGTAGACGGCCGCGACCAGCGCGCCGCCGGGGCGGACCCTGGTGCCGAGGCGCGCCGCTTCGGAGCGGTGCGCGCCTATCCCGTCGCGCGGCCGTCCGGTCTGGTGCGTGTCCAGCCGCTGCGCGCGCCGCTCGTGGTCGACGGCTCGGCGGCGACGTTGGCCGGTCTCGCCGCGCTCGGCGGCTTGCCGCGCGAGCGGGCGATTCTCTACGCGGCCGACCTGAGTGGCGGGGAGCTGCGTCGCGCCGCGCGTGGTGGCAGCGAGATCGTCGTCGGCGACTCCAACCGCCGGCGCGTGATCCTGCCGTCGCAGCCGCGCCAGGCGGAGGGGGCGACGCTTGCCGCGGAGGCCGAGATTCCAAGTGACGGGGCGGTGCTCAACCCATTCGCGGACCGGGGTCCCGACGCCCAGACGGTTGCCGTCTACGACGGTGCCGCGGAGCTGACCGCTCCGTTCTCGCCCTCGTTCGTCCAGTTCCCGGAGCACCGGCCGTTCGCGGCGTTCGACGGCGATCCCGCGACGTGGTGGAGCGCCGAGCGCAACTTCGACGACGACCGCCGCTGGATCGAGATCGACTTCGGCCGCCGCATCGACGTGCCGACGCTCGCCCTGCTGTCCCAGCGCGAGGCGCGCACCGAGCTGCGCGAGGTGGAGATCGCCGGCGGCCGCTATCCGATCCGGCCCGGCTGGAACCGGCTGCCCGTCGGCCTGCGCGACATCGAGAAGCTGCGCGTGTCGATCACCGGTGTCGAGGGTCCTCCGACGACGCGCACGCGCGGCCCGGGGGCGATCGCCGAGCTGCGCATCCCGGGGGTCCGGGTCCGCGAGCGGCTGCGACCGCCGGTCGTCGCGACGCGCGCGCTGGCGGGTGAGGACCTGCGCCACGCACCACTCGCCTTCCTCTTCGAGCGGACGACCGGCGACGAACCCTTCCACCGCCGCGCGCGCATCGATCCCGACTCGACGTCGGTCCCGTCAGGCGACAACCAGAGCGCCGCGCTCGTCGCGGCGGCAGGCGACGGCGAGACCTCGATTGCCCGCCGCTTCGAGCTGCCGGCGGCGCGTCGCTGGCGGGCGGACGGCTGGGTGACGGTCGCGCCAGGCCAGGGTCGTGCCGTCGTGGCGCGTTACGGCGATGGCGGCCGTCTCGACATTCCGTGCGGGGCGGTTGCGGCGCGCGTCACGGTGCGTCGCGCCTCAGCGGGCGGACGGGCGACTGGCGAGGGGCCGGACGGCGACGGCTGGCGCGGCGTCGCGTCCACCGGCCGCGCACGCTTGCCGCTCCGGCCGGTCGGAAGCGTCACGGGCGTGCTGTCAGGGCGCCCGTTGCGGGCACGGTCGTGTGGTGCGGCGGTCGCGGTGCCGGCCGGCTTGGCGACACTCACGATTGAGCGAGGCCCACTGCGCACGGACCTGCTGCGTATGCGCTCGCTCGCGCCCCGCCCGTTGCGGCAACCGGTCTCGCCTGGACGCGTGCTCGATCCCGGTGGCGACGGTCGCGGTAGACGCGACGACGTAAGCGTCGCTCTAGCCGCGCCGGCCTGGCTCGTGCTCGCCGAGAGCTTCAACCGCGGCTGGCGCGCCGCGTGCGACGGCCGCGACCTCGGCAAGCCCCAGCCGATCGACGGCTTCGCGAACGGCTGGCGCGCGCCGCGCGACTGCCGCCACGTCGACTTCGCCTTCGCGCCTCAGCGCACGATGAACGCCGGCTTCGCAATCTCCGCGCTGGCCTGTATCGCGCTGCTTGCCCTAGTCCTCCTTGGAGCCCGGCGTCGAAGGCGGCGCACTCCAACCGTCGAACCCGGAGTTTCGGCGGCTATTTCGCCGAAACTCGGGGTTCCACGTGGTTGGAACGATGGCGAGGGCTCTGCGCTGCCACTGCGCTGGGCGCTCGCGATCGGCGCGGCGGCTGGGCTTGCCGGCGCGTTCCTGTTCGCCCTGCGGGCCGGCGTCGTGATCGGCCCGGCCGTGGCCCTGCTGCTGTGGCGTGGGGTGGGACCGGCGGCGCTCGCCCTGACCGCGGGCCTGTTGACGGCCGTGGTCTTGCCTGTCATCTACCTGCTCTTCCCGCCCGACGACGCTGGCGGCTTCAACTCCGAGTTCGCGGTCGACCTGACGGGGGCGCACTGGGTGGCGGTTGCGGTCTGGGTGCTGTTCGCCCTCGCCGTCGCGCTGGCGGTCAGTACGGCCAGCCGTCGGCGCCGAGCAGCCGTGCTGCCCGGCGGAGACGCAGAGTCAGCAGCACCTTGACCGCGACGTTGCGGGCGAACCATGGCAGCTGGCCGAGCTGGCGCAGCGCGTTGCGAGCCCGCGCGAGCCCGCTCAGATCCTCACGCCGGTAGTCGGCCAGCGAGCCATCGCGCCCGAGGTAGCGCCAGCGGCGTGAGAAGACGAGCAGGCGCAGCTCGGCGCCAGTCACGCCGATCGAACTGAACGAGTCGTGGATCAGCATGCGTCCGCCGGGCCGCACGCGCGCGCCCCAGGTGGCGATGTCGTGACGCGCGGGCGCGTAGCGGTGGGCGCCGTCGACGTGCAGCAGGTCGATCGCGCCGTCGACGTCTTCGTGAGCCATGTCGGAGAAGCGGCGTACGTGCTCGACGCGGTCGGCGACCTCGGCGGCCGCGAGGTTGGCATGGAAGGTCACCTTGTCGCGCTCGCCGGTGTCGAGGGCGCCGCGGATCTCGCCCGGGCCGCGATCGCTGCCGGCGTGGGGGTCGATCGCCCAGGCGCGCGAGCGGCCGCCGGCCCCGAGCGCGAGGACGATCGCCGAGCGTCCGTGAAAGCTGCCGATCTCGACGATCGTCGCGTCGTCGGGGGCTGTCCGAGCCGCGTCCCACAGCCGCCGCAGCTGCGCCTCGGTCATCCAGCCGTCGACCCCGCGAACGGCCGACAACGCTTCGCTGAAGTCGGTCACAGCTTGCGCGCCCTGATCACGCAGTTCCAGGTCACCAGCTCGCGCAGCCCCGGGATCCGGCAGAGTGGCGCCGCCCACGGCCAGTAGCGCGGCTCGACACGCTCGATCGCGAGCTGCGGCCGCGCCCGCACGAGCTTCAGCGTCGGCCCGATGTGGCAGGCCCACAGCCCGTCGCCGTAGGCGTTCTTGCGCGGCTTGCCATGGTGGCGCTCGTAGAGCCGCGGCCCCCGCTGGGGCCCGAGGTACTGGTAGGGCGTCATGTCGTGGCCACCCCACGGCGAGTACCAGTTGGTCCAGGAGACGTAGGCCCAGCCGCCTGGCCGCAGCACACGCTCGATCTCGGCGATCACCGGCGCGGCATCGGGCGTGTGCTCGAGCAGGTTCGAGCAGAAGACGCCGTCGACGGACGCGTCCGCGAGCGGCAGCGCGCCAGCGTCGGCGATCAGCGCCCCCTCCGGTGGCCCGCCGGCGAGCGCTAGCTCCTCCTCCGAGTTGTCGACGGGCGTAACGTCGGCCCCAAGGGCTCTCAGCGCCGCGGTGTAGTAGCCGGGTCCGCAGCCGAGGTCGAGCACCTGCTGGCCGCGCAGCGGGCCATGCCGGCGATCGAGGTCGGCCGCCGCCTCGCGCGCCAGCAGCGAATAGAACGGCTGCGGGTCGTCCTGCTCGCGGCGGAACAGTCGCCACTTCTCGCGCATGCTCACGCGACGAGAGTCTCCCTGGGACGGGCACGCAGGGACAGCGTCAGGATCGAACCGGCACAGAACAGCTGGAGGCCGAACAGCACTATGGCGACCTCGGTCAGGTCCGCGCCGACGAACGCCAGCAGCCCGATCTCCAACACGGCGGCGACTGCCAGCACCCAGATGAAGCTCGACCGCCCGAGCGCCAGCAGATACTGGACCGAGAGGTAGGCGCAGGCGAGCAGCGCCATCGCCAGGCCGAGCCACGGCAGCGCGTCGGCCGCTCCGGTCAGGTCGGGGCCGAACACCGTCCGCAGCAGCGGCTCGGCGGCGACCGCGTAGAGCGCGACCATCGGCAGCGCCGCCAACGCGATCAGGGTTAGGGTGCGCATCAGGACCGGCCGCGGGTCGATGCCCTCGTGGGTGCGGCGGGCCGCCTCCGGCAGCAGGTACATGCCGAGCCCGACCGCTACCCAGATGATCGCCTTGGCGGCCACCGCCGCGACGCCGTAGGAGCCGGCCAGCTCGTCGGAGACCTCGTGCTTGACGACGATCACGTGAACCTCCTGGAGCGCGAACAGCAGGGTCAGGCCGATGACCGGGATCCAGGCGCCGGAGAGCAGCTCGAGCAGCGAGCGGCGGTCGCGGCGCCCGGGAAGCTCCTGGGCGAGCGGGCGCGCCAGCACCAGCGCCATCGCCATCAGCGCCAGCGGCGTCGCGAGGAAGGCGCCGGTCACGTCGAGGCCGGCGAGCACGAGCACGACGCCGAAGCCAAGTCGCGCCAGCGCCTCGCCGACGATGCTGCCAGCGACGACGCGGTAGCGGCGGTAGCCCTGCAGCGCTCCGCGCTCGACCGAGAGGATCATCCAGAGGAAGGCGCAGACCGGCACGGCGGCCGCCGCCCAGACCTGGTCGACGTTGAGGATCGCGCCGAGGACGTCGCGCAGCGCGACCGCCACGACAGCGACGACCACCGCGCCGAGCGCGATCCGCGAGATCCAGTGCCGCACGCCCGCTCCGGCGCCGGGCCCAGCCGCGGATATCTCGCGCGCCACCGCGATCTGCAGGGCGGAGCCGGGGACCATCAGGATGATCGACGCCGACACCAGCGCCGCCAGCGAGCCGTAGCCGCTCGCCCCGAGCAGCCGCGCGAAGACGACGGTGAAGGCGAGCGCGATCACGTTGCTGACGATCACCGCGGCCGCGAGGCCGCCGGCGCGGCCGAAGTCGCTCTGGGCGAGGTCGGACAGCGAACGTGCCGGCTGCCGCCCCTCCGCGTACTCCGTCTCGAGCGCGGCGAGGGTCGCGCCGGCCGTGGCGTCCCAGCTGAACTCGGCGGCCCGCGCCGCCGCCCGTGCGCCAAGCCGCTCGCGTAGCTCACGGTCCGCGACGATCCGCGCAACCGCGTCGGACAGGCCCTCGGCGTCTTCGGCGAGCAGGCCGGTGTCGCCGTCGAGGATCGACTCGCGCAGCCCGCCCTCGGCGATCGCGACGCTCGGCGTCCCGCACGCCGCCGCCTCCATCACCGTCAGGCACCAGCCCTCGTTCGAGGACGCGGTCACGTTCACCCAGGCCGACGTCAGCAACTCGCGCTTGCGCCGCTCGTCGACGTGGCCGTGCAGGCGGACCCGGTCGCCGAGGCCGCGCCGCGCGATCTCCCGCTCCAGCTCGCCGCGGTGCTCGCCGTCGCCGGCGATCTCCAGCCGCGCCTCGGGTATCCGCTCGAGCGCGTCGAGCACCAGCTCGATCCGCTTGTAGCGCTTGAGCCGGCCGAGGTAGAGCAGCGTCGGTCCGTCGATGCGCTGGTCGTCGGCCGGCACGAGGTCGACGCCGTTGCGCACGATCTCGATCGACTCGGCCGGCACGCCGTGCTCGGCGATGTCGGTCGCCGCCGAGTCCGAGACGGTCAGGAAGCGGGCATCGCGGTAGAGCAGCCGCAGCGGCAGCGTCTCGAGCAGGAACGCCGCGGCCTTGCCGCGCCGCGGCCCCATCTCCTCGACGTAGTGGCGCCGGTGGATGTGGTGGACCAGGACCAGCCGCGGCGTCCGCAGCCAGAGCGGCGTCAGGAAGGTGACCCCGTTGACGATCTCCAGCACGACGTCCGGGTCCGGCACCAACCCGCGCCACTGGCGCCAGATCGCGCGCGGGAAGACGGTGGAGCGGCCCCCGACGCGGTGGATCGTCAGGTCGCCGTCGCGCTCGATCTTCGCCGCGCCGGGGTAGGTGCAGCAGACGATCGTCACCCGGTTCCCGGCCGCCACCCAGCGCACTGCTTGCTCGCGCAGGTTGGCCCCCGAGCCGCCCCCCTGCGGATGCGTCCAGTCACGGTCGGCCAGCACGAGGATGTGCACGGCTCGACGTTAGCGGCGATAGGTTGGCACGAGGTGGATTTGAGCCATACGGCACAAGGGGCCAGAATCGGCCATCGCCGGTGGCTGCTCGGCCTGTTCGCGCTCGCCCTCGCGCTGCGGGTCGCCTGGGTGCTGACCGTCGACCGTCACGGCTTCCCGGTAAACGACACGCTCTTCTACGACCGCACCGCAAGCAGCCTCGCCGATGGCGATGGCTTCTCCTGGTTCGGCGCGCCGACCTCGCGTTGGCCACCCGTCTACCCGGGACTGCTGGCCGCCTCTTACTGGTTGTTCGGCGCGACCCCCACGACCGGCGAGCTGGTCAACGCCTGTGTCGGCGCAGCCGCCGTGCCGCTTGTCTACCTGTGCGCGTTGCGCATGTTCGGCCGGCGCGAGGCGATCGCGGCCGGCAGCCTGCTGGCGGTCTTCCCCGGCCAGGTCTTCCTCGCCGACGTCCTGCTCGCCGAGACGCTCTACACGACGTTGCTGCTCGCGGTATTGACCCTCTGCCTATGGCTGCCGCGTGAGCGCTGGTGGGTCGCCGCCGCCGTCGGTTTGACGATCGGCGTGGCCGCGGAGACGCGCGCCGAGGGCCTGTTCCTCGTGATCCTGCCGCTGGCGATCTGGTGGCGTCCGTCATGGCGGCAGGTCGCGGTGCTGCTTGCCGGCGTCGCGATCGTCGTCGGCGCCTGGACCGCCCGCAACGCGGTCGAGATGGACGCCTTCGTCCCGATATCGACCAACGGCTCCCAGACCTTGTGGTCGGGGCACAACCCGGATGCCTACGGCGGGCCGACCTATTCGATCGGACGGCGGGGAGCGGCCCTCACGGCGCGGCGCTCGCCCCAGGTCGAGGAGCTCGAGACCTCGCGCCAGCTGCGCCGGGAGGCCGTCGAATGGATGCTCGCCAACCCGGGGAAGGAGCTGCTGCTCGTGCCGCGCAAGCTCGGCTGGCTGCTGCGCGGCGACTCGCTGGCGCTCTTCCAGTGGGTCCAGCCAGGCGGTCCAGGCGAGGCCGACGCGATCTCGAACAACCTCGCGGTGCCGCTCGGAAACGTCGCCGACCTCTTCTTCTACGGACTGCTCGCGCTGACCCTGTTCGCCGCCTTCGTCGCCTGGCGCTCGCGCCCGCTGGCACCCGCCGAGCGAGCGCTGTGGATCCTGCTCGGCGCCTCACTCGTCCTCTACGGCTTCGTCCTCTACGGCAACTACCGCTACCGGATGCCGCTCGAGCCGGTGATGATCCTGCTGGCGGTTCCGCTGGTCGTACGGTCTATCCTGCGACCGCAGTGGACGAGCGCTCCCTCACCGAGCGCCTGATCACCTACGACACGGCCACGATCGAGGGCATGCAGGCGGCGGCGGCCTTCGTGAAGGGCTGGCTGGAGTCGCACGACGTCGAGGTGAACGGCGAGCAGCACAACGGACGCCCGGTGCTGGCGGCGACCGTCGGCGCCGAGAGCGGGCCGACCGTCGTGCTGCACGGCCACATCGACGTGGTTCCCGGCGACCTCGGCCAGTTCACTCCGCGCGTCGACGGCGACCGGCTCTACGGCCGCGGCGCCTACGACATGAAGGGCGGCCTCGCCGCGATGATGGTCGCCACCTGCCGGCTCGCCGCCCAGGACGCGGTCAAGGTCCACTTCGTCTGCGTCTCCGACGAGGAGACCAGCGAGGAGGACGGGATCCGAGCCTCCGACCACATCGTGCGGCAGGGCTACACCGGGGACTTCGCGATCACCGGCGAGCCGACCAACCTGCACATCGGGATCCAGGCGAAGGGCGTGCTGGCGATTCGGATCGAGGTCCTCGGCCGCTCGGCCCACGGCTCGACCCCGTGGCTCGGCGACAACGCGGTGCTGAAGGCCGTCGACGTCTTCCGCGGCATCGAGACGCTGCCCTTCACGCGCGAGTCCTCGGACATGTTCGACCGGCCGTCGATCAGCCTCGGCCGGATCCTCGGCGGGGACGCGATCAACCGCGTCCCCGACCACTGCGCGATCGACGTCGACATCCGCTACCTGCCGGGCCAGGACGCGGAGGAGATCCTCACGGGGATCGGCGCGCTCGACGGGGCCGAGGTCACCCACGTCTTCCACCGCGAGCCGATCGTCGTCGAGCGCGAGAACCCCTACGTCCAACTGCTCGCCGCGTCGGTCCTGAACGTCACGACGCTCGAGGAGAGCATCGCCGTCGGCCGCGACGGCACCTCCGACGTCATCTCCTTCATCAAGGCCGGGACGCCCGGCGTCGAGTTCGGGCCGGCGGGGGAGGGCCACCACGGTCCCGAGGAGTGGGTCTCGATCGACTCGCTCGGCCGCTACCGCGACGCGCTCGTCCAGTTCGTCGAGTCGATCCCGCAACATGGGCGGCTGGCCGATCTGAGGATCGCTTGAGGCCCTTCGACGACAGCAACCGACCCGGCCTCTGGAAGAAGCTGCTGCTCGGCGCCTTCCTGGTCGTCTTCGCCGCCGCCTCCGCTACCTCGGTGGCCGCTTTCCGCGAGATCGACAAGGTCGTCGACGCGCTCGACCAGAACGAGGACCTCCAGCTCGGCGGCCAGCTTGCCAAGAGCGACCCGGGCGAGCCGCAGACGATCCTGCTGCTCGGCTCCGACAAGCGGCCGGACGACGCCACCGACGGGGGGGGCGGCGGCGGCCAGCGCTCGGACACGATCATCCTCGCCCGCCTCGATCCCGACAACCAGGCGACGGCGCTGATGTCGCTGCCGCGCGACCTCAAGGTGGAGATCCCCGGCTACGGCGTCGGGAAGATCAACGAGGCGTACAGCTACGGCGGGCCGCGGCTGACCACGAGGACGGTCAAGCGGTTGACCGGCCTGGCGATCAACCACGTCATCAACGTCGACTTCCACGGCTTCCAGAAGGCGATCGACGCGATCGGCTGCATCTACACCGACGTCGACCGGCGGTACTACAACGACACCGCCGAGTTCGCCTACATCAACATCTCCGCCGGCTACCAGCAGATGTGCGGCGACAAGGCGCTCCAGTACGCCCGCTTCCGCCACGAGGACTCCGACCTCGTGCGAGGCATTCGCCAGCAGGACCTGCTGCGCGACGCCAAGCAGCAGGTGGGGGTCGGCGCGCTCGTGGACGACCGCGACAAGCTGCTCGAGATCTTCGGCAAGTACACGTCCTCCGACGGCGACCTCAAGGACCGCGCCGAGCTGCTGCGGCTGCTCAAGCTCGGGCTCTTCTCGGTCGGTCAGCCGATCCGCCACGTCAAGTTCGAGGGCGGCGACGTTGGCATCACCTCCGGCGACGCGACCACGCCCAGCTACGTGACCGCCAGCGACGCGACCGTCAAGAAGCTGGCCCAGCAGTTCCTCGGCGTCGAGGCGACCAAGGGCCCACGCGGCGCACTGAAGCCGAAGGGGCGCAAGCGCCCGCCGCAGGACAGCAGCGCCAGCGGCGGGCTCGAGAAGGAGACCGAGTTCGGCAAGGACCAGGCGATCCAGGCCATCGAGCAGGGCGCCGGCGGCGAGTTCCCCGTCTACTACCCGACCGTCCGCGTCGCCGACTCCGAGTACATCGGGCCGCCGCGCGTCTACAAGCTCGTCGACGCCGACGGCAAGCGCCGCCGCAGCTACCGGATGGTGCTCAAGCGCCCCTACGTCGGCGAGTACTACGGCATCCAGGGCACGCGCTGGACGGACCCGCCAATTCTCGACAGTCCTTCCGAGGAGCGCACGATCAAAGGCCGCAAGTTCGAGCTCCACTACGAGGGCGATCGCCTGCGCTTGGTTGCCTGGCGGACCCCGAAAGCCGTCTACTGGGTGTCGAACACTTTGCTGCAAACCCTGAGCGAGCAGCAGATGATCGCGATCGCCCGCTCCACCCGTCTGCCCTGAGCCATAGCTGGTCTGTAGCCTCACCGAACTCTATGGCTGAGAGAGAACCGATCGGCGTCATCGGCGTCGGCTGGGTCGGGCTCTGCACCGCGGCATGCTTCGCGGAGCTGGGTCACCCGGTCTACGCCCGCGACATCCTGCCTGAGAAGGTGGAGTCGCTCAAGCGCGGCGAGGTGCCGATGCATGAGCCCGGGCTCCCCGAGCTCGTCCAGCGCAACGCCGAGCGGCTGCACTTCACCACCGACATGCGCGAGGTGCTCGACGACGCCGAGCTGCTGTTCTGCTGCGTCGACACGCCGCCGACCTACTCGGGTGACGCCGACCTATCGCGCGTCGAGGCGGTGATCGCCGAGCTGGGCGACTCGAACTCTCACGCCATCGTCATGAAGAGCACGGTTCCCGTCGGCACCGGTCGCGCGATCCAGCGCCGCCGCGAGGACCTCGGCTACATCTCGAACCCGGAGTTCCTCAAGGAGGGCACGGCGGTTGAAGACTTCATGCACCCCGATCGGGTCGTAGTCGGTGCCGGTGACGGCGCAAACGGCTTCGCGGATCGGGTCGCGGCCCTCTACGAGCCGCTCGGCGGTCCGATCGTTCGTACCGACGTCGCCAGCGCCGAGATGATCAAGCTCGCTTCGAACGCCTTTCTCGCGACGAAGATCTCGTTCATCAACGAGATCGCCAACGTCTCGGAGGAGTTGGGCGCCGACGTCAGCGAGGTCGCTCGGGGCATGGGCCTAGACGACCGGATCGGTTCCAAGTTCCTCAAGGCCGGCCTCGGCTTCGGCGGCAGTTGCTTCCCCAAGGACGTCAGCGCGCTCAAGCAGCTCGCCGGCAACAGCGGCTATGCCTTCCAACTGCTCAACTCGGTGATCGAGGTCAACGAGCTGCAGAAGCGGCGGGCGGTCCGGAAGCTGCAGAAGCACCTCGGCTCGCTGGTCGGTAAGGAAGTAGCGCTGCTCGGCGTGTCGTTCAAGCCGGACACCGACGACGTCCGCGAGGCGACCAGCATCGTGCTCGCCGCGCGGCTGCAGGGCGAGGGCGCACACGTCCGCGTCTACGACCCGGTCGCACTTGAGAACGCCGAGGATCTGCTCGGCGGAGCACGGATCTGCGATTCGGCGCTCGACGCGCTCGACGGCGCCGACGCGGCGGTCCTGGTCACCGAGTGGCCAGAATTCGCCGAGCTCGACTGGGCTGGCGAGGTGCGCGAGCGGATGGCGCAGCCGGTCATCGTCGACGGACGCAACTTCCTCGACCGCGAGGCGTTGCGCGCCGCAGGCTTCACGTACGAGGGCATCGGCCGCTGACGTGCAGGCGCTGGTGCTCGCGGGCGGGCAGGGCACTCGGCTTCGGCCGCTGACCTACACCACGCCGAAACCGGTGATGCCGCTCGCGGGGCGTCCCTTCCTGACCTTCATGCTCGACTGGCTGCGCGGCCACGGCGTCGACGAAGCGATCCTCTCCTGTGGCTTCATGTCCGACGGCGTGCGCTCGGTGCTCGGCGACGTCTACGGCGGCATGCGCCTGCGCTACGTGATCGAGGACGAGCCGCTTGGAACGGCCGGACCGGTGCGGCTCGCGCTCGACGAGGGCGTGCTCGACGAGCGGCTGCTGGTGCTCAACGGCGACGTGCTGACCGACATGGACCTGACGGCCGAGCTCGACTTCCACCTCCAGGTCGGCGCTCGCTGCACGCTCGCGCTGATCGAGGTCGAGGACACCGCCAGCTACGGCGTCGTGCCGACCTTCCCCGACGGTCGTGTCGAGGCGTTCCTCGAGAAGACCGACGGCGACGTTCCGACGAACCGGATCAACGCGGGCGCCTACGTGCTGGAGCGCGAGGTCGTCGACACGCTCGTCCCCGCCGGACGCGCGGTCTCGTTCGAGCGCGAGGTCTTCCCGCGGCTCGTCGGCGACGGCCTCTACGGCTGGGCGGCCGACGGCTACTGGATCGATATCGGGACGCCCGAGCGCTACCTCGAGTCGACCTACGACCTGCTCGCCGGCGCCGTCGCGTCGACTCTGCCAGCCCGCGACGAGACAGGCTCGCTGATCGGCGACGGCTGCTTGACCAGCGGCGCCCACATCGGGCCGCAGACAGTGCTCGGCAATCACTGCTCGGTCGGCAGCGATTCGTCGGTCGAACGCTCGGTGCTGCATGACGGCATCGTCGTCGGCGCCGACTGCTCGGTGCGCGAGGCGGTGCTAGCCGAGCGCGTGCGCGTAGGCGACGGGGCGCGAATCGAGTCAGGTGCAATGGTCGGTGCGGCGGCCCGCGTCGAGCCCGGCGCCGTCGTGCCTGGTGATGCGCGCGTCGAGCCAGACGCCGTCGTGTCTGCGAGGCTTCCGCTCTCGTGATCGAGGACGTTCTCGCCCAGCCGCACCAGATCGGCGACGCGCTGTGGCGCGTGGAGGCGGCGGGGATCGTGCCGCGTGACCTCCCCGGCGGCCTGGTGATCTGCGGCATGGGCGGCTCCGCGGTCGGCGGCGATCTCGCGGCGGCCGCTATCGGGGGCCGTGCGAAACGCGCGATCCGCACCGTTCGCGGCTACGAGCTGCCACCCGACGTCGGACCCGAGACGCTCGTGCTCTGCGCCAGCTACTCCGGCTCTACCGAGGAGACGCTCGCCTGCTTCGACGCCGCGGGAGAGGCCGGCGCGCCGCGCGTCGCGCTGACCACCGGCGGCCCGCTCGCCGAGCGCGCACGCGCCGCCGGCATCCCCGTCGCGGGAGTCCCGTCCGGCATGCAGCCGCGCGCCGCCGTCGTCTACATGACGATCGGCGCGCTCGAATGCGCCGCCGCCTGCGGCGTCACGCAGTCGCTGCGCCCGGAGATCGAAGGCGCCCGCGAGCTGCTCGAGCAGCTCGCCGAGGACAGCGGCGCCGACTCGATCGCCCGCGCGCTCGAGGACACGATCCCGCTGGTTCACGGAGCCGGTCCGACGGCTGCTGTCGCCCGCCGCTGGAAGACCCAGCTCAACGAGAACGCCAAGCTGCCCGCCTTCTCCAGCGAGCTCCCCGAGGCCAACCACAACGAGATCGAGGGCTGGCGCCGTGGCCTCGACCTAGCCCCGCTCTCCGCCATCTTCCTCCACAGCCCCGGCATGCACCCGCGCCTCGAGCGCCGCATGGAGCTGACCGCCGAGCGCCTCGCCGACCTCGGCGCCCCCGTCGTCCGCGTCGACGCCCGCGGCGACACCCCAGTCGCCCACGTCCTCTCCCTCGTGATGACCGGCGACCTCGTCAGCGTCTCGCTCGCCGAGCTCGAGGACATCGACCCAGACCCAGTCGACGCGATCGAGGGCTTCAAAGCGGCTTTGGGTTAGCGGTTCTTGGGCTAGGGCTCTGGCCGCGGGCAGTCACGCCGACGGAAAACCTTGACACAACCTTGGTAAGGTTGGTCTTCGCTATGGCCGGTTTGACGATCAACGAGGCGGCTGAGACGACCGGATGGTCGGCTCGGATGCTGCGCTACATCGAGCGCGAGGGGCTGATCGAGCCTGCGCGGTCATCGAGCGGGTATCGGCTCTATGGGCCGGAGGAGCTGCAACGCCTGAGGACGCTGCGGGAGCTGCTCGCCGAGCATGAGATCAGCCTCGGCGACGTCGGCTTCGCGGCGCGGCTGCGGCGCGAGAGCGAGCTCCGCGGGGCCGTGGAGACGTGGCTGGCAGCAGAGCCGCGGCGTCCCGAGGGCGTCACGGCGAACGACTGGCTGCGCTTCGAGCAGCAGAAGCACGAGCGGCTGCTCGCCGGACCCGCCGCGGCCTGACACGACAAGACTTCGAAAATGACGCAACTTCAAGGAGAACGAGTGACCCCCACCGCCACCCAGGACTACAAGGTCGCCGACATCGGCCTGGCCGACTTCGGCCGCAAGGAGATCTCGCTCGCCGAGGTCGAGATGCCGGGCCTGATGAGGACCCGTGAGGAGTACGCCGCGAGCCAGCCGCTGAAGGGCGCGCGGATCATGGGCTCGCTGCACATGACGATCCAGACCGCCGTGCTGATCGAGACGCTGACGGCGCTCGGCGCCGAGGTCCGCTGGGTCTCCTGCAACATCTTCTCGACCCAGGACCACGCCGCCGCCGCGATCGCCGCGACCGGTGTTCCGGTCTTCGCCTGGAAGGGCGAGACGCTGGAGGAGTACTGGTGGTGCACCGAGCAGGCGCTGAACTGGCCTGACGGCGAGGGACCGAACATGATCCTCGACGATGGCGGCGACGCGACGCTGCTCGTCCACAAGGGGCGCGAGTTCGAGCAGGCCGGCGCGGTGCCGGATCCCGCCTCGGCCGACTCCGAGGAGTACCGGATCATCCTCGAGACGCTGCAGCGCTCGCTGCAGGAGGACCCGCAGCGCTGGACGAAGATCGCCGCTGGCATCCAGGGCGTCACCGAGGAGACCACGACCGGCGTCCACCGGCTCTACCAGTTCGCCGAGACCGGCGACCTGCTGTTCCCGGCGATCAACGTCAACGACTCGGTCACCAAGTCGAAGTTCGACAACCTCTACGGCTGCCG
>Ga0190275_10000492_pt1 | contig 34602 bp, 26 predicted proteins | sample Popmic550T_FD_133745 | JGI IMG/M metagenome (GOLD analysis project Ga0190275, IMG submission 133745) | Populus adjacent soil microbial communities from riparian zone of Yellowstone River, Montana, USA - 550 T | ecosystem: Environmental > Terrestrial > Soil > Riparian zone > Trees stand | place... | reverse complement strand
CGCCGATGCCACCGCTCGTGCGATCTCCGACGCCGCGGGTCGTTTCGCTTTGCGTGTCGATCCGGAGGAGTGGCCGAAGTCGCTCTCGGTCGCGGCCGCGGGGTACGCGGAAGCGACCGTCGCGGCGCCGCTCGCGCACGCCTCGCTCGCCCTCGGCGACACGCGGATCAGCCGCGGCGGAGCCGTGGTCGTACAACTGGTCGTGCAACCGGTCGTGCAACTGCATCAGCCCTCGCCCGGAGCCGTCGTGGCGGTAGAGCTTCGCAGGCTCGAAGCGCGTGGCCACCGCCTCGGCGCCGTTGTGAAAAGCGCGGCACCGGCCGGTCCGGCGCTCGAATCGACGCTGCGGTTCGACGGCGTCGAGCCGGGTGAGTACCTCGTGCTGGCCAGGGGCCACGAGGAGTGGGAGCAGGCGGGCGAGCCGGTCTCGGTGGAAGCGGCGCGGGAGTCACCGGCGGTGTTGAGGATCGTGCCGTTCGCGCTGAGTCTCGAGGCGGCGTTCGAGGGAGCGCCGCTGGAGCACGCCCGGGTCGTCATCCGCAATCGCGACATGCTCTGGAGTGGCGCCGTCACGCTGGACGATTCGGGCAAGGCGGCGATCGTTCTCTGGCAGGGCGGCCGGCTGAATGCGACCGTAGAGGCGGCCGGGTTGGCGCCCTACCTCGAGCGGCGGACGATCGCGGGCGATGAAGACGCCGAGTGGCGGCTGGACGTACCGACCCTCGAGATCGCCGGGCGAGTGGTGAACGCCGCGACGGGCGAGCCGGTGCCGCATGCCGCGCTGGCGCTCGCCACCGAGTGCGCCGAGGGGTATTCGTTCGGACTGAAGGGCGACGGTGCGGCCGACGGGACTTTCCGCTTCGCCCCGGTCTGCCATGGCAGACACACGCTCAAAGCCGCCGCACGCGGCTTCCCGCCTTCGGAGATCGCGTATGTCTTCGCCGAACCGGAACAGACGCGCCGGCTGACCGTAAAGCTCGATCCCGCGGCTCCGGTGAAGCTGTCGGTGATCGACGGCCGCGGCGCTCCGGTCACCGGAGCGTCGGTGATGGACTTCTCCGGCCTTCAGCCGATCGGGCGCGCCGTCACCGATACCTCCGGCGTCGCGCGGCTCATGGTGCCGGAGGGGGCGGTCCGGGACGTCTATGTCTTCCCGCGCAACGGCTCGTTCGGCTTCATTCAGCTCACTAGCGGGACGCGGGAGGCGTCGCTCCGCGTTGCGGACGGAACGTCGCGGCTGGTCCTGAAGGCGGAGTCGGCAGCGCATGAACCGATTCCGGACGTCTCCGTCGTGGTTCGTTATAACGGGAAAGTCCTTCCGTTCGAGGTCCTCCGGGTACTCGAGCGGACGCACGGCTCGCGCGCGACCTCTGCGCGCGACGGAACCATCACATTCAACCTGATGCCTCCCGGCATCTACGAGCTCTGGCCCGCCGGCTCGGAACAAGAGCTGCGCGCGCTCGCCGCCGGAACCGGCCCCGCCGCGCCGGTGCGCCTGGCGGCCGGCGCCGGCGACAGCCTCGCGACGCTGACGTTTGCCCCGGTCGAGCCGTAGAGCGCGACTTCGGGCGCACCGGCATCCCGGGTGCTACAGTAAGACGTCGGTTCCGCGGCTGAGCGCTGGTTCCGTTGGGCGGACGATCCGGGAGGAACGGCGCGCGCTCCCTGAACGCGGTCTCCACCCCTCGAAAGGAACGTCGCAATGTCGAAGGTTGTCGCGATCATGTCCATGTCGCTCGACGGCTACGTCGCCGACCGCAACGATGGCGTGGCCGAGGTGTTCGACTGGTACTTCACCTCGGGGGACGTCGAAATCGACACCGGTGGGTCGGACCCGATGACGTTCAAGGTGTCCGGGCCGAGCGCCGAGCACATTCGCCGCCTCACGTCGGGACTTGGTGCCGTGCTCACCGGCCGCCGCACCTTCGAGGTCGCCCAGGGCTGGGGCGGAAATCACGCCTGGGGACCCGCATTCGTACTGACCCATCACGTCCCCGAGGGTTGGCCGCGACCCGACTCGACTGTCCACTTCGTGACCGACGGCCTCGAAAGCGCCGTGAGCCAGGCCAAAGCCGCCGCCGCCGGGAAGGCCGTCGGGGTCCACGGCGCTGACACGATCCAGCAACTCCTGAATGCCGGTCTCCTCGACGAGATCAGCGTCGACATCGCGGCGGTTCTTCTTGGCTCCGGAGTTCGACTCTTCGAGCACCTCGCCGCCACGCCAGCCGTCCTGGGCAACCCGACGGTGACCGCGGGCGTCGGCGTGACGCACCTGCGCTATCCGGTACGCAGGGCGTAGTTCTAGCCCACACAATCGTCAGTTACCGGTAGTTGACGAAATCTTGCCACGCGCAGGTGCCGAACATCCCTCTCCCCGGCCCGGCGGGGAGAGGGGCAACAGACCACCGAGTGGATCGCGGCAGGGCGAGGTGACGCGCCTCAGCCGGGCGACGATTTCGGGGTCCGATAGAATTGTCGTAGGTGCGCCGGCCGAGCAGGAGCTCGAAGGGCTCGGCCAGGAACGCAGGCCTTCAGGACCAACGGTCTTCAGTTGAAGGGCACGTTCCCTTCCTGTCATCCTGAGCCGCAGGATGAATCCAACGAGCGGCAAACATGGCGGCGAAGGACCTGGGGGGCGGAGGTGGGATGAGAGTGTATCGTTCCCCCTCCCGCCCGGGTCCTTCGCCGCCATGCTTGTCCCTTGTGGGATCCACCCTGCGGCTCAGGATGACAGGAAGGGGAAGTGCGTACTTGACTGAGCCATCCGGCCTGCGGTTGGTAACCTATGCCGCTCGGCTTGATCTCGGCAGAACGGTCCTTGTAGCAATGTCAGTGGAGGCTAGATGCGGATCCTCGGAGTGATTCCCCAGTTGCGCACGACCGATCTCGCGGAGTCGATACGGTTCTATACCGGCATCGGTTTCACGGTGGAGTTTCAGTATGAGGACTTTTATGCCGGCATTCGGGCCGGCGGCCAGGTCTTTCATCTGAAGCTGGTCGATGAGCAGGACCCGTCGATCGATTTTGTGGATCACGGCGATCACTTTCACCTTTATCTACAGACGGACGACGCGTCTGGCGCCGCCGAGGCTTTGAAGAAGTGCGGAGTGCCGATTGTGCGGGATGTGCATGATACGGCGTGGGGTACTCGCGAGTTGGTCATCAGGGATAATCAGGGACACACTTTGTATTTTGGCGAGAATCGTGCGGTCGGCGAATAGGGGGGGCCATCGGTTCCTGTTGTTGGCCTTACCCGGGATTGCGGGGGTGCGCGTTCCCGGGGAGGGAGTAGCAGGCACGTAGGCCGGATTCTCGCAGTGAGTGCCTCATGGACGTGAAGTTCAGGCCATTGCTCATAGTCGTGGTGCTGACAGCGATCGCCACGGCAGTCGCGCAGGTTTTGCCGCCGTCGCGTGAGCTACGCTCTGTGGCTCTCCTGCTCGATTCTGTTCCTTTGGGTGGTGTCGTCCTCGCGACGGTGATCGCTGCGCTTCGCCTCAGGCGCGCGTCCCTTCCGCTGGTTCGCCTGCTCATCGCAGTGTACGGCTACTTCGCCGGTGCACTCATTGGCACGCTCGGTGTCGCTCATCTGGTTGCAATCGTTGTAGCGTCACTGGGTCGCGGGCGTCAGCAGTTTGTCTATAGCTTCCGTTTTTACTCTCTGGTCCTGCTCGGCGTGCTTCTGATTATGACGGGTCTCATGGCTGCCATGCAGGCAGCACACCTCGCGCGAGGGCACCGTGGCGCCTGGCGTGCATCGCTGTCCGTGTGGACGGCAATCCTGGCGATCAATCTGCCACTCGTTCCACTGCAGGGCTTCGCTATTGTTTTTTCGGTGCTTGCCGTTCTCGAGTTGTTACTCCTCGGCGGCATGCGGCGGCACCTCGGCGTGCAGCCGACAGGGAGACACGTGGGCACGACGATCAGCCAGGCAGAGGTACATTCCGGTGGAGATACGGCCTGACGCACGATCCCACCGTTCGCTCGCCCTGACTAACGCACCGCGCGTCTGCGTCCCTCGGTTGCGAACTCGGACATGCCGGCGGCGTTGATTGCGCGGACGCGCATGATGACGAAGGGCGATCTGGCGCTGCGGATGTTCGCGGGGAGGATGGCTACCCACGCCCACGAGCCGCCGGCGGTGAATCCTTCGACCATGTACTGCTCGACCTCGCCCTCGGGGGGATCCCAGGTCAACTCGTATTGGTTGGGTCCCGTGGCGCGCGTGCGGAGGTTGCGCGGGGGGGACGGCGGGGCGGGGAGCAGCGGGAGGTCGGAGTGGCGGTAGACGGCGGCGCGGCCGCCGGTTTCGACGGTTCCTTCCTGAACGGCAACGAGTGAGCCGCCGACGCTCGGGGCCTGCAGGAAGTCGGGGGCGAGGGTGACGGTGCCGCGCGGCGCGGCGGTGTCCCGGAGGGCGGCGTCGAGGCGGCGCAGGGTGAGGTGGAACTGGTAGAGACGGAAGCGGTGGGCGACGACGTAGTCGCGGCCGTCCCACTGTACGTCGCCGGCTCCGCTCAGGAATTCGCGGGTTGTGAGCAGGCGGAGGGTCTCGCCGCGTGTGTCGATGGAGGTGAGTTTCCGTCCGGCGAGGACGAGGAGGTCGCTGCCGCTCGTGGCGACGGAGAGCTCGCTGGCCTGGGTGTAGGGAATGGAGAGCGGCGTCCCGGCGAGCTCGCCGTCGCGCGTGAGGGGCACGGCCAGGGTCAGCGCCTCACCTTCGCTGCAGACGGGAAACCAGCAGAACGGCCGCCGTTCTTCGTTCCACACCAGGAGCACGCGGGTGCCGTCGTACGCGACGGCCGCCGCTTCGACGCTGCGGTACCACTCCTCGGGCAGGGGGGTGTCGATGGCGAGGTTGCGCGGCGCCGTGGCCAGGCCCGCGCTGGAGATGGTCGCGAACCGCAGGTGCTCGCCGTTCGGCCAGACGACGATCCAGCGGTCGCCGGCCCAGGTGACCGATGCACGCCGGTATCCCCACTCCGGACCGATCGGGCCGAGGACGATCGGCTCGGCCTCGATGGCGGCGCCGTTGGCGTCGAGGCGCACGGCGCCGAGTTGGCCGTTGGCGTTGGTGACGGCGAGGAATTCGGCGCCGCTCCAGGCGAGGTCGCTCGCGCCGAGGTATGCGGCCGCGACGGTGTGGAGCTGCAGCGGATTGCCGTCCGCATCGAGCACCGCGGTCCGGACCGCTGCCGCGTCGCCGGTGACCTCGTCCCACGCCGCGAGCAACCGGCCGGACGCCGGCACGAGCACGGGCTGCGTCTGGCGCGCGGGAGAGATCTTACGAGCTCACAGGGTGGAGGTGCCATCTTCGCTATGTACCGCCGAAAGGCGTCGTAGTGGGCAACCGCCGGTGTGTTCAATACTACTATGCACGATCGATTGCACTCTCAGCGCGCGCTGCGGTGGCTTCTGCTCGCCAATGTGGCGGCGACCGTCCTGCCCCGTTGACGCGAATGCTCTCGCCGTCGAGGGGAACGCGGTAGTATTGCCGGACTTCAGCAGTTGGGGGGAAGTTGCGTGCCAAAGACCGAAAATCCAGGAGATCTCACAAAGTTATTAATGACTCAGGCCCTGAGCGGATTCGTCGTCGATCTCGGCAGACGTACGCAAGCTGGCGTTAGTCGCGCGGAGCGTGACGTGACGAAGCAATGGCTCGAAGACATGGTTGCCGCCGCTTCAGTCCTCCCGGACGCAGGGCTCTTCGGGAAGAAGATTTACGAGAGATGGCGAGCTCTCGCGGACGCATACGATCAGTGGGGTAGTGGTGCCGCTACCGAGACTGATAGGCGTACGTCGCGCGACCGTGTTTATAAGAAAGTGAATGACCTCACTAGTGCGGTGGCGCGGCGAACAGAATTAATGCGGCAGCAAGCAGACATCCGTATGTACGCCGCCTTTTATGTCGCGACTGAGAAAGCGATTACAGCCATCCCAAACATGCTTCAATCGGTCGCTGAAGCTCTGAGTGGCTTCAAAAAGCCGTAGATCGCCGGCGAAGGCGTGCAACAGGTGCGATTTGTCGCGATCGGCCGAACGGCGCGCGGTGACTTCTTGAATAGTTTGGCCGACAATACCGCGATGCGAGGATCGGCTTTGAGCGCCGCGACGAGATCGTTGTACTCATCCGTATCGATCATGCCGTTCGCGAGTCGAGTTTCGAGAAACTCGCTGAGGAAGGAAGTTACGAAGTGTGTCGCCTTTGTCGGCATCGTTACAATTTCTTGTACGTGCCCGTGAAAATCACCAACGCATCGTTTGTGGTCTTGCCGGAACGAAACCGGATGACCTTCTTGGCTGGTGCGGATCGTGCCTCCAGAGTACGGGTTCCGACCCTCACGAGCTTTATGGGCGGTGATCGTGACTTTTCCCAAGCCGGGAATCGATACCGTCTCGCCACGCTTCACCGACTCTGATAGGTAGCTAACAAACGCGTTGAACGCGGCAGTCGCTTCCTTCTTCGAAATCCCACTTTCATCGGCGATGGCTTTGACGGTTGACGACCACTCGATCACGCCGGTGAACGGTGGGAATCATCGAACCGGAGGGGACGAGGTAATTTGGGGTGACGAACTTGACGGTGATGTACAACGCCGCGGCGATGGGGACGAGGATCGCCACCACGGTCCACGCTAGGCGCCGCTCGCGGCGCAGTTCATCCTCGCTCTTCATCCGCTCATCCTATGTCGCAAAGATCTATACTTGACGGCGTGGGGGGGGGGCCACGCCGGTTAGCCTGGAGCCGCCAGGCGTTTCTGCGCGCACTGTATGAAGGAAGCAATCATCGCTGCTGCTCTCGTCGCCGGCATCATTGTCGCGTGGTTCATCATTCGAGCGCGTGCCGAAGACCGAAAGCCAGCCAAGCTCGCCGGACAAGAGACACGGCAGGCAGCCGTGGCCGACCTCCGCAATCAGGCGTTGACCGGCACTCGTGCAGCATTCGGTCTCGATCCCGTCGCCACGGCCACTACGCCGTGGGGCGTCGTTATGGAGACCGGTTTTCCAGAGGGTTATTTTACACTCGTTGCACTTTCCGATGGTAGCGCCAGCATCTACCTCAGCAGTGGTGGAGGCTCTATTGGCGGCGGCGCTCACGAGACCATTCGCAAGGCATCAAAGACGATGGTAGCTCTGGCCGCCGAGTTTCAGCCTCAGGCCACCGCAACGAAGGAGTTCGCGCTACCGAAGGATGGCCAGACGATCTTCTACCTCTTAACCGACACAGACGTTTTCACCGCCAGCGCACCCGAAGAAGATTTAGGCGAGGAGCGTCATGCCTGGTCGCCTCTGTTTCACGCTGGACACGAGGTCATTAGTCAGTACCGCATCATCGAAGGACGCAATTGAACGAAACGCCCAACATGCGCTGCAGCCAACGGCGGCATCGCGCTGCTGTTCCCTGATGCGCGGAGGCGATTCGTTCTCTGCTGTCGCAGCGCGCCGCACCGGCCTCGGCGAGCTCTTTTGGTAGTCTGACGGGGAATGCGTACGTCTACCGTCCTGCGGGCCGGCACGGCCGGCCCACGACATGGGGAAAGGACTTTGCTCGTGACCAAGAATGTTTTTCGGCTGTTTCTCGTCGGTTGCTTCGTCTTCGCTTCCATCATCGCCAGTGCAGACCGGCGCGGGAGGATCGGGAAAGGTACCGTGACCTTGACAGCCGCGGATCAAACGCCCGCAACTGCGGAATGGCCGGTCGTCTCGCCGAACCATCTTCGGAAAGTGACGGCGAACAGCTGCACGGGAACGCCGTGTACGCAGTACGAGACCTGACGATCACGACGCCGAAGGAATGTAAGAGCACCGCCTCGAACCTGTATTGCCGATACAGCAATCCGATCAAAGGTGCGTGCCTCTGCTCGAGCTGTTAGTCTGAACGCAGCGCCGTTGCCGTCCGAGGTGAGATTGAAGACAGGGCTCCTGTTCGCGGTACTGGTCATCATCGCCGTGCAGGCGACGGCGCAGTTCAAGGTCACGGCGACGTATGAAGGGCGTAGTTTCCCGGACGCGGAAGTTTGCTTCTACCACGTTGAATCCGCCGATCCACGGGTCGGTCTGCTGAAACCGGGCTTGCAGTGTTATCCGGCCGGACAGGTGCTCGATCTCCCGGCGAGGACGTATGGTTGGTTCGTGCGGCGGGGTGATCGCCTGATCACGCCGCACCACGGCCTCATTACGGGGGTTGCGAATCCCGACGGCAACATTCTCGAGCGCGAGGTGGCGCTGTCGCCGGCCGCGCACCTGGATCTCTCCGGGGTTGTCCCAGGCGAAGGCGGGCATTTTTCGATCATCATCTCCGCGACGGCCGAGGTTCGCGGTGCGACGGCTCCGCTCGCGGTCGTGAACGGCCGGGCGCTCGTGCCGGCGGAGACGCCGATCGCCGTGGCGCGCATTCGCAACGGTGTGCCGGTTTGGGTGAGTGAGACGATGCGTCTGCGGGCGGGAGCGGTACACGTGCCCGCGGCGGCCGGAGGTGCGGCGGCGATCGTCTGGTTCCGGTCCGACGATCCCGCTCCTCCTCCGCCGGCGGCCGGCTGCAGGATGCCTCACTCCGTCGACTACCTGAAGCTCCTTGCAAAGCAGGAAGTGCCGGAGGTGGAGCTGATCGACGCGAATGGAAAGGTACATCGTTCGGCGACTGCCGCGTACGAGGCGGCGCAGATGCTTGATGCGATGTACGTCATTGCCGGAGCTTCTCCGGGCCCCGCCGTGATTCGCGTCCATGGCGGGCGGTTCCTGCAGAGTGAGACCAGGGTCGAGCTCGAATCCGGCAGGCCGGGCATCCCCGCCGAGGGTGCGGAGCTGCGGCTTGGGAGCGAAGTCATCGTCCATGTGAGTGAGGAGCAGGGTCTCGAGCCGAGCCGGCCGCAGTGCGACCAGTCCGCCGCTCCTGCTCCGCAGGGACGGGAGGTGGTGGTCTGGTCCTGCGCCCAGAGCTTCACGAACGTGAAGATCACGCCCGATCTCACGCAGCGCTGCCGGCGAGCCGGCGCGGAGAAGCTGGGCGGCGGCCCAAACGCGATTTCGTTCAGCGGCATCCCGCACGGACAGGCTCTCGTCACCATGACCCGCGCGGGACACACTACGGCGATGGAGCCGGTGCTTCTGAGCCGCGGGGAAAGCAGCGAGGTCTCACTCCCTCCGGTCGAGCTGTATGTCGCCGGGCGCGTGACTCGCGACGGGAAGCCGGTCGCCGCGATCGTGCGATTCCAGACCGGAAGTGCCGCGACGGACCCGAATACCGGCGATTACGCCGCCTTGCTGTCAGGTCCGCCGGGCAAGGGGAGCGTCGAGGTGATCGCCTGCGACGATTCCTTTGCCTATGTCCACCGGCCGAAGATCGACGTGCCGCCCGGGCCGGGCTTCGACCTGGCCGTTCCTCCGAACGAGCTCGTGGTGACCGTCCTGGACGCCCGCAGCGGTAAGGCGATCCCCGACCCGCAGGTGACGGCCGCCATCGTGAGTGCGACGGACAAGCCGGACGAAGTGATGTTCATGCTGCCTGGCTGGCGCCGGGACGACGTTTACGTGATCGACAGCCTGGCCGAAGGGACGGTGGCCCGTGCCTGCGCGGATCGTCAGGGATACACGAGTGTCTGTTCCCCGCCGGTGACGATTCGGAAGAAGGCGGAGCACGTCACGTTGCGTCTGGCGCCGGTTGCGCATCGAGGACGCGTGAGCGCCGCAGGGTACTCGGTCTTCTATTGGGTGAGGCCGGACGGCACGGTCGCGGAGCAGCGGGCGGTCGGCGAGGATGGCCGGTTTACCTACGACCTGACGCCCACACAGGAGTATGCGGTTCTCGTCGGGAGCGCGCCGCTTCTGGTCACGCGGCATTTCCGGATGAACGGAGAGGGCGATTGCAGATCGATCCTCCGGCAGTGCCCCAGCGGCAGTTGCAGATCGCCGTCGCCGAGTCGTCTGCACTGGACAAAGCGGTGATCGCATTGTGGGTGGATGGGATGCGCGTCCCAGTGACGGTCCTGTCGGCACACCAGATCGCGCGGCGTCTCCCATGGTTCGCGACGAAGCAGCGACCGCTCGCGTTGCGGGAGATCTATGCGGCCGAAGGGCTGGCGGTGGCGATCGGACCGGATGTCGCCTTCATCACTACGACGCTGGATGATCCGAATCTTTTCGCCGGCCAGACTCCTATCCCGGTGACGGACGCGATGACGATCCCGTAAGCCGGACTGTCTGATTGAGTCCAGCTACTGCGCTCTCTCCAACCGGAAACTTCCCATCAGCGTGTTTGCGCACCGTCCGCTGAGGCGGCCCTGGATCGCGGAGAAGCTCACGCGCTCGACCAGCAGGGTGACACTGCAGGGGGTGATCTGCGGCAGTTGGCCGATGCCGATCGACATACCGTCGATCGAAATGGGGTGAACGACCCCGTCGCGGCTGGTCAGGGTTCCGCTTAGCGTGCCGCCGACGGCTTCGATCCTGATCCGAACCCGGCTCCAATCCTCGCCGGCCGGATGGGCCTCCAGGGTTCCCTCCCATACGCCGAGCAGTTCGGCGGCGCTATGCGGCGCGGTCGGGGATCGGTTGCATCCGAGGAGGGCGAGGGTGAGGAGGGCGAGGAGGAGGGCGAGGGCGCGAGGGGCACGGGGGAACATGGCTGGTTTTACGTCTCTGCGCGATGTTGCGTCCATGCCGGGGGGCGGTTTACAGCGGACGCCGGCAGACGAAGATCTCGTAGCTGCCGGGCTCCAACTCGGAATGTTCGAACACGACGCTCCGGGCCTGAAAGCCTGCTGCCTGCAACAGTTCCAGCCACGTTGCGCGCGCGAACAGGCCTTCGACATGACGATCCGCCTCCACGCGAATGGAGCCGCCGGCGTCGCGGAGCAGGTAGGCGTAGTCGACCAGGCAGGTCGTGTCGCCGGGGTCGGGGTCCCAGGTCCATTCGAGGTAGCGCAGGCCGCGGCCGCCGGAATCGCTGCCGCCGTGATCGGTCGAGGTGATGAAGTTTTCGCGAATGTGGTCCGGTGCGAAAACGGCCGAACCGCCCGGCCGGCAGTGCACATACGCCGTTTCGATGGCGCATCTCAGGTCTTCCTCGGTGGTCATGTAGGCCACCGCGTCGTGGACGAAGACGCAGTCGAACAGGCGTCCCAGCCGTGTGTCCCGCATGTCGCCCTGGAGGTGCTCGCATTCGGGATTGAGCGCGCGACTGTGGGCGAGCATCGGTTCCGACAGGTCGATGAGGGTCATCCGGAATCGTGCTTTGAGGTGAGAGGCGTTGTTGCCGCCGCCGCTCCCCAGTTCGAGCAGCGTGTGGCAAGGGGGCTCGCACGTTTCGACCAGCAGTTCCTGAAAAAACGCGGATTCTTCCGCGTACTCCTCGGGAGGCGAGAGCAATGGCCACCACTCGGCGAGTGTGCGATAGAGCTTTGGTGGGTCGTCGTTTTGCGTCATCGGGTTGCGTGCCGAGGATCCGGTGTCCATCGGAGCGCTTTGCGTCGCACAGATCCTTTCGCTCCCTCACACCCATCCACCCGCCGCTCAGGATGACGGAGGGGGAAGGCCTCCCTAAATTAAGCTGAAACCATTGTCCTGTCATCCTGAGCCGCAGGATTGATCCCAAGAGCAGCAAGCATGGCGGCGAAGGACCCCCTTGCATTGAGCGGGTCGCGTGCAGGCGGAGGGGGTCCTTCGCCGCCTTGCTTTTCGCGCAAGGGACATTCCTGCGGCTCAGGATGACAGGAAGTGGCGATTTCCGATGACAGGAGCAGTGTTGTTCAGCCTATGGCAACCAACGCCGCCGGCCGTGCCGGCCCGCCGGAGGCCTCCTCGTCGTTTTTCCTGCCGGCCGAACTACTGCGACAGGAATTCGCGCGTCTTCCGGACTACCTGATCTTCTGTCCTTCCCCGGAAAACATAATGGCTGGCATCCGGAAGGTCGACGATCTCGCCGTTGCGCATCTGGCGTCGAAACTGCTCCCGGCTGGCATGGGACAGGGGGATGATGTTTTCCACCCACCACGCGTTCCATTCCTTGCGGCGTTCGAGGTTGTTCTCACGAGCCGAGGCGGGATGGTTGGGCCAGACCTCGGCATAGAAGGCCAGCGCCGGCGCGCTCACGCCGCGATAATCGGCCTGAAAGGCGTCCGTCACCTTCATATAGGCCACCCGAACGCGGCGCTCTTCAGGAGGCAGAGGATTGCCCACGACAATCGTCGATGCTTCCGGCGAGCCGGCCGTCTCCAGAACCAGTTGCTTCTGCAGCGGCATCATCGCGGGGTCGGACACGGAAGCGGCCCACAATCCATGGCGATTGTACGCGGCGTCGAGATAGACGAGCTTCAGCACGCGTTGCGGATACTTCGTTGCAAACAACGTCAATTCGTCACCGGCCAGGGAATGCCCCACCAGGTGGGCCCGGTCGATCTTCATCCGGTCGAGAAACTCCCGAATGTCTTCCACGCGAGTCGCCACGTCATACCCACCCGCCGGCTTGTCTGATTCTCCAAATCCGCGCCGCGTCAACGCGTAGACGTGAAAGGAGTCGGTGAATTTGGGGGCGAAGGAGTTGAATGCGTGTGCGGTATCGGTGAAGCCAGCCAGTAACAATATTGGCTGGCCAGTGCCGCCCCAATCGAGATAGTGGTGTTTTACGCCATTGGCGGTGATCTTGGTGCTGATGGGGCGGGGCTGCGATTGTTGTTCTGGCTCTTTCGCGCATTGCAGCGCGGCTGCGAGTGCAAGGATGCTGAGGAGTGTCCGGACAATCGCGCTGGTGTTCATTTGAGCATTACGAGTGTGGTCGCCGTGACTCGTGACGTCAAGCAGGGTTGGCGGTGCGCCGGAGCCCTCCTGTCATCCTGAGCCGCAGGACTGTGCATCAGGGCAAGAGCAGGGCGGCGAAGGACCCCTTGCATTGAATTGAGCGAGTCGCGTGCAGCCGGAGGGGGTCCTTCGCCGCCATGTTTCGCGCTCCGTGGCGAACGGCGGGTGACGCCGGCCAAGTCGGCTTGGGTGATACGGGCTCGCTTCTTGCCGACGCTGTTTCCGCTTTGCGACGGTTGGCGGTAGTCCTCGTGGTGCTGTTGGCGGCTTGCGGGGTAGATGCGCAGGAGGTGCGTTCGCTTTCGCTGGAGGAGGCGCTGGCGCTGGCGGTGGCTACGAGCGAGGACGTGGAGGTGGCTCGGGCCGGGGTGCAGCGCGCCAGGGCGAACGTCGCGCGGACGGAGTCGCAGGGGAAGCCTCAGGTGAATGCCTCGGGGTCGTATCAGCGCTCTCTGGCGAGTCAGTTCGAGGGGATCGGCGGCGGCGATGAGCAGCCGGAGGTGCCGCCGGATTGTGTGGGGGCGTTTACGCCCGATCCGAATCTGCCGCTCGAGGAGCGGGTGTCGGTTCTGGAGCGGCGCCTCGGGTGTCCGGAGACGGGCGGGTTTGCGGGACTCGATTTTTCGCAGCTCGGGTTCGGGGCGCCGAATACGTGGAACTTCGGGCTGGGATTCAATTGGGCGTTTTTCACCGGGGGACGGGTCGAGGCGCAGGCGAGTGCGGCGGAGGAGCTGGCGGAGATTGCGGTGAGCAATGTCTCGTCGGCGGAGGCGCAGACGCGGCTGGATGTGACGACGGCGTATTTCGACGCGCAGCTTGCGGCGGAGCTGGTGGAGATTGCGGAGGGGAGTCTCGCGAATGCGGAGGAGACGCTGCGGATCACTTCGCTGCGGGCCCGCGAGGGGGCTCAGGCGGATTTCGACGTGCTGCAGGCGCGGGTGACGCGGGATAACCAGCGGCCGGTGTTGATCCGGCGGCGGACGGTGCGCTCGCTGGCGTTCGACCGGCTGCGGGCGCTGCTCGATCTCCCGGAGGAGCAGGAACTGCGCTTGACGACGCCGGTCACCGAGGCGGCGTCGCGGACGGTCGAGGCGAACGCGGATGCCGGTCCGCGGGCGGCGGTGCAGCAGGCGGCGAATCGGCTGGAGGCTGCGGAGCATCAACTCGATGCGGCGCGCGCGCAGCGGATGCCGACGATCTCGGCGCAGTCGCAGTACGGGCTGGTCGCGTATTCGGACTCGCTGCTCCCCGATCTCGGCGGGTTCCGGAAGAACTGGACGGTCGGCGCGGCGATCCAGCTTCCGCTCTATGCGGGCGGACGGATTACGGCGGACATCGAGGCGGCGCGGGCGGATGTGGCGGAGGCGGAGGCGCAGCTCGACCAGATCGCGGAGCTGGCGCAGCTCGACACCTCGAGTGCGACGGCCGAGGTCGCGGCGGCGCGCGCGGCGTACGAGGCGACGGAGGGGACGGTGGAGCAGGCGGTGCGCGGGTACGAGCTCGCGCAGTTGCGGTACGCCGAGGGGGTGTCGATCCCGCTCGAAGTGCAGAACGCCCGCTTCCTGCTCGAACAGGCGCGGGTGAACCGGGCGCAGGCGGCGCGCGATCTCTGGGTGGCGCAGACGCGACTGGAACTGCTGCCGTTCCTCCCGCTGGGAGGCGCTCCGGCGGCCCAGTTCCCGCAACAGGCCGCGCCGCAAGTGCAGATGCCGCAGGGGTTTTCGGTGATCGGGACGCAGATCCCGGGAGGAATGCAGTGAAGCGTGCGTTGGTCGTGATCCTGCTCGCCGCGACGGCGTGCAAGCGCGAGGAGCCGCCGAAGCCGGCCCCGGTGGTGATGCGGGTGGAGCGCGCGAGCGCGGCGACGGTGACGAAGCGCTATGTGGCGACCGGCCCACGGCTGAGCGGGACGCTGCAGCCGCAGCAGAGCGCGACCATCATCGCGGAGACGGGCGGCACGGTCCTCAACGTCACGGCGTCCGAGGGAGTGAGCGTCGCGCGCGGGACCGAGCTGGCGCGCATCGTCGACGAGACCGCGTCGGACGCGCTCCGCTCCGCGCAGGTCGCGGTGACGTCGGGCCAGACCACGGTGGCGGTGGCCCGCCGTGACTACGAACGCGCGCAGCGGCTGGCGGGTGCGGGCGCGCTGCCGAAACGCGACATCGACGTCGGCCGCGCGCAGGTTGCGAGCGCGGAGGCGCAATTGGGCCAGGCGCGCGCGCAGCTCGCGCAGGCGCAGGAGCGGTCCGGCAATCAGCGCGTGGTCGCCTCGGTGAGCGGGATCGTGAGCGAGAAGCGGGTCAGCACCGGCGACGTGGTGACGCAGGGGACACCGCTCTTCACCATCGTCGACCTCTCCACGCTGCAACTGGAGGCAACGGTTCCGGCGGATGCGATCGGGCAGGTGAATCCCGGGACCACGGTGGAGCTGTCCGTGCGCGGCTATCCGGACCAGGCCTTCCGCGGCACGATTGCGCGCGTCGCGCCGAGCGTCGACGCCGGCACCGGGCAGGTGCGCGTCTACGTCTCGATGCCCAACCAGGGGAAGCGCCTCGTCGGCGGCCTCTTCGCCGAAGGGACGGTCCGAACCATCGCCCGCGTCGGCCTGATCGTCCCGATCGACGCGCTCGACGAGAGCGGGGCGGCGCCGGCGGTGATGCGGGTGCGGAACGGGGTGACGGAGCGGGTGACCGTGCAGCTCGGGATCCGCAGCGACGCCGAGGGGTTCGTCGAGATCCTCTCCGGCGTCGGCGAGGGGGAGACCGTACTGATCGGCCCGGCCCGGACGATCGCCCCCGGCACGCGTGTGAACGTGAGCTGACGCGATGTGGATCTCCAATTTCGCCATCGACCGCCCGGTCGTCACCGTCGTCCTGATGCTGGCGCTGGTGGTGTTCGGCCTCTTCGCCATCGCCCAGCTCGAGACCGACGAGTTCCCGGAGATCGACGCGCCGGTGGTGGCGGTCGCGGTGCCGTATCCCGGCGCGTCGCCGCAGGTGGTGGAGCAGGAGGCGATCAAGCCGATCGAGGACGCGATTGCGTCGATCAGCGGCGTCGACCGGATCACCTCCTCGTCGCTCGACGGCTTCGGCCAGATCATCATCGAGTTCGTCTTCGACAAGGACACGAACGAGGCGTCGCAGGACGTGCGCGACGCCATCTCCCGCATCCGCGGCGAGCTGCCGCTGGAGCTGGAAGAGCCGATCCTGACGCGCTTCGACCCGGCCGACCTGCCGATCGTCTCGCTCACCCTCGCCTCGAAGACGCGCAGCGTTCCGCAACTGACGGCGCTGGTCGACGAAGTCGTCGAGCCGGAGCTGCGCTCGGTTGCCGGAGTCGCCGATGTCGTCATCCGAGGAGGCCTGGAACGGCAGGTGGTGGTGGAGCTCGACCCGCGGAAGCTGGAAGCGGCCGGCGTCTCGGTCAGCCAGGTCGTGCAGGTCGTGCAGAGCCAGAATCTCTCGGCGCCGGTCGGCCGGATCGTGAAGGGATCGGTCGAGCAGTCGATCCGCCTGCGCGGACGCATCGCCCAGCCGGCGGATTTCGCGCAGATCGTGATCACCGGACGCGGCGGGCGTCTGCTCCGTCTCGGCGAGGTGGCGACGATCCGCGACGCGGCGGAGGAGCAGCGGACGCTCGCGCTTTATAACGACCAGGAGGCGGTCGGCGTCGATCTCAAGAAGGCGCAGGGGTCCAGCACGACGACGGTGGCGGAGACGATCCTGAAGCGGGTCGACGCGCTGAATGCCCGCCTCCCGGCCGACGCGAAGCTGCAGGTGGTGCAGAACGCCGGCATGCGGGTGCAGGCATCGCTGAACAGCGTGTCGGAGTCGCTGATCGAGGGGCTGGTGCTGACCGTGCTGACGGTCTTCGTCTTCCTGAATTCGTGGCGGTCGACGGTCATCACCGGACTGGCGCTGCCGGTGTCGCTGCTGGCGGCGCTGATCTCGGTCTGGGCGTTCGGGTTCACGCTGAACACGATGTCGCTCCTCGGCCTGGCGCTCGCGGTCGGGGTCCTGATCGACGACGCGATCGTCGTCCGCGAGAACATCGTCCGCCACGTCGAGATGGGGAAGGACCATTACACGGCGGCGAAGGAAGGGACGGCGGAGATCGGGCTGGCAGTGGCGGCGACGACGTTCTCGATCGTGGTCGTGTTCGTCCCGATCGGCATGATCAGCGGCGTGGCGGGACAGTGGTTCCGCCCCTTCGCGCTGACGATCGCGTGCGCCGTGCTGGTCTCGCTGCTGGTGTCGTTCTCGCTCGACCCGATGCTGTCGGCGTACTGGCCCGACCCGCACAGCGGGAAACGCTCGTGGATCTCGCGGGTGCTGGACCGTTTTAATCAATGGTTCGACCGGCAGGCGGTCCGCTATCAGGGAGTGATCGGTTGGACGCTCGATCATCCGTGGGTGACGATCGCGATCGCGGCGGTGATGCTGATCGGGGCGATGGCGCTGCCGGCGATGGGCTTCGTCGGCTCGGCCTTCTTCCCGGTCGAGGACCGTTCGGAGATCAACCTCGACCTCGAGACGCCGCCGGGATCGAGCCTCCCCTATACCCGCATGAAGTCCCAGGAAGTGGCGGCGGCGCTGCGCGCGGTGGAGGGTGTGGCGTACACCTACACGACGATCGGCGGGGAGAGCGGCGCGGTCGATTCGGCGCAGATGTACGTCCGCCTGCTGCCGCGCGACGAGCGCGAGCTGCACCAGACCGAGATCGAGCACCGGGCGCGCGCGTCGATCGAGCACATCACCGGCGCGGATGTGAGCGTCGCCAGCGGCGGGATGGGGGGCGGCAAGCAGATCCAGATGCAGTTGAAGGGAAAGGATTACGACACGCTGATGCAGCTCGGCGAGAAGCTCGCCGCGGAGATGCGCCAGGTGCCGGGCGCCGCGGACGTCGGGTTGACGACGCGCGGCCGCCGCCCGGAGATCGAGATCGAGGTGGACCGCCCGCTCGCCGGTGCTCTCGGCGTGGACGTGATGCAGGTGGCGATGGCTCTGCGTCCCGCGTTCGCGGGGGTGGATGCTGGCGACTGGATGACCTCGGCCGGCGAGTCGTACGACGTCTATGTTCGGCTGGCGCCGGAGTCGCGACAGTCGGTTGCCGATCTCGCCTCGCTGCCGCTGGCCGCTGCCCCCGCGATGCCGGCCTCGGCGATGCCTGGTCCGATGACTTCCGCGGCGCCGGCCGCTCCGCCGACGATGATCCCGCTCGGCCAGGTGGCAAAGATCCGCCAGGGGATCGGTCCGGGCGAGATCCAGCGCCTCGACCGCGAGCGCGTCGTCACCGTCGGCGCGAACGCCGAGGGACGGCCGCTGTCGGCGGTGATCGGCGGAATCCAGGGCCGCCTGGTGAACGTCCCGCTTCCCGTGGGGTACACCCTGTCGCAGGGCGGCGAAGGGGAGGCTCAGGCGGAAGTCTTCGGCGACATGCTCGCCGCCACCGGCATCGCCATCCTCCTGATGTACTTCGTCCTCGTCCTCCAGTTCGAAAGCTTCCTCGACCCCCTGGCGATCCTGATCAGCCTTCCCCTCTCCCTCATCGGCGTCATGCTCGCGCTCCTCATGACTCGCGACACGCTCAACCTGATGAGTCTCATCGGCGTGTTGTTGCTGATGGGGATCGTCGCCAAGAACGCCATTTTGTTGATCGACTTCGCGAAATGGCGGCATGAGGAGGGGATGCCGTTGCGCGAGGCGCTGGTGGAGGCGGGCCGGATCCGCCTGCGGCCGATCCTGATGACGTCGCTGGCGTTGATTGCGGGGATGATCCCGGTGGCGATGGGCGTCGGGGAAGGTGCGGAGTTTCGGGCGCCAATGGGGCGGGCGATCATCGGCGGGGTGGTGACGTCGACGTTGCTGACGCTGCTGATCATCCCGGCGATTTATGAGTTGATGGATCGGGCGAGGGGGAGGGCGGGGAGGGTGTTCAAGAGGGTGGTGGGGAGGGGTGATTCTGCCGGTGGGTGAGGGGCGTCGGTCTCGCCGCAAGGGTGTTTGGAGAGCCTCGGTTTCAGGAGGCAAAGACTGTTGATTCAAGCTGCTGCCGTAGGCAGCTAAAGATCTGTAGGCCCGGCCTTTAGGCCGGGTACAACGAGCACCCGCCAGGTGAGCCCGCGTAGCGGGCGACAGAAAAGACCGTCGGCACGTTGCTCGTCTGTCGCCCGCTACGCGGGCTCGAAAATCCATCCACGCTTTACCCGGCCTAAAGGCCGGGCCTACAGGTCTTTAGCTGCCTACGGCAGCAGAGAGGCCGGATTTGCGTGTGTCTTCTGACAGCGTTCTGCTCAGTGCCAAATGTCGCGCCGTCCACCGGAGCTCAACGCAAAGTCCTCCCGAGGGCGGCCGGACTAAAAGGCCGGCCTACATGTGGCCCGGACTTTTAGTCTGGGCGGCACTCGGGAGGGCGGAGGTCGTGCCCTTCCCGCCTCCCCTGTTCACCAAACCGTTCCCTCTCCTTCCACCCACCCTCCTATACCCTTCGTCTGCTGGAATGACCGGGCGGTCAGTTTTGTAGACTGGGCGTACGAATGTCGCGCAAGACGAAGGAATTGGTGGTCGAGGAGTTTCGCCGGGCGTCCATCGAGGATGCGGCGATGCAGGCCATTGCCCGGAAGGGGATCGAGGAGGTCACGATCCAAGACATTGCCGATGAGGCGGGGGTGGCGAAGGGGACGGTGTATGTCTACTTTCGGGACCGGGAGGAGTTGCTGGCGCGGACGGCGGACCGGCTGTTCGACAACCTGATCGCTGAGATCGAGCCGTCGTTCTGTGCGCCGGGCGGATTCGGGGTGCGATTACGGGGGTTGGCGCTGCGGCAGCTCCTTTTCTTCGACGAGCACAAGGCGCTGTTCCGAGCGACGATGGCGCTCTGGCAGCGGGAGTCGGACCCCAGGAAGTCGCGCTGTGTGGCGCGCTATCTGGGGCTGCTGGAGAAGTTTTTCGGCGACGCCGTGGCGAAGGGCGATGTTCGACCGGATCTGGACCCTTTCATGCTCGCCGCGGTCTACCGCGACTGCATCCGCGGGGTGATTCTGCGGCGGCTCGATCCGAATTCTCAGAGGTTGCGGAATGACGCGGAGGTCGATGCGGAGTTGCTCGTGTCGATCCTTCTGCGCGGGATTCAGGCAGGAGATCAGTCATGAAGCGTTTATTCACGTTCGCTTTGCTCGCGTCGGCAGGCCTTGCCGCCGGGTGCAAGGACACGGAAGCGGCGAAGGCGCCCCCCCCGCCTCCTTCGGTGGTGGTTGCAGCGGCCGTGCAGCAGGACGAGCCGATCCTGCGCGAATGGATCGGGACGACCGAGGGGGATGTGAACGCGGAGATCCGTCCGAAGGTGGATGGGTATCTGCTGCGGCGCGTCTACGCCGAAGGGTCGTTCGTGCGGCAGGGACAGACGCTGTTCGAGATCGACGCGCGGCAGGCGCAGGCGTCGCTGCGGCAGGCGGAGGCGAATCTGGCGCAGGCGGATGCGTCGCTGTCGAAGGCGCGGCGGGATGTGGCGCGTTATGAGCCGCTTGCAGCGCAGAAGGCGATCAGTCAGCAGGAGCTCGACAATGCTCGCTCTTCCCAGGAAGCAGCTGGTGCGAGCGTCGGGGCGTTGCGGGCGGCAGTCGAGCAGGCGCGCCTGAATGCGTCCTGGACGCGGGTCACGGCGCCGATCAGCGGGATCGCCGGGATCGCCCAGGCGCAGGTCGGCAATCTGGTCGGCCCGCAGAGCGTGCTGGCGGTGGTCTCGAAGGTCGATCCGATCCGGGTCTCGTTTCCGATGAGCGAGCAGGAGTATCTCCGCTACCAGGGCGACGCGGCGATGCGCAATGCGGAGCTGGAGCTCGTGCTGAGCGACGGCAGCGTGCATCCTCACAAGGGACGCATCACCGTGGCCGGCCGCGATGTGAATGTGAAGACCGGTACGATCCTGGTGGTCGGGCTCTTCCCGAATCCGGGCAACCAGCTCCGTCCCGGGCAGTTCGCCAAGGTGCGGGCGATGACGGAGCTGCGACGTAACGCGGTGCTGATCCCGCAGCGCGCGGTGAACGAGCTGCAGGGGACTTATCAGGTCGCCGTGGTCGGTGCGGACAACAAGGCGGAGGTGCGGCCCGTGAAGATGGGCGTGCGCGCCGGGGCGATGTGGATCGTCGACGAAGGTCTGGAGGCGGGGGAGCGCGTGGTCATCGAAGGGTTCTCACGCGTGAAGAACGGACAGCCGGTGGTCGCCCAGGAGGCGCCTGCTGCCGATTCCACGTCCACGGCGACGGCGGCGAGGTAAGCCGCCATGGTTCGTTTCTTCATCAATCGTCCCATCGTCGCGATCGTCATCTCGATCCTGACGGTTCTCGGCGGCCTGGTCGCGCTGCTCAACCTGCCGGTCGAGCAGTTCCCGGACCTCGTCCCGCCGATGATCCAGATCCAGGGGCAGTATCCGGGCGCGGACGCCATCACCATCGAGCAGTCGGTGGCGACGCCGATCGAGCAGCAGATGAACGGCGTCGAGAACATGCTCTACGTCCAGTCGGTGAACGCCGGCGACGGGACGTTCTCGACGCGCGTGACGTTCGACGTCGGCACCAATCGCGACACGGCGCAGGTGAACGCGCAGAACCGCGTCTCCCAGGCGATGCCCAGCCTCCCGACGGAGGTCAGCCAGTTCGGCCTGACCTACCGCAAGACCCAGGGCTCCCCGCTGATGCTGATCTCGCTCTACTCGCCGAAGGGGACGTACAACCCGCTGTTCATCTCCAACTACGCGCTGATCAACGTCAACGACGCGATCTATCGCGTGCCGGGCGTCGGGCAGGTGCTGAATTTCGGCGCCGCGGAGTATGCGATGCGGGTCTGGCTGCGGCCCGACCAGCTCGCGAAGCTCAGCCTGACGGCGGCCGATATCCAGCGCGCCATCCAGCAGCAGAACGCCGTCAACCCCTCGGGACAGATCGGCGCCGAGCCGGTTCCTGCGGGGCAGGAGTTCACGTACACGGTGCGCTCGCAGGGGCGGCTCGTGACCCCCGAGCAGTTCGGCAACATCGTCGTCCGCCTCAACCCGGACGGGTCGGCGGTGCGGGTCGGGGACGTCGCGCGGGTGGAGCTGGGGGCGCTGTCGTATCGCCAGCGGGCGCGGTTCAACGGCAATCCGTCGGCGAACGTGGCGGTCTTCCAGGCGCCCGGCTCGAACGCGCTCGAAGTCGCCGAGGGGGTGAAGAAGACGCTGGCGGAACTGAAGCAGCGGCTCCCGGACGACATCGATTACACGATCTCGGTCGACACCACCCGGCCGGTCAGCGCCGGCATCGAGGAGATCCAGTACACGCTCATCGAGGCGATGCTGCTGGTCATCCTGGTGGTCTTCCTCTTCCTCCAGAACTGGCGGGCGACCATCATCCCGATCGTCGCCGTCCCGGTGTCGCTGATCGGCACCTTCGCGATCTTTCCGCTGCTCGGCTTCTCCATCAATACGCTCTCGCTCTTCGGACTGGTCCTGGCCATCGGGCTCGTCGTCGACGACGCCATCGTCGTGGTCGAGGCGGTCGAGCACCACATCGAGAAGGGGCTGACGCCGCGCGCGGCGACGATCCAGGCGATGAAGGAAGTGTCGGGGCCGGTCGTGGCGATCGCGCTCATCCTCTCCTCGGTGTTCCTGCCGGCGGCGTTCATCGGCGGCATCCAGGGACGGCTCAACCAGCAGTTCGCGGTGACGATCGCGGTGTCGGTGCTGATCTCGGCGTTCAACGCGCTGACGCTTTCGCCGGCGCTTTCGGCGCTGATCCTTCGTCCGCGCAAGCAGTCGAACGGGCTGCTGGCGCGCTTCTTCGGCGGGTTCAACAGGGTCTTCGAGCGCTTCACGCGCGGCTACGTCAGCACCTCGGCGCTGCTCATCCGAAAGGCCGTGCTGTCGGTCGTGCTGCTGGTCATCTTCGCGGCCGTCGCGGGCCTCCTCGGCAGGAAGCTGCCGTCGAGCTTCGTGCCGCAGGAAGACGCCGCCTACATGCTGATCAACGTGCAGTTGCCCGACGCGTCGTCGCTGCAGCGGACCGACGTGGTGGCGAAGAAGGTGGAGAAGATCCTCTCGGAGACGAAGGGCGTCCAGTACTACAACACCATCGTCGGCTTCAGCCTCCTCTCCTTCGTCTCCAACTCCTACAGCGCCACCTTCTTCTCGCAGCTCGAGACGTGGGACAAGCGCCACGAGCCGGGGCTCTCGGCCTCCGAAATCATCCAGAAACTCAACGGGCGCTTCCGGGATGAGATCACCGAGGCGAACGTGTTCGCGTTCCAGCCGCCGCCGATCCCCGGACTTGGAACCGCGGGCGGGTTCTCGCTCTGGCTGCAGGACCGCAGCGGGCAGGATCCGGCGTTCCTCGAGGAGAACATCCAGAAGTTCCTCACCGCGGCGCGCGAGCGCCCGGAGCTGGCCAGCGCCAACAGCACTTTCCGCGCGGCCGTGCCGCAGGTGTACGTCGACGTCGACCGCGACAAGGCGCTCAAGCAGGGCGTTCCGGTGAACGAGGTTTATCAGACGCTGCAGACCTTCCTCGGCGGCTCGTTCGTGAATCAGTTCAACCGCTTCGGCCGGCAGTGGCGCGTCTTCCTGCAGGCGGAGGCGGCGGACCGCCTGACTCCCGAAGCGATCGGGCAGTTCTTCGTGCGCAACAACGACGGCAACATGGTGCCGCTGTCGGCGCTGGTGACGATCCGCCAGACCTCGGGGGCGGAGTACACGACGCGCTTCAATCTCTATCGTGCGGCGCAGGTCACCGGGGCCGCGGCGCCGGGCTACAGCTCGGGGCAGGCGATGGCCGCGCTGGAAGAGGTGGCGGCCCAGGTGCTGCCGCGCGAGATGGGCTACGACTGGTCCGACCTCTCGTTCCAGGAGAAGCGCGCCGCCGGTACCGCGTCACGCGTCTTCATCATGTCGCTGCTGTTCGTCTTCCTGATCCTCGCGGCGCTGTACGAGAGCTGGTCGCTGCCGTTCAGCGTGCTGCTGTCGGTGCCGATCGCGGTCTTCGGGGCGTTCGGCGGGCTGATGCTGCGGAAGTACGATTTCGACGTCTACGGGCAGATCGGGTTGGTCGTGCTGATCGGGCTGGCGGCCAAAAACGCCATCCTGATCATCGAGTTCGCCAAGGCGGAGTTCGAGCGGACCGGAAACCTGGTCGACGCGGCGCTGCACGGCGCGAAGGTGCGCCTCCGCCCGATTCTGATGACGTCGTTCGCGTTCATCCTCGGCTGCGTGCCGCTCTGGCGCGCCAGCGGGGCCGGCGCGGCGGCGCGGCGGATCCTCGGCACGGTCGTCGTGTCCGGCATGCTCGCCGCGACCCTCCTGGCCATCTTCCTCATCCCCGTCCTGTACGTCATCGTCGAGCGGATCGCGCGGTCGGAGAAGAAGCTCGCCGCGAAGCGCGACGAAGAAGAAGAGGTTGTCGCACACTCATGAAGCGGTTCCTTCCGATCATCTTCCTTGCACTCTCGGCCTGCACGGTCGGTCCGAACTATCAGAAGCCGGCCGTCGCGGTTCCGGAGCAGTTCTACGGCGCCTCCGGCCCCGCTTCCGCCGAATCGCTCGCCGACGCGAAGTGGTTCGACGTTTTCGCCGACCCGGTCCTCCGCTCGCTCGTCGAAGAAGCGCTGCGCAACGGCTACGACGTCCGCATCGCCGCGGCGCGGGTGGAAGAGGCGCGTGCGCGTTACGGCATCGCCGGCGCGGCGCGCCTTCCGGACGTCGACTATGAAGTGCGGACCGGCTTCGGGCGCCAGGGCGGCGAGACCGGCGCGGCGCTCGCGGCCAACGTCGGCGCGTTCTGGGAGCTCGACCTCTGGGGCCGCATCCGCCGGCTGAACGAAGCGGCGCGCGCGCAGTACCTGGCGTCGGAGGAGGGACAGCGTGCGGTCCGCCTGGCCCTCGGCGCGGAGGTCGCGTCGGCCTACTTCGACCTGCGCGAGCTCGACGCGGAGCTCGACATCGCCCGCCGTACCGTCGGTGCGTTCCAGAACACGCTCGGCCTCTTCGAGACCCGCCTGCGCGGGGGTACGGCGTCGGGACTCGAGACCGCGCGCGCCGAAGCGCTGCTTGCCAATGCGGCGGCGCAGATCCCGCTGCTCGAACGGGAGATCGTCGCCACCGAGAACCAGTTGAATGTCCTTCTCGGACGCTTCCCCGGCCCGATCCCGCGCGGCACCGCGCTCGCCGAACAGCCGCTGCCTGCCGCCGTCCCGGCCGGATTGGCCTCGGCGCTGCTGCTGCGCCGTCCCGACGTGCGCGCGGCCGAACAGGCCCTCATCGCCGCCAACGCCAACATCGGAGTGGCCGAGGCGGCGTTCTATCCGACCCTCTCCCTCACCGGCCTCCTCGGCGTGCAGAGCAGCGACCTCTCCGAGCTCTTCGGCGAAGGCCGCACCTGGAACATCCAGGCCGGCCTTCTCGGCCCGATCTTCAACGCCGGCCGCCTCCGCAACCAGCGCAAAATCGCCGTCGCCCAGTTCGACGAAGCGCTCGCCGAGTACGAACAATCCGTCACCCGCGCCCTCGCCGACACCTCCACGTCGCTCGTGACGCTCGAAAAACTCGCCACCGCCGAGACCGAACGCCAGCGCGCCCTCCGCGCCAACGAAGAAGCCGTCCGCCTGGTCACCCTCCGCTACGAATCGGGCTTCTCCGCCTACTTCGAAGTCCTCGACGCCATGCAGCAACTCTTCACCGCCCAGAACAACCTCGCCCGCACCCGCCGCGACCGCCTCATCGCGCTGGTGCAGTTGTACCGGGCGCTGGGTGGGGGGTGGGAGGGGGTGTAGGAGGCTACGTCGCGTAGACTCCTACCAGCATCTGCATCTCGTCTGACAAACTGCGCGCGTGGACTTCGCTCTCGATAAGCTCGAAACCCGGCTCGGTGCCGATTGGAGCTCAATTCGCGCGGCGCGCGCGAAGACCGAGGAAGTCGTAGCCGACCTCGGTGCGGCGCTCTCGGATCTTCAGGACGATGCCTTCTCGATTCTCGTAACCGGCTCTCTTGGACGCGGGGAGGCTACCGCGGGCAGCGATGCCGATTGGGTTCTTCTCGTCGACGGGCGCTCAGACCCGGAGCATGCGATGCACGCACGCGACATCGGGAATCGTGTGCGGAGCGTCGTTTCGAAAGAAGTCGGGCGCTCCGGGACGTTCGGAGGCATTGTCGCCAGCCACGAGCTCGTGCATTACATCGCCGGCACGCGTGATTCGAACGAGAACCTGACGCGCCGCATCCTGCTCCTCTCCGAGTCACGAGCGCTGACGAACCCTCTCCTGCGAGAGCGGGTGATCCAGAACGTGCTTTCGCGATACGTGGTCCACGACCGCTCCGTGCAGAGCAGGCGCGGTATCAGACAGAACGTACCTCACTTTCTGCTCAATGATGTGGTCCGCTACTGGCGGACGATGGCATCCGACTACGCGTCGAAGATGTGGGAACGGCAGCGGGAAGGATGGGGCATCCGGAACGTGAAGCTCCGTTTCTCCCGAAAGGTCCTCTTCATCTGGGGACTGCTCGCCTCTTTTGCCGCGGAGCTTTTTCCCTCCCCGGAGCTCCACCAGGTGGAGAATGACGACGAGTACTACCGGCTGCTCTCGAATCTCATCCGGTCGCTGACGGATGTTTCACCGTTGGAGTTGCTTGCGCGGGTTGTGCTCGACTGCGAAGATCGTGACGTTGGCGATGCGATTTTCTCTTCGTACGATCGGTTTCTCGGCGTGTTGGCAAACCCCGAGGCCCGAACGAAGCTCGAAGAAGTGGTGTTCGAAGAAGCACTGGCGGAGCCGGCGTATGCCGGGCTGCGCGATACCAGCCAGCGGTTCCGCGAGGGCGTTACACGGCTGTTCTTCGACGCACACCCGAAACTGCCTGGCCTGATTCGTCAATACGGAGTGTTCTGATGCGACCCATTGGATTTTCCACCGGCGCTCTCGCGAAAGGTGATTTCGCGCGCGGCCTCGACCTGCAGCGTGGTGCGGAGCGCATCGACGCCGTGGAGCTTTCTGCGTTGCGGGATCACGAACTGCCTGCCCTCGCGGAGGCGGCGGCATCTCTACAGCTCGATGCCTTCGCGTACGTCTCGCTTCACGCACCCAGCAAGCTGCAGAATCTCGATGAGGAGACGGTGTTCGGATTGCTGTTGCGGCTGCCGGAATGGCCGATCGTCGTCCATCCGGAGATTCTTCAGACGCCGTCGCTCTGGCAAAGCCTTGGTCGCCGGTTGTGTATCGAGAACATGGACGACCGGAAGACGACCGGCCGCACCGTCGAAGAATTGCGAGAGTTATTCGAAATCTATCCGGATGCAAGCTTCTGCCTGGACCTTGGACACGCGCGCCAGATCGACCCGACGATGGCTTCTGCGCTGCGGATGCTCCGCGAGTTCGGAGATCGCTTACGCCAATTGCACGTCAGCGACGTCGGCCCTCGCGGCGAGCATCTCCCGCTCGGAGCGACCGCGCGACGTTCGTTCGCGCACGTCGCCCATCGCGTGCCTGGCGATTGCCCCATGATCATCGAATCGATCATCGCCCCCGAGGCGATGGAGCAGGAGCTCGACTTCGTGTGTGCGGCGTTGGAGATGACGCTGACGCACGCTGCAAGCGCGTAGCGTTCCGGTGCGCGAAAAGAGCGGTCATGTTGCCGCGGGCTACAATCCCCCAGGGAGAGAGAACGAATGGCGGATGCACTGATGGATCTCGTGCAGAAGGTGGACGACGAGGCATCGTTCATGCGGTTTTTGAAGGTGCTTCGGGAGAACTGCGAGGCGAGCGAGCACGATTGTGAGCGGCGGTATGACGACTGTGTCCCCGAGGATCATTGGGAGACGCGTTCGACGAAGAACTTCCTGAGGAAGATGGAGGATTGGGGTGGCGGGGACTTCGGCGACGGGCAGCATTACGGGGAGCCGATTCTCCGGAGGGTCGCGACGATGCTGTACGTCGGCAGGCACCTCCTCAATGAGGACCGTCCGCAGCGCTGAGTGGCGGCGGCAGCTTCGCCGCGGAATCTCGAAATGGCGTCCGTCCATGCCGGACGGAGGTGACGATGAAAGTCATGATTTCGAGATCTCGTGTGGTTCCCCTCGCCACCGTGGCGGCCATGCTGCTGGCGGTGGCGGCTCCGCAGTTCGCGGAGGCGCAGAAGAAGGGGATGACCTGGAGCGTGCTGCAGACGAAGCCGACGAACGGAACGGTGCGCGTGGGCTGTAAGGTGGGCTGCGATCCGTACAAGGGAGACACGCCGTGTACGACGCCGCTGCGGCTGCTGTGCGTGAGGAAGTCGGGCGCCGGATTTCCGCTGCCTCCGCCGCCGACTTTCAATAATTCCGATCGGTACAACAAGTGGGTGGGAGGCATCATCGGGACGACCAAGGCGATGGCTCCGCCGGCGCTGCTCGCCGGTGCGAACAAGGCGTGTGTGGCGGAGTTCGGACCGGATTGGCGCGTCGCCGAGTTTCACGACGGCTGGGGGTGGGCGTTCTGGGGCTACGGTGCTTTCGGGAATCCGACGCAACGCGCGCGGGTCCACATCAACGATCAGAACGCGAACTGCTGGAAGTGATCGTGGGTTATTGCTGCGCGCGAACCGAGATGTGGTCCGGACTAAAAGTCCGGGCCACATTCAGGATCTGACGCCGCCGGGCTGCTGTGCCGTTGCGGCGAGGCGCTGGTCGACGGTGTCCCAGTCGATGTTGCCCAGGAAGGCCTCGATGTACTTCGGCCGATCGGCTGGTTTGTAGTCGAGGAGGTAGGCGTGCTCCCAGACGTCCATGACCAGTAACGGGACGAATCCTGCGACGTTGCCGGTCTCGTGGAGGGTGATCCAGTGGTTGGAGACGGAGCCGGTGGAGGGGTCGAGGTAGCACATGGCCCAGCCGACGCCGCGCATTTTGCCGACGCTGACGAAGTCGGTTTTCCAGATTTCGTAGCTGGGGAAGCTGCGCTCGACGGCGGTGCGGAATTGGGAGCCGCTCGGCGCTTCGTCGCCGCCCTGGCGTTTCATGTTTCCGAAGTAGTACTCGTGCAGGACCATGCCGTTGTATTCGAAGCCGAGGCGGCGGGTGAGCTCGGAGTAGGCCGGCATTTCTTCCTGATCGACTTTGCCGTCGGCGAGGATGGCGGAGATTTTCTCGGTGAGGAGGTTGGTGTTGGTGACGTAGCCTTCGTAGAGTTTGAAGTGCATCTCCAGGGTCTGGTTGGAGATGCCGGTCAGGTCGGTGAGGTCGAAGGTCTTGGGTTTGTAAGTCTTGGTTTGCATGACGCGCGAAATGTGTGCATGACGCGCACCCGTCTCGTGGCAACGGGGACGACGGGGGGCCTCCGGCGGGCGGGCCCGGCCCGCGGCGTTTGTTGGCCTAGCCTGAACGCGCGCCTGTCGTCTGAACGCGGTTTGGGCGAAAACAGGCGCTGCGGGCCGGGCCTGCCCGCCGGAGGCCTCGCGTCGTCCTCTACCCGATACACCGGAACGTGGCGTACACGTACGGGTAGTTGGGGCGGAACCAGTTGCGGAAGGTGCGGCGGACGAGCTCGGGGGCGGTTACGGGTGACGCGCCTTTGAGGATGTAGTGGGCGCGGTCGAAGAATTCGGCGGAGTAGACGGGGTAGGAGGGCATCGGCTCGAAGCCGGGGAAGCCGTCGAAGAAGGTGGAGGTCCATTCCCAGCCGTTGCCCACGAGGTCGTAGACGCCCCAGGCGCTGGGGGGATAGGAGCCGGCGGCGACGGGGTCGAAGTGCTGGAAGCCGAAGTTGCCGCGGGTGGGGTCGGCGACGGCGTTTCCCCAGGGATGTTCGTTCTCTTCGCCGGAGGGTGTGCTGTACGCGGCGCGGTGGAATTCGGCTTCGGTGGGGAGCCGCTTTCTTTTCCATCGGGCATAGGCCTCGGCCTCGTCATGCATGACGTAGACGGGGGCGTCGAGCGGGAGCGGGGTCAGGGCGAACATGTCGCGGCGGTACCACTCCCGCTCGCCGCGCTCCCAGAAGTGCGGTGCGGCGGCGCCGGTGGCTTCGATGTACTCGAGGTAGTGGCCGTTGGTGACGTTGTGCGCGTCGATGGTGAATTCGGCGACCTGGACGACGTGGGCGGGAAACTCATTGTCCCAGCCGAAGCGGGAGCCGCGGGGAGCGCCGAGGATGGCGGGACCGGCGGGGATGGTGATGCCCGCGTGCGCCGGTGCGGAGGAGCTCCGGGGCACTCCTGGAGCCCAGGGAGCGCGCTTCTTCTCGTATGGAAGCTGATGAAACATATAGAGGAGGGTCTCCTGGTGCATCTGCTCGTGCTCCAGGATGGTGAAGACTGCCTCGCCGCCGCGCAGCTCCGGCACGGCGTCGTCCTCGATGGGGGCGTGCAGCAGCGCATCCTCCACCAGCTCGTCGCAGACGCGGCCGAATGAGTGCACTTCGTCGCGCGACGGCCAGAGGTCGGTCGGGCTGCGCACCGCGGTCTCGTCCTCGGGGTCGATGCCGCGGGCGAACAGGGTCTCCAGCCGCTCGTCGACGCCTTTTCGGCCGAGAGCGAGCTTCACCAGCGTGTTGACGGCAAAGCCGGGAAGATGTCCTTCGTAGAAGACGATCGGGTTCCGGAGAGCGATCGGGCGGTCGTAGTAGACGTCGGGCGGGAGCATGTCGAAAAGCTCGCGCGTACGGGCGCGGCCGGTGCGGTACCACTCGACGAGGCACTCGCGAGTGAGGCCGTCCGGAAAGGCGGAATGGCGCATCGGGCGGATTCTACTGCGTCGTCCCCGGGTGCTATTTCGCTCCGTCGATCGCGATGCCGTCCGTCCAGTGCTCGATGGCGGCTTCGGTCATGGTGCCGTGGACGAGCCGGGCGTCTTCGTATCCCCACTCGCCGATGTCTTTCAGGTACTGCTGCCGCGAGATGATCGTGCCGTAGCAGACCTTCTCCTCGGCGTTGCCGGCGTGCGTCTCTTCGCTGATCCGCTTCGTCAGTTCGTCGACGACCCAGGCCGGGACTTTGTCGCGGTCGGAGGGGTAGATGAAGCCGAACAGCACGATGTGTGCGTACAGGGCGCGCCAGTACGGGCCGTACCGCTCGAGGAGACGGGCCCAGTCGAGGCGGTCGCCGGCCGCGCGGATCACGTGGGCGACGTCCGCGCCGTCGAAGCGCTCGCGCTCCATGATCAGTCCTTTCGACCAGATCATCTCTTCGGCGGGGATGAGCAGGACGTCGACGCCGAACACCTGTTCCGGCACGGCGTGCTCGAACCAGCGGTCGTCGACCGCGGCCACGCCGTTGCCGGCGCTGAAGATCAGGTCGACGAAGTCTTCGCCGCTGTATGCCTTGCCGAGCCAGTGCGGGAAGTTCAGCTCCGATTTGTAGCCCGCTTTCTGGAAGGCCCACGCCGCCCGGCCGAAGTCCTCGCGGCGGATGAAGATGTCGAAGTCTTTGGTGTGGCGCTCGATCCCGGTGTAGCGCGCGTATGCGTACGCGCCGCCGACCAGGTGGGGGATGTCAGTGTCTTTGAGGATGGCGAGCGCATGGCGGTAGAACCGGATGCTGCTCTCCGCGAGCACTGCCTGAGGTATGGCAGCCATGTTGATTTCTCTGCTTTCCGCGGCCCGCGTCAGGGTGGCCGTCATGGGCAGAAAAGTGCAGGTTCTGTGCCGCGGGTGATGACGCGTAAGTGCCGGTGGATCAGCGTGTTAATTCGTTTTGGCAATGCTCGTGCACGGTCGCATCGTCAACGAACAAGAGGAGTTGTTGATGGCAACTGCAAAGAAGAAGACCACGTCTTCGAAGAAAACCTCGGCGTCGAAGAAGAGCTCCAGCCCGGCGAAGCGGGGCGCGTCCTCCTCCACGAAGAAGGCTTCATCGGCGAAGAAAGCGTCGTCGAAGAAGACTGCCACGAAGAAAGCGGCGAAGCCGGCCGCGTCTTCGAAGAAAGCGTCTTCAAAGAAAGCCGCGTCTTCAAGAAAAGTCGCGCCTTCGAAGAAAGCCGCTCCTTCGAGAAAAGCCGCGCCCGCGAAGCGCGCCACTTCCTCGAAGAAAGCGTCCCGCAGCACCGGCGGCGCCTCGAAGACCACCACCAACCGTGCCGAGATCCAGCTTTGGGTGGAGGCGCGCGGCGGATACCCGGCGCACGTGAAAGCGACGGAGGGTCGCGGCGACGATCCGGGCGTGCTGCGCATCGACTATCCGGGATTTAGCGGCCAGGAGTCCCTCGAACGAATCGGATGGGACGAGTGGTTCGACAAGTTCGACGCCAGTAACCTGGCATTCCTTTATCAAGACAAGAAAAACAGTCGCTTCTCGAAACTGGTAGCGCGGTAGCGGGAACGGTCGGGTGAGGTGGGGCGGCGGAGCTGCGAGACCGCCGCTCCACTACACTGGCAAATCGTGAGTCGCGAGTTCAACCGCTACCCCCCCGTCCCGTTCCCGCACGCCGGGCGCCCCGTCCCGGCGAAGATCGAGCATCAGGACCGCCTGCAGTCGCTTTCCGTCGACGCCTCGCGCCTCGCGCAGGAGCTGAAGAGCGCCGTCAAAGGCGAAGTGCGGTTCGACGACGGCTCCCGCGCGCTCTACTCGACCGACGCCTCCAACTACCGGCAGGTCCCGATCGGCGTGGTCGTGCCGCGCGACGCGGACGACGTCATCGCCGCCGTCCGCCTGGCCCGCGCACACGGTGCGCCGGTCCTCGGCCGCGGCGCCGGGACGAGCCTGGCCGGCCAGTGCTGCAACGTCGCGGTGGTGCTCGACATGTCGAAGTACATGCACCGCATCGTGGAGATGGAGCCGGCGCAAAAGTACGCGCGCGTCGAGCCGGGGATCGTGCTCGACGACCTCCGCCGCGCCGCGGAGATGCACAACCTGACCTTCGGGCCCGACCCGGCCACGCACGCGCAGTGCACGCTAGGCGGGATGATCGGCAACAACTCCTGCGGCATCCACTCGATCATGTCGGGGAAGACGGTCGACAACATCGAGGAGCTCGACATCCTGACGTACGACGGCGTACGGATGCGCGTCGGCGCGACCACGGACGCGGAGCTGGAGTCGATCATCCAGGAGGGCGGCCGCCGCGGTGAGATCTACCAGGGGCTGAAGGCGATCCGCGACCGCTACTCGGATCTCGTGCGGGCGAAGTTCCCGAAGATCCCGCGCCGCGTCTCGGGCTACAACCTCGACGAGCTGCTGCCGGAGAACGGCTTCAACGTCGCCCGGGCCCTGGTCGGCAGTGAGTCGACCTGCGTGCTGGTGCTGGAGGCGAAGACGAAGCTGGTCTACAGCCCGCCGTTCCGCGCGCTGCTGGTGATCGGCTACTCGTCCGTTTACGAGGCCGCCGACGACGTGCCGCGGGTTCTCGGCTTCGGCCCGATCGGTCTCGAAGGCTTCGACGATCTGCTCGTCCGCGACCAGCAGTTCAAGAAGATGAACCCGCACGGCATCGCCCTGCTGCCGCCGGGCGGCGGCTGGCTGCTCGCGGAGTTCGGCGGCGAGTCGATCGCCGAGGCCATGGAGAAGGCCGGGAAGCTGGCCGCTTCGCTGGGCGACGTCCGCACACGGCTCTTCGACAACAACACCAAAGAGGCACGCTTCGTCTGGGCGGTCCGCGAGTCGGGCCTCGGCGCGACCGGCCACGTTCCCGGCAAGCCGCTGATGTGGGAAGGATGGGAGGACGCCGCGGTGGCGCCGGAGAAGCTCGGCGGCTACCTGCGCGATCTCCGCAAGCTGCTGAACGAGTACCAGTACGGCGGCGACTTCTACGGCCATTTCGGCGACGGCTGCGTGCACACCCGCACCAACTTCGACCTCACCACGGAGCCGGGCATCGCCAAGTTCCGCTCGTTCATCAACGAGGCGGCGGACCTGGTGGCGTCGTACGGCGGGTCATTCTCCGGCGAGCATGGGGACGGGCAGGCCCGCGGCGCGCTGCTGGAGAAGATGTTCGGGCCCGAGCTGATCGGCGCTTTCCGCGACTTCAAGTCGCTCTGGGATCCGGAGTGGAAGATGAACCCGGGGAAGCTGATCACTCCGTACGAGCCCGACGAGAACCTCCGTCTCGGCAAGGACTACAGTCCGTGGAACCCGAAGACGCATTTCTCCTACGGCGAAGACCACGGCCGGATGAACCACGCCGTGCTGCGCTGCGTCGGCGTGGGACGCTGCCGGCGCCTCGACGGCGGGACGATGTGCCCGAGCTATCAGGTGACGCGCGAGGAAGAGCACTCCACCCGAGGACGGGCGCGGCTGCTCTTCGAGATGTTCGAGGGGGAGACCATCCCGGGCTCCTGGAAAAACGAGGCGGTGAAGGAGTCGCTCGACCTCTGCCTCGCCTGCAAGGGGTGCAAGGGCGACTGCCCAACCCAGGTCGACATGGCCACCTACAAGGCCGAGTTCATGTCGCATTACTACAAGGGGCGGCTGCGGCCGATCCCCGCGTATTCGATGGGCTTGATCTACTGGTGGGCAGGTTTCGCGTCGAAAGTCCCCTTCCTCGCGAACGCCATGACCCGCCTGCCGGGGGCGAAGGCGCTGGCCGGGGTGGCAAAAGAGCGCCGGATGCCGGTATTCGCCCGTAAAACTTTCCGGGAGCGCTTCGCCGCGCATGCAAGGAAAACCGGCGGAACGCGGGTGCTGCTCTGGCCCGATACCTTCAACAACCACTTCCTCCCCGATACGGCCATGGCCGCGGTGGAAGTGCTGGAGCGGGCGGGCTACGAGGTGACGATCCCGCGGAAGCGGGTCTGCTGCGGCCGGCCGCTCTACGACTGGGGCTTCCTCGACCGGGCCAAAAAGCTGCTGCGGACGACGCTCGACGAGCTGCGGCCGGAGCTCGATGCCGG
>Ga0190275_10000491_pt1 | contig 34612 bp, 28 predicted proteins | sample Popmic550T_FD_133745 | JGI IMG/M metagenome (GOLD analysis project Ga0190275, IMG submission 133745) | Populus adjacent soil microbial communities from riparian zone of Yellowstone River, Montana, USA - 550 T | ecosystem: Environmental > Terrestrial > Soil > Riparian zone > Trees stand | place... | reverse complement strand
CGACGCGAGTGCTCGGCGCAAGGAACGTCATCACGTTCCCGGCACAGACGATGGCATCGAAGCGCTCGGAGATGCCGCGGGCAGGCAGGTCAAGCTCCGCCAGGTCCTCGACGATCCAGCGTGGGCCCGGATGATCCTGGACAGGTCGGTCACGCCGTAACTCCTCAACCGGGCGGAAGGTCACCCATTCGGCGAGACGCCCGTAGGCCGCGCTCGAGCGTCCGCTGCCCCGGGCGTCGGAGACGTGTTCCACCGATCGCGTCCCCCGCGCTGACCATGCGCCCAGCACGGTCGACGAGCGACACAAATTGGGTATATCACGGTGGTTCATCAAGATCTGGTCAAGTGACGTCGGAGACGGTGTTAGGTTTCTCCGGTACCTGTCTAGACCCCCAGGTGATGTGAGCGCGTGCGCCGTCGCTCTGGAGGGGCGACAGCCAGGACTCGCGGCCCCGGAAGGGCAGGAGTCCTGAGGACGAGGATGTGCGCCCTTCCTGGCGCCTCGGATGCGTCCCGGGGGGCAGTCGTCGGCAACCGATAGCAACTTGGAGATAACTCCCCATGAAGTCCCTACTCACTGACGCGCGCTCGGCACGTCCCAGACTGGCGATCGCCCTGGTGGCCACCATCTCGGCCGCGGTGCTCGCCTCCCTACCTCATGTCCTCGCAAGCGCGGCCCCGTCCCAGGACCAGAAGGCAGTCGCCATGGCCCCTGCGCCGGTCTACGGCATCTGGCCCGACTCGACCGTTCCCGCAGTGCCGTCCTCCGACGACGCGAAGAGCGTCACCTTGGGCCTGGTGTTCAGCAGTGCCACCGCGGGCCGGCTGCACGGCGTGCAGTACTACGCCGCTGGCGCCAACCGCGTCGCCACGACCGGCGCTGTGTGGAATGCCTCCGGCCGTCGGATCGCCTCGGTCACCTTCCCGAAGACCTCGACCGATGGCTGGAAGACCGCGACGCTCAGCTCCCCCGCACGGATCCGCGCCGGCAAGAAGTACACCGTCTCGTACCGCGCGCCCAACGGCCACTACGCGAAGCAGAACGACGTCTTCCTCAATGGCCGGATGCTCTCCGCGCACGGCTTGACCGCCCACCGAGGCACCTACAACTACGGCACGGGTCAACCCACCGAGGCATCGCAGGGCTCGCACTACTTCATCGACGTCCTCTTCGCTCCCTCGAGCACGACGTCGACCTCCACGCCCACCCCGACGCCGACGCCAACGCCGACGCCAACGCCTACCCCCACGCCTACCCCGACGCCGACGCCTACCCCGCCGCCCACGCCTACCCCAACGCCTACCCCGACGCCTACCCCGACGCCTACGCCGGAGCCGGGCGACCCGCCGACCGCGGCCGACTTCCCGACCCGAGCGAGCGTCGGCCCTGCCGTCGACCCGACCGTGGCCTACGCCGGCGACTGCTACTTCGGCAACGACGAGTCGCCGAAGCTGGTCGAGAACGTGGTCCTCAACTGTCAGGCAGAGGGTCTGACGTTCGCCGCGGACGCGACCGGCTGGGTGTTCCGCAACTCCATCCTCCGCGGCGGCATCTACGTCATCAACAGTGGCCCCGGCGACACCGGTGCCGACAACGCCAGCCGAGCTCCGGTCTTCACCGTGGAGGACTCGGACATCATCCAGACGATGCCCTCATGGCCCGACCGTGCCGCCTGCTGCGGCCACTTCGTCATCAAGCGCTCCCTGATCCAAGGCAGCCATTCCGCACTGGGCATCCACAACAACGTGACGCTGATCGGGAACTACATCACCACGGACGGCACCGACACCCACCAGTCCGGCATGCGAGTCCTGAAGAACACGGTGATCCGCGGCAACACGATCACCTGCAAGCCGGTCGGAGGTGGCTACAACGACAGCGGCTGCTCGGGTCACAGCGTGTTCTACCGCGAGGACATCGGCGGCGGGAACGTGCCCGCGTACAACCTGACGATCGAGGACAACTACTTCAAGCGCGGCGTCACCGATTCCGGTGCTGACGGTGGGCCGTACGCAGCGACACGGTGGATCGACTGCGCCGCACACACCGACTGCACCGGCATCACGTTCACCGGCAACCTGTTCAGCCTCGGTGAGGGCACCGACGCCGGCGAGTTCCCTCGTTACGGCGGCAACGTCTGGGCCGACAACTACTGGACTGACGGAGAGCCTGCGCTGTCCGGGCAGAGCCGCTGACACAAGAGTGGAATGAGGGCGGGTCGGACATGACCACCTCCCTGCGCCACAGCGCCGGCAGCATCGGCTTCGGGGCAGCCCGGCAGCGTCCTTCCCGAGCACGCCCGCCGGTGGGGAACCTGTTCCACGCGGTCGTGTGCGACCACGGCGGCGCCTCTGCCTCCACGCTGTCCGGCAGCGGCTGGACCCTCCACGAGCAGGAGGTGGTCGCGCAGTCGAACGGCAGCTCCCGCTTCTTCATGGCCGTGTGGGAGAAGGTCGCCGGGGCCAGTGAGCCGACGACGATCACGGCCACGCTCACGGGCGGCGGCGACTGCGGCATCCTCCTGTGCGAGTGGGAGTCGGACTCCGGCGAGACCTTCACCTACGACACCTCCACGTCCGCGAACACGTCCAACGCGGGCGCCATCACGTCGCAGGCGACCGGCACCCCCGGCAGCGCGACCGGCACCAAGACCACCACCGCGTCGGGCGCCGGGACCGACAGGTCGACGGCCAGCGCGATCGTCGTGCACACCCTCGGCCGTGGCGGTGGCCAGTCCCTGGCCGTACCCACCGACACCGAGACCGACGCGGCCGTGGCGGTCGGGAGGCGGAAGCAGAGTCGACGCCCGTCAACACCGAGGCCGAAACCGCGGTGGTCGTGGGCCGGCGGAAGCGCCGGACCGTCCCGTCGACACCGAGACCGACGCCACGCAGGTGGTGGGCCGGAGGAAGTCGAAGAACGGCGCCCGGCAGGTTGAACGCCGCACCGACGTCGTCGGGGTCTTTCCAACCTTGAAGCCCTGCTCCGGCTGGCCGGCGCGGTCCTGGTCGAGGCATACGACGAGTGGCAGGTCACCGCAGAGCCGTCGCTACCTGTCCGAGCAGTCCATGGAACTCGTCAACCGGCGCAAAGAACGCCTACAAGGAGGTGGTCAACCCCGAACTCATGACGGCATGACCAGAACCACTGACCCGCACGGTGCCGACAAACTCCCACCACTCCACCTGACGCTTACTGGGCTGGTCTATCGGGAACCACCTCCGTACCGACCTCGTCGTCCGCGTCGGCCAGCCTGCTTGCCGGCCGTGAAGGGCTTCGCCTGGACCCGGAGGAGGCTGCCACGACGCTGTACGTGCTCTACAGCCCACACGCGTGGCGGACATGTTGATGAGGGATTACGGCTGGTCACCTCAGCGCTGCCGAGCATCACCTCGATGATCTGCTCCAGCTGACCGTCGGCGGCGGGCCAGGCATGCCGGATCCGCGGCGCCAACCGTGGACTGCCCGCCGGATCTCCTCTACTTGCTGCAGGGTCAGCGACATTGCTTACCTCGCGCAGCGCGTAGTGCTCGAAGGCCGGTAGGACGAGCTGGCGCATGTTGCGCTCATAAAGGGATCGGGTGCTGGGAGCGAGCGCGTCCTCTAGATCCAGGTCGGCGAGCCACACTTTGACGAGGTGCCGAAAGAACTGGCGGCGTGAGGTCGCCCTGTCCGACCTTCTGCTCGGTTCGCTCGGCGAACATCGCCTTGAGCTTTCGCTCGGCGGCTCTCGGGGTGTCCGCTGTTGCCTGGACGCGGCGCAGCTGGCCGTCGTAGTCCCGGGACCGGGTCAGCGCTCGGGCTCGACCGTCGTCAGTCCTCTCGAGGTGGATCTCGCCGAAGGTGCCGATCGGAGTGCGGGGTCTAGCCACGCTCACTCATCCACCGCTGGGCCCACGCCCTGGCTCGGCCTCGCGCTGCCTGAGCAGCCAGGCCAGGACGTCGGAGGTGGCGAAGCGGACGCGGCCGCCGACCTTGATCGCGCCGGTACTCGGCAAGCTCCTCGATGCTCAGCAGCGGCTCCAGGCCGCTCAGCGTGCTGTGAGTGGTCTCCATGACCATCAGGTGCGCCCGAGGTCCCGGATGCTCCCGCACGGCTCCGCGACATCCCGTGCCGATGACCGCTGATCCGCCTCGGAGTGGTCTCGCGACGGGGATTCTGGCGGGTTTGTGACAGTCGGATGATCCAAATCTCAAATGCTTTCAGGCTCGGAGATCCGTGATCTCCGAGCCTGAAACCTTAGAGCGGGGGCAGGATTTGAACCTGCGACCTCTGGAAGAGATCGAGCGATACGGAGCAGGTGCGAAGGTCGCGGACTTTCACGGATAGACCTAGCGGTCCAACTCGCAGCGTAGCGGCCGGACGCGGGCCCGATCGGACTGTAAGTGTCCAGTTTCTGGCAGGAGATTCAGTCCCCAAGCGGAGGCGGTCCTGCTCAGGGCGGACCCAGGCGTCCCTACTTGAGAAGGCGATACTGGGTTCGAACCAGTACTACGGCGCTTCCTCAACTACACCGCGGTCCCTCGGCGTCATCTTGCCCCCCGCGAGCTTCGTCATCCCATGAGTTGCGTTGCTGACTGAAGCACCGGCCAGGCGTGAGCGGCTGCGGCGGATGTGCCCGGCGAGCACATGGCCTGCCTGGGCCCCATCAGCGATCCGAATCGCGGCCAGCATGAGTCTGTGCTCGGCGTCGGCGATCCACCAGCCGTCCTCCCCCTCGCCGTCGAGCAGGCGGGTGTAGCTGCGACGGTAGTGCTGGGTGGTGTCCCAGAACCGCTCGACCATCTCCAGCATCGAGTCCATCGGGCAGCCGGCGTACGAGAGCAGGTGGAAGCGGCGGTCGAGGTCGAGGAACTCCTCTACGTCCCTGGTGTGGGCGATTTCCTCTTGGAGCCGGCTCAGCTCGGCCACCTGCTCCTCGGTGAGGTGCGGGACCGACACGGCGAGGATGATGGGCTCGACCTCCTCCCGGACGCGGTAGATGAGGTCGCACTCCACGGGGTCGAAGGGCATCACGCTGGCACCAGCATTGGGGCGCAGACGTACGAGGCCCTGGTGCCGCAGGATCTGGAGCGCCTCGCGGACCGGCAGCCGGCTCGAGCCGAGCTCGGCCGCTACCTCCTCCTGGCGGATCCTGGCGCCCGGCGCGAGCTCGCCGGACAGGATCAGGGCGCGCAGGTGCTCGACCACCTTGCCGCTGGCGAAGCGGCCGTCCTGCGACGCGTCCTGGCTCACGCGCACAGTATGACCTCTTGGCATTTAGGATCCAATATGCCACTCTTGTGCCAGCGATACTGCGGAGGTACGCGCGCTCTTAATCCCGATTGGATTCGATCTGCCGATGCCGGAGCACACTCACCTGACCTCGGACGTCCCGTGGACCACCGTGAAGGCCACTGACGCCGACTGGGCGGAGGCCGATCCGGCCCTGCTGCGGACGATGTACGCACAACTGGTTCTGGTCCGCGCATTCGAGGAGCAGGTCCTCGAGCTCGCCGCGGCGGGGCTCGTCCACGGGCCTGCCCACTCGAGCATCGGCCAGGAAGGCGGCGCCATCGGCTCGATCGTGACCATGCGCTCCGGCGACACGGTGAACGGGTCCCATCGCGGTCATCACCAGTTCCTGGCAAAGGCGCTGGCCCACCTCCGTCCGCTCGGCAGCGGCACCGGTCTCGACCCCCGCGACAAGATCGAGGCGGACGTGCGCGAGGTGCTGCACCGGACGCTGGCTGAGATTTGCGGCCTCGCGGACGGCTATTGCAAGGGTCGGGGCGGCTCGATGCACCTGAAGTGGCAGGAGGCTGGGGCGATGGGAACCAATGCCATCGTCGGCGGCGGGGTTCCCCAGGCCTTGGGCTTCGCGTGGTCGCACCGCCAGGCGGGGACGGGGGACGTCTCCGTCGCCTACTTCGGCGACGGCGCGATGAACATCGGATCCGTCCTCGAGAGCCTCAACCTGGCAGCCGCCTGGAAGCTGCCCGTCTGCTTCTTCGTCGAGAACAACCAGTACGCCGTTGCGACGACGGTAGCCGAGTCGACCGCCGAGGTCCGGCTCTCCGCTCGCGGCCCCGGCTTTGGGATCCCCAGCTGGCGGGTCGACGGAATGGACCCGCTCGCGGTCCACCTCGCCATGCAGGAGGTCCTCCAGCACCTCCGCTCCGGTGCCGGGCCGGCGCTCCTCGAGGCCGATGTCTACCGCTACTTCCACCAGAACGGTCCCTTTCCCGGGAGTGCCTTCGGCTACCGTGACAAGGCGGAGGAGCTGACCTGGCGCGAACGCGACCCGATCTCGCTGACCCGTCGCCGGCTCGTGCAGCTGGGGTTGCACTCCGACGACGAGCTGGCGTCGTACGACGAGCACATCGGCGCCGTGATGGCCGAGGTCACCGCCGAGCTCGTCGAGCCGGTGCCAGACGGCAAGCCCGGCCAGCGCCGCATCCGGCAGTCCGCTTGGCCGGATCCCGGCTTCGTCGACGTCGGCGTCGTGGGCGACCTGTCGGAGCTCGCGGACATCCCCACCACCGAGGAGGACGTCTGGTCCGGAGAGCTCGTCGAGACCAGCTTCATCGACGCCGTCGCGGAGGTGATGCGCCGCCGCCTGGCCAGTGACGACCGGGTCGTCGTGATGGGTGAGGACATCCACCGTCTCAACGGTGGCACCAACGGCGCGACCCGCGGGCTGGCGGACGCCTACCCCGACCGGGTGCTGGGCACTCCCATCTCCGAGAACGCCTTCACCGGCCTTGCGGGCGGCATCGCCCTCGACGGTCGCTACCGCCCGGTCGTGGAGTTCATGTTCGCCGATTTCATGTGGGTGGCCGCAGACCAGGTGTTCAACCAGATCGGCAAGGCCCGCCACATGTTCGGCGGCGACGACGCGGTGCCCCTGGTGATCCGCAGCAAGGTCGCTGCCGGGACGGGCTACGGCTCGCAGCACTCGATGGATCCCGCCGGCGCCCTCAACATGTCGCCTGGATTGCGCATCTGCGCACCCACCACGCCCTTCGAGTACGTCGGCATGATGAACGCCGCGCTCGCCTGCGCGGACCCGGTCGTCGTGCTCGAGCACGTCGACCTGTACGCCACCCGCGGACTGGTACCGGTCGAGGACCTCGACTACCAGGTCCAGGTCGGCACGGCCCGCGTCCGGCGCCCCGGCTCGCACGTGACCGTCCTCACCTACCTCTCCATGGTCGACACGTGCCTGCGCGCTGCCGAGGTGCTGAACGCGGAGACCGGGCTCGACGTCGAGGTCGTCGACCTGCGATGGCTGGACCGTCACTCCCTGGACTGGGAGACGGTGTCGTCGAGCGTCCGTCGTACCTCCAACGTGGTCGTGGTCGAGCAGGGCTCCAGCGCGACGTCCTACGGGGCCTGGCTGGCCGACGAGGTGCAACGACGGCTCTTCGACTGGCTCGACCAGCCGGTGCAACGCGTGACGGGAGGGCTTGCCTCGCCGAGCATCAGCAAGGTGCTCGAGGCCGCCGCCTTGGCCCACGAGGCCGGCGTGGTCGCCGCGCTCCGCGCCGCGGATCCCCGCGTCACCCACACCGGACCGGAGGCCTGACGTGCCCACCCTGATCCGGATGCCTGCGGTCGCCGCTGGCGCCACGGAGGTGGTGCTGGCGGAGTGGCCGGTCGCCGAGTCCGACGCCTTCGTCGCCCACCAGACCTACGCGGTGATCGAGACCGACAAGGCCATGGTCGAGCTCGAGGCGGAGGGCGACGGAGTTCTCGTGCGGACGCTCGTGCCAGCCGGTGCCAAGGTGGAGGTCGGCGATCCCATCGCCCTGGTCGCCGCACCCGGTGAACGGGTCAACGACATCGACGCGGCGCTCGCCTCGCTGGGGGTCGGCCGCGCCGACCAGCACGAGTTCCCGATCCGACGCGAGCTGCCCGAGGACCCGCCTCCGGCGACCGAGCCTGCGACAGGTCCGCGGGCGTGCACGGCCGAGGGACGCCGCGTCTTCGCCAGCCCCCTCGCCCGTCGGATGGCCCGCGACGCCGGGCTCGACGCCACCGCGCTGGTCGGCACGGGCCCCGGCGGACGAGTGGTACGCCGTGACGTCGAGGTCGCCATCGCCGCACGGCATGGCGTCCCCGCTCCGGCCGCCACCTCCGCCGAGGCTGCCTCGGCGGCCGTCCCCGGCGACACCGGGACCACCGAGATCCCGCATTCGCGGCTGCGCCGAGCCGTCGCCGCCAGGCTCACGCAGAGCAAGCAGGAGGCGCCCCACTTCTACGTCTCGGGCACCGCCCGAGTCGATCGACTCCTGACGGTGCGCCGGGAGGTCGAGGCCGCCACGGGCACCAAGGTCTCGGTCAACGACCTCGTGGTGCGGGCGGTCGGCCGTGCCCACGAGCTGGTCCCCGAGCTCAACGTGACGTGGACCGAGGACGCGGTGGTCCAGCACCGGCGCGTCGACGTCGGGATCGCCGTCGCCACCGAGCGCGGCCTGATGACCCCTGTCGTGACCGACGTGACAGGTCGCTCGCTGCTCGACCTCTCCCACGTCGTTCGCGATCTCGCGACCCGTGCAGCGTCCGGCGGCCTGCGTCAGCACGAGCTCGAGGGCGGGACGGTAGCGGTCTCCAACCTCGGCATGTTCGGCGTCGAGGAGTTCAGCGCGATCATCAATCCCCCGCACGCCTCCATCCTGGCGGTGGGCGCGGCACGCGAGGAGGCGGTCGTCGTCGACGGCGCGCTCGAGGTCGGCACCGTGATGCGCTTCGTGCTCTCCGTCGACCACCGTCCCGTCGACGGCGTGGCCGCGGGTCGGTGGATGCAGGCGTTCCTGCGCCTGGTCGAGCACCCCGCCGGGATCCTCGCGTGAACGCCGACGAGGCACGCAGGCGCCCCGGGATGCCCGGCCTGCAACGCCTCGACCACGTCGGCTTCACCGTTCCCGACTTCACGCAGGCGCGACAGTTCCTGGAGGAGGTCCTGGGCTGCGAGTACCTCTACGCCAACGGGCCCTTCCGCGACGACGAGGGGACGTGGATGTCCGACCACCTCGACGTCCATCCGCGGGCCAGCTGCGTGCTGCACTTCTTCCGGCTGGGCGGGCAGGCGATCCTCGAAGTCTTCGAGTACGACGCACCGGACCAGCGTCGTTCGCTGCCTGCCAACAGCGACGTCGGCGGCCACCACCTCGCCCTCTACGTGGACGACCTCGACCTGGCAGTCGCACACCTAGAGTCGCACGACATCCGCGTGCTGGGCAGCCCGACCACGAGCGGTGGCCCGAGCACGGGACAGCGGTTCGTCTACTTCCTCAGCCCGTGGGGGATGCAGTTCGAGCTGGTCTCCTACCCCGGCGGGAAGCAGTTCTTCCTGGACGAGGAGCGAGCACGCGATGAGCGGGCGCCGGCCGAGCGGGCGCTGGAGGAGTAGCGCCCGACCCGACGAGGTCAGTCGATGTCCATCGCCTTGCAGCAGATGTCGGTGGCCACGCGGAGCAGCTGGTCCTCGCCACCCCTCCACACGCCCTGGACCAGAGCGTGGAAGAACATCTGGTCGAGCATGACCACGAGCATCTGGATCCGGATCTTCACGTCGGCTCGGTCGTCGGCGGGGATCGTGGCGAGGTACTCGCTGATCTCGTCGGACAGCCGGTCGTAGCGCGGCTGGAACTCCTTGGCGAACTCCGGGTCACTGGCCATGGCCTCGTGCTTGGAGGGCATCAGGCTGGCGTTGTCGCGGGCCCAGTGCGTCAGGCGAAGGATCCAGCGGGCCATCGACTCGCGCGTGCCGTTCATCAACGCGGTGTTGAGCTCGCGCCAGTACTCGTCGGTGTGCATGCGGTCGAGGGCGACGACCTCGCGGAACACCGCCGCCTTGTCCGGGAAGTGGAGGTAGAACGTCGCGCGGTTGATGTCGGCCTCGGTGGTGATGAGCCCGATCGAGGCGCCGGCGTACCCCTGCTTCTCGAACACCACGCGCGAAGCGTCGATGATCCTCGAGCGCGTCAGCGCCTTCTGTGCCTCGCGGAGGGACCCCGTTCCATTCTTCACACGCGAACTGTAGGTGGAACGCCGTTCACTCGACAAGATGTCGCTTCTTTCGACAGGCCAGGAGGAATTCTTGGTGGTACGCACGAGTCAGCCCGCCGGCCTGAAGTCGCGGCCCGGCTTGGACGAGTGCGACCCGCCGTCGACGAAGAGGGAGGTGCCCGTCGTGTACGCAGAGAGCGGGCTGGCCAGGTAGACGATCGCGTCGGCGACGTCCCCCGGCTTCCCCAGCCGTCCGAGGGGGACCGACGTCCCGGGCTCGTCGGCCAGGTGGGTGTCCTGCTGCGTCATCGCGGTCTCGATGACGCCGGGGTGGACCGCGTTCACGCGGATTCCGCGGGGTCCCAGCGAGGCGGCCAGGGAGTAGGTGAGCATCCGCACCGCTCCCTTGGAGATGTTGTAGGTGGGCATTGATGCCGACCCGAGCACGCCGCCCACCGAGGAGATGGTGACGATGGCGCCCGGACGACCACCGGCGACCATCGACCGGGCGGCCGCCTGGCAGGAGAAGAAGGTGCCCTTGACGTTGACGTCCATCATCGCGTCGTAGTCGGCCTCGCTCACCTCGAGCACGTCCTCCATCCGGAGGATGCCGGCGGCCGGCACGAGGATCGTGACGCCGCCCCAGGCGTCGGCGGCCGCGACCGCCGACTCGATCGAGGCGACCGAGGTCACGTCACAGGCGACGAAGGTCGACGGGACGCCGAGGTCGGCAAGGGCCTTCATCGTGGTGTCGCCCCCCTCGCGGGGCTCCTCGCGCACGTCGGCGACGACGACGCCGGCGACCCCGGCCCGCCCGAGCCGGATCGCGGTCTCACGACCGAGTCCGGAGGCGCCACCGGTGACGACCGCGACCTGGCCGGACAGCAGGTCGGGCGGCCAGGCGCTCACTGGACACCCTTGAGGATCTGCGCGCCGATCAGGTTGCGCAGCGCCTCGGTCGTCCCGCCACCCAGGGTGAACATGCGAGCGTCTCGGTAGAGGCGCTCCACCCGGATGTTGCGGGAGTAGCCGAGAGCGCCGTGCAGCTGGAGCGCGGTGGAGCTCACCGTGATCGCGTTCTCGGCGGCGTGCAGCTTGGCCAGTGCGGCCAGCTCGGGGTCGGGCAGTCCGGTGCCTGACAACGCGGCCGATGCGGCAGCCCGGTGGATCAGCAGGCGGGAGGCGTCGAGCGCCAGGCGCATGTCGACCAGCCGCCAGCGCAGGCCCTGGAAGTCGGAGATCGGGTGGCCGAACTGCTGCCGCTGCGTGGTGTAGTGCAGGGCGTCCTCGTAGGCCGCCTGGGCCAGCCCGAGGGCGACCGTGGCCGCGCCGACCCGCTGGTTGTTGTAGCGACCCATGATGTCCTTGAGGCCGAACATCAAGACGTTGGAGCGCGGGACCGTCAGGTCGTTGAAGTGCACGTCCATCTCTGGGATGCCACGCAGGCCCATCATGTAGTTGCGCTTGCCGAGGTCGAAGCCCTCGTCGTCGCCCTCGCAGTAGACGGCACAGAGGCCCTTGTCCTCGCCGTCCTCGATGAGCTTGGCGACCACGACGTTGACGATCGAGTCCTGGGCGCCGGTGATCCACGTCTTGGTGCCGTTGAGCACCACCTGGTCGCCGCGCACCTCGGCCGTGGTCGTCATCGCGTTGACGTCGGTGCCGCCCGCCGGTTCGGTGATCTGGATGACGGGCTTGTCACCGGAGAGCACGAGCTCGGCGACATGGCGCTTCAGCTCCTCCGAGCCCGCCTTCATGATGATGCTGAGCGCGCCGAGGTTGCCGTCGACCACGATGCGGCCCGAGACGCCGCAACCCTTGGCGATCTCCTCGACCACCAGCACCACGTCGTACAGCGAGAGACCGGCTCCGCCGTACTCCGCCGGGATCGTCATGCCCATGAAGCCGGCCGCTGCGAGCTCCTTGGCGTTCTGCATCGGGTACTGCTCGGTGCGGTCGACCTCGGTCGCACGCTCCTTGAAGACCTCCGCGAGCTCGCGGGCGCGCGCCTGCAGCTCGACCTGGTCGGCGGTGGGGGTGGGGACGGTCATGGGGTCTCCTTGATCGGGGGCGTGCCGACGAGGTCGGTGGTCTCGAGCCAGGTGGTGGTGTGCCGCGACGCGGCGAAGTCGGGATGCGCGAGCACCCCGAGGTGCAGTGGAGCCGTCGTTGTGGGTCCGTCGATGCGCAGCTCCTCGAGGGCGCGGCTCATCCGGGCGATCGCGACCTCACGGGTCGGACCCCACGCGATGAGCTTGGCGATCATCGAGTCGTAGTAGGGCGAGATCGTGTAGCCCGCGGTGCAGTGCGTGTCGACGCGTACGCCGATCCCACCGGGCAGGTCCAGCTCGTTGATCCGGCCGGGGCGCGGCATGAAGGTGCGCGGGTCCTCGGCGTTGATGCGGCACTCGATCGCGTGCGACGTCGGCAGCTGGGACTCCGGCTCCGTGAGCGGCACCTGCCCGGTCGCGGCGAACCACAGCTGGGCGGCGACGAGGTCGACGCCGTGCACGACCTCGGTGACGGGGTGCTCGACCTGGATCCGAGTGTTCATCTCGATGAAGAAGAATTCGCGCGAGTCCATGTCGTAGAGGAACTCGACCGTCCCTGCGCCGGAGTAGTGGATGCCCGACGTGAGGGCGCGCGCGGCCTCGGTGAGCGCGGTGCGGGTGTCCGCCGAGATCACCGGTGACGGCGACTCCTCGACGAGCTTCTGGTGGCGGCGCTGGACCGAGCAGTCACGCTCGCCGAGCACCACCACCCCCCCGGCTCCGTCGCCGAAGACCTGCACCTCGACGTGGCGGGCGGCCTGGACGTAGCGCTCGACGTACATCTCCCCGGAGCCGAAGACCGCCAGCGCCTCGGCGCTTGCCTCCGCGAACTGCGCGACGAACTCCTCCTCGCGCAGCACCGGTCGGATGCCCTTGCCACCACCGCCCGCGGCGGCCTTGAGCAGCACCGGGAAGCCGACCGCCCTCGCGGCGCCGAGCGCCTGCTCGGGAGTGGCGTCGGTGAGCGTGGCGCCAGGCACCACCGGGACCTGGAGCTTCTCGGCGGCCTCGCGGGCCGCGATCTTGTCGCCCATCGTGTCGATGGCATCGGCGCTGGGACCGACGAAGGTCAGGCCGGCCTCGGTGATCGCACGGGCGAACTCGGCGTTCTCGGCGAGGAACCCGTAGCCGGGGTGGATCGCGTCGCAACCGGCGGCCTCCGCCACCGTGACGATCGTGCCGATCGACCGGTAGCTCTTGGTCACGTCGGCCGGGCCGATGCACACGGCACGGTCCGCCAGCCGGACGGCCAGGCCGTCACGGTCCACGCTGCTATGGACCACGACCGTCTCGAAGCCGAGCTCCTGGCAGGCCCGCACGATGCGGACGGCGATCTCGCCACGGTTGGCGACGAGCACGCGGTAGCGGCCGCCCGCGCGGCCGGATGGGGTGCTCATCGCGCCAGGACGTGGACTGCTGCGGCGCCGTTGTCGACGCCCCAGATCCCGCCACCCGTGCAGTGAGCGACACCGACGCGGGCGCCCTCGACCTGGTTGTCGCCGGTCTCTCCGCGCAGCTGCGCGACCAGCTCGACGACCTGCACCACGCCGGTCGCCCCCAGCGGGTGACCGCGCGACAGCAGCCCTCCACCGGTGTTCACGGCCGTCCTCCCGGCCAGCGACGACTGGCCGGAGAGCACGAAGCTCGCACCCTCGCCCCGCTCGCAGAGGCCGAGCGCCTCGTAGTACATGACCTCACCGATCGCTGCAGCGTCGTGGACCTCGGCGACGTCGACGTCCCTGGCGGTGACGCCGGCGGACGCGTACGCCTGCTCGACGGCACGCAGCGTGATGTCGGGCCACGCCATGTCGCGCCAGCCCTGGAAGAACTGACCGCTCAGCACGACCGAGGACAACACCTCGACCGAGCGGGAGTCACCGTCCGCGGCCGGGTCACTGGTGACGACCACCGCGGCGGCACCGTCGGCGTTGGGGCACATCTGGAGGAGGGTGATCGGGTCGGCGACGAGCCGCGACTCCATCACCTCGTCGATGGTGACCGGCGTGCGGTACTGCGCGTAAGGATTGCGCGAGGCGGCTGCCCGGCTCTTCACCGAGACCTGCGCGATGTCCTCCGGCTTGCCCCCGAAGCGCGACAGGTAGGACTCGGTGCGCATCGCGTAGGCTGCGGGCATGGTCAGGCCCGCCTGGATCTCGGGGTCGTCCTCGCCGATCGGGAGAAGGCCGCCACCGAGGGCGCTGAGCTGCTCGACGCCGATGACGAGCACCGTGGTGAACTCGCCGTTGCGCACCGACCGATAGGCCTGGGCGAGGGCGCTGGCACCACTGGCGCAGGCGTTCTCGAAGTTGTAGCAGGGCAGTCCGTCGAGGCCCATCTCCTTGCCGATCCGCTGGCCCACGAGCGAGCCTGCGTAGGCGTTGCCGGAGAAGAGGGCGTCGATGTCCGTGCGCCGGAGGCCGGCGTCACGCACGGCGTCGATACCGGCCTCGACGGCGAGCGACTCCAGCGAGCGGTCACGGAACTTCCCGAAGTGGGTCCGGGCCGCTCCGACGATGCGGGGGGTGCCAGAAGTAGTGGTCATGGCTCAGGCCTCCAGGTCGGTGGGTGCGATCGCGGCGTCGACGGTGAAGGTGTGCTCGGTGGTGACGGTGCGTCCGGACCCGTCCGTCTCGTTGACGGCATGGGTGGTGACGGTCATGCCGGGGCGCAGCGGCTGGTCCTCGGCCCAGTTGACGACCCGTCCCAGGACGCGTACGTCGCCCTCGAAGTCGGCGTAGCAGAGGGCGTACGGCGTCTCGAACCGCTTACCCATCCGGACGACCGTCCAGGTGGCGACGGTGCCGGTCGTGGCGAGCCGGTGGGCCGGCAGGTCGGTCGCCCAGCAGGTGGGGCACAGGTCCCGCGCGGGGTAGAAGCTGCGCTCGCAGGTCACGCAGTGCGTGCCGACGAGCGCTTCGGCCCTCAGCTTGGGGCTGGACTGGGTGGTGGTCATGGCTTCTCCGGTCGGGATAGCAGGTCAGGCGGTGGCGGCCGCGACGGCGCCGGTGGCGCGGGCGAGGTTCTCGGCGTCGAGGCCGAGGGCACCGAGCACGAGGTCGTTGTCCTCGCCCAGCCGCGGGACGGTGCCGGCCGGGACCGGCGCCATGTCGGTCATGGTGAACGGGGCGTGCGGCATCTTGATCTCGCCGACGTCGGGGTCCTGCACGCGCACGAACATGCCGCGAGCCTCGAGGTGCGGGCAGTCGGCGATGTCCGCGGAGTCCTGCACCACGCCGGCCGGCACGCCACCCTTCTCGAACTCGCCGACGACCTCGGCCCGGGTCCGTTCCTTCATCCAGGCGAGCATCGCCGGGAGGTAGGCGTCGGGGTTCGAGGCGCGAGCCGCACCAGTGGCCGTCGCCGGGTCGGTCGCGAGCTCGGGACGGCCGATGATCGTCGCCACGCGGCGCCACATCAGGTCGTTGGGGACGACCAGGGAGATGAAGCCGTCGGAGCACTCGTAAGCACCCATCGGCGCCTGGAAGCGGTCCGGCCCGCGGCTGATCACGTCGCCGGTGAAGGCGTGCTGCATGAGCGGGCGCTCGTTGAGGGCGACCATCGTGTCGTACATCGAGACGTCGATCAGCCGGCCCGTGCCGGTGCGGGTGCGGTCGAAGAGGGCCATCAGGATCTGGTAGCCGGTGACGATGGCCGTCGTCATGTCGGCGAGGCCGTACATCGGGAGCTGCGGCGGCAGGTCGGCGCTGCTGCCGGTGACGTGGGTGATGCCGGACATGCCGAGGATGGCCGCGTCGAAGGCAGGGCGACCCGCGTAGGGGCCGTCGGAACGGCCGTAGCCGCTGACCGCGGCGTAGACGAGCTCGGGGTGGTCGGCACTCAGGTCGGCGTAGCCGATGCCGAGCTTGTCGGTGGCACCCGGTCGCAGGTTCTCCACGACCACGTCGGCGGTGGCGACCAGGGCCCGGTAGGCCTCGCGCCCCTCCTCGCTGGCGAGGTCGAGCGTGACGCTCCGCTTGTTGCGGTTGAAGGAGAAGAACCCACCGGAGACGGACTCGCCGCTCTCGCCGGTGAGCTGCGGCATGAACACCCGGCGGGGGTCACCGCCGTCGGGGCGCTCGACCTTGATCACCTCGGCACCGGCGTCGGCCAGCCACATGGTGCAGTAGGGGCCGGAGATGTACTGCTCGAGCGCGACCACGCGGACGCCTTCGAGGGGCAGTCGGGACACGGGATTCTCCTGTCGGGAGGGGTCAGTGGCCGACGTCGATGCGGACGTCGAGCCGGGAGATGTCGTCACGGCCGGCGAGGTGGCCGACCAGGGCCCCGAGGGGGCTGAGCTCGCGGACCGGGAGGGCGTCCGCGGGGTGCTGCTTCATGGCCTCGACCTGCGCCGGCTGGCAGAACAGGGCGAAGAAGACGTCGTCGTCGGACGCGTCCGCCGGCAGGCCGGCCCGGATCCCGGGCAGCATCGGCTCGGCGTAGGCGGCCATCGGATCGACGACGGGGGCGTCGCCGAGGATCTTGTCGAGCACGTCGGGGGCGATCGGGCCGGGGGGCTCGCCGTAGTGGCCGGCGGCGTAGGTGCGCAGGTCGGCAGGGACCGTGTGGAACCGCTTGCCGTCGAGGACGTTGAGCATCGCCTGCACACCGACCAGCTGGCTGAAGGGCGTCACCATCCCGGGGCATCCGAGGTCGACGCGCACCCGCGCCGCCTCTTCCAGCACCTCGGGGAGACGGTCGAGCAACCCGAGTCCCTCGAGCTGGCCCACGTAGTGCGACATCATCCCGCCGGGGATCTGGTGGCCGACGTAGGACCGGTAGTTGTCCTCGTCGAACTCCACGTGCGGCTCGAGGTCCTTGCCGTAGTCGTAGGCGACGTAGCGGAAGTAGGAGTCCATCCACGCGACCTCGTCCTCGTCGAGGTCGACGCGCACCCCCTCAGCCTTCGCCAGGGCGACGAGGTCGGCCGTGGCGGGGACGGAGTTGCTACCGGCCACGGACCGGGCGGCACTGGACAGCGCGGTGACCCCGCTGCGCAGCGCCTCGCGGTAGCACTCCAGGGCGAGACCGGTCTGGTCGTGGACGTTCATCTCGACCGGCAGGCCGGGTGCGGCGTGGCGGATCGCGGCCACCAGCGGGGCGACCCGTTCTGGTCGCAGCACACCGCAGGCGTCGTAGAGCAGGATCCCGGAGGCGCCGTAGGAGGCATACTCCTTCGCCTTGGTGGCGAAGTAGTCGTCTGTGTGGACGGGCGACTCGGAGAAGGTCAGGCACGCGGAGGTGTGCATGCCCAGCCGGCGGCCCTCACGGATGTGGTGCTCGACGTTGCGAGTGTCGTTGAGGGCGTCGAAGACCTCGAACTCGTCGAGACCGAGCCCGGCGAGGTACTCGAAGAAGAAGGTCACGACGTCGTCGGAGTAGCGCGTCCATCCGAACAGGTTGCGGCTGCGCACCAGGATCGTGCTGGGCGTCTCCCCCATCAGCGTGCGCAGGAGGCGGAACCGGTCGAGCGGATTCTCCTCCAGGAACGACACCGCGACCTCGAACCCCACCCCGCTGAGCAGGTTGCTGCGGGCGAACCCGGCTCGGGCGGCATGCGGCGCGGCCGGGAGCATGTCACGGGTACGGAGGCGGTTGGCCCACAAGGACTGCGGACCGTCGCGGAACGTCTCGTCCGCGACCTGGAGGGTGAGCTGCTCGCCCGAGGCATCGTCCACGATCAGGCCCCGCCCGCCGGGTCGATCCGGACGAGGACCTGCTCGAACTCGACGAGCTGGGCATTGCCGACGCACACCTCGATGACCGTGCCGGCCACGCCGGCCCGCACGGTGTTCATCAGCTTCATCACCTCGACGATGCCGATGACGTCGTCGGCCGCCACCCGCTGGCCGACCTCGACGAACGGCGGCGCGTCGGGGCCGGGTGCGCGGTAGAAGACGCCGGCGATCGGCGAGGGCACCGGCTCACCGGCGGCTTCGGCCGGCGCAGCCGCCGCAGGGGTGGTGCCGGCCGGGGCTGCCGGGCTGGCGACCGGGGCCGCGGCCCCGGTGCTCGGGGTGGTGGAAGCGGGCGTCGCGGCGACCGGTGCCGCGGGCTGGGGCGAGACGGCCCCGCCTCGCTCCATCTCGAGCCGGAGCGGCCCGTCCTTGTAGACGATCCGGGTCGGGAGCTCCGAGCCGTCGAGCATGGTCAGCAGCTCGACGACCGTGTCGAAGGTGAGTCCTTCGGACGGGCTGCCGGGCGCGTTTCCAGAGGCCTTGGCCATCGTCGTTCTCCTTCTCGGCACCGCCGGACCGACCGGCTGGTGACGCTTGTCACATTATGAGTCAACACGGTGTCGTGTCAAGAGACATAGTGTTGTCTCTTGAGAAAGCGGCAGTCCAGCGCGAGGTCGTGCAGGCACCCCGCGCTGGACCGGTCCGTTGCTACTTCAGGCGATAGGTCTCGAACTGCTTGAGCAGTCGGTAGTGGCCGATCTCGTAGTTCGGCTGCTCGGGGTCCTCGTCGTACGCGTCGTCGGCGTAATGGCAGAGGAGCACCTTCTTCTGGAAGTCCTCGGGCATCGAGAGGAGGTCCTCGATGGGCGAGTGCAGGTTGCGGATGTCGGCGCCCAGGGCGTCGGTGGGCCCGAACCACGCGTCGTGCAGCACCAGGTCGCAGTCGTCGAACCAGGCCCACTTCTCCTTGTCGACACCCGCGTCGGGGGCGTACGCGAGCTTGAACCCGCCGAAGTCGAACTTGTACATGAGGCAGCGCGGGTGGTGTCGGGTCTCGGTGAACTCGACGGTGAAGCCGCCCAGGTCGACCCCAGTCTCGATCGGCCTGCCGTCGAAGAACCAGTCGAAGTTGGCCAGCCCCCCGTCACCGCGGGCCGACTCCTCGAGGGACGGTCGCAGGCTCGACCAGATGTCGCTCAGCAGCCACTGCGGGGCGTAGAGCTTCATCGGGTTCTCGGTCCGGTAGTACTGGAGGTAGGCCAGCTCCTCGAGACCGTTGACGTGGTCGGCGTGCATGTGGGTGATGAACACCTCGCGGTACTGCGTGTGCTCGATCGGTCGAGAGCCCTCGGCCTTGTTGCTGGCCAGCATCTTGGGCAGGTAGGGCGGACAGTCGAGAAAGATCTCCCGGCCGTCGATGTCGAGCACCACGTGGGTGTTGAAGTGCCGGGTGGTGAACGCGTCCCCGACACCGAGCGTGTACATCGTCACAGAGTCAGCCACCGAAGGCTCCTTCTGCGTCGCGGTCGTGGCGGCACGTCACTTCGGGGACACCAAGTCCTTGACGATCGATTCCACCGCATCCCGGCCGTCGCGGACCAGCAGCTCGTAGAGGGCGATCTGGCCCACCTGGGCATAGACGTAGTTCTTGAGCTGTTTGAACGGCTTGGACCCTGGAGCCGCGCCGAACGTCGTCTGCGCGATCTCCTCGAGGAGCGGGAAGGTGTGGGTGTGCGCGGCCCCGATCGTGTAGGGCCAGTTCATGTCGGACAGGTTGCCGTTCCAGATCTCCACCGGCTGCGGGGCGAGGGTCAGCACACCGTCGCTACCGCGCTCGACGTAGCCCTCCTCCACGGCATCGACCCTGGCGAGGATCGAGCCGGAGTGCAGGAAGCTGGCCACGAGCTGGTAGCCGGGCCAGCGCACCCGGGTCTCACGGTTCGCGTCGTCCTCGTAGAACTCCGCGGACCCGAAGCCGTGACAGGCCGCGACCGCGATCACCATCTCCTTGGGTGCGCCGCGGTGGATCATCTCGGCCACCACGTGCGCGGTGTGGGTGTGGAGGTTGCCGCCGTGCAGCCGCGGCTCCTTGCGGTAGCCGCCCTCGGAGTTCCACGCGTAGATCCAGGCCTTGGGGTACTCATGGATGGCGAGAGTCGCCAGGGCCAGGTCACGGTCGACCGGGATGCCGTACATGTGCTGGTAGGTGGCCGTGTGGTACTCGCTGAGCCGGGCGTTGACCGCACAGGTGATCGCCAGGCCGCCGGGGTGACAGTTGTACCAGTCCTCGTGGCTTTGCGGCGCCGAGATGAACGGCTGCGGCGAGAGGTGGTCGTCGGTGATGACCGCGTCGAAGTCCTCGAGCCGCTCGAGGTAGCCGGCCTCCTTCAGCTCACGCGCCACCTCCGCGCCCTCGCCCTCGGCGTAGCGCTCCGGGAAGGTGACCTGGGGATTGCGCAGCACGTCGAGCATCGGCTTGCGGTACTCGTCGTTGCGTATGGAGAGCGCGCCCTGGACGAGCTCCTTGTAGGCACTGATGACGAGGTGCGAGCTCTCGGCGATCTCCAGGGGCGTCATGGAGACGACGTCGTCGAGGCTGCGCTGGGTGGGCATCGCCTCCGAGAGGCGCGATCCGAACGGTTCGTACATGAGGGGACTCCTTGTCGGGGATGGGTGGGCAACGTGTGACCGCAATCACTTAAGACGACATCTTGTCGCGTGACTCGCCATTGCGTCAATCAAATCGATGCGGCGGTGTCCAAGGGAGTTTCGGCTTCGACGCGGAAGAACGGCAGCACCCACTCACCGACCCGTGTCGGCTCGACGCGGCACGGGTCGCCCACCCGCGGGCGACGCCCCTCCGGGAGGTGGTCGATCCGCAGGTGGGTGAGCAGGGTCGCGCCCTCGTCGAGCCGCACCAAGCCGACGTAGTAGGGCGCGACGGCACGCCAGGACGCCTGGCCGGGACGGTGCACCTCGGAGTGGGTGACCAGCTCTCCGCGACCGCTCGACGGCACCAGCGCAAGGTCCGCCGACCAGCAGCGCACGCATCTGGTCCGGGGGTAGCCCTGGGCGGCGCCACACGCCTGACAGGCCTGGATCGTGAAGCGACCTTCCCGCAAGGCGTCCCACCACGGCTGCGACTCGGCCGTCGGCGTGGGTCCGGCGACCTGGAGGGCCGCGTAGGTCTCGTCCGTGGTCACCGCGTGCCGCCCAGCACGAGCGCAGCAGCCTCGCTGAGGGTGGCGCCGTTGCCGGTGACCAGGCTCAGGCGCGGATCGGGCACCTGGCGGTCACCCGCCTCGCCACGCAGCTGGCGTACGGCCTCGATGACGTGGGACATCGGACCGGCGAGACCGCACTGGCTGAAGCCGAGCTGACCGCCGTGCGTGTTCATCGGGAAATCCCCTGTGGGTGAGAAGTCGTGGTCGGCCAGCCATGGTCCGAACTTGCCCGCGGGGACGACGCCGAGGTCCTCGATCGTCACGCCGACCACGATCGTGTAGCAGTCGTAGAGCTGGTAGTTGCCGAGGTCGGACAACGACGCACCGGCCTGATCGAGGGCGTGGGCCATGGCCGCCTTGAGCGGCCCCGTGGTGATCGAGGGCGCCCCGGACAGCGCCCGGTGCGTGACCTTCTCGCCGGCACCGAGGAGGTGGGCGCCGGCGCGTCCGAGACTGCGGGCACGCTCGGCAGAGACCACCACGATCGCGCTGGCACCAGCGGCCTCCATGACGGCCTCCAGCATGTGGATCGGTGCGCTGATCATCGGTGAGGCGAGCACGTCCTCGACCGTGATCGGCGTGCCGTGGAAGATCGCGGTGGGATTGAGCTGTGCGTTGGCTCGGGACCGCACGGCGATCTCGGCCAGCTCCTCGGCGGTCGTGCCGTAGGTGTCCATGTGCGCCTGCGCGATCATGGCGTACGTCGTGTTGGCGCCGCTGGCACCGAACGGGACGTCGTACTCCCTGATCGGTGCGCGGTAGCTCGCCCGTGGGAAGCCGGTCACCGGCCGGGCCGCGCCGCCGACGCAGAGCACGACCTCGCACATGCCGGCGCGGATCGCCGCGGCCGCCCGCCAGACCATTCCGGCGGCACTGGCGCCACCGAGGTCGACCACGTCGGCCATGCTCGGCTGCAGGCCGAGGTACTCCGCGACCGATGCCGGGACGTGCATCGGGATCTCGCCGTACTGCTGGCCGACGAGCAGGCCGTCGACGTCGCCGGGTGCGAGTCCCGCGTCGGCCACCGCGAGCGCGGCCGCCTCGGCCATCAGGCCGAGGGAGCTCTCACCGGTGGTGGACCGACGCGGGGCCAGCTCGCCGATGCCGACGATCGTGGCCAGGGGCGCTCCCATGACGCGATCAGGCGCCCGACTCGGCCGCGGCCTTGGCGAGGAGGGACTTGCGGGGCGACATGTAGGTCAGCACCTCACCGTCGAGTACGACCTGCCCGTCCGAGCGGGTGACGGTCTGCTTGAGCTTGGCGATCGGCTTGTCGTGGCGCACCTCGAGCACCTCGACGCGCGAGACCACCTCGTCCGGGATGTAGACGGGCGCCACGAAGCGCCAGTTGACGCTGAGGAATACGCTGCCCGGGCCGGGGATGTCCTGGGCGCCGACCTCGCTGATCGCGCCGATGATCAGGCCGCCGTGGGAGATCCGGCCCTCGAACATCGTCGAGTCCTCGATGAAGGAGTCGTCGAAGTGCAGCGGGTTGTAGTCCCCACTCGCCTTGGCGAACGCGTCCACGTCCTCCTGGGTGATGGTCCGGGTGCGCTCTGCGGTCTCCCCGACCACGAGCGGGCGGCCGAGGAACGTGGTGTTCCACACTGAGTTGGTCTCGTCGTGCTTGGCGTCGGTCATGGGTGTGCCCTTCTGTTGTGAGGTGGTGCGGTCGGTGGGTCAGGAGCGGACTGCGAACGCGGCGAACTGGTCCAGGGACTCGGGGTTTTGCATGGCTCCGGGCGTGGCCACGTCGGAGACCCGTGCTCCCTCGAGGATCTTCTTGACGGGCACCTCGAGCCGCTTGCCGGTGAGGTTGCGCGGGACGTCGCGGATCGCGAGCACCTCGTCGGGGAGGTGCCGCGGCGACAGGCTGGACTTGATCGCACTCCGGATTCGCCCGAGCAGCTCGTCGTCGAGCGTGGCGCCGTCGGCCAGGACGACGAAGAGCAGCAGCTTGCCGCCCTCCCCCGGACTGGGCTCCGCGTGCACGACGAGCGCGTCGTCGATGCCGGGCATAGCGTCGAGGAGCTCGTAGAACTCGGCGGTGCCGAGGCGTACGCCGTCGCGGTTAAGCGTGGCGTCCGAGCGGCCGTAGATCGCGCAGGAGCCGTCCTCCCAGAAGGTGATCCAGTCGCCGTGGCGCCAGACGCCCGGGAAGTCGTCGAAGTAGGCCGCCCGGTACCGGGCGTCGTCCTCGTCTCCCCAGAAGCCGACCGGCATCGAGGGCATCGGCTTGGTGACGACGAGCTCGCCCTGCTCCCCCACCAAGGGCGTGCCGTCGGGGGCGTACGCCGCGACCGCGACCGCGGGATAGGCGGCGGCCATCCGACCGGTGCGGACGTCCTGGCCCGGGGAGTCGCCGACGAAGCCGGAGCAGATGTCGGTGCCACCCGACCCGGACATGAGGCGAACGTCGTCGGAGACGGCGGCGCAGCCCCAGGCAGCCAGGTCGCCCGGGCACGCCGTGCCGGTGACGCCGAGCTGCAGGACCGCGGAGGTGTCGACGTGATCGCGCGGGACGAAGCCGGCCTTGCGGCACAGCTGGAGGTAGCCCGGCGACGTGCCGAAGTGGGTGATCCGGGCGTGTTCGGCGATCCGCCACAGGGCTCCGACGTCGGGCGACGTCGGGTTGACGTCCGTGGTGACCACGGCTGCGCCCAGTCCGAGGCCGGAGACAACCAGGTTCCACATCATCCAGCCCGTCGTGGTCTGCCAGAAGACCCGGTCGCCGCTCTGCACGTCATGGGCGAAGGCGAGCGACTTCAAGTGCTCGAGCGTGATGCCCCCGTGCCCGTGGACGATGGCCTTCGGCAGTCCCGTGGTGCCCGAGGAGAACAGGACGTAGAGCGGGTGGTCGAAGGGCACCCGCTCCGTCACGGGCACCACCGGCGTCGCGGTGAGCTCGGCCCATGTGCGGGTGGCGCCTTGCACCGCCGGCGCGCCGGGCAGGTAGGGAAGCACCACGAGGTCCTGCACCGACGGCAGGGCCGCCACGATGGAGGCGACCTCTTCGTGTCGTTGGATGTCCTTGGTGCCGTAGCGGTAGCCGTCGATGGCGACGACGACCTTGGGTTCGATCTGGCGCCACCGGTCGATGACGCTTTGCACGCCGAACTCGGGTGCGCAGGACGTGAAGATCGCTCCCAGCCCGGCGGTGGCGATCAGCAGGGCCACCGTCTCCGGGACGTTGGGCAGGTAGGCGGCCACCCGGTCGCCGCGACCCACACCGGCGGCACGCAGGCCTTCCTGAACGCGGCCGACGAGGTCGCGCAGCTCCGCGACGCTGATGCTCACGTCGGAGCGGCTGTCGGAGAACCCGAGCAGCGCGAGGTCGTCGTCGGCGCGGCCGGGCATGCCGAGAATCCACTCGGCATAGCTCAGCTCGGCTCCGGGGAACCAGTCGGGCTTGAAGACCTGCTCGCGCTGCTCGGGGCGCAGGGCGACGTGGCCGGTCCCGGGCAGGCCACCCCACTCCCACAGCAGCGACCAGAACACGTCGTGCTGGTCGATCGACCAGGCAAGAAACGCTTCGTAGTCGTGAAACGCGTGCTGGTGCTCGCGGTCGAGCCAGCCGAGGAAGGCCTCGAGCCCACTCGGACGCCGCGCGTCGCTCGGACGCCAGAGCACCTCGGTGGGCGCCTGGCCCAGGTCAGGGGCGGCGGTCAGGGTCAACGCGGGCTCCTCGGTCGGAGGGATGGGCTGGGTGTCGGGGCTGCGGAGCGCGGGGGCTCGGCTAGACACGCTCAATGACGAGGGCCATGCCCTGGCCGCCTGCGACGCACATGGTCGCGAGGCCGGCCTGCTGGTCCCGTGCCTCGAGCGCGTGCAGCAGGGTCGTGACCAGGCGGGTGCCGGTCATCGCGAACGGATGGCCGATCGCGATCGACCCCCCGTGCACGTTGAGCTTGTCGTCGGGCACGCCCAGGTCGTCGGCACACGGGATCGCCTGGGCCGCGAAGGCTTCGTTGAGCTCGACGAGGTCGATGTCGTCCATCGTCATCCCGGCGCGGCGCATGGCCTGCCGGGACGCCTCGACGGGGGCCAGGCCCATGATCTCGGGCGAGAGGGCACTGACCCCGCCGGACACGATCCGTGCTCGCGGGGTGATCCCGAGCTCGCGAGCGCGGGACTCGCGCATCACGACGATGGCAGCGGCGCCGTCGTTGAGCGGGCAGGCGTTGCCCGCGGTCACGGAGCCGTCGGCGCTGAAGACCGGTTGGAGCGCGGCGAGCTTGGCCAGGGTGGATCCGGGGCGGGGCGACTCGTCCTCGGTGATCCAGGCACCTGCCGCATTGCGGGCTGGCGTGATGTCGGTCTTGAAGAACCCGGAGGCGATCGCGGCCTCGGCCTTGCGCTGGCTGTGGAGCGCGAACTCGTCCTGGGCCTGACGCGAGACCCCACGGATGCCGGCGACGTTCTCGGCGGTCCGGCCCATCTCCATGTAGACGTAGGGCACCTCGCCGCGCTCGCGTGGGTCGCTCCAGGTCGTCCCTGACTCCGCGCGGAGACGGGCACGCTCATCGGCCTCGTCGAAGCCGTGGTGGCGCCAGTGTCCCCCGACGAGCTCCTGGGCCTCGGCCGGGAGGTAGTCGCTCGTGCCGCGTCGGTGACGGCTTTCCAGCTCGATCCCGCCGGTCACGAAGACGTCGCCCTCCCCCGCGACGATCGCGTGGTGCGCGGTGCGCAGTGCCTGGATCGAGGCGGAGCAGTAGCGGGTGATGGTCATTCCCGGCACGGTGTCGAGGCCCATGCGTACGGCGATGATCCGGCTGATGTTGTTGCCGTGCTCGCCTCCGGGTTGGCCGCAGCCGAGCACCAAGTCGTCGATCTCGGTCGGGTCGAGCTCGGGAACCTGGCTCAGCGCCGCCTCGACCATCTGCTGCCCCAGGTCCTCTGGGCGGGTCTCGGCGAACGCACCCTTGTAGGCGCGCCCCATGGGAGATCGGGCTGCGGCCACGATCACTGCTCGGTCCGACATGAACGCTCCTCCTTTCCTGTGACTGGCGTCACGCAATTCGGACAACATACTGACGACTGAATCGTCGCTATGTCAACGCTTTGACGGATCGGGTTCGGGATCGACGCGACTAAGCCCTGATCTCGCGGATCGTGTTGGACATGAAGCCGCCGTCGACCAGCAGGTCGTGCCCGCAGACGTAGGCCGCGTCGTCGCTCGCGAGGTAGACGATCGCGGCCGCGATGTCCCCCGGGGCGCAGGTACGGCCGAGCGGCGTGGCATCACTGAAGCTGCGCACCAGGTTGGGCGCGTTCTGGGTCAGCGGCGTCGGGACGAATCCTGGAGAGACCGAGTTGACTCGGACCCCGTGTGCGCCCAGCTCGTCGGCGGCGGTCTGCGTCAACCCCCGCACACCCCACTTCGAGGCGGCGTACGAGGCGGCCCGGTAGCCGGTGTAGGACGCGAACGAGGCGACGTTGACGATGCTGCCGCCACGAGTTCCTGCCATCGAACGTCCTGCGTGCTTCATGCCGAGGAAGACGCCCGTCAGGTTCACCGAGATCACCCGCTCCCAGTCCTCGAGCCTTGTCTCGAGCACGCCGAACCGGTTGGTGATGCCGGCGTTGTTGACCAGGACATCTAGGCCGCCCACCTCCGCGTCTAGCCGGCCCACGAGTGACTCCCACGACGGTTCGGACGCGACATCGAGGGCGATCCCCAAGGCGCTCACACCGTCGTGTCGTAGCTGCTCGGCGGCCGCGACGACGCGTCCTTCGTCGAGGTCGGCGAGGACCACCGTTCCGGCCCCCTCGCGGGCAGCCAGAGAGATCGTGGCCGATCCGAGGCCGCCGAGGGCGCCGGTCACCAGCACGGTCTTGTTCTTCAGTCGATCGCTCACTTTGGGGCTCCTGTCAGGGGGTTGATGCGTGCGTTGGGCGACTTAGGTGCTCGGTGCGCGAGGTGCGCTCCGGGACCGATCCGCGATGACCCATGTCACATCGGTTGGGGGTGGTTCGAATCTTGCATGACACCTTGACGAATCGCACAACAGCCTGTTGTCTGTGGCGATCATCACTTTTACCACACTTCGCTCCTGGCCCGGAAGGACCTTCATGCGCTACCACGAAGCACTCGCCCAGGCGATGACCGATCAGGGCGTCACCCACGTCTTCGGCGTGCTGGGCGACGCGAACCTCTACTTCATGGAGGCCTGGGAGCGCGGCGGAGGACACTACGTCGCGGCGGCCCACGAGGGTGCCGGCGTGCTCGCTGCCACGGGCTTCGCGTCCACGTCCGGCACCGTCGGAGTCGCCACGGTCACGCACGGCCCCGCCCTGACCAACGCGCTCACGGCGCTGGTCGATGCGACCCGTGCGCGGATGCCTGTCGTGGTGATCGCCGGCGACACCGACCCCTCGGTCCGCGGCCACCTACAAAGCATCGACCAGCACAGCGTGGTCCAGGTCAGCGGTGCCGGCTGGGAGCCCGCCACCACCCCCGCCAACGTCGCCGTCGACCTCGCCCGCGCGCTCCGGCGGGCCTGGACGGAGTCACGACCCGTCGTGCTCAACATCCCGATCACCTTCCAGTGGGTCGACGTCGATTACGTCCCCGTGCCCACGCCGTCGGTCCGTCATCGCCGCACGCGTCCCGACCAGGACGCCCTCGAGGAGGCCGCCGCAGTGCTGGCCTCGGCCCGGCGACCGGTCGTCCTGGGAGGCCGCGGCGCCCGCGACTCCCGCTCCGAGCTCGTCGCGCTGGCCGAGCGGCTGGGCGCGCCGATGGCGACGTCGCTGCGAGGCAAGGGCCTCTTCTCCGGACACCCGCACGACCTCGGCATCTGCGGCACGCTGTCGCACGAGACCGCGCTCGCCACCCTCGACCGCGCCGACTGCGTGGTCGCGTTCGGTGCGGCGCTCAACGACTTCACCACGGCCGAGGGATCACTCCTCCGGGGCAAGCGCGTCATCCACGTCGACACCGACCCGAGTCGCCCCGACCTGTGGTCGTGGGCCGACGTGGGGGTCGTCGGCGATGCCGGCGCCGTCGCCGACTCGCTCAGGGAGCTCCTCGACGAGGTCGAGCACATCTCGACTGGGTTCGCCGACGACGCCCTCGCACTCGCCCTGAAGGACCCACGACCCGCCCTGCGTGCGACCCGGACGGGCGGCCTCGACGTGGTCGCTGTGCTGCGCCGCATCGACGAGGCCTTCCCCAGGGACCGCACCCTGGTCATCGACGATGGCAGGTTCATCCTGACCGCCTACGCCGAGCTGGGCGCCCCGCACCCGTCGGCCTACGTCCACACGTGCAGCTTCGCCTCGATCGGCCTGGGCCTGGGCAACGCGATCGGCGCCCATGCCGGTGCGCCGGAGCGGCCGGTCCTGGCCGTCGTGGGCGACGGCGGCTTCATGAGCGCCGGCCTCAACGAGCTCAACACTGCCGTCCGTGCCGGCACCGACCTGGTGCTGGTCGTCGTCGACGACAAGGCTTACGGCGCTGAGCACGTCCAGCTGGTCGCCAAGGGCCTCGACCCGACCATCTCCACCTTCGACTGGCCCGACCTGGCCCCGGTGGCCGACTCCCTGGGTGCCCGCGGCATCACCGTGCGCTCGCTGGACGACCTCGAGGACGCGCTCGCGCACGTGACCGAACGCGACCGACCCGTCCTGATCGACGTGCAGGTGGACCCCTACGACGTACCCGGATCGTTCGTGTGACCCGCCGTCTCGCAAAACACTGCGCCTGATCCATTGACATATTGCCGACTCACACAACAAGATGTTGTCCGAAACGGGCTGTGACCCCAATCACACCCCCTCCAGAACGGATTCCCCGATGGTCTCAGCACCAGCCGAGAAGCTCGTCGCCCACCCGCTCGGGGGCGGCGCCGAACAGATCGCGATCGACTCAGCGGCCAAGACCTACCTCCGCCGTGGCGCCCCTCCCGTGGAGGCCCTGCGCCCCACCGAGCTGCTCGTCAAGCCCGGCGAGTTCGTCAGCCTCGTCGGCCCCAGCGGGTGCGGCAAGACGACGCTCCTCAAGCTCGTCGCCGGGCTCGACCACGCCACCGGTGGACGGATCGTCGTGGGCGACCGCACGGTCCGGAAGCCGGACCCCCAGGTGTCCGTGGTCTTCCAGAAGGCGGCTCTGCTGAAGTGGTACACCGTCGAGCAGAACGTCCTGCTGCCCGCCAGGATCGCCGGGACGCTCGACAAGAAGACGCGGGCCCGAGCCGCCGAGCTGCTCGATTTCATCGGCCTGGCCGACTTCAAGAACCGCTACCCCAGCGAGCTCTCCGGCGGCATGCAGCAGCGCGTCTCGATCGCCCGGGCCCTGGCCGGTGAGCCGAAGGTCCTGTTGATGGACGAGCCCTTCTCCGCCCTCGACGAGTTCACCCGGGAGGTGCTCCACGACGAGCTCCTTCGGCTGTGGACCAGCCACCCCAAGACAGTCATCTTCGTGACCCACAACATCAGCGAGGCGGTCTACCTCTCCGACCGCGTCGCCGTGATGGCACCTCGCCCCGGACGCATCGAGGCGATTGTCGACATCGACCTGCCCCGACCGCGTACGTCCGCGCTGCGCACCGACCCTCGGTTCTTCGAGACGGTCACCACGATCCGCTCCTACTTCAGCAAGGCCGGCGCCCTCGGAGGTGAGCCCGCATGACCATGACAGCAGAGCCCACGACCACCACCGAGGCGCCGCGGCGCCGCAAGAACGACCCGGACGTCCTCCCCCAGCCCAGCCGCACAGGGCTGGTGGCGAAGAACATCGCCCTACGGCTGGTGGTTCCGGCCCTCGTGCTGCTGGCCTGGTGGTACACCACGTCCGAGGACATGGTGTCAGCCCTGATCGTGCCCCCACCCGCGGACGTGTGGGACGCCCTGAACAGCTACCTCTTCAGCGGCGTCTGGAACGAGGACATCGTGTCCACTGCCCGTGCCACCCTCTGGAGCTTCGCCATCGGACTGGTGCTCGGGATCGTCGGAGGCTCGATCATGGCGTTCGTCGCCTCGATCAAGACCGCCGTCTACCCCTACATCCTCGCCTTTCAGGCCTTCCCGAAGATCGCGGTCGCACCCCTGTTCGTGGTGTGGCTCGGCTACGGCGACGCGCCCAAGATCATCATCGGCGCCTCGCTGGCCTTCTTCCCCGTCATCAGCGCCACCATGGCCGGCCTCCTCGACGTCGACCCCGACGAGCACAACCTCATGCGCAGCGTCGGAGCCAGCAAGCGGCAGGAGCTGCGCCACCTGCGACTCCCCCGCGCCATGTCCTACGTCTTCCCGGCCCTCGACATCGCCGTGGTCGGCGCCCTCCTCGGTGTCATCACCGCCGAGATCGTCGGCACCGAGTACGGCCTGGGCCGGGTCATCACCGAGCGTGCGGCCTACGGAGACTCGGCCGCCGTCTACGCAGTCCTCATCGTCCTGGCCGTGGCGGGAGCGATCCTCCACCTGGCCGTCAGCATCCTCCACCGAGTGATGCCCAGGTCCATCGTCCCGAAGTAGGGACCGGACACACCACCCACGACCGCAGAGGCGGGCGTCGACGGCCATCGGTGTCGGCGTCCCCTGGTCAACCCTGCCCGCTCGCGGGCGCCCTCTCGGGTCCCAACCCTCATCAAAGGAAGACACACGACCATGACCCACACTCCCCTCGCACCCGCCGCCCTGCGCCGGTTGCGTCGCAACCGCTCCCGCACCGTGGCCGTAGCCCTGGCCCTGACGGTGTCCAGCGCCTTCCTTGCCGCCTGCGGCTCCGACGACGAGGCGAACGCGGACGGCACCACTGCCCTCAGCGGCGTCAACGGCGACCCGTCCAATGGTCCCTCAGGAGCCCCTTGGGGCTCGATCCAGATCGCGGAGGGCTGGGACAAGGCCGACGGATACACCCTCAAGTGGGACGTCGCGCAGAGTGCCGCCGCCGGCCTCCAGCTGCTCAGCGCCGGCAAGGTCGACATGGCGCAAGGGTCGGCACCCACGGCCTATGCCGCGGCCAAGCTCGACCCGGACCTGCGGATCATCGGCTTCCTCAACGGTCCCGCCTACCTGATGGTCGCCCCCGAGGGAAGCGGCATCGAGAGCGCTGAGGACCTCGAAGGCAAGACCATCGGCGTCATGGCGCTCGGTTCGGCCTCGGACATGATGGTCCGGGGTTCGCTCAACGAGGCCGGGCTCGACCCCGAGACGGACGCCAAGATCCTGCCCGTCGGCGTCGGTGCCCCCATGGCCGAGGCCCTCAACTCCGGCACGGTCGACGTGATCGCCGGCTGGGAAGGCATGTGGCAGAGCATCTCCGCGCTGACAGACAAGCCGCTCGTCCCGGTCGAGGCGGCCATGTCCGACCTCCCCGGAATGATGCTCCAGGTCACCACCCAGGACGTGCTGGAGGAGAAGCACGACGAGCTCGTCGCCTACATGCGCAACTTCTACAAGGGCTGCGCCATGGCTGCGGAGGACCCGGAGCGGGCCGTCGCCGACCACTGGGAGATCTTCAAGAACGTCGCCCCGCCCGCCGACAAGTTCGAGGAGCAGCTGGCCGACCAGGCCGACTGGAACCAGAACTTCTACAACATCTGCGCCGCCCCGGGTGACGAGACCGGGATGCCGGGCGTGCTGTCGGACGCCGAGGTCAAGACCGCCTACGACTGGCTGCGCGAGTACAACATCCTCGAGGACGACGTCGACACCGCGACCATCGTCGACACCTCCGTCACCGAGGAGGCCCTGAAGGACGTCGACCTCACCGCCTGGGCCAGCGACTACCTCGCCGAAAACCCGAAGGCCTGATTCCGGCCCTTCCTGCGGCGGCGGGTGCACCTCCACCCGCCGCCGCAGCTCGTTCCCTCCCACGCCCCGCCGCCCGACCCGCGCCCGAGGAGGCACGATGGCCGTCGCCGCATCACCCCGGCTCGAGGCCCCAGTCGCAGCGTTGGTCACGACACTCCCCGAGGGTGTCGTCGTCACCGCCCGCGAGCGCGTCGAGAAATACCGACACGACCGGTTCGAGGACCTGCCCGCCGGCAATCCGTGCGTCGTCGTCCGAGCCGAGACCAGTGAGCACGTGCGGATCGCCCTGCGATGGGCCAGCGAGCACCGGGTGCCCGTGGTCCCGCGCGGCGCCGGCACCTCCCTGTCCGGCGGCGCCACCGCAATCGAGGGCTGCCTCGTGCTGAGCCTCGAGCGGATGACCGGCATCAGGGTGGACCCCGACCGTCGGGTCGTCCACGTCGAGCCCGGCGCCCTCAACGCCGCGGTCAAGGAGGCCGCCGCAGTCCACGGCCTCTGGTATCCGCCCGACCCCGGCTCCTACCGCATCTCGACCATCGGCGGGAACATCGCCACCAATGCCGGGGGGCTGTGCTGCGTGAAGTACGGCGTCACCGCCGACTACGTGCTCGGTCTCGACGTCGTCCTCGCGGACGGGCGGCTGCTCGAGCTCGGTGGCGAGACCATGAAAGATGTCGCCGGCCTCAACCTGCGGCAGCTCTTCGTCGGCAGCGAGGGCACCCTAGGCGTCGTGACCGGCGCGGTGCTGCGCCTGGTCCCGCGGCAGGGGAAGCTGTCCACCCTGGTCGCGACGTTCCCCGACTTGGTCTCGGCCGGTACCGCCGTCACCCGGATCGGACGGACCGTCCGACCGGCGATGCTCGAGCTGATGGACCGCGTCTCGATCAACGCCGTCGAGGACTTCTCCCCCCGCGGGCTCGACCGCGAGGCCGGCGCCCTGCTCATCGTGCAGTCGGACGCCCCCGGCCCGGCGCGCGCCACGGAGATCGCGACCGTCGAGCAGCTGTGCCACGGAGCCGGCTGCACCGAGGTGATGAGCACCGATGACGCCGAGGAGGGTCTGATGTTCGTCGATGCCCGCCGCAGCGCAGGCGAGGCCACCGAGGCCCGCGGCACGCTCCTCGCCGAGGACATCTGCGTCCCCGTCGACCGGCTCCCGGAGGTGCTCGCCGACATCTCCGCGATCGCTCTTCGGCACGACCTCGAGATCCCGGTGGTGGCCCACGCCGGTGACGGCAACCTGCACCCGGGCATCGTCTACCCGGCCGGAGACGCGGCCGCGCGGAAGCGGGCCTGGGTCGCGTTCGACGAGCTGATGGCCCTCGCCCCGGCCTACGGCGGCACCATCACCGGCGAGCACGGCGTGGGGCGGACCAAGACCCGTGGCCTGGCGGCACAGGTCGGGGCTGACGTCCTCGACGTGTCCTGGGCCGTGAAGACCGCGCTCGATCCGCTCGGCCTACTCAACCCCGGTGCTCTCCTCCCCCTCCGTTCCGGGGCCGACGCGTGAGCGACCTGATCACCGGACCGCTGCCCCCTATCCCGCTCGACGTGCTCGTCGGCGGCGCCTGGCACCCCGCGACCGACCGCTTCACCGTCGACGACCCGGCGACCCTCACGCCCATCGCGCGGGTGGCCGACGCCGGCGAGGAGGAGGCGCGAGCCGCGGTGGACGCCGCGCACGACGCATCCGAGCCGTGGGCCGCGAGCTCGCCGCGCCGACGTAGCGAGGTGCTGCGCCGGGCCTACGAGCTGATGGTTGCCGAGGCCGAGACCGGGGCGCTGCTGATCGCCCGCGAGAACGGCAAGGCGTGGCGCGACGCGCTGGGTGAGGTGACGTACGCCGCCGAGTTCTTCCGCTGGTTCGCCGAGGAGGCCGTACGCCTGCGCGGCGACTTCCGAACCGCTCCGGGCGGCGACAAGACGATCATCGTGGACCACCACCCGATCGGCGTCGCCTACCTGATCACCCCGTGGAACTTCCCGGCCGCGATGGCGACCCGGAAGATCGCGCCGGCGCTGGCCGCCGGCTGCACCTGCATCCTCAAGCCCGCCGCCGAGACCCCGCTCACCGCGCTGTGGATCGGCGACCTGCTGCAGCGAGCCGGCGTCCCGGCCGGCGTGGTCAACGTGCTGCCGACCACCCGACCGGGCGTTGTCTCCGACGTGGTCCTCAGCGACCCGCGCGTCGCGACCCTCTCCTTCACCGGGTCGACCCCCGTCGGCAAGGCGCTCATGGCCCGCACCTCCAACCGCGCGCTGCGGGTGTCGATGGAGCTGGGGGGCAACGCCCCGTTCCTGGTGCTCGAGGGTTCGGACGTCGACCGGGCCGTGGAGATCGCCCTGGTCGCCAAGATGCGCAACGGCGGCAGTGCGTGCACCGCCGCCAACCGGCTCTACGTCCACGCCTCGCTCGTGGAGGAGTTCGGCCGTCGCCTCACCTCGGCCTTCTCCGGGCTGCGGATCGGACCGGGCGCCGACCGCGGCACCGATCTCGGATCCATGGTCTCCACCGCCGAGCAGGCAAAGGTTCATCACGTTCTCGAGCTTGCCGCGGCCGAGGGCGTGCGGGTCGTCCGCGCCCAGGATGCCCCGGCCGGAGGAGCATTCGTGGCGCCCCACGTCGTCCACGACGTGCAACACGGCGGTGCCCTGACCGGCACCGAGATCTTCGGTCCGGTCGCGCCACTCATCGCCTTCGACTCCGTCGACGACGCCGTCCGGATGGCCAACGACACCACCTTCGGCCTGATCTCCTACGTCGTGTCCCCCGACCAGGGTCGGGGCATCTCGATCGCCCGTCGGCTCGAGAGCGGCATGGTCGCGGTCAACCGGGGCGTGGTCTCCGACCCTGCTGCACCCTTCGGCGGGATGAAGGAGTCGGGCATCGGTCGTGAGGGCGGGTT
>Ga0190275_10000490_pt1 | contig 34660 bp, 32 predicted proteins | sample Popmic550T_FD_133745 | JGI IMG/M metagenome (GOLD analysis project Ga0190275, IMG submission 133745) | Populus adjacent soil microbial communities from riparian zone of Yellowstone River, Montana, USA - 550 T | ecosystem: Environmental > Terrestrial > Soil > Riparian zone > Trees stand | place... | reverse complement strand
GCGGGCTGCCCAGCACGCGACGGCTCGAGCTGGTCTCGGCGAAGCCGCTCCGCAGCGGCGCGGTCGCCATGCACTACCGGCGCGCGCGCTGACTCAGAGCAGCCCCATCGCGCCCAGCTCGCGAGCCAGCGCGTCGTCGGGAGCCTCTCGCCGCGCAACACGGCGTACCCGCTGCACGAACCCCCGTCTCGAGCATGACCGGCGGTGCAGGGTACGGTGCAGGGTGCAGGGGATGGCGGATGCAGCTACGCGGAAGAGGTGCTTCTAACACCGCCGCGCGACGCTCCATCGCCGCGAAGATGGTGGAGGCGGTCCCCGCCCGCCTCTGCCGCGGCAGCGTCGCCGGAACTTCCCACGAAACACCCCGCGGATGCGGTCTCGGGCCTCACCAATCTCACCCTCCACTCTGCCCGGGCAGGGGCCCGGCTTCAAAAACTTACGCAGCACTCTGCCGCGGAAGGCGTCGTCGCCGAACGGTCCGATGAAACGCTTCGCGGATGCAGTCTCGGGCCTGCCCGGGCAGGCGTCGGAGCATTTCCATAGAGGCCGGACCCTGCCCCGGCAGAGGTCCGGCCTCAAAACTCAGGCTGCACCTCTGCCACGGCAGAGTGACGCTTCTGTCCGTGCAGAGGTCGGACTGCCTTTTTGTAGGATCACCTCTGCCTGGGCAGAGGTCAGACTGCCTTCCGGGAGTATCACCTCTGCCCGGGCAAAGATCAGGCCCCATGCGTGAAGTGATCCGGGGTCTTGATCGCGGCCCCCGATTTCGCGATTGCCACCAATCCCGTCATCCAGAGCGAGGAGGGGTGGGTGTGAGTGAGCGAAGGGATCTGGGCGACGGAAAGTGAGATGTGTGCGGCGTGCGATTGACGGGAATTGCGGTCGCGGGTGTTTGAACCGTTGGCCGTCTGAATGCGTTCGCACTCCGCCCACGCGAGGGGACGACGGGAGGCCTCCGGCGGGCCGGCACGGCCGGCAGCGCTTGTCGAAGCACGCGCGGTCAGGAGACGCACGATTCAGGCGACAGGCGTGCGTTCAGGCTAGGCCAACCAGCGCTGCCGGCCGCGCCGGCCCGCCGGAGGCCTCCCGTCGGTCTCCTCGCGTGGGCGGCGCTAACTCCAAAACTCGATGATGCGCTCGATCGGCTCACGTTCCTTGAGAATCGTCATCTCGGATCCGTCGTTTCGATAACCGACGACCTTCGGAATCTGCCGGCTGTTGTATCGCGACCACATGCCGAGCGTGTAGGCGCCTGTGTCGCGAATGACGATGTAATCCCCCTCCTCGATGCGCGGAAGTGTGACCTCTCGCTCGAGGAGATCGCCTGCAAAGCAAAGGGGGCCGGCGATCGCGTAAGTCTCCAGCGTCTCCTCTGGTTTGATCTCTCCGCGGCTGTCGGCGACGAAGATGTCGTGATGCCAATCACCCGGCGTGTAACACTTTCTCAGGAACAGATCCGCCCCGACATGAACCATGGCCGTGCTGATCGGCGATCCTCGTTTGACGTACTCGACTCTCGACGCGACCCAACCTGTGTTGGCGTAAAGGTACCGGCCGAATTCGGTGATCAGCCGCAGTGAGCCGTCGAAGAGTTGGGGGAAGGTTTCTCGAAGCTGGGAAGCGTATTGCTCCATGGAGTACGGCGCCACGTTCCGGTGATAGGAGACGGGAAGTCCGCCGCCGAGGTCGAACACGGAGACTCGACGATCGAGACCGGCGGATTTCATGGCGCTGTTCGCATCGTCGACGAAGTCGAAAACTCTTCCCACTCCGTCGAGGAGCATTTGCGGGGAACACCCCTGAGACCCGATGTGGACATGGACTCCCGTCATCCAGTCGTACCGGAGGAAACGATCCAGCAGTTCCTCACGGCAGTCGAGCAGCGGGACGCCGAATTTGGAATAGTGCGCCGCGACGCTGGTCATGGCGATCTTGCCGGTGCCCACCTGTGGGTTGATGCGCACACCCACCGAGCCGCGATCGGGGACGCCGCCCGTATTCCTGATGCGCGCGATGCGATCGAGCTCATCGATCGAGTCTGCGTTGACGTGACAGCCCAGGGTGAGCGCGAAGACTAATTCGTCGGCCGTCTTCGCCGGCGAGTCGAAAACGATCATGGCCGGGTCCGCGCCTGCATGAACGGCAAGATGCAGTTCCGGGAGCGATGCCGCCTCCAGACCGCAACCCATCGCGACCACGCGGCGAAGAAGGCGGAGCAATGGATTCGCCTTGATGGCCGCCGCGTGCAGGGTATCCGGGGGGAATTGCGCCTGAAGATCGGAAAGCCGGGACTCGAGCGCGGAGATGTCCTGAAAAATCAGCGCGGTGTCCGCAGCCTGGGCGATTCGCTCGTCGGCGAGAGCACGTTGAAGGACTTTGCTGAGCGTTTCGTCAGGCGTGGCCGCGATCATCGTCGAAAGGCCAGCTCCACCGGATCGAGGATCTCCACGCGAGACAGTCTCGCCTCGAGAGACAGTCTCTCCACGAGCTTTTGCGTCGCGACGCTTTTCAGGGTATCGAGGATCTTCGGGATTTCCGTGCATCCGGCGACGATGCATTCGACATCCGGATTCGCCGACAGGAGCTCCTCGAGCACCGCTGCGCCGTTCTCCGCCGCCGCCTTCCAATCGAACGCCTTGACCCCTTCGTAGATCGCCCGCATCAGCATCCGCTGCAGCCGCTCGGACGGCTCGACGTAGGGAATCCGTGCCTCCGCGAGCCGCCGGGTATAGATCCGGCTGAGCCGCGTTCCTTCGGCGCTGAGGATCAAAGCCGGTCCCGAGCGCCGCCGCAGCGCGTCGACGACGCAATCCACGAGAGAGATCGATCGCACGCGCTCGTTCCCGGGACGCGCGGCGCCCTCCGGCAGAAAGGCATGGGGCAGAAAGGCATGGGCCGCATTGCACAGCATCACGACGTCGATCGCCCCGTGCGGCGTGATCACCCGGTCGATGGCCGCCTGCCGCGCCGCGTCGAGCATGCTGACGAGCACCTGGTGCTCCATCGAGACTCCGGTCGCCGAGCGCGCATCCGCCAGAATCGCCTGCGTTCGATCGGGGATCGAGCAAGCCTGCAGGAGAACGATCTCCCGGCTCTCGCCGAACAGCGAGCATGCCCTGGCGAAGCCCTCCGCGCCTGCCAGCGGACCCATGCCGCCCAGCAGTACGAGCGGCGAGCCGGTGGCGCGCGGCGGCCGCAGGGCGAAGATCTCGGCGGGAAAATCCTGGTCGCACACCTCTTCGCCCCGTACCCGCCGGCGGACCGCGGCCGCCGACAGCCGGCGGATGTACGACTGGGTCGCCTCGATCGCCTCGCCGCTCCGGACGAATTCGGTGCAGGCGCCGACGGCGAAGGCTGGCGCGACTGCGCCCGGCGTCGCAAACGGCGTTGACGTTCGATTCATCGGAGCGGGGGATGCTAACGTCAGCGGCGATGTCCGTCAATGCGTCAGGCGGAACCGTTCACTCCGCTGTTTGCGGCAGTGGCTCACGCTCGCAGCGATTTTCGTGTTCGCAACCCACGTATTTGCAGGCACTTGCATTTTGCATGTGTCCAGCCTTTGCGGCGGCGACCGGCCATCTGCTTCGCGACAACGTCGCAGGGCGACGATGATGATGAGGGATGACACAGATCCTGCGCCGGAGGCGCGACAGAGGGTAGCCGGTCGCAAGCCGAAGGCGCGGCCACCGGTAATGGACGTGATGAAAGCGCGCCCGGGCAGGGGCGCAAGAGCACCCTCTGGCGCCCCTACCGGGGCGCAAAAATGCTGGGGTGGTGATCCGGTGGCCGCGCGCTTCGCGCTTGCCACCGGCTACCCCTCTTTTGGTCCCTTCGGGACGCCGTGTCATTAGAAGCGGAGGGTGGATGGGTGTGAGGGAGCGAAAGGATCTGTACGACCAAAACTGGTTCGACGGGCGCTCTGCTCCAACGCGCAACCCTGAATCTCACTTTTGGTCGCCCAGTTCCTTTCGCTCCCTCACGCCCATCCACCCTCCGCTCAGGATGACGGTAGGGACGGTCACGGACGTGGCGAGCGTTGGTCTTGTCAGTGCGACCTGCCCTGGGAACGAGCAACGTCCCCTTCCCGCGACCCGCCACCGCAACGTTCCGCTACCGTTGCCGCACCGCGGCACGCAACCCGTCCTTCATCTCCGGCGGGGTCTTGCTCCAATCGAGATCGAAGTTCTGCGCCGGGAGCTCCCAGGTGTAGCCGCGCAGCAGGACGACCGCGAAGACACACATGAAGTACGTGGCGAAGTCGAGGCCCGGGCAGCGGTGGCCGGTGACGGGCCCCGCGCCTTGCGGCGCGAACGCATGCTCGTGACGTTTGTCCTCGGCGCGCCCGGGGGAGAAGCGGTCGGGATCGAATTTCTGCGGGTCGCTGTAGACGCCGTGGCCCACGTGACTCGGGGTCACGGCCCACATCACCATCCATCCCGCGGGCACTGTCACGCCGCCGAACGTCATCGGCATTTTGGTCTTGCCGAAGACGGCGGGAATGATCGGGCAGAGCCGCTTGACCTCGTTCACGACCTGGAGGAGGTAGGGCATGGACGCGAATCCTTCCAGCGTCAGCGCACCGGTTCCCGCGACTTCCGCGCTCAGTCTTGCGCGGACGTCCGGGTGGCCGGTCAACTGCTTGACCATCGCCGCCAGCTCGGCCCAGACGATGAAGCCGGCGATGACGACGTGATGGAGCTCGAGCGCGGCGTCCTCGTCGCTCAATGAGCCCGACGCGAGGATGCGCGAGAGGCCGTCGTTCGTCGGGACGCGGCGCCGCTCGCGCACGACGCGGCGGAGCACGTCGAAGATGCGATCGCGCGCCTGCAGCGCCTTGCGATAGCGAGTGCCGGGGATGTTGATCGGCAGCGTCGCGAACCCGGCGGTCAGCACGCCGTAATCGCGGCGAAGCTGATCCATCTCCTCACCGCGGGGCATGCCGATGACCGTGCTGCAGATCACCTCGATCGCCAGCCGCTTCATCTCGTCGACCCAACGGATCTCGTTTTCCTTCGACCATCGCCCCGCGTAATCCTGGGTCGTCTTCCCGATGATCGGCAGATACGCGGCAAGCGCGTCGCGTCCGAACGCCTGCAGGACCGTGCGCTTGCGCGCGGCGTGCGCTTCGCCGTCGAGCAGCGGAAGGCTGCGGCCGCCGAAGAGCTCCTGCACGTGCGGCGGCATCGAGCCCTCGCGCATGACGATGGCGGGATCGATGAACGCTCCCGCGGCGTCGGCGCCGGCGATGACTGCCGTCTTCCGTCCGAGAACGCTCGAACGGAAGATGCGGCCGTGGGCCGTCAGGCGCTCATCGATGAAGCGGAACGGGTTCTTCGCGAAAGAGAGAGTCTCGCCGAGGAGCGGCATGCCGTCCCGGCCTGGAGGAAGTGAGCTCATATGAATCAAGATACGCGCGACGGGCCCGACCGGTCGTGTCGGCCGCTAGTGGGGAGTACGAAAGATGGAAGGTGCTGCAGAAACCAGGATGGCACGCATAGACGACTTCGAGCCGGGGCAGCACGTCACATTCACGAAGACCTTCACGGACGAGGACGTGCAGCGGTTCATCGCCATTACCTCCGATGTGAATCCGCTCCACGTCGATGACGCGTTCGCAGCGAAGACGCGCTTCGGCCGCCGCGTCCTGCACGGAATGCTGACCGCGTCGCTCTTCTCGACCATGGTCGGAATGCTGCTGCCCGGCACGGGAGCGATCTATCGCTCGCAGACGCTCAACTTTCTGCGTCCGGTCCACGTCGGCGAGACCATGACCGCGCATTTCGCCGTCCGCTCCGTCGACCGCGCGAAGCACCGCCTCGTCATCGATGCATGGATCGAGAACGAGGCGGGAGAGCGGGTGATCGAAGGAGTGTGCGAGGCGGGATTGCTGCGCTGAACGATGGAGTCGTCACAGCTCCTTGATGACGCTGGTTCGACGCGCTAGGAGCAGTTCGTGTCGCCAACCGCCGAGACGGTGTGGTAGATGCCGTCGGGGCAAAGGTAGAAATAGCCGGTCTGCGTCTGGCCCGTGCAGCACTCGGTGTACGTCTCCTTGATCCACGTGCCGCTGAGATTGCCGTGGGAGATGTAATTACCGTTGCAGTAGTAGGTCTCCCATCCGACCGGCTGCTGCGACGCGTTGTAGTAACGGATGGTGACCTCGTACGTCGTCGGTACGCTATAACCGCCCTCGCAGTCGTAAGGGAGGGGTGGCCCCAGGGGTGGGTCGGCGGAGACGGAGAAACAGACGAACATAGAGACGATGAGGACGCGAAGCAGAGAGCGCATTGCAGAATCTCCTTTCAGTTCACCACTGTAGGACGATTGCGGCGGCCGATCGGCGCCGATGGGATGAAGGCACTCCCCGGCGGGACGAAGCCTCGCGGCGGCGGGACGAAAACTCCCCCTTACGGATTCACCGGCTGATCTCGAAGTCGGCCCGGCGTTCCAGCGTTCAGAAAAACGAAGCTCTGAACCCCCCAATCCTCCGATTGAAGATCGGTTGCTCGGATGGCTCCGCAGCTATTGCGTGGGATTACTTCCCGATCAGCTCCCGCAGGATCTCATTCGCCAAATCCGCCTTCGCTTTCCCGCGCGTCTCTTTCATGAGCTGTCCGACCAGGAAGCCGAAGACTTTGTCCGCGCCGTTGCGGTACTGGTCGACCTGGGCGGCGTTGTTGGCGATGACGCGCTGGGCGGCTTCGCGGATGGCGGCGGGGTCGTTGATCTGGGAGAGGCCCTTCTTTTCGACGATGGTCTCGGGCGCTTCGCCGGTGGCGGACATTTCGTCGAAGACTTCTTTGGCGGCCTTGCCGCCGATGGCGCCGCTGTCGATGAGCTGGATGAGGCGGCCGAGGGCGGCGGGGGTGACGCGGTAGGCGTCGAGGTCGATCTTCTGTTCGTTGAGGACGCGCAGGACTTCGTTGCGGACCCAGTTGCCGGCGGCGCGGGGGTTCATCGACTCGATGGCGGTGGCTTCGTAGAAGTCGGCGACGGCGCGCGAGGTAACGAGGACTTCGGCGTCGACGAGGGTCATGCCGTGCTCGCGCTGGTAGCGCTCGATGCGGGCATCCGGGAGGGCGGGGAGGGTGGAGCGGACGTCGGAGATCCAGGCTTCGTCGATCGCCAGGGTCAGGAGGTCGGGGTCGGGGAAGTAGCGGTAGTCGTGGGCTTCTTCTTTGGAGCGCATGACGCGCGTTTCGCTCAGGGTGGGGTCGAAGAGGCGGGTTTCCTGGGTGATGGCGCCGCCGGATTCGAGCACGGCGATCTGGCGCTCGATCTCGAAGTCGATGGCGCTGCGGAGGAAGCGGAAGGAGTTGAGGTTTTTGATCTCGGTCCGCGTGCCGAGCGGGCCGCCGGGACGCCGCACGGAGACGTTGGCGTCGCAGCGCATGGAGCCTTCTTCCATGTTTCCGTCGCACACTTCGGCGTACATGAGGATTTGGCGGAGGCGGGTGAGGTAGGCAGACGCCTGTTCAGAGGAGCGGATGTCGGGATGGCTGACGATCTCGATGAGCGGGGTGCCGGCACGGTTGAGGTCGACCAGAGAGGCGTCGCGTTCGTGGAGCAGTTTCCCGGCGTCTTCTTCCATGTGGATGCGCAGGATGCGGACGCCCAGGACGTTGCCGTGGCTCGCCAGCGGTTTGTCGAACTGGGAGATCTGGTAGCCCTTGGGAAGGTCGGGGTAGAAGTAGTTTTTCCGCGCGAAGATGGAGCGTTCCTGGACTTCGCAGCCGGTGGCCAGCGCCATGCGGATGGCGAGTTCGACGGCTTTGCGATTGAGTACGGGCAAGGCTCCCGGATAGCCGAGGCAGACGGGGCAGACCTGGGTGTTGGGAGGAGCGCCGAATGCGGTCGCGCAGGCGCAAAAGATTTTGGTGCGCGTCAGAAGCCGCGCGTGGACTTCCAAACCGATCACAGCTTCCCACATGCCGGGCGGATTATAGGTCGCTGTGCGGGAACACCGGGGAACGACCGGGGGGCCTCCGGCGGGCGGGCCCGGCCCGCGGCGTTTGTTGCCATAGGCTGAACGCGCGTTAGTCCCGCCGAACGCGGTCCGAGCGAAAACAAACGCTGCGGGCCGGGCCCGCCCGCCGGAGGCCCCCTCGTCGTCTTCGGGGTGTTCGCGGACAGCGAGATACAATGCGTCCAACCTACTCCCATGACCCGCACTATGTTTTTCCGCTGGTGGAAGGCGGGTTTCATCGCCATCGCCGTGCTGCTGCTCATCGCGGCGGTCGCGACGCGACCGTTCGACGAGACACAGACCGCGCTCGTCATCGCGGTGCTGGTACTCCTGGCGACGTTCCTGCGCATCGACGCCGGGGACGCGTCGATCGGCTTCGAGGCCGCGGTGGTTTTCGGCGCAATCGTAGTCTTCCACAGTCCAGCGGTCGTCCTCGTCGCAGTGCTGATCGGCGCCGGCGGGCATGCGGCGTACCGTTCGCTGGCGGAGCGCGCGTGGAAGATCGAGCCGTTCTACAACGCGGCGCTGCTCGCCGTGTCGTACGCGATCGTCGGGCTTTTGTACTCGGTGGCCGTGGCTCCGGACGCCAGGCCGTCGGCCAAGATGGCCGGCTTCATCCTGCTGCTGGTCGGCTACATCGGCCTGCATCTATTGTTCGTCGCGGCGCGGCGCTGGTTCGAGGAAGATCCGTCGCCGATCGACTTCCGCCGCATCCTGCTCTTGGAAGGAAAGGCCCTCCTCTTCGTCACGCCGGTGGTGGCGATCGAGGCCATGCTCTATCCGGCGTGGGGGATCGCCGGCTTCGCCGTCGCGTTCGTCCCGGTGCTCATCGTCGCGTACAGCATGCGCAACGAGACCGAGGTCGCGCTGCAGAATACCGACCTCCTGCGGCGCAACCGCGAGCTGGCCATCCTGACCGAGAGCTCGACGCAGATCCTTTCGGCCGAGACGGACCACGAGACGCTGACGCGGTTGATGTCGCTGCTCTCCAAGCTGGCGAAGATGAAGGCGTGCGCGGTGGTGACGTGGGAGTCGAACCCCGACGTCGCAGGCACGGTCTACCGTTTCGGCGAGTGCATGCCGACCGACCAGGACATCCTCCGCTGGGTCGACTCGGCCGGTTTCGCGCAGTCGGCGCCGAGCCGCGCTTTCGTCTTCCAGAGCGACATGCGCAAGTTTCCGCTCTCCCTCGGCAGCGCCATCCAGGTGCTGATCGGCATCCAGACCCCGGAGGTCATCTACGGAATCCTGCTGTTCGAGACCGAGGACCTGTCGATCCTGAAAGCGGGCTCGCTGAATCTGTTGACGCTGCTCGTCAACCAGACCGCGCTCTCGCTGCAGGACCAGCTCCTGCGCCGGGAGATGCGCGAGAAGACGATCCAGCTCGAGGCCAATGCCGCCACGATGTCGGCGATTCTCGAGGTCTCGAACTCGCTGATCGGCCAGTTCGACATCGACGCGGCGCTGACCCGCATCGCGCTGGCGATCCGCAAGGCCCTCGGCTTCGAGAACGTCGTCTTCGCGCTCTTCGACGAGCGGAAGGACGAATACGTCCGCCGCGCGCAGGCGGGGATGGACGACGTCTGGGAGGAAGTGCGCAAGAAGCACGTGTCGACCGGCGAGATCGCGGCGTACTTTCATCCCGAATTCCGGGTCTCCAATTCCTACTTCGTGTCGCACACCGCGCTGCGCAAGAGCGAGCACGACTTTTTCGTCCACCCCGAGGATGCCGACGACGGGTTCCTGATCCCGGACCTGTGGCACGAGAACGACATGCTGCTCGTGCCGCTGATGAGGGCCGAGCAGATGATCGGCTACCTCTCCGTGCGCGACCCGCACGACCGCCGCATCCCGAGCATCGAGAAAGTGCAGACGCTGGAGGTCTTCGCCACGCAGGCCGTCACGGCGCTGCAGTCGGCGCGGCAGTACGAGGAGATCAAGCGCCTGACGTTCATCGACGCGCTGACGCCGGCCTACAACCACCGCTACTTCCAGGAGTCGCTGTCGAAGGAGATCCACCGCCACTCGCGCAACGGCCACGAGATGGCGCTGGCGATGCTCGACATCGACAACTTCAAGAAGATCAACGACTCGTTCGGCCATCCGGTGGGGGACGAGATCCTGAAGGGGCTGGTCGAGGAGCTGATGACCAACGCGCGCGACTCCGACGTCGTGGCGCGTTACGGCGGCGAGGAGTTCGCGATCATCTTTCCCGACACCCCGGCGCAGTCGGCACGCGACGCCGCGAACCGGATGCGCGAGATCGTGGCCCGTCGCGTCTTCCCGCTCGCCCAGGTCGACCGGACGCTGCACATCACCGTCAGCGTGGGTGTGGCGGTCTATCCGCGCGACGGAATGACCAGCGCCGACCTGATCTCACGCGCCGACACGGCTCTCTACTTTGCGAAGAAGAACGGTAAGAACCAGGTGGCCATGGCCGCGGATGTGAGTGCGGCCGAGGCGATGTAGTCCTGTCATCCTGAGTCGCAGGATTGATCCCATGAGCAGCAAGCATGGCGGCGAAGGACCCCCTGCAGTTGAACGCGTCACGTGCAGCCGGAGGGGGTCCTTCGCCGCCATGCTTTTGGTATGTCGGAGCAATCCTGCGGCTCAGGATGACAGGGAAGGAACTGAGATACCCTGACGCCCATGTTGCGTACCTTCGCTGTTGCTCTCCTCACACTGGTCGCGTTCTCCACATCCGCGCAGACGCTCGATGCGCGGGTCGCCGCCGAGATCCCGTCCCTTCTCGACACCTACCGCACGCTGCACGCGTCGCCGGAGCTGTCGCTGCAGGAGGCGAAGACGTCGGCCTTCCTGGCGACGCGGCTGCGCGAGCTCGGGTATGAGGTCGCCTATCCGTTCGGTAAATACCGCGACCCGAACGCCACGTGCTACGGCGTCGTTGCCGTCCTGCGAAACGGGAAGGGGCCGATGGTGCTGGTGCGCAGCGACATGGACGGCCTGCCGGTCACCGAGCAGACCGGACTTCCGTACACGAGCCAGAACGCGGGCGTGATGCACGCCTGCGGACATGACGTCCACATGACCACGCTCCTCGGCACGGCGAGAGTGCTGGCCGACCTGAAGTCGCAGTGGCGCGGGACGGTGATGCTGATCGGCCAGCCGGCGGAGGAGATCGTCCGCGGCGCGAACGGCATGCTGGAAGGTGGTTTGTACGAAAAGTTCGGCCAGCCCGACTTCGCGATCGCGCTGCACGACTGGGCCGCGCTGGAGAGCGGCAAGATCGGTTACCGCGCGAACGCGTTCATGGCCGCCACCGACTCTCTCAACCTGGTCATCCGCGGCGTCGGCGGCCATGGCGCCGCACCGCATACGACGAAAGACCCGGTGGTGCTCGCCGCCGAGACCATTCTCGCCCTGCAGAGCATCATCAGCCGGGAACGTCCGCCGCTCGAGCCGGCGGTGATCACGGTCGGAAAGATCGACGGAGGGACGAAGCGCAACATCATCCCGGACGAAGTGCGGCTGTACCTGACGGTCCGGACGTTCAACCCGGAGGTGCGGCGGCAGGTGCTCGAGTCGATCCAGCGCGTGCCGAAGGGACTGGCGATGGCGGCCGGACTGCCTGACGACCGCGCACCGGTTTACGAGCACCTGGCGGAGGAATCGGTGGAGGCGACGTTCAACGACGCCGCGCTGACTGAGCGCCTGGCCGCGTCGATCGGCCGCGAGCTCGGTGCCGCGAACGTGATCGAGATCCAGCCGGCCATGGTGAGCGAAGACTTCGGCCGTTTCGGCCTCGGCGGTAAGATTCCCACCGTCCTCCTCGCCCTCGGCGCCGCCGATCCCGCCGCCCTCGCCGCCGGCACCCAGTCCGGCCTCCACTCCAGCAAATTCGCCCCCTCGGATCCGTCGATCGTTTTGCGCACGGGCGTGCGGGCGGCGGTGAGTGCGGTGTTGGATTTGTTGAAGAAGTAGCCGTTGGTGGCGGTGCCCTGACTGGCGCCGCCGGAGGCGGCAAAAGATCTGTAGGCCCGGCCTTCAGGCCGGGTAAAGCGTGGAAGGATCTTGAGCCCGCGTAGCGGGCGATAGACTAGAAACGTGCGGACGGTCTTTTCTGTCGCCCGCTTCGCGGACTCACCTGACAGGGACTCGCTGTACCCGGCCTAAAGGCCGGGCCTACAGATCTTTTGCTGCCTACGGCAGCAGGGGCCGGCTACTTCTCCTCCCCATACCTCTTCACCGCCGTCGCCAGCTTCACCCCCTTGGCGAACCGTTCCCTCACGTACACCCCGTTCTCGAAGCGGTACACGGTCACGCTGCCGTTTTCTTCGAAGAAGAAGCGGGTGCCGACGGCGGTGGCTTTGAATGTCACCGTGCGGCGGCCGTCGTTGGAGAGGGTGCGGAGGAAGAGGGCGATGTTGTGGGGGATCTGGTCGGGGGAGACGTGGACGACGGGGGGCGGGGTCTTCTTTTTCTGGGTCTTCGCGTTCTTTTTCGGCGCGGCGGCGAGGAGCGGTAGGGTGAGGCAGAAGAGGACGATCGAAGCACGGCGCATGGCCGGCATTATGCAACCTGAGCCGCTGAGGAGACACAGATGCCACGCGACATGAAAGAGCCGCAGAGCTATGGCAGCGGCGAAGACTGGGTGACCGGCAAGACGGGGGGCAAGGTCAACCCGCAGGCTTCCGTTCCGCCGCCCGAACATCGCGATTTCTATGAGTCGCGTCGCGAGTCGGAGACTTCTGCTCCCGATCAGGGCGGCCGTACCCCGGACCAGCAGCTCGCCGAGAGCGCCGAGCCGGCCGGTCACGCCACCGGCGCGTCCGATCCGGTCAAGAAAGTGACGGCGGACGAGGGGGGATCCAAGCGCGATTCCTACTTCCGGAAACGCGATTACGAATAGGCAACGCATCGCCCGGTTGTGATCCAGCGCACACAGTCACGTGCGGGACGCGTTACCATGATTCACGCGTCCCACCGTGCCCACGCCCGATTCACTGCTCGCCGCTGGTACTTATTCGCCGAACGCGCTCACGTTCGCGACGGCTCTGGCGTCGCTTGCCATTCTGATCCTCGGCCTGGCCGTGCTGACGCGCGGCCGCGGGATCGCGCCGAGCCGGCTCTTCTTCGTGGTCACACTCGCCGCGGCCGGCTGGCTGGCCGCGTTCTCGGTCATGTACGCCGCCGGGAACGCGGAGGTCGCCCACTTCTGGGCGCGGGCCGGCTATCTGTTCGGCGCGCTGATCCCGGCCGCGGTCTTCCATTTCGCCACGACGCTTTCCGCCCGGCGGAAGGGATACCGGCTCCCGGTCCTCCTGTTCTGGCTCGGCTGTGCGGGAGTCGGCCTGCTCGGCCTCTTCTCCAAACTGCTCATTCCCTCGGTTCGCCGGTATGCCTGGGGCTATTACCCCGCCGGCCGGCCGTTCGGCGGGCTGCTGGTCCTCTGCTTCACCGCCATCATCATCGCCAGCATCCACATCTTCTGGCGGATGTACCGGGACGCGGAGGGGAATGGACGGGAGCGCGCCGGTGCGCTGCTGCTGGCGTTCGTCCTCGGCTCGCTCGGGATGTTCGACTACCTCCCGTCGGTCGGCATCGACCTGCAGCCGATCGGCTACATCGCCGCGCTGGCCTTCGTGATCGTCGCCGCCACCGCAGTGTGGCGCTTCGAGCTCTCCGACATCACCCCGGAATACGCCGCCGGCCAGATCCTCGAAACGATGAAGAGCGCGGTCGTGGTGAGCGACATGGAAGGACGCATCCGCGTCGCCAACCGCGGCGCCGAGCGCCTGCTCGGCTACAAGCCGGAGCAGCTTCGCGACTTGCATCTCCGGCAGATTCTCGAGCCGAAGGAGAACCTCACCACCGGACAGATCATCAACAGCATGGGCGTCCTCGAGCACCCGATGGTCTGGCTGGCCCAGGATGGCTCCCGCATCGACGTTCTGGCCGCGTCGTCATTCCTGCGGGACGACGACGGACGCTCGGTCGGCGTGGTCTACGTCGCGAACGACTTCACCGAGCGCAAACGCGCCGAGCAGGCGTTGCGGGAGAGCGAGCATCGTTACCGCACGCTGTTCGAGATGAACCCGCTGCCGATGTGGGTGTACGACCTCGAGAGCCTCGCCTTCACCGCGGTCAACGAGGCCGCGGTGCGCCACTACGGCTACTCGCGCGACGAGTTTCTCCGGATGACCATCCGGGACATCCGCCCGCCGGAAGATCTCCCGGCTCTCGAAGAGGCGCTCCGGCAGATCGACCTGCGGCGCGGCGCGCAGTTCCGCCACCGCACCAGCAACGGCACGATCATCGACGTCGAGGTGACGTCGTTCGAGTTCGTCTCCGGCCGGCGCCGCGCGCGCCTGGTGATCGCCCAGGACATTACCGCCCGCAAGCGCGCCGAAGAAGAGTTGCGGCGGAGCGAAGAGCGATACCGAGACCTCTTCGAGAATGCGAACGACATCGTCTTCACGACCGATCTCGAGGGATGCATCACCTCGATGAACGTCGCCGGCGAGAGCGTGAGCGGCTACGCGCGCGAGGAGCTCCTCGGCCGGCACATCCACGGGCTCCTGGTGCCGGAGCACGTCGAGCGCGCCCGCGAGGCGATGGCCAGGAAAATGCGCGGCGACGCTGCCTTCACCTTCTATGAAGTGGAGATGGTATCGAAGGACGGCCGCCGGGTCCCGCTCGAGCTCAGCACCCGCCTCGTCACGCGCGACGGCCAGACCGTCGGCGTGCAGGGGATGGCCCGCGACGTCGGCGACCGGAAGGCGAACGAGGCCAGATACCGCCTGCTGTTCGAGCGCAACCTCGCCGGCGTCTACCGCACCACCACCGACGGCCGCATCCTGGACTGCAACGACGCCTGTGCACGCATCTTCGGGTACGAGTCGCGCGACGAGATCCTGAGCGCCGATGCCAACGACTTCTACTTCGACGACGCGGAACGTGACCGGGTCGTGCAGATGCTCCGCGACCAGCAGCAGATCAGCAACCTCGAGCTCCGCCTGCGCCGCCGCGACGGCTCGACGGTCTGGGTGCTGGAGAACGTCAACCTGCTCGACGGCGAGGTGCTGGAAGGGACGATCTTCGACATCACCGACCGGAAGCACGCCCAGGAGCAGATGGAGTATCAGGCCTACCACGACGCCCTGACCGGCCTGCCGAACCGGCTCCTGTTCCGCGACCGCATCACCGTCGCGCTGGCGCACGCGCGGCGCAGCACCCGCGTCAGCTCGGTCATGTTCCTCGATCTCGATCAATTCAAGCTGGTCAACGACACACTCGGCCACACCGTCGGCGACCGCCTCCTGCAGGTCATCGGCACGCGGCTGGTCACGTGCGTGCGCGCCGAAGATACGGTCGCGCGGATGGGAGGCGACGAGTTCACCATCCTGCTCGCCGATCTCGGCGACCGGCGCGGCGCGGCGGCGGTGGCGCAGAAGGTGATCGACGCGGTACGCCATCCGGTAATGGTCGACGAGCACGAGCTCTACGTCACCACCTCCATCGGCATCGCCATGTTCCCGGACGACGGCCAGGACGCGGAGTCGCTGCTCAAGAACGCCGACCGGGCCATGTACCGGGCCAAGGAAGTCGGCCGCGACAACTATCAGTACGTCACGCCGGCCCGCTTCGACGCCGCGGACGCGCGGCTGGGACTGGAGCGGAAACTGCGGCTGGCGCTCGAGCGCGAGGAGTTCCTCGTCCATTACCAGCCGATGGTGGAGATCGCCACGGGCCGCATCGTCGGCGCCGAGGCGCTCGTGCGCTGGCACCAGCCGGAGGCGGGCCTGATCCAGCCGGAGGAGTTCATCCCGATCGCCGAGGAGACGCAGCTCATCGTTCCCCTCGGCGCGTGGGTGCTGCGCACGGCCTGCAGGCAGATGAAGATCTGGCACGACGCCGGGCATGTGTGGCTGCGCGTGGCGGTGAATCTCTCGCCGCGGCAGTTCCAGGACCGCGATCTCGTCGCGACCGTCGAGCGCATCCTCGCCGAGACCGAATTTCCTGCGCCGCTGCTCGACCTCGAGATCACCGAGTCGACGGCGATGCAGAACGTCGACCTGTCGCTCGCGACCATGAACCGTCTGAAAGAGATGGGCATCCGCATCTCCATCGACGACTTCGGCACCGGCTATTCGTCGCTCAGCTACCTGAAGCGCTTCCCGATCGACACGGTGAAGATCGACCAGGACTTCGTCCGCGACCTCACCAGCGACGACGCGGCCATCATCTCCGCGGTCATCTCCATGGCCCGCGCGCTGAACCTGCGCGTCATTGCGGAGGGAGTGGAGACGGAGGAACAGCTCGCGTTCCTGCGCCGCGAGCAGTGCGCGGAGATGCAGGGATTCCTCTACAGCGAGCCGCTCTCTCCGGCCGAATTCGAGAAAGTCCTGCGTGCCGCGATACACGGAGTCTCCGCCGCGCCGGTGAACCGGTTGAGGTTGACATTGGAGTAACCGCCGTGCAGTATCCCCGAGCTTCAGAGGCGGTGAGATGACCAGTGAGCAGTACCGGCGCGTCCTGATCGTTGACGATGACACTGATGTCCGGCGCATGCTCGCGGTGGCCCTCCGTCAGCGCGATCTGACGATCGACGAGGCGGCCGGTGGACAGGCAGCAATCGACCTCCTGCGCCAGCATCCTTACGCGGTCGTGCTGCTCGACATCCTCATGCCGGGCGCGGACGGCTTCGCGGTGCTCGACGCCATCGACGCCGACACCGCACTCTCGCCGGTCGTGCTCGTGGTCACCGGCGCCGATCGCGGAGTCCTCGATCGCCTCGACTCGCGCCGCATCCACGGCGTGGTCCGGAAACCGTTCGATCCGCACGAGCTCGCGGGCGTCGTCGCTGCCTGCGCCGACATCCGCGGACGCAGCACCTTCGAGACCATGGCCCTGGCGGTGGTGTCGGGTGCGCCGCTGATCGCGCTGCTCAAGCTTTAGCGGCTTCGCGTTGTCGGTTGTCGGTTGTCAGTTGTCCGAGCCGGTCACCCTTCACACGCGGCGCAGCATCTCCGCCAGAAACAGGATCACGCCGCTCGCCAGCAGCGGTCCGCGGATGAATTGCGGTCCCTCGTCGCCGACGCACTGGCGGACCGCGCCGAACAGGGCGTCGACCTCGAACGGCTTGGCGACGACGCCGCAGACGGGGTATTGGCGGACCCGCTCCATCTCGCCGGCGGAGAGGGAGGCGGTCACGATGAGAACGCGGGAGAGGATCTCCGGCCGCTCTTCCTGGAGATAATCGAGGACGCCGTAGCCGTCGGTGACCGGCATCCGCAGGTCGAGCAGCACCGCGGCGTATGTGCGAGACTTCAGTTTTTCGATCGCGTGCGCTCCGTCGAAGGCCACTTCGACGGTAAAGTCGCTTCGCAGCAGCGCCGTGACCAGTGTGCACGTCGCCTCATTGTCATCCGCGAGGAGGACAACCGGTTTTTCCAAGATGGTCTCCGGACGTTGGGCGTTTTGGTTGGGCGGATTGTACCCTATGGACGTTGCATGGATCGTGAAGCGAAGAAGCTGAAGAAACACTTCGAGAAGCGGCTGGCCTACGACGAGATGAAATCGAGAAAACAGGCCGGGAAGGTCCGACGTGCGTTCCGGAAGGAAAAACCGGATGTACGCGGGCAACGCGTCACCGAGGACAACTGGGAAGCGCTCCTCGACCAGCACGGTCAGGCGCAAAAGCGTCCGTCGCTGAGCGACCTCCTGGAGCACCTCGGCCCGAACGCGGAGACCGTCTTCCAGGGCGACGACGACGACCGGGAGGGGAGTGGCATCGTCTTCAGCGTTTCCAGCGGCCGCTGCCGCGTGCTGCAGGACGGCGAGGAGATCGACGCCGTCGTGCCGCCCGAGGTGGCGGTACGGCAGAAGAGCGCCCTCGCTGTGGGCGACCGCGTCCGGGTGAGCGACGAAAGCGGCGTCTGCAAGCTCACCACGATCCTGCCGCGCCGTACCATCCTGGCGCGCCCCGACCCGCTCCACAAACACATGCAACGGCTCATCGCCGCCAACGTCGACGTGGTCATCCACGTGGTCTCGCTCAAGTCGCCGCCGCTGCGGCCCCGCCTGATCGACCGCTTCCTGATCGCCATCCAGCGCGGCGGCGCGCAGGCGGTGATCTGCGTCAACAAGGTCGACCTGCTCACACCGGAGGAGCGCGACCGCGAGCTTCCGAAGCTCCTGCCGTACCTCGACCTCGGCGTCCCGGTGATCGGCTGCTCGGCGGAGACCGGGGAAGGGCTGGAGCAGTTGCGGAAGGAAGTGGAGGGGAAGACCTCGGCGCTGGTCGGCCACAGCGGAGTCGGCAAGTCGTCGATCCTCAACGCCCTCGACCGCTCGCTCGACCTGACCACCAATACGCTGAACCGCAAGCGCGGCACCGGCCGCCACACCACCACCGCCTCGACGCTCTACGACTTCGGCGGCGGGACGTACCTGATCGACACTCCCGGCATCCGCGAGTTCGGCCTCTGGGACCTCGACCGCGAGTCCTTGCGCGACTACTTCCCCGAATTCGACGAGCCGAGCGAGTCGTGCCGCTTCACCGACTGCACCCACGTCCACGAGCCCAACTGCCAGGTGAAGGAGTTGGTGGAGGCAGAGGAGCTGTCGCCGGCCAGGTACGAGACGTACGCGAGGCTCTGGGAGGATCTGGGGTAGCGTGGCCGCCAGCGACCGATGGGACCAATAGGACCCATGGGACAGATGGATCTGGGCAGTGACTCAGCTCATCGGTCCCATGGTGTCCCATCTATCCCATTCGTCCCATCGAATCACCGCCTCTCTGCTGCCGTAGGCAGCTAAAGATCTGTAGGCCCGGCCTTCAGGCCGGGTAAAGCGGAGTGATCGTCGAGCCCGCGTAGCGGGCGACAGACGAGAACCGTGCGGACGGTCTTTTCTGTCGCCCGCTACGCGAGCTCACCCGGTGGGTCCCGGGTGTACCCGGCCTAAAGGCCGGGCCTACAGATCTTTAGCTGCCTACGGCAGCAGAGGCCATGATCGGTTGATTCCGTTGGTCTTCTGAAGGCGTTCTGCTTCGGATCTCGTCATGTGCAGGTTGCTGCACATCACCAAGGGGTGGCATAAGTTCCATATCCATCACACCCCAGTTAAGGGCGCCCTCCAATTCAACAAGACCGGCTGAAGCCGGCAGGAGGGCTTATGCGTCGTGTATTCAATGGGATCGGTCGGGGTATGGCCGCGGTGGCAGTGCTTTGCATTCTGGCGATGCCGGTTCAGGCAAGACCAAACGATGACGACTCGTGGTTCGAGATGAAACGCTCGAAGATCGTCAAGATGTTGAAGCGGCTCGGCGGAATGGTCGGATCGCTGGGCGATGGTCTGAGCGATCCGCGTCCTTAATTCGGAAGTGTGAATTCGAGCGTCGGGTCGGTCCGCAGTGCATCGATGTAGGCGTGTACGTTGCGAACGACCTCGGGAGTCGCGCTGCTCGCCGCAATCGCGTCCTTGAGATACGCGAGTGCGGCGACAGCGCGACGATCGAGGCCAGCGCGTGAGAACTCGTGCACCAACGTCTCCGCAAGGTTGCGAGCTTCGTCGACCGCGCCAAGGACAATCTGTGCTTCGACGACTCCAAGACCGCAGAGCCCCGCTTCCTCGATGAGGCCGCGCTTCAGGAACCTATGCCGCGTTGCTCGAAATTCGGATACCGCGTCTTCGAATCGGCCGAGGTGCAGCAAGGCCGATGCAGCACCATACAGTGAGCGAACCGCTTCCATCTCCCGTCCGAGACGTCTCAGGCCTCGTGCTGCTTCGATAAAATGAGTCCACGCCGCGTCGGCGTCGCCTCCGTGGATTGCACACCAACCCAATGCCATCCGCGCGATCGGGACGAACGCCGGATCGCCGGCGAGGAGCGGCGTAAGGATCTCGCGCGCGGCGGGATAATCGCCGCGCCGGACGTACAGGTTGCCCTGCGCCAGCGTGCACTTCGAATACAACCGCGTGTCGTCATGCGCCCGAAAGACGGCGACGCATTCCGCCAGGATGGCCTCGGCCTCGTCGAACCTACGAAGATGTTGCAAAGCGGTCGCGCGGACGAAGCTGACGATTGCCTGGTCGTGCGCAAGTGCGCCGTGTGTTGCGAGGTCCGCGGCAGCGCGATCGAGTGACTTCAGCCCTTCTTCGTAGCGGCCGAGATAGCAGAGCGCCTGTCCATGATCCTTCCAGGCTGTAGAACTGATCTGTGCGAGAGTAATGCACGGATACTCGTCCTGAAGCATCGCAGCGATCGCGAGAGACAACTCGGCGATTCCCAGGGCCTCTAAGGGATCGCGGTCCAGACGGGTGTCGATTTCCCGGCTGAGCGCCTGCAGTGCACCGGAGGTCCGCAGTTCCACTCTCCCGGCAAGAAAGCGCCACGCCCCGCGAGGCGTTTCTCGAAGAACGCGGGAGACGAGATCTTCGGCGGATTCGTGCTCGAGCCGCAGTTGCCGTCCGGTCTCCCGGAACTCCGCGACTCGCCTCGGGTCCCGGACGCGACGCCGGGGGAACAGGAGGACCTTGTTGTGATCTTCGTTCACTTCCGGCGTCCTTTCTCCTGTTCTTTGCGCGTGTAGAGCTGCTCGGCGCGGCGGAGGCACTTGGTGATGAGCTTCTGGGCGTACTTCGTCTTCACGCCGAGGCGGGTGGCCACTTCCGCGATCGTGCAGCCTTCGAAGTAACGCATCTGGAGGATCGAGCGGTAGCGGGGCGAGAGGCACTCCAGCGCCTCGCGGGCCGCGAGCTGGTTCGGGAGACTGTCGAGGATATAGAGCGAGGCCGGGTCGACGCGATCGAACTCCGCGTCCAGCTCCGCGCTGCGGGTACGGTCATTCAGCCGCCAGTAATGACGGCTGGCGTAACAGATCGCGCCGATCAGCCACCGGCGCAGATCCACCACCGAGGCCGACTTGCGGAGATAGCTGATCAGCACATCGTGCGCGAGCGACTCCGCGTCCGTTCCCGGCACGCGGAACTTGAACTCCGCGATGTCGACGAGCAGGTCGAAATACTGGTCGTAGACCGCCTCGAACTGCTGGTCGTCGGCGTGCGCTTGCGTCCCTACGGTCATGGTGGCGTACCCGATTTCGACGCACGTTAGCACGGCCGGAGGTAGGCAAACATGGATTTCCGCACACTCCTTCAACAGGAGGGGTGAAGTGACGCCCATGCGAGTCAGGATTCGTGGAATCAGGAACTTATACGTTCTGAACGTTTATCGCGCGGGGAGCGGCACCGTCATCGCTGCGCGTCGCGTGTCGCGGAAACCGTTCGCGCCGCTCGCCGCCGGCGACGCCGTCCGCGCCGCCCGCAAAACGCTCCGCGTCACCGCCGTCGCCGTGCGCGTGGAGACGAAGGAAAACGCGGTCGAGCACATCCTCGACGTCTTCACCAGCCCCGCTGTCCGGAAGCGGACCACGCCCGCAGCGGTGGCGGCGAACGTCGTTCCGATGCCCGCCGGCGACGACTCGGTCGTCGCGCAGTTTCTCCGCTACCACGTCCTCGTCCGGCGATTCGACGGAGACCCCGACGCCTGGCTCGCCCAGCTCGACCCAGGAGACGGAGACGGCGGCGATGTCCGATTCGTCCGCTGGATCCGCTCCCGGCTGCGCCAGGATCCCGCGCTGATGACTTCCATCCGCGCCATGGTCGACGCGACGCCGTTCTGGCGGGCGGCGGAAGCGTAAAGAGGCGGTGACGGGCGCCGTCCGGCGTCACGACTTGGCTTTGTTATTGTAATGACGCCAATCGTGCTCCGGATCCGCAACGGAGCGCTGCATCAACGGCAGTGCAGCAATCGCAGTGCAATCAACGGCAACTCAACGACCCAACCAGGAGAACGTCCATGCACCATGCGATCACCCGAGCCGCCGCGATCCTCGCGGGCTCCCTTCTCGCCAGTGGCGCGCTCGCCGAGCGCCCCCGTATCCCGAACGAAGTGAAGTATAAAGACAGCAGCATCGCGAACGCGCGCGGCCGCTCCGGCAGCGCGTCCATCGAAGCGCGTGCGCTTCTCGGAAAAGACGGCCGCACCGTCATCGACGTGACCACCGGCTCCCTCGACGGCACCACTGCCGCCCCCGGCAATATCGAGAGAGTGCAGGTGAAGATCCCCACCGGCGGCGATCCCATCACCCTGAATCACAACCATCTCACCGGCGGCGGCACGTTCTCCACGACCGTCGAGGACGCCTTTCACGGCGACACCCTCAGCCTGCAGGCCTGGGTCACCGGGATCGACCCGAACCGCACCGACGTCGTCAGCGTCGACGAAGTGGTGAAGCTCCGGCCCGATCTGGCCGTGCTCTCCGTTTCGGCAGTCCCGCACGCGCTGATCGGCATGCCGGCCAGCGTCGCCGCCACGGTCGTCGAGAAGAACGGTGAAGTCGGCGCCCGCGGCGACTGCGTTCTCTACGCCGACAACGTCGAGGTACGCCGCGCGCCCGGGATCTGGGTCGATGCGGGCGGCACCGTGACCTGCTCGTTCATGACGACGTTCGATACCGCCGGTCCGCGCCAGCTCCGGGTCGCCGTCGAGCAGGTCTCACCCGGGGACTACGACACCGCGAACAACTCCGCAGCCGGCCAGACCCACGTCTACGCCACGGCCGACGAGTTCCCGGAGTGGTACACCACGGCCACCGAGCTGTTCGAGTCCTTCATGTTCCACCAGACCACCTCGACGTCCGACCGGTTCCGCGAGCAGAGCGAGTTCCGCCAGACGAACGTCTCCTACGGGGTCCTTCGCGGGCCGGTCAACATCCCCTCGTTCCGGATCACCGGCACGGTCGAGACCGACGGCGAGCTCCTCTACTCGGCGGAAAACATGGAGAGCGAGCTGGACTCGCCGCCGCCCTGGTTCGACAGCCCGGGGTGGCTCAAGTTCTGGGGCGATCACTTCGACGGCCACGCGATGGCGTTCGGCTTCGGTGCGGACCAGTTCACCCAGGTCATGCTGCGGCGCATCGCTGGAGACGTGACTTACCGCGAGGAAGGGTGGGAGTCATCGCCCGCGGCTTACTACACCTTCAACACGGACGAGAGCACGCATTACGGCGGCCCGATCCCGCGGCGGTTCGGCGAGACCGTCTCCTTCAAGGTGACGGCTTCGGACGGGACCAATATGTGGATCCAGGACCAGTCCCAGATCCAGATGCAGCCGTTCAGCAGCGCTGACATCATCCCGTGGAGCTGCTTCACCCACCGGTTCCGCGGCGTGATCTGCACGGAACAGCGAATCATCCAGGAAGGGACGCACGGCTACGACGACCAGACCCGCCATTGATGCGCGGTCATGAGTGCGGCGGCACCAGCCGCCGCACTCAGGCGTCGGGACGACCTACGGTTCGGGCACCATTACCCGGACCGGATACGCGACTCCCAGCGTACAACCGGCCGAATCCGAGATCAGCACGAGCACCGTCACGTCCGCTTCCTCGCGAGGCTTGCCGGTGATCTTCCCGTTGGCGTTGAGATGCAGACCGTCCGGCATCTCGCCGTCGATGATCTCGAAGTGATACGGCGCCGTGCCGCAGCACACCTCGATGTCGAAGTTCGCCGGATCGCCGACGAAGAACGCCGGCAGGCTCTCGGTGACAGTGGTCAGCGTGCACTGCGCCTCGGCGACGCCACAAATGGCCGACATGGCCAGGAACATCACGATTCCAATGATCGTTTTTCTCATCTATCGCTCCTTTTCCGTAGTGACTCTGCGAATCGCCCTTATGGTACGGCTGCCGGGCCTGAGGACGGACCGACCAAGTTGGGAAACAGGTCCGGACGCGGCGTGATAGGTTCCGGCCCGTATGACCGAAGAGGAGATCGTTCTCAACCCGCGCGAGGCGGGCTGGTTCCGGCTCGACCTGGAGCAGTGGTTCGGCAACGACAATCCCGTGATCCTGGAGATCGGGTCGGGGAAGGGGCGGTTCCTGATCGCCACGGCCACCGAGCAGCCGGACGTGAACGTCATCGGCATCGAGAAATCGCTGCATTACCACCGCGTCATCCGCGACCGCATCCTCAAGCGCGGCCTGCGCAACGCCCGGCTCATCAACCACGACGCCTTTCTCGTCCTCCAGAAGATGATCCCGGACGCCTCCATCGCCGAGGTGCATGTCTACTTTCCCGACCCCTGGCCGCGGAAGAAAGAACAGAAGCGGCGGATCATCCGCCCCGAAGCGCTGCAGGAAATGCGGCGGGTGCTCGTCGCCGGCGGCTTCGGGATCTACGTGACCGACCACCAGGAGTACTTCGAGGCCGCCGCGCCGCACGTCGAGGCCGAATTCCGCTCCGAGCGCCGCATCCCCGGCCCCGACGACCCGCCGCGGACGAACTACGAGGCGAAGTATCGGGAGGAGGGGCGGCCGATCTTCGAGATCCGGTTCTGGAAGTAGACAAGGTCATCGGTTGTCGGTTGTCAGTTCAGAGCCACGGAACGCGAACGCCACAGACAACTGACAACCGACAACCGACAACATCCTTCATAATCCTCTCGTGCGCATCCTCGGTGTCGATCCAGGCTCCGTCACCACCGGCTTCGGAGTGATCGACTCCGAGCGGGGGCGGCTCAATCTCGTCGAGCAGGGAGCCATCCGCACGCGCCGCGGCGCCGAGTTGGCGGAGCGCCTCGGGACGATCCACGACGGGTTGCGCGAAGTCATCGCCCGGACCCGGCCGATCGCGATCGCGGTCGAGACGCCGTTCGCCGGGAAGAACGTCAACAGCCTGATCCAGCTCGCCCACGCCCGCGGGGTCATCCTCCTCGCCGCCCGGACGGCCTCGCTGGAAGTCTTCGAGTACGCGCCGCGCTCCGTGAAAAGCGCCGTGGTCGGCTACGGCGGCGCCGAGAAGGAGCAGGTCGCGAAGATGGTGCGCATGCTCCTGCCCGGCTGCGCCGCGCTCGAGCTCTCCCCCGATGCGTCCGACGCGCTCGCCATTGCGATCTGCCACGCGCACACCGCCGGCATGAACGCGCGCATGAAGATCCGGGCATGAGCACGTCGCTTCCCGAAGAAGAAGCACTGGAGTCCGAGAGTCGCGCACCCGAGCAGGGGCGACTGGCCCGCACCTTCAGCGCCCTGCAATACCGCGACTTCCGGCTGCTCTGGATCGGCGCCTTCCTCTCCACGACCGGCACCTGGATGCAGACCGTGGCGCAGGGCTGGGTGGTCCTGACCATGACCGGCTCGCCATTCCTTCTGGGCGTGGACGGCTTCCTCTCCACCGGGCCGATGCTGATCTTCTCCCTCTTCGGCGGCGTGGTCGCGGACCGCTTCGACCGCCGCAAGATCATGCTCCTCTCGCAGTATCTGCAGATGAGCTTCGCCTTCATCCTGGCGGCGCTGATCTTCTCCGGGAACGTCCAGGTGTGGCACATCTTCGTCCTGTCGTTCCTGACCGGGAGCGCGCAGTCGTTCAGCGGCCCCTCCTACATCTCACTGCTGCCGCTGCTGGTGAAGCGCGAAGACGTCCCGAACGCCATCGCCATGAACTCGATGCAGTTCAACCTGGCGCGCGTCATCGGCCCGATCTTCGCCGGCGCCGCCCTGGTGGCGTGGGGCGCCGCGGTCTGCTTCCTGGTCAACGGACTCTCCTTCATCGCCGTGATCATCGCCATGCTGATGATCCGCACCCCCGGACCCGACGAGCGGGCAGAGAAGCGCGGCATCTTCGACGAGATGAAAGACGGCTTCCGCTTCGTCACCAGCCGTCCGAAGCTGGTGGTCCTGACCTTCCTCGCCTTTGCCGGCACGTTCCTCGGCATGCCGATCGTCACCTTCCTGCCGGTGGTCGCCAAGTCGATCTTCAACCTCAACGCCAGCGGCTATGCCTGGATGATGACCACCTACGGCGTCGGCTCCGTGACCGGCGCGCTGATGATCGCCGCCACCGGCCATGCCGCCCGGAAGGGGAGGATTGCCCTCGCGCTGCAGCTCGCCTTTGCCTGCCTCCTCATCGGTTTCGCCTTCTCCCGCTCCCTCCCGCTCTCCCTCGGCATCTCCTTCTTCGCCGGCGCCTGCATCGTCGGAGTCATCTCGCTCTACAGCTCCCTCGTCCAGCTCACCGCCAGCGACGCCATGCGCGGCCGGGTCATGTCCATCTTCATGCTCGCCTTCCGCGGCGGCATGCCCCTCGGCAACCTGATCGCCGGCTACGTCGCCCAGCGCTGGTCCATCAGCGCCGCCCTCAGCATCAACGGCGCCGTGCTGGCGGTGGTGGCGCTGTTCTTCATCATCAGAGGGACGAAGCTGGACGAGTGAGTTGGACAGCCTGCGGAGGCGCTCCCGGAAATTCACCGCGCCCGTGGCGAGCATTCCGCCCGTCCACCGGCAACTTGTATAGAATCCCGCCCCGCGGCGCACGATGTGCATTTGGGCCGTACGGAAACGATGGCAAAAGCAAAGAAAGAAAGCAGTTCCGCGGTCGCCGATCCGGCATGCGCACCCGAGTGGTCCGATCTCCTGGAGGAGATGATCTTCATCCGCCGCTTCGAAGAGGCGACGGAGCGCGAGTTCCGGAAAGGCAAGATCGGCGGCTACCTGCACGTCTATATCGGGCAGGAAGCGATCTGCTCGGGCATCATCAGCGCTCTCAATCCGGGCGACGCCGTCTTCTGTGGGTACCGCGACCACGCCCAGGCGATCTCGCTCGGCTCCGATCCGAAGAGGGTCATGGCCGAGCTGTTCGGCAAGGCCGCCGGCATCTCGAAGGGGAAGGGCGGCTCGATGCATCTCTTCGACGCCGAGCATGGTCTCTTCGGCGGCTACGGCATCGTCGGCGGACATCTTCCGCTCGCCGCCGGCGCCGCGTATGCGCTCCGCTACCAGGAGACCGACCGCATCGTGGTCTGCTACTTCGGCGACGGGGCGATGAACATCGGCTCGTTCCACGAGGCCATGAACATGGCCGGTCTCTGGGGCCACCAGGGGATGTGCCCGATCATCTTCGTGATCGAGAACAACGGTTACGCGATGGGGACGAAGCTCGAACGGCACTCCGCGCTCACCGACCTCTCGGCCCGCGTCCAGGCGTATGACATTCCGACGGAGAAGGTCGACGGCCAGGACATCTTCGCCGTGCGCGGCGTCGCCGACCGCGTGGTCCGCCAGGTGCGGGAGACCGGCAAGCCGTACTGCATCGAGGCGGTCACGTATCGCTTCAGCGGCCACGGCGCGGCCGACATCCTCCAGCCGTATCGCCCCAAGGAAGAAGTGGAGAAGCACCGGCAACGCGACCCGATCGTGATCCTCCGGAGCCGTCTCGCCGAGGTCTGCGGGCTTTCCGACGAAGACGTCAAGGCGATGGACGAACGGGCGGTCGCAGCAGCGGCGAACGCGGTCCGGTTCGCCGAGGAGAGCCCGGTGCCCGAGCCGGAAGAGCTGCTGACCGACGTCGTGGCCGAACATGGTCCGCACTGGGTGCGCGAGGACGAGACAGACTGATGGCTGAGAAGAGTTACCGCGACGCGATCCGCGAAGCGATGATGGAAGAGATGGACCGGGACGAGAAGGTCCTGATCCTCGGCGAGGACATCGGCGTCTACGAGGGCACGTTCCGCATCACCGCGGGCATGCTCAAGAAGTACGGCCCGAAGCGGATCATCGACACCCCGATCGCCGAAGCCGGCATGATCGGCACCGCGGTCGGCATGGCCATGTTCGGCCTCCGCCCCATCGTCGAGATGATGACCATGAACTTCTCGATCGTCGCCGCCGACCAGATCGTCAACCACGCCGCGAAGGTGCGCTACTTCTCCGGCGGACAGGTGGACGTGCCGGTGGTCGTCCGCGGTCCGCAGGGCGCGGGCGTGCAGCTCTCCGCGCAGCATTCGCAGTCGCTGGAGTCGTTCTACGGACATTTTCCCGGCATGCACGTCGTCGCTCCCGCCACGCCGGCCGACGCGAAGGGGCTGCTGAAGACGGCCATCCGCGGCAAGGACCCGGTGCTATTCCTCGAGAGCGCCGCGCTTTACGGCATGAAAGGGGAGGTGCCGGACGATCCGGACTTCACCGTGCCGTTCGGCAAGTCGCGCGTGGCGCGCGAGGGGAAGGACGTCACCGTCGTTTCCTACAGCCGCATGCTGCAGCTTTCGCTGCAGGTGGCGGAGAAGCTATCGCAGGACGAGGGGATCGAGTGCGAGGTGATCGACCTCCGTTCGCTTCGCCCGCTGGACATGGACCCGGTCTACGCCTCGGTGGCGAAGACCCACCGCGCCGTAGTCGTGCAGGAGCAGTGGAAGCCGTATGGCGCCGCCGCGGAGATCTCGGCCAGCATCACCGAGGCCATGTTCGACGAGCTCGACGCGCCGGTCGCACGCGTCACCGGCGAAGACGTGCCGATGCCGTACGCACGCAATCTCGAGCTGCTGGCCACGCCGCACGGTCCGGAGATCATCCACGCGATCAAGAAAGTGATGTACGCGAATGGCTGAGATCATCATGCCCAAGGCGGGCGATGCGATGACCGAAGGGAAGCTCGTCCGCTGGTACAAACAGCCGGGCGATCCTGTGAAGCGGGGAGAGGCGATCGCGGAGATCGAGACCGACAAGGTCAATCTCGACCTGGAGGCGGAGGAAGACGGCACCCTCGGCGCGCACGCCGCGAAGGAAGGCGACATGGTGGCGGTCGGCAACGTGCTCGCCCGCATCCTCAAGGAAGGGGAGAAGGACGACGCGCCGAAAGCGGAGCCGAAGCCTGAACCGAAGCCGGAGGCCAAGCCTGAACCGAAGCCGGAGGCCAAGCCTGAACCGAAGGCTGAATCCGAGGAGCCTCTCCAGCGCCGCGCCACGGACAGGAAGGAAAGCGTCAAGCACACCACCGGCGAGTATCAGGAAGCGATCGAACAGCGCGGGCCGCGCCGCGACCGCAGCGCACCCGAAGCTCCCGACGCAGCCGAAACGCCGCAGGGCGAATCGGGAGACCGCAAACGTTCTTCCCCGCTCGCCCGCCGCATGGCCCGCGAGATGGGCGTGAACATCGAGAGCGTGCAGGGGAGCGGTCCGCGCGGACGCGTGGTGGCGGCGGACATCAAGAACGCCGGCTCGCAGCCCGCGCCCGCAGCCACATCGGCTCCGCAGGCGAAAACGGCGAAGGCGCCGGCGCCGGCTCCTCTCGCGGCAGCGCCCGCGCTGGAGACGAAGATCATCCCGCTCTCGGCGATGCGCCGGACGATTGCCAAGCGCCTCTCCGAATCGACCGGACCGATCCCGCACTTTTACCTGACCGCCGACTATGACGTCACGAACCTGATCTCGGTCCGGCAGCAGCTCATCGAGATCAGCGGCGTGAAGGTCAGCCTCAACGACTTCATCATCCGGGCGATCGCGCTCGCCCTGCGGCACCACCCGGCCGTCAACGCGAGCTGGGGCGACGACGCGATCACGCAGCACGGCGAGGTGCACGTCGGCGTGGCCGTGGCGACGGGCGACGGGCTGATCACGCCGGTCATCCGCAACGCCGACACGAAGACGGTCCCCGATATCGCGACCGAGGTGCGGGCGCTGGCCGACAAGGCGAAGAACCGCCGGCTGAAGCCGGATGAATATCAGGGCAGCACGTTCACGATCTCGAACCTCGGCGCGTGGGGGATCGAGGAGTTCACCGCGATCATCAACCCGCCGAACGCGGCCATCCTGGCGATCGGCACGGCCGAGCCGCGGGCGGTGGTGGACGGGAATCGCCAGATCGTGGTGCGCGACCGGATGAAGGTGACGATGTCGTGCGATCACCGGATCGTGGACGGCGCTCTCGGCGCCGATTTCCTGAAGACCCTGCGCCAGTACATCGAGCAGCCTCTGCGGCTGGTCGTCTGAACGCTTTCGGGCGGTAGGTTCCAGGGAACGACGGGGGGCCTCCGGCGGGCGGGCCCGGCCCGCAGCGTTTGTTGGCCTAGCCTGAACGCGCGTTAGTCGCACGGAACGCGGTCCGAGCGAAAACCAACGCCGCGGGCCGGGCCCGCCCGCCGGAGGCCCCCCGGTCGTTCCCTGTAGATTGCCGCCGTGAGCGTGTTCTGTTTAGAATGGCCACCACAGCAGCACCAGAAAGGCCGGGCGTACCACGCGCCCGGCCTTTTTTTTGCTCACGAAGGAGTTTTCATGAAAGCAATCGCCCTGTTCGTCTCCTGCGTGCTTGCCATTTCGGCGGAAGCCGCATGCACGCTCAACCTCCAGAAAGAAGACCTCGGCCGCGGCGAGCGGTGGGAGCTCAGCTGGGACAAAGTCCCGGGTGCGACCGGCTTCATCCTCGAATCGCCGCGCACCGATCCTGACACCGGAACCGTCACCACCCGCAGGCGCGACGTTCCGATCGAGGCCGGCACCCGCGTCGTGACCGAGGTCTCGGTCAAGACCTCGCAGAACCTCACCATCCCGTACCGAGTGACCGCCGTAGGCGTCGCCGACTGCTCCGGCACGATCGACGTCACGTTCGTCTCGAGCGTCGTATTCGAGCGGATGACCCGGAAATCGGTGATCCCGCTGGTCGGCTCCGCGCGCGGTGCGAACAACTCCAACTTCAAGACCTCGCTCCGCCTGCGCGGCACCAAACGCAACCAGCGCGGCATCCTGCTGTTCCATCCCGCGAACGTCCCGGCGCGCGACAGCGATCCCGTGCTGACGTACTCGCTGCCGACGACCAGCGACGTCATCGTGTACGACGACGTCGTGGCCGCCTTCGGCGCGACCGGACTCGGCTCGATCGAGATCATTCCCGACTTCAGCTCCGAGCACGGCTGGACCGTGCCGTACGCGGAAGTGCGGCTCTTCAACGTCGACGCGACCGGCACCTACGGCACGCTGGAAGCGCAGACCCAGGCCATCGACTTCCTCTCCGGAAACCCGGACGCCATCACCTCGCTGATCCTCACGACGCCCGGTCCGGAGCTGCGCGTGAACCTCGGCGTGCGCGCCTTCGAGGAGACGATCGCCACGATGAAAGTCTCCCGCAACGGCGACGTCATCGCCTCGCGCGACTGGCCCCTCACCCGCGACTTTCTCTTCTTCAACAGCGCCCTCGCCTCGACCGGAATCACCCCCCAGCCGGGCGACCTGATCACCATCGAGATCCCCTCCGGCGGCGGCGTGCCGATGTATTCGCTCACCGACAACCGGACCAACGACCCGGCCCTCTTCATGCCGCCGACGCGGATTCAGTTCGACGTGGGTGCGGCGGACGTGGGGTTTTAGGGCTGAACGCGCTGAGTACCGCTCCCCGGAAATAGGTGGCCGCTCGCTGGTGCAAAAGAATCCGACGAGAGCCGCCGAAGGCGGCGAAAGATCTGTAGGCCCGGCCTTCACGCCGGGTCACCCAGCGCCCCTCAGGCGAGCCCGCGTAGCGGGCGACAGAAAAGCACGTCAGCGCGGGATCATGGCCTGCGTCTCGGCCGCCGTGCGCCGCAGTTCCTCGCGTATATCGGCCGCTTCCCGGCTGAGAGTCTCGCGTACGCCGGTGACGCTTTCCGCGACGAGCTGGATTTCGTGGCGCAGACGTTCTGTGGTCGTCACGAAGAGGTGGCGGGTGTCGGCCATCGATTCCTCGAAGAGGCGGCGGTTTTCGGCGACCGACTCATCGAAGTGGCGCCTGTTCTCCACCGTATGTTCCTGAAGCAGGCGTTTCAGCTCGTCGTCCGTCACAGACTGCATTTTAACGCTTCCCTGCTTACCGGCCCAGTTGAAGAAACTTGTCACGCTCTTATCTCATAAGGCATATGCTCTATTGGCGATTACTTATTCGCCAAAGGAGGCTCTGAGATGTCCAAACGTGCCCTGCTTTGTTTCGTCGCAGCCGCTGTTGCTCTCGATCTTTCCGCGCAATGCAACTTCAATTTCAAGAAAGTCAACCTCGGGGATGGGGACCGGTGGCGGCTGGAATGGACTCGCGCGGCGGGGACGGCCGATCCATACCTGCTGCAGGAGATCCGCACCGTCAACGGCAACACGATCAGTGAGTATTTTCAGGTCACCGCCAATAGCCAGAGCGCCGGCCGGTGGGACGTCAGCCTGACCTCGACCGATACGACGACGAGGCGCTACATCCTCCAGTCGCAGGGCGGGCAGCCGTGCGGCGAGGAACTGGAAGTGACGTTCGCGGCCGATCCCGACTTTACCCGCCTGATGCGGAAGTCGATCGTCCCGCTGGTCGGCTCCACGCCCGGCAACAACGGCGCGCTGTTCAAGACCGAGCTCCGTCTGCGCGGCGAGACCGGCATGAGCGGCCGTCTGGTGCTGCATCCGCTCGGCAGGCCCGGAAGCGACGCCGACCCGCAGATGCGGTATGAGTTCCGCGCCACGGACAACGGCGTGCTGGAGTACGAGGACGTCGTCGCGCAGCTCGGTGTGACGGGGCTCGGCTCACTCGACATCATTCCCGATCCCAGCCCGGCCGGTCTCTACATCGTGCCGACCGCCGACGTCCGCCTGTACAACGTCGCCGATGGCGGGACGTTCGGCACGATCGAGACGCAGACGCAGGCGTGGGACTTCTTCGGTGCCCGGCAGGGCAGCATCAAAGCGCTCATCGTCACAGTGCCCGGACCGGAGTTGCGCCTGAACATCGGCTTCCGCACGCTCGAAGGGACGGGTGTGCTCATCTTCGCGTACCGTGGCGGCCAGTTGATCGCATCGGCCAACCCGACGCTCGAAGGGGATTACCTCTTCTTCGCCAGCGCCGAAAGCATTCTCGGGGTGACGCTGATGAAGGGGGACACGATCCGGATCATGGACCCCGACGGCGGCAGCATCCCGATGTATTCGCTCACCGACAACGTCACCAACGACCCGGCGCTGTTCGTCCCCCCGACGCGCGTGCTCACCGACGTCACCCATTTCGAACAGGAGTAGCTCGCATCCCACTGGTCCCATCTGTCCCATGGGACCAATGGGACCAATGGGACTGATGGGACTGATGGGACAATCGCCGGCCTTGTGAATAGCCAGGCTGGTTTGTGGGTTACACTACTCACATCCCCGAATGCCGAGCACTCACGAGCTCCTCATTCTTCTTGTCGCCATCTTCGTGCTGTGGTTCCTGCTGAAGCTGGCGCGTCTCGCGATCCGCGTGATCCTGTTCATCATCACGCTTGCGATTGCCGGAGGAGTGCTCTGGTGGTTCTTCATGAGGTGAAGCAAAAGTGAGCGATCGCAAATACAAGCATCGTGGTTATCAGGACAGCGGCGGCGGATTCGGCTCCCACACCGGCAACAGCCAGCGGCAGCAGCCGAGAGTTTACGAGCCGCAGAAGGAAAGACTCGAAGACGCGCCGCGCGGCCGGACTGCCGGCGGGTTCGGTCCCGATGCCTTCAAATGCAACAAGTGCAGCCACATCCGTCACAGCCTCGGCGAGTTCACGTCCGCCGACACCTGCGCGCAGTGCGGCGCTGACCTCCATACCTGCGGCAACTGCCGCTTCTTCGACACCACCACGCTGTGGGAGTGCCGCGAGAACATCCCCGTCCGCGTCGTCGGCAAGCAGGTGAAGAACGAGTGCACCTTCTTCCAGCCGAAGATCGTCAAGGACCTCGCCGCCGACAAGGGAACGAAGCCGATGTCGGAGAACGACGCCAGAAAAGCGTTCGACGCGCTGTTCAAGAAGTGACTGCGTCGCTGATTCTCAGAATCATTCTCTGCATCCTGTCGGGCGTTCTGTTCGGCTGCTCCTTTCCCGACGTCGCCCAGGGTTGGCTTGCGTTCCTCTCGCTCGCGCCGCTGCTGGTGGCGATCGTACGGGCGAAGAGCGGCCGCGAAGCGTTCGTCCTCGGGTGGATCGCGCAGACGACCGCGTGGCTGATCATGGTGCCGTGGGTCGTGCGGGTGATGTCGCACTACGGCGGGCTGCCGTACGCGATCGGCGTTCTCCTGTTCGTCGCCATGTCCCTCGTCCTCGGTCTCTACGGCGCGCTTTTCGCCGTGCTGGTCAAGCGCCTGCGGCTCGACATCCGGTTCGCGCCGTGGCTGCTCGTGCCGGCTGCGTGGGCAGTGGTCGAATACCTCCGCACGTTCCTCCTCACCGGCTTCCCGTGGAACCTGATGGCCACGGCGATGATCGACTATCCGAGCCTCATCCAGATCGACCGCTTCGCCGGCCCTTATTTCGTCGGTGCGCTGGTGGTGTTTCCCTCGACCGTCATCGCCTGGTGGATCACGCAGCGGCCGATGCCGATCGTCCGCGTCTTCGTCGGCGGCGCGCTCGGCATCCTGATGCTGGTGTGGTGGGGGACCGGCCTCATCGCGTCGAAGCTGAACGCACGGCCCGGCACCGGGCCGGTCATGACCGCCGCGCTGCTGCAGCCGAACATCAGCCAGGAGATGCGCTGGGACGAGTCCAATCTCCTGGAGATCTACCAGAAGATGATCGGCATGACGATCCAGGCCGCGAACAACGGCGCGCAGGTCGTGATCTGGCCCGAATCGACGGTTCCACTCTCATATACGCAGACCGACTTTTTCCGCGATGAGCTCGAACAGCTTTCCCGCACCCACGACATCGACGTCATCCTCGGCTCCGTGGCCATCGACCCGGCCCGGCCGAACCGCCTCTGGAACTCGGCCTTCCTCGTCAGCGGCGGCAGGACCGCCGGTCATTACGACAAGATCCGCCTCGTTCCGTTCGGCGAATACGTGCCGCTGCGGCGTGTGCTCTTCTTCGCCGAAAAGCTCGTCCGCGCCGTCGGCGAATTCGAGTTCGGCACGAACGACCGGCCGCTGAGCGGCAAGTACCGG
>Ga0190275_10000489_pt1 | contig 34791 bp, 31 predicted proteins | sample Popmic550T_FD_133745 | JGI IMG/M metagenome (GOLD analysis project Ga0190275, IMG submission 133745) | Populus adjacent soil microbial communities from riparian zone of Yellowstone River, Montana, USA - 550 T | ecosystem: Environmental > Terrestrial > Soil > Riparian zone > Trees stand | place... | reverse complement strand
TCGCCGTTCTCGCCGCGTACGAGGCCGTCACTGCATTTCTCGCCTAGCGGCTACCTCGCGCTGGCCTAGGGTCGCGGGCGTGGCAGCCGAGACTTCGCAGTCCCTGGACAGGGGACTTCGCCTGCTCCGGTTGCTCGCAGATGCGCCGTCCCCGATGAGCGTCACCGCCCTGGCTGCAGCACTGGGCACCTCCAGGCCGGCGGTCTACCGGCTGATCGCGACCCTGTCCCGGCAGGGAATGGTGCACCGCGACGCCGACGCCCGGTGGCGATTGGGCCTCGGCGTCCTGCACCTGGCTCAGCGCATTCATCCGCTGCTGCGTGATGCGGCCACCGCTCCGCTGCGCCGCCTGGCCGAGGACGTCGGCGCGACCGCTCATCTGACGATCGCCGACGTGGGTGAGGCCCTGGCGATTGCGGTGATCGAGCCGTCCTGGACCGACTACCACGTCGCCTACCGGGTCGGCTCCCGTCATCCGTTAGATCGCGGCGCCGCCGGTCTCGCGATCCTGGCGCTGGACTCGCCAACCGAGCGCGGATATGTAACCACCAGCGGACAGCTCCAGCCGGGTGCACACGGGATCGCGGCGCCGGTCTTGGGCGTGAGCGATCTACGGGCCAGCGTCGGAGTGATCACACTCGGCGAACTGGCCGTCGACGAGGTTGGTGCGCGGGTCGTACGCGCAGCAGATGAGCTCCGCGCCGCCCTGACGTGATGCGCGGACCTGCCACCCAGACCCCGGTCTCACCGCACCTCTTACGTGAAATGTCCCCTCAGCTGGCCATCTGAGGGCACTTATTACGTGAAATGTGCGCTCAGGGGGATCGTTGGTCAGTCCGGCTGTGCCGGGAGGATCGTTCCGGTGCAGCTTCCGAAGCCGATGCGGGTGCCGTCGGGGCCGGGGGCACTGGCTCGCAGAGTGACTGTGTCGCCGTCCTCGAGAAAGCTGCGACTTGTTCCGTCATCCAGTGCGAACGGTTGGCTACCGGCCCAGGACAACTCCAGGAAGGAGCCGCGCTGTCCAGGCTCAGGTCCAGAGACCGTCCCGGATGCGAACAGGTCCCCGGTACGAAGGCTCGCGCCGTTCACAGTCAGATGCGCCAGCTGCTGGTCGGCGGTCCAATACATCGAGGCGAACGGTGGCCGCGAGACGACCGTGCCGTTGCACTTCACCTCGATGTCGAGATCGAGGCCCCAGTCCTCGACGCGCTGCAGGTAGGGCAGTGGTGGCGGGTCCTGGGCCGGACCCGCGAGCCGTGCAGCATCCAGCGCGGAAAGCGGGACCACCCACGGCGAGATGGTCGTCGCGAACGACTTGCCGAGAAAGGGACCAAGCGGGACGTACTCCCAGGCCTGGATGTCGCGTGCTGACCAGTCGTTGAGCAGAACGACGCCGAAGACATGGTCGGCCAGATCCGCGATCCCGACCCGGGAGCCCATGTCGGACGGTGTACCCACGACGAAGCCCACCTCGGCCTCGATGTCCAACCGCTGTGACGGCCCGTAGCTCGGTGCTTGCGCTTCCGCGGACTTGCGCTGCCCGCTCGGCCGTAAGACATCGGTCCCGGACACGACCACCGTCCCGGCGCGGCCGTGGTAGCCGATCGGCAGGTGGCGCCAGTTGGCCGGTAGCGCCGGCGAGTCTGGTCGAAACAGCGCGCCCACGTTCTGGGCGTGGTCGATCGAGGCATAGAAATCTACGTAGTCGGCGACCTCGAAAGGCAGACACATCCGCGCATCTGACTGCGGAACGAGCATCTTCTCCACCGCACCACGATGGGACTGCTCCGCGAGCAGCTCACTGATCCTGGCGCGGACACGGTCCCACTCCGGCCGGCCGGCCCCGAGGAACTCGTTGAGGGACTCACCGCGCAACATCTGCGATGGCTCATCGATCAGGCCGCGTGCCGCGACAGCGCTGAGGTCGAGAATCTGGTCGCCGATGGCCACCCCGATGCGACGCCGGCCACCATCACCATCTGGGTGCCTGGCCTCCTTCACGCAGAAGATTCCGTACGGAAGGTTGGTGATCGGGAAATCGCTGCCGTCCGGAATCGGCACCCACGTGATATGCGGGGTGGGCACCGCGTTGGTCATCTGGCTCGTCACTGAAGGAGCCCCAGAGCGCTCAGCTCGGCGACCGGTTCGGTCAGCGAGCACGAGCCGAAGCCGACGAAGCTGGTACGCACCCGACGGGCGTCGTGCTCGTGCATGGCATGTAGGGCATGGACGACGACCTCTGCGCTGCCCTCGCGCAACCAACCGAGGATCTCCTCCTCGGTCTCACCGAGCACGGCGGCCTGGGTCGCGGCGAGCACATTGAGAAAGCCGTGCTGGGTGTTTCCCGACTCGTCTTCGATCCCGCAGATCGCGTGATGCAGTCCGGCGGTCAACTTGAATCCGAGCCGCCGGTTCACACATGCCCGGATGAACCCGGCGAGTTCCTCGGGTGCGGGAACGGTCCCCGGGCTGGTTCCACCGGTACGGAACTTCGCCTCTCGACCCGCCGCCGCGATGGCATCGAGGTCGGCCGCCCAGTTCTGGCCACGTGGCAGTTCGACATAGCCGGTGACCTCGGGCAGCGCGGCCAGGATGTCGGCCAGGGCGTCGGGCGAACGTTGTGGTGGTAGCGCGATCTCGACAGCGCCTAGATCCAGCCCCGGGTCGGTCACGACCTGGGTGATCGCGTCGCTGAGCCCGTCCAGGCCCGTGTCGGCGATGATCCCGACGGTCAGCGGCTCAGTTCGCGTCCAGCTCTGGGCCAGCTCCGGTACGCGGGAGGCCGGGCAGAGGAAGCGCCCGACCATGAACCCGTACGTCCCGGCCAAGTGGTGCGGGTGCGCGGCGACCGCGTCGAGCATCGACGCGTCGCCGGGAGGAAAGAGCGCCGCATCGTCGAGCAGGCCGCCGAACAAGCCGATCAGGGCAGCCGTAGCCGCCATCGGGCGGGGCGCCTCCGGGACTGCAGGGGCCGCAGATTCGGGTGTTGACACGGCCCGGAACGCTAGCGCACCCTGGATTGCTCAGGGCGGACGCTGGTGTCCTTCAACCGGACACGCTGATGTCTGCCACGTCTCGAGAGGTGATGTCATGCCGCACTATCGCCAGGTTGGCGCGATTCCCCACAAGCGGCATACCCAGTTTCGCAAGCTCGACGGCAGCCTCTACTCCGAGGAGCTCATGGGGGTCGAGGGGTTCTCGTCGGACTCCGCCTTGCTCTATCACGAGCACCTGCCGACCGCGATCGTGCACAGCGAGCCCTTTGATGGTCCACAGTGGACGCGCCAGTCCAACTATCCGCTCAAGCCGCGGCACTTTGTCACGCACAAGCTCGATGCCCCGGGCTGCGATGCGATCACCGGACGCCAGCACCTCTTGGCAAACGCGGATTGTCGAATCTCCTATGCGCTTGCCGACAAGCCATCCCCCCTGTACCGCAACGCTATCGGTGATGAGTGCATCTACGTCGAAAGCGGCACGGCCAGGTTCGAGTCCGTCCTCGGCGCCTTTGACATCGGTGCCGGCGACTACGTCGTGATCCCGACCTCCACGACCTACCGGATCGTGCCGACCGGATCGGAGCCGCTGCGGACCCTGAGCACCGAAGCCACCGGGCACATCGGCCCGCCCAAGCGCTACCTGTCCTCCCGCGGTCAGTTCCTGGAGAGCGCGCCGTACTGCGAGCGCGACCTGCGCGCCCCGACCGAGCCTTTCACCGCCGACGGGGAGGATGTGGAGGTCCTCGTCCAGCACCGATCCTCTGACCACAACGGCGGAGTCGGCTGGACGAAGTTCACCTACGCCCAGCACCCCTTCGATGTCGTCGGCTGGGACGGAGGCCTCTACCCGTACGCGTTCAATATCGCCGACTTCGAGCCCATCACCGGTCGGGTGCACCAGCCGCCGACGGTCCACCAGACCTTCGAGGGACCGAACTTCGTGATCTGTTCCTTCGTCCCGCGCAAGGTCGACTACCACCCGGAGTCCATCCCGGTGCCCTACAACCACGCGAATGTGGACTCCGACGAGGTGCTCTTCTACTGCGGCGGCGATTACGAGGCGCGCAAGGGGGCAGGCATCGGGCAGGGCTCGATCTCGCTGCACCCCAGCGGCTTCACCCACGGCCCTCAGCCCGGTGCCCCCGAACGAGCAATCGGGATCGACTTCTTCGATGAGGTGGCAGTCATGATCGACACGTTCCGGCCGCTGGACCTGTGCCTGCCGGCGATCGCCTGCGAGGACACCGGTTACGCCTGGACCTGGGCCGGGCGCACCATCGACTGAGGACCGACGGTCAACGGCACCGTCGGTTGATCATCGTCAAGTCGCTATGGTCCAGGGGATAAGTCTACCGATTTTGACCATGATCAACTCGGACTCGTGGACGGGCGGCGACAGATGCGAGCGATCCAGGTGACCGAACACGGCGGCCCAGAAGTGCTCGAGCTCGTTGAGATGGCTGAGCCCGTGGCCGGCGAGGGTGAGGTGGTCGTCGACGTCGCTGCCGCGGGGCTGAACTACATCGACACCTACCAGCGCTCGGGTGCCTACCCGATCGATACGCCTTTCGTCCTGGGCCGCGAGGGCTCCGGCACCGTCCGCGAGGTCGGCCCCGGGGTCGAGGGCGTCTCGGTCGGCGATCGGGTGGCATGGAAGGCGTGCTTGGGCAGTTACGCCGAGAGCGTGGCCATCCCGGCCGCTGAGGCGGTCCCCATACCCGAGGGCATCGACGTCGACGTCGCCGCGGCGACCATGCTGCAAGGACTGACCGCGCACAGCCTGGCCACATCCACCTACCCGGTGCAGGAAGGTGACTGGGTGGTCGTACACGCCGCGGCCGGCGGGGTCGGGCAACTGCTGACTCAGATCGTCAAGCTGCGCGGCGGACGCGTCCTGGCCACGACCTCCACGCCGGAAAAGGCCGCACTCGCCACGGGTGCCGGTGCCGACCGGGTGGTCACTTACGAAGACCTGCCCGCCGCCGCCATGGAGCTCACCGAGGGCCTCGGCGTGGCTGCCGTGTACGACGGCGTCGGCCGAGCGACGTTCGATGCCAGCCTGGACGCGTTGCGGATCCGTGGGATGCTCGTGCTGTACGGGGCCGCCAGCGGACCGGTGCCACGCTTCGACCCGCAACGGCTCAACAGCGCCGGAGGAGTGTTCCTCACCCGCCCGTCAGTCGGCCACTACACCAGGGACCGGCAGGAGCTCCTGATGCGGACCGACGAGTTGTTCGGATGGATCGCTGATGGAACGCTGCGAGTCCAGATCGGGCACCGGTTCCCGCTGGCCGAGACCGCCCAGGCCCACCGCGACCTCGAAGGCCGCAAGACCACAGGCAAGGTGCTGCTTTTTCCCTGAACCAGCGCCGCAGGGGTCAGCGCTGCGACATCGAGTAGCGCAGCTTCGACATCATGAACTCGGCCTGCTTGACGATGCCGCTCTCGTCGAACAGTGATCCGATCCGCTCGGTGAACTGCTCGGCCTCCCATCGGCGGCCGTCATTCTCGATGACCGCCACCGAGGTGTAGGGCTGGTAGATCTCCACCGTGTCGCCCTGCACACCGAAGACCTTGCCGCTGATGTCACCCGCCGCATCCGAGCACAGCCAAGCGACGAACGGGGCCACGTTCTCCGGCGCCCAGAAGTCGAATCCGCCGGACTCGGTGGTCGGAATCTCGCCGTACGCGGACTCGGTCATCGCCGTACGGGCGGCCGGTGCGATCGCGTTGGACGTGACGCCGTACTTCGACATCTCCTGAGCCACGATCGTGGAGAACGCGGCGATGCCCGCCTTGGCCGCACCGTAATTGGACTGGCCGAAGTTGCCGAGGATTCCCGAGGTCGAGGCGGTGTGCACCATGCGTCCGGGGCGGTTCTGCTCACGCCAGTAGCCGCAGGCCGCGTGCGTCGCCGCGTAGTGACCCCGTAGATGCACCGCGATGACGGCGTCCCACTCCTCCGGCGTCATCTTCACCAGGGTCCGATCGCGAAGGATTCCCGCATTGTTGACCAAGGCATCGAGCTGGCCGAAGGTCTCTACGGCCACGGCGACGAGGCGGTCGGCCACGTCGACCTGGCTGACATCTCCCTCGACCAGGACCGCCTGCCCGCCCGCGGCCACAATCTCGTCCACCACTGCGGACCCGGTCGCCGGATCGAATTCGTTCACCACAACTGAGGCGCCTTGACGAGCACATTCCAGCGCCTCGCCTCTTCCCAGCCCCCGGCCTGCTCCGGTGACGATGACAACACGGTCTTCGAGAAGTCCCATGACCCGAAATCTAGTAGAGGGGCATATCTCGCGGCGGTGGCGCCAGCGAACCCCTGCGACCAGAGGACCCCGGGGACTTGCTTCCGATGCATAGTCGATATATCGTCTATGCATCAGCGACACACGCTGAGACGAAAGAACAAGGAGAATCAAGATGTCTACCTACGCATCTTCCAACTGGCGGGATGCCAGCACAGCATGGAACAGCCTGCTCGTAGCGGCAGCCGAAGCGGCCCGCAACGTCGCCCACGACTCCGCACCTCGGGAGCGTTCCCGCCGAGAGCGTTCCGAGCGAGGCTATGAACCAACTGAGGGCACACACGGCCGGCGTCACGGCCGCCGCGACGATCACCGTCATGGCGATCGCGACGGTGGCGACCAGGGTCGCGGGTTCGACCGTGCCGAGCCCGGGCCGGGCTTTCCGTTCGGCCCGGGCGGCTTCTTCGGGTCAAGTGGTCCGGGGGGGCACAGCGGGCATGGCGGTCACGGCGGACCCGGCTTCGGCCCACCCAGCGGCCCCTGGCGCGCCCGCGGGCGCGGCCGTGGTCGTGGCGGTCGGCGCCGCGGCGATGTACGTGCCGCAATTCTGGTCCTGCTCGATGAACAACCGCGGCACGGCTACGAACTGATCAGCGAGATCAGCGACCGCAGCGGAGGCGTCTGGCGGCCGAGCCCCGGCACGGTCTATCCGACGCTTTCCCAGCTCGAGGACGAAGGGCTGATCCAGGTCGAACGCCTTGACGGCCGTAAGACTGCGACCCTGACCGACGAGGGACGCGCCTATGTCGAGGAGAACCGGGCGCAGCTCGGCACACCCTGGACCGAGGTGGCCGGAGACGTTCGGGCCGAAAATCGGACCCTGGCCGGTGTCATCGCCCAAGTCGGGATGGCTGCCAGCACGGTGGCGCTGCACGGCACCCCCGAGCAGGCCACCCACGCAGCGGCGATCCTCGAGCAGGCCCGCCAGGAGCTCTACGGTCTGATGGCTCAGCCCAAGCCCACTCCGGAAACGGCGCGGCGAACCGCGGTCAACGACCCGGAAGCAGCAGCTGCCGTGGCCGACGAACAGGCGCCGTCGGAAGACCCAGCACCCTGATGTCGTAGGTCTGCAGGCAACGCGCCGGGCGTGTTCTGTGCCTACCTACGACATCTGGTCGGTGGTGAGGTCGGCGAGCATCTGTTCGGCGACCGGCAGTGCCATTGCCCGGTCGGCGGGCACCAGGCCGATCCGGGTCCTCCGATCGAGCAGGTCATCGACGGTCAGCGCAAGCTCATGCCGTACGGCATACCGGAGTTCGGCCACGGTCACCGGAAGACCGGGTACGACCCGCTCCTGACCATCCGGGCCCCCCTCGGCCATGACCAGCTCGGCCTCGGTGCCGTACCGAGCCACCAACCACGACGGCGCGTCGACGGCGGCGAGGCGCTGCGGGGTGGCCGAACCGTTCAGGGGCAGCCCTCGGGTACGGCATCGCGCATGGCCGCCAAGGGCTGCGACCGCGAGGTCCACAGCCTCCTCCGCCATCGCCCGGTAGGTCGTGAGCTTGCCGCCGGTGACCGTGAGAACCCCCTCGCTGTCCTTGCTGATCAGGTGCCGCCGGGACAGGTCCGCGCTTCCCGACGATCCAACCCCAGCAACCAGCGGCCGCAGCCCAGCGAAGGAACCAGTGATGTCCTCCCTGGTCAGCGGCCGGGCCAGGGCTGGATTCATCGTCTCCAAGAGGGAGTCGACCTCCGAAGCAGAGGGCCGGGGGTCGGTCTCGTCGACTCGCCCATCGACAGGCTCGTCGGTGATCCCGAGGTAGGTCCGACCGTCGATCTGGGGCAGCGCGAAGACGTACCGGCTGATCGAACCTCGCAACGGCATGGTCAGCGCGGCGCGAGGGGATCCGAGCGAAGCGCTGGGCAGGACCAGATGTGATCCTCGGCTGGGCCGCAGGCTCACGCCGCTTGCCAACTCCCCGGCCCAAACGCCGGTTGCGTTGATCACGACCCTGGCCTCGACCGAGCGCGGCTGACCTGCCGACCCGAGTCGGTCGACGAGCTCAGCGCCGTCGGCCCCGAGACTGATCGCCTCCACGCGGGGAAGGATCAAGGCCCCATAGACCGCGGCCGTACGCGCCAGCCCGAGCACCAGTCGAGCGTCGTCGACCAGCTGTCCGTCCCAGAACGCCACGCCACCACGAGCCTCGGACACCAGCCCGGGTACGAGGTGCCGTGCTCGCTGCTCGCCCACCCACCGCGCTGTGGGCAGCGCGCCCAGCCCACCAGGCAGGCCGATGCGAAACAGGTCGCCGAAGCCCACCCCCGTCCGGCCGAGTGCGACTGCGGCGACGCCGGCCGTGGACGGGATCAGGAAGGGCAGCCTGCGGACCAGGTGCGGGGCAGTTCGGGTCATCAGAATCGCCCGCTCCCGCGCGCTGTCTCGGGCCAGGCCGAACTCCGCATGGGCGAGGTAGCGAAGCCCACCGTGGACCAACTTGCTGCTCCATCGGCTGGTGGCTTGCGCAAGGTCACCCCGCTCGACCAAGGCCACCCGCAGACCTCGGCTGGCCGCGTCCAGGGCGATTCCGGCTCCGGTGACCCCGCCCCCCACCACCAGAACGTCCACGCCGGTATGCGTGACCGACTCGAGTTCGGCTGCACGACGGGCGCCGTCCAAGGACGGCCATGGCGTGGACATCACTCCAGCATGGCCTTACTAGCTAATCTCTGGCCATGACTGCAGCCGAGGAACGAGGCGAGCTCAGTCTCACCGGCTGGGGTCGCGCCGAGGTTCCACACGAACTGTCCAAGGCTGCCCGAAAATGGCTCCGACGCGAGATCGGCTGGACTCCACGCTCCACTCCCGCAGCCGTGCTGTCGGCGGTCACGACGCAGGCAACGCGACTGCCTGATACGACCAGCGCTGCGCTGAACGAGGCCGTGGGGGCCGATCACGTTCAGACCGACGGGCCCAGCCGGCTGAGATGCGGTGGGCGCAGCTATCTGGACCTGATCCGGCGGCGCGGCGGCGATGTGTCAGGTCTGCCGGATGCTGTCGTGCAACCCGGTTCCCACGACGAGGTCCTCGCGGTGCTCAGACTGTGCGTCGACGACGACGTCGCGGTCGTCCCCTTCGGTGGGGGCACCAGCGTTGTGGGCGGCCTGGCCGGCGGCGCTGGAGACCACCGCGCCTTTCTGGCACTCGATCTCGCCCGGCTGAACAGCATCGACTCGATCGACACCAAGTCGCTACTGGTGACAGCGGGGCCTGGACTGCGTGGACCGGAATTCGAGTCCCGAATGGCTCGCTATGGCCTCACCCTCGGGCACTTCCCGCAGAGCTACGAATTCGCCACGCTCGGGGGTTACGCCGCCACCCGCTCCGCCGGACAGGCCTCCACCGGCTACGGGCGGTTCGACGAGTTGGTCGCCGGGTTGCGGTTGGCGACCCCAGTCGGGAGTTGGCAGGTTGGGCGGCCACCGGCCAGCGCAGCCGGTCCCGATCTCCTCGGGCTGGTGCTCGGTTCGGAAGGTGCCTTCGGTCTCATCACCGAGTTGACCCTTCGAGTGCGCCCTGCACCGCAGGCGAAGGTCTACGAAGGCTGGTCTTTCCGCTCCCTGCCGCGGGCACTGGAAGGGCTGCGTCAACTCACCCGCGCCGAGCTGCTGCCAGACGTCGTACGGGTCTCTGATCCAGACGAGACCCGGGCCAACCTCGTGATGGCAGGTGGTGCGAAAGCGGGGGCGCTGCAGGCTCTCCTACGAGCTAGGGGCCACGGGGAGGGGTGCCTGCTCATCGTGGGATGGGAGGGCGAGAGCGACAATGTCGGAGTACGGCGTCGCGCGGCCAGCTCGTTGCTGCACCGTTGCGAAGCCATGCGACTGGGACGATCCGTTGGCCAGAGTTGGCTGGCCAATCGCTATTCCGGGCCGTACCTGCGCGACACGCTGCTCGATGTCGGGCTGATGGTGGAGACGCTGGAGACGGCGGCATCCTGGACCGACCTGCCGGAGGTCTACCACGCCACCCGCGAGGCGTTGATGACGTCTCTGGCCACCAGGGACAAGAAGCCGCTGGTGATCTGCCATGTGTCGCATGTGTATCCGACCGGCGCCTCGCTCTACTTCACCGTGCTGGCCGATCGTGATGACGGCCGGCCACTGCAGCAATGGCTGGTGGCCAAGCGGGCCGCCACCGACGCCATGCTGTCCAGCGGTGGCGTGCTGACCCATCACCATGGGGTCGGCGTCGACCACGCGCCGTGGTTGCCCCGCGAGATCGGGGACCTGGGTGTCAGCGTCCTGCAGGCTGTCAAGGACCGTCTCGACCCGACCGGCATCTGCAATCCCGGTGTGCTGCTCGGCCGAAGCTGAGGGCATACCCTCACCGAGGTGAGCGAGCTTGCGTACGCGGACAGCGAGGTCGGCCGCCTGCGCACCGTCCTGTTGCATCGTCCTGGCGCGGAACTCAAGCGGCTGACCCCGCGCAACAACGACGCGCTGCTCTTCGACGACATCCCGTGGGTTTCGCGCGCTCAAGAGGAGCACGACGCCTTCGCCGAGTCCTTGCGAGGTCGCGGCGTCGAGGTTCTCTACGTCGAAGGACTGCTCACCGAGGTGATGTCGGTCCCCGAGGCGCGGGCCGAGGTCATCGCCGGCGCGGTCAATGACCCGCGCCTGGGCGTCACCTTGCGAGACGTCGCCGCTGCCTACCTCGCCGATCTCAGCGCCGAGGACCTGACCGCGGCCCTGATCGCCGGCGTCGGCCACGACGAACTGCCGGGTGCCCGCGGCCTTGCGCATCAGCTCATGCCCACCGTCGACTTCGTGATCCCGCCGCTGCCCAACCTCCTGTTCACCCGCGACTCCTCGGTCTGGGTGGGCAGCCAGGTGGCGGTGACCTCATTGGCCATGCCCGCGCGTGGTCGCGAGACCACGCTGACCAACGCCATCTACACCCACCACCCGCGCTTCGCAGGCGTGCAGAAGCTCTACGGACCTGGCTTGGAACACATGGAGGGCGGCGACGTCCTGCTGCTGGCGCGTGGGGTCGTCGCCGTTGGTGTCGGAGAGCGCACGACTCCTGCCGGCGCAGAGCGGCTGGCCCGCAGGGTCTTTCATCGCGGGTTGGCCCATACCGTGCTGGTCGTACCGATTCCCCAAGAGCGCGCCACCATGCACTTGGACACCATCTGCACGATGGTCGACGTGGACGCGGTGCTCATGTATCCCAACGTCGCCGCCGACCTGATGGCCTGGACGCTCACCGAACCGGACGGGCTGTCACCGGAAGCGGCCGATGAGGATGGTGAGCTGACCATCACCGGTCCGGAGCCATTCCTTGTCGCCGCGTCCAAGGCCATGGAGATCGACCGGCTGCGGGTTATCGATACCGGTCTCGACCCGATCACCGCCGAGCGCGAGCAATGGGACGACGGCAACAACACCCTGGCGGTTGCCCCTCGCCTCGCCGTTGCCTATGAGCGCAATGTGGTGACCAACTCCGCACTCGAGGCGCAAGGCATCGAGGTGCTGCCCCTGGCCGGTAGCGAGCTCGGCAGCGGGCGGGGCGGCCCGCGGTGCATGTCCTGCCCCATCCTGCGCGACCCCAGCGCCTAGGACTGGGCGGTCTACCGCGCCAGGATGCCGGCGAAAGTGTCGACCGCGGTCCAGACCTCCGCGTACGAGGTCGTCAGCGGCGACAGCCCCAGCCGGATCAGATCGGGATTGCGGAAGTCCGGCACCACCCCTGCCGCAACCAGCTGCGCGGTCACAGCTTCGGCATCAGCGCAGCGGATGGTCACGTGCCCGCCCCGTTGCGCTGCGGCCCGGGGGCTGGCCACCCTCGCCCCGACCGGGACCAGACGCTCGTCGGCCAGGGCGATCGCGTATTCGGTGAGATCGACCGCCTTGCCGCGGATCCGGTCCAGCCCTGCTTCGGCGATCAGCGACAAACCCTCTTGCACGGCGACGATGCCCAGGACCGAGGGCGTTCCAGACAGCATTCGCCGGATGTCCGGGGCGGGCTCGAACTTCTCCGCCATCGCGAAGATGTCGGCCGCCCCGAACCATCCGGTGATCGGCTGCTCGACGGTGGCGACATGGCGCTCGGCGACGTAGAGGAACGCGGGCGCACCGGGTCCGGCATTGAGGTACTTGTAGGTACAGCCGACAGCGAAGTCGACCTCGGCCGAGTCCAGCGACATCGGCACGACCCCCGCCGAGTGGCAGAGATCCCAGACGACGACTCCGCCGGCCGCGTGGACCGCGGCGGTGATCTCGTTGAGGTCGGCCAGATAACCCGACCGATAGTCCACATGGCTGAGCACGACGGCCGCCGTACGCGGTCCGAGGACATCGACCAGGTCACCGACAGCGACGCCGGATTCCGGGTCGGGCCACAACCATCGAACGGTCAGACCCCGGGCCGCGGCCACGCTGTCCACCACGTAGCGGTCAGTGGGAAAATTGGCGTCGTCGACGACGATCTCGGTCCGGTCCGGCCGCAGCCCGCATGCGGCGTGCAGGACCTTGAACAGATTCACCGTGGTCGAATCCGCGATCAGCGTCTGCCCGGGACCGGAGCCCAGCACGGCTTCGGCGAGTTGGTCACCCACAACCACCGGCAGATCAACCCAGCGCTCCGGCCAACTCAGGATCAGCCCACCGGCCCACTCCTGCGCAAGCACCTCCTGCAGCCGCGCGATCGTCGACCTGGGTGGCCGTCCCAACGAGTTGCCGTCGAGGTAGGCGACCGGATCTGGCCCGATGGCGAAGCGGTCGCGGAACCCGCGGAGCGGGTCTGCCTGATCCCGGCGGCGCGCATCCGCCAGATCGAGGCCCTCCCGGCTGTCCCGCGGGGTGCCGTCCTCAGCCATGTACGTCCAGAGTGCCGATCTCGGTGCGAACCGAGAGCAGCTCCGGGAAGAAGGTGAGCTCCAGGGCTTTTCGTAGGAACCCGACGCCGGACGAGCCCCCGGTGCCACGCTTGTAGCCGATCACCCGCTCCACTGTTTTCATGTGCCGGAATCGCCAGAGCTGGAAGCTCTCCTCGACGTCGACGAGTTCCTCACTGGCCTCGTACTCGGCCCAATAGCGCTCGGGTTCGGCGTAGATCCGGCGCAGCACCTCGACCACCCCCGGATGGGCCGTGTAGGGCTGTGACCAGTCCCGCTCGACGCGCTCGGCCGGCACGTCGTGCCCGGCCCGGGCCAGGAAGCGGAGGAACTCGTCGTAGAGGCTCGGGCCTTCGAGGTCGGCCTGCAGGGCGGCGGCGACCTCCGGGTCATGCCGGAACACCTTGATCATGCCGGGATTCTTGTTGCCCAGCAGGAACTCCACCGTCCGGTACTGCGGGGACTGAAAGCCCGATGCGACGCCGAGTTTGTCGCGGAACTGGGCGTACTCGATCGGGGTCAATGTCGCCAGAACCGACCACTGTTCGAACATCTGCCGCTGGATGTGTTTGATCCTGGCCATCCGCTTCAACGCGGGTGGCAAGTCATCGGCGGCCAGCTTCTCCCGCGCCGAGCGGAGTTCGTGGATGAGCAGTTTGAGCCAGAGCTCGGTCACCTGGTGCTGGATGATGAACAGCATCTCGTCGTGGTGATCCGAGATCGGCACCTGAGCACTGAGGAGACGGTCCAGGTGCAGATAACCGGCATAGGTCATCCGGTCCGCGAGATCGGTGCTGACACCCTCCTCGATCGGCCGGTAGCTGCGGCCATCGGTCCCGGCCGAGTCCCCGGACGGCTCGCTCATCGCAGGGTGACCTGACGGGAAAGGATCTCCGCGCGGAATCGTCGTGCTGATCCGTCGAGTCGAGGTGCCTGCTCCAGCGTGGCGGCCAACCGGTCCTGGAAATCCGCAGCCGGTTGCCACCAGTCCTGCGCGGAAGCGTCGGCGGGCACATCCCAGACCGGCGCGACGAGGCCGTGCGCGCGGAAGGCACCGGCGTACTTCGTCCCCTCTCCCAGGTCCAGGGCTCCGGTCGCCCCGAGTACGGCCAAGGCATCGAGCAGCGCTTCCTCGGGATGGGTCATCACCCAACGCAGGTGTGCCTTGGCATCGTCGGGTCGACACCAGTAGGCGGCTTCGGTCCCGGGCATCCGGACCGACGGGATGACACTCTCGCTGGACTGTTGCAGCGACGCTGACAAGGCGGGATCGATCGGCTCGTCGGAATCGGTGCCCAGCCAGTAGCCGTAGTCGGCGTGCACGGTGATGTCCAACGGTGCATCGCTGAGCAGGTCCTGTAGTCGCGGCCCGGCCGAGCCGGCGCCGCCGATCGGCCCGGGGTTGATCGGTTGGCCGGGGTCGGCCTCCAGCGCGGCCTGCAGAGCCGTGCCGAGATCACGGCTGACGTCGTCGGAAGAGGCGACCAGCTGTAGCCCGAGCAGGATCTCCCCGTTCTGGCGGACCAATGCCGGGGCCAACTCGGGCAGGATGGTTGCCAGGGTCACGCGGCGGTCGGAGTGGGCGCGGTCGGACAGAGTCAGCGGCGTGGTGGCAGCCGAGACCAGTTCGCGCAGCGCGACCAGGTCCGCCTCGCCGGTCAGACCCTCGAATGGCCGGGCGACCCGTACCGATCGTCCCGAACCGTGACAGTGCTTGTACCGACGACCCGACCCGCACGGGCACGGTTGGCGCGGATTGGGCGCTTCTGTCGCACTCGCGGCGGCTGGAGCTACCGGCCGGGACCTTGCGCTGGGACGTCGCTTGTCACTGCTGCGCGTACGCGCACTGCCGGAAGCCATGCCTTCGACCCTAACCGGACCGACCATCCGCGCGAGCATGCTCGGACCAGCGGGTCATGCCGCTTCGATCAGCCTGCGAACCATGGCTGGACGATTTGTGATGATCCCCTCGACACCCAGGGAGAGGACCAGCTCCACGTCCACCTCCTGGTCCACCGTCCAGACATAGCAGCGGTTTCCCTGCCGGTGCACGCGCTGCACATAGGTCGGGTAGCGGCGAACCGTTTCGATGGCCACCCCCACGGTCTCGATCCCGCGCGGCAGCGTCCCGTCTCGACGCATCGGGGGCACGATCCTGTACAGCTGGACGGCAGGCACCTTCGGCGCGAGGGAGCTCACCCGGCGTACGGCGGTGGTGGCCAGGCTCATCACCGTGATGGGGGACCGCAGCGGATCCGGTGGCTCGTGCAGTCCGTGGTGGGCGAGGCTGGCCACAACCTGCTCCTCGACCAGACCACCGAATCGGGTCGGGTGCTTGGTCTCGACGAACAGTCGCAGCGGCCTCGGGGTGCTGACCACGAGATCGAGCAGGTCGTCGAAGGCCAGCACGGGAAGAGTTTCGGAGGTCGTCTCGTCGACCAGGGCATCGGCAGTCTCGGGCAGCTCGTTGCGCCACCCGCCGAAGTCCAGATCCTTCAGTTCCTCGAGGGTCATCTCGGACACTCGTCCGCGGCCATCGGAGGTCCGGGACAGCGTGGAGTCATGCACGCAGACGAGGTGGCCATCGCGGGTCAGCCGCACGTCGCATTCGACCGCATCGGCGCCTTGTGCAATGGCCGCTTCGTACGCGCGCGCCGTGTGCTCGGCGATCTCGGAGCTCGCACCGCGATGGGCGACCACCCACGGACGACGCGCTTCCGTCCGGGTCACACCCCCATTGTGCTCGCAGGGCGGGGGCAGCACCTGGGACCTTCACCGACCGGGGCGTGTTGGCAATAGCGGGATCTATTGTCGGCGCGTGGCGGTGCTGCTCGATCTCGGGGACCCGCAGCTGGTCGCCGACCCGTACCCGTTCTTCGCGGCCCAACGCGCACACCATGCCATCGCGTGGGACGACCGGTTGCAGATGTGGCTTGCCTTCGGGCACGCCGAGGCCAACGCGGTTCTCCGCCATCGCGGACTCGGGCGGATCTGGGTGGATCGCGCGCCGCTGCCCGCCTTCGAGTCGTTCAACCTGATCCACCGCAACGCACTGCTGGAGATGGAACCCCCCGAGCACCCGCGACTGCGCAGACTGATCGCATCGGCCTTCGCGCGCGGACATGTCGAACGACTCCGCCCATGGGTAGAGAATCTGGCCGCCCGGCTGGTCGTGGGCCTGCTCGAGCAGGGAGCCGACAGATCTCCGGTCGACCTCGTGCCTGCCTATGCCGACGAGCTTCCGGTTGCCGTCATCGCCGAACTGCTCGGCATCCCCGAGTCCGACCGCCCGCTCCTGCGGCCCTGGTCGAACGCGATCGTGAAGATGTACGAGTACGAGCGGTCCGCGGCGGTGGAGACCACGGCCGAGATCGCCGCAGCGGAGTTCGTCGGCTACCTGCGGGACCTGGCAGCACATCGCCGCGCCAAACCGGCCGACGACCTGATCAGTCATCTGGTCGCGGTGCGCGATACCGCCGGTGACCGGCTCACTGAGGACGAGCTGGTCACCACCTGCATCTTGCTGCTCAACGCCGGCCACGAAGCCACTGTCAACGTCACGTGCAACGGGATGCTTGCGCTGTTGAGCCATCCAGGCGAGCTCGCCCGCCTACGTACCGATCCAGCGAGCATGACCACCGCGGTCGAGGAGCTCATGCGCTACGACTCTCCTCTGCAACTGTTCGAGCGCACCGCCGTCGCTGACGTCGAGATCGGGGACGTAACCGTCAGGCAAGGGCAGAAGGTGGCCGCCCTGCTCGGCTCGGCCAATCGCGACCCCGCGGTGTTTGTCGACGCCGATCGGCTGATGCTCGACCGTACGGACAATCCGCACATCTCCTTCGGCGCCGGAATCCACTTCTGCATCGGCGCGCCGCTGGCCCGAGTGGAGCTGCAGGCATCCTTCGCCGCGCTGCTGGAGGGCACGTCTTCGATCGAGTTGGCCGGCAACCCCGTACGTCGACCGGAGTTCGTGATCCGTGGCCTCGCCGAGCTACCGGTCACGCTCACCCCCGCCTGATCAGCCAGGCGTTAGCCGGCGGCAGCCCGGTACATTCTGAAGGCATGCAGCTGCTTTGCCCGAAATGTCACAACATCATGGCCCAGTACGAGCGCAACCGGGTGTTGGTCGACCAGTGCACCGAGTGCAAGGGCATTTTCCTGGATCGCGGGGAGTTCGAGAACCTCGTCGAGGCCGAGAAGGCGTACTACGGAACGCCGGTCGCGGCTCCGTCGGTGCCTGGTGACCGGCCGACCGACCGCGCAGCCGCCGTCCGTCCGCACGAAGAACGGCGCTACGACGAACGTCGGAACGACCAGGTGCGTTTCGACGATCACAGGTACGACGAACGAGCGCATGACGACCGCTCGTACGAGGACCGCCGATACAGCCGTGATGGACGCGAGGACCGGCCGTACCGCAAGAAGAGGCGTTCCAGCATGCTCGAGGAACTCTTGGACTTCTGAGCCCGGGGATTTCCGGTTGGCCGACGCTAGATGACTTCGGGCGGTCGTCCGGTGTCACTGACCATCGGCCTGCCGGCGGCCGACCACTCCTTCATGCCGCCGGCCACATTGAGTGCGTCGATGCCCTGCGCGCGCAGGAACTGCGTCACCTTCGCCGAGCGGCCGCCGCCTCGGCAGGTGACATACAACGGGTCACCCTGAGGGAGATCGCTCAGCCGAGCGGAGACCTGGCCCATCGGGATGTGCACAGCGGTCTCGATGTGGCCCGCTGTCCACACATCGGGTTCACGCACGTCCAGGATCACGGCGTCGGCTGGAAGCGCGGAGGCAGGCAGCTCGGGCTTGTTCGGGGAGGTCATGTCGGCATCTTCACACGGCTCGGCCAAACACTGCGAACGCAAGGCGATCCTTCGCGAGTGCCAGGATGGTTGTCATGACGAGCTACGACCTCGCCGTGCTCGGGGCCGGGGCGGCTGGCTTGGGTGCGGCCGCAGGTGCCCGACTGCAGGGAAAGTCAGTAGCTCTTGTCGAGATGGCCAAACCCGGTGGCGACTGCACCTACACGGGTTGCATTCCGAGCAAGACGCTGATCGAAACCGCACGAAGAGTGCGTGAGGCACGAAACGGCGCCTCGTACGGCTTCCGGTCCGTCGTCGAGGTCGACTTCGCTGCCGTGATGGCCCGCGTCCACGCCGTGATCGCCGAGGCGGGACAGGACGAATCTGCAGACCTGCTGCGACGGCAGGGCATCGACGTGTGGCCGGGCCGGGCACAGCTGCTCGGAGGCGGCGGCGTTCGGGTCGGCACGAGCACCTTCCAGGCCGAGCGCATCATCCTGGCCACCGGCGCAGAGCCGACCATTCCCGAGCTTCCGGGTCTGACCGACGTCGATTACCTGACCAATGAGTCGCTCTTCGAGCTGACCGAACTCCCGCCCCGTCTACTGGTCCTGGGCGGCGGCCCGACCGGCTGCGAACTCGCCCAGGCCTATGCACGGCTGGGCAGTGCAGTCACCCTCGTCGAAGCGCGGCACCGGTTGCTGGCCGACGAGGAACCCGAGGCGAGTGCGGTGATCACCCAGGCGTTGGCGGCCAGCGGCGTGGAGGTGATCCTGGGGCGGAGCGTCGAACGCCTCAGCCTGGACACCGTCGGTGTCGACCACGACCGTGGTGCCAGCACCGTCCTGCACCTTCGCGACGGCGCAGAACTATCCGGCACCCACCTGCTCCTCGCCGTCGGTCGTACACCGCGCACCCGCGACCTCGGGCTCGCCGACGTCGGCGTCGAGGTCGGCCCGGCGGGGATCGTCAAGGTCGACGAGCACCTGGCCACGACAGTGGACGGGATCTTCGCAGCGGGTGACTGCTCCTCTGTCTTGCAGTTGACCCACGTCGGCTACGAGCAGGGTCGCCTTGCCGCACACAACGCTTTTGCTCCCCCCAACCGGCCGAGCCTGCTCGGCGGACGGCGCGAGTGGGACGCCACTGCTATCCCGCGGGTCACGTTCACCGATCCCGAAGTCGCCCACGTGGGCCGCACCGAGCGACAGGCCTTCGCGGCCTACGGCGAGGCAGCGCAGGTGGCCTACGTCAGCGACACCATGTCCGACCGCGCCCGCTGTGCCGGCCGCACCGAGGGATTCGTCAAACTCATCGCCGTCCCGCCAAAGGTGTTGCGTAGCAAGCTACTGGTGAAGCTTGTCGGCATGACCGCGGTTGGCCCCGCAGCCGGTGAACTCATCACCCAGGGGACCCTCGCCATCCGCGCCGGTGTGCTGGTGGGCCGGATCGCGCAGAGCGTGCATGCCTATCCGACCTGGTCGATGTCAGTGCGCATGGCAGCAGCACAGTTCTTCAGCGGGTACGGCGGTCAGACCGCCAGGCCGGCCCGGGAGCAGCAGTGACGGAGTCCGAGACCCCCAGCGCTGCAACGGTGGCCGAGCCCGCCCCTGAGGCGAACGCGACCGCGAAGGGGCCTTACACAAGTCAGGCCCAGCCGCGCGAACCACAGTGGCAGGTCGCCTCCTCCGCGATCGGACTCTGGACGGTGCAGGAGGTCATCGGTGCGCTGTTCTTCCTGATTCCAGCCGCGGCCGCGTCGATCTTCGTGCCAGACGACGCCCCGCGATGGTTGGTTGTCGGCACCGACATTCTTCCGTGGGCGCTGGCCGCGCTCTTTCTCGCCGAGATCCTGATCCTTCCGCGGTACAAGTACGCGGTGCACCGTTGGGAGGTCACCAACGACGGGATCTACACGCGGAGCGGATGGTTGTCCCGGACCTGGATCCTGGTGCCGATCAGTCGGATTCAGACCGTGGATGTGACCCGCGGTCCGTTGCAGCGGATGTTCGGCCTGGCCAGCGTCTCAGTACGGACGGCCTCGGCACACGGCAGCGTGGAGATCGATCAACTCGATCAACTCACCGCCGCTCAAGTCGCCGACGACCTTTCCAAGCGCGCCAATCTCTATGACGACGATGCAACCTGAGGAAGCCGCGCAACCCGAGCCGGCCCAACCCGAGCCGGCGCAACCGGAGCCTGCCCAACCCGAGCCCGCGCAACCGGAGCCTGCCCGCACGTCGGCCAAGGTCATCGCGATCCATGCGCTGACCATCCGCGGACTGCGCGAGGCCATCCCCGGCCTGATCGCCGCCTTCGCCTATCTCGGCGTGAGCGGAGGGCTGCGCTCGTTCGGCATCGTCGGCATCGTCCTGGCGGCCGCCGCGGCGATTGTGGGGCTGGCCGCACTGAGCTGGTACCGCTTCACCTACCAGGTCGCCAACCGGCAACTCATCATCGCTCAAGGCATCTTCTCGCGGCGGGTCCGCACGATCCCGATCGATCGGATCCGGGCCATCGACAGCCAGGTCGGGTTGCTGCACCGAGTCCTGGGTCTGGCCAAGCTCAAGATCGAAGCCGCGGCAGCGGGGACCGGCAATGAGGAGGCCGAGATCGACGGTCTACCGACTGCGACCGCCCTGGCCCTACGCGCGGACCTGTTGCAGGCCCGTCGTCGCCCGACCCGTGATCTGCGGGCCGGCGCCCAACCCTCTGGCGGTTTGGACGTAAACCGCCAAGGTGAGGGGGCCGGTGGCGCGGAGGAATTCAGCGACGACGAGCCGATCGAGGACATCGAGTACTCCCGGTCGCGCACCTCCTGGCTGCTCTATGCCCCCCTGGTTGGCAGCTACCTGGCCCTCCCGCTGGCCGGTGTCGGGTTCCTGTCGCAATTCGTGGACGACCTCCCAGAATCCTGGTTCTCCTGGGTCAACCTGGATCTGAGCACCTTCTCGGTGGGTCAGTTCGCGCTCGCTGTCCTGGCCCTGCTCGCCTTGTTGGCCATCGGGGCGGTGATCGGCGCGATCTTCCTGAACTGGCGCTTCCTCCTGGTCAAACGCGGCGACCTGATGGTCAGCGAGCGCGGTCTGGTCACCCGGCGCAACGTGTCGGTGGAGATTCCACGAATCCGCGGCTACACGCTGAGCGAGGGCTTGGGGATGCGGTTGGTGCGCGCCGCCCGCTTGACCGCGCTGATCACCGGCGTCAGCAGCGCGAACAGCCGTAGCCAACTCCTTCCGCTGGGTCCGCGCAGCGAAGCCGTAGAGGTCGCCAGGCGCGCCGTACGACGGTTCGACACCCCCTTGCGGCGCCATCCCACGGCAGCCCTGCGGCGGCGGCTCGTACGGTCGGTCCTGCCCGGCGCCGTGGTGCTCATCGTGGGCCTGATCCTGGGTGTCCTCGCGGTGATCATCGTCGGCGCGATCCTGACGGGTCTGGGCATCCCGCTCGGAATCGACCGTTACCGTTCGCTCGGGCACGCGGCCGAGGGTGACGCGTTCGCCGTACGGTCGGGCTCCCTGGTCCGGCAGACCACGGTGATGCAACGCCGGGCGGTGGTCGGCTGGAAGATCCAGCAGAGCTACTTCCAGAAGCGCGCCGGGGTCTCCACGGTCACGGCCTTGGTGGGGGCAGGTGCTGGGGCCTACGCCGCACTCGATGCGAACAGCGCCGACGCATTGGATCTTGCGGTGAGCGGCGGCAGCCGATGGGCTCGCGAGCTCTTGCCCTAGCAGGCTTCAACGGGACATTTCACGTAATAGGTGCCCTCAGGCGGCCATCTGACCGGACATTCTACGCAGAATGTCCGGTGGGACTCGGTCAGTCGATGAGGCCACCGGCGCGGAGCACCCCTCGTGCCCCGGCCGGAAAGTCCTTGGCGAGCAACCCCGCAGCTGCCAGCACGTAGCGCAAGTCACAGCGCACCTCGGCGCCGAGCAGGACACTGCGCGCGCCACCGCGGTCGTCGAGGACCGATGCGATCAGCTCGGCACGCTCTGCGTCACTGGCATGCCGGATCGCTCCGCCGGACAGGATCACGGTGCTCGCTGATCTAGCCGAGGCTCCGGCGCTGCCGACGACGCCGTACGCGGCCTCGGCTCGTACGTGCCGGCGCAGCGCGATCACGACCGCCAGACCAGCCAGCCGACGTTCGTTGGCCCGGTCCTGTTCGCTGACCGGTGGCTGAGCATTGTCCCCCCGCGCTGCGACCCAGGCAGAGAGGGAAGCGGCCTCGGACTCGGAGAGCAGGCGCTCCCCCACCGCGGCGCCAAGAAGGGCGTCGGCGCTGAACCGCAGTCCGAGGTCCCCCTCGACGGTGCGGCGGTGACTGGGTACGCCGACGGCCTCGCGGCCCAGCACGGCCTGCTCGGCATCAGGCGACAGCACGCAGTACACGTCGGTGGTTGCCCCGCCGACATCGACGACGACCACGCTGCCCGAGCTGGTGCGTCTGCGGTCGGTACGCATCAGCTCGGCCAATACCGTGACGCCGTCCATGACCGCATCGGGGGTGACCGCGCGGACCAGGCCGGCGAAGTCCGGATCCGCCGACAAGGCCTTTCCGCCGATGACGTGGTCGAGAAAGACGCTTCGGATCGCTGCCCTCGCCGGCGCCGGGTCGAGCGTGCCGATGTCCGGAAGGACGTTCGCTGTCGGGACGACTGTCACCCCCCGGCTGGCAAGAACCGCGCAAACCTTTTCGCGCACAGCGGCATTCCCGGCTACCACGACAGGAATACCCAGTCCGGCAGAGGCAAGGACGCGGCTGTTGTGCAGCAGCACACTGGCCTCCCCGCCGTCGGTGCCGCCCACCAGCAGGACAACATCGGGCGACACCTCGCGCAGCTCCGCGACACCGCCCCGGTCCAACCGACCCGACGAGACGTGCACGACACGCGCGCCGGCCGACAGCGCGGCGCGCTGCCCAGCCTCCGCGCTGATCAGGCGCTCGTACCCGACGACCGCGAGCCGCAAGCCACCCCCGGCGCTGGAGCACACCAGCATCTCGACCGGCAAGGCGGCACCGGCCGGTGTCGCCGCCCGGACAGCAGAGATGCCGGCCATCACGTCCGAGTCAATGGTCGTCGGGTGCTCGGCAGTTCCGAGCAGCGCTCCGGTGAGCAGGTCGACCGCACACGCCTTGGTGAACGTCGAGCCGACGTCCACGCACAACGCAACCTGGCCGGACACGAGCCAGAACGTAGCCCGCACGCTTGACCAGCTTCGGCAGCAATCGCTGCTAGCCGGTCCGCCCAGCCACAGCGGAGCGCGCGTCGGCCGCGGACATCAGGTTGTCGAAGCCGCGCCTCATCATCAGCGGAATGCCATAGCGCCACGTGAATCCACCTACCAGGGGTAGCCGCAGCCGCAGCAGCCGGGCTTCCGCGTGGTCCTCGACGAAGCTGTAGGTGATCAGACAGCCGCCCTCGTGCGGTCCGGATGTCGTAGGTATGGCAGTAGGTCGCCCGCATGGGTTTCCGGTCGCCGCGGTGCACGGTGGCTTCCGTACGGAGGGCAAATCGCCGCGGGTGCGCGGCCTCGATCACCACGGATTCGTCGCTCCAACGCCGTAGGGAGCCCGGAATCGTGCGCGTGCTCTCGAACACCGAACCGACGGTCAAGAGGTCTGTTGGACCGTCGACTTGGAGAAGGCGAAAGATGCGCCGTTGCCCTGACCCCAGACCAGATGGCTCCGGAGGTCGGAAAGCTCGTCGTAGACACACTCAGCCGGAGCTGCACACGTGCGGGTCAGCACAATCTGTCGTGGCTCAGCGCTCATCGTCGGAGCCCTCCACGTCGGTGGAGGTGAACCTGACCGCTACCTCTTGCGGTTCGACCAACGCGAGATAGACCGGGCAACGCTGCAGCCATGCCTGCTTGACCTCCTCGATTCGGTCCTGGTCATCCGGGGAGTCGATGGTGATCTCGATCGCGAGGTCAGTCAGGCGGGGGTTGGTCCCCTCCACGCCGAGCAGGCCGCCGAGGTCTGAACTGCAGCTGGCCTCTGCCCGTACGTCATCGATCCGGACGCCGAACTGAGGGGCCAGGGTGTCCTTGACGAAGGCCACCGCGCAGCCGGCCAGGGCGCCGAGCAGATATGCCGTCGGTGAGGGCGCGAGGTTCCCGCCGCCGATCATCGGTGGAAGGTCGGCCTCCCAATTGAACTTCCCGCCCGACAGCCGGGTCGAGCCGCCGGCCGCAGTACCGGTGACCGTGGGTCTGATCCGACCCGAGCCCGGCTCAGAGGTGTAACGCTGTACGGACTCGTCGAGTACGGCAGTCACGTTGTGCTCCTTCGTCGTTGGGTTCCGGTGAACGTGTGGCAAGCCTGCACGCGCGGAAGTGCCCCCGGCTTCCGTGCTGGAACCCAACCTGGACGTGCACGCAAGCGCCGAGGTGCGGGCTGGCACGTACCGTCAGGCGCGGGTGAGCAGAGCGGCGACAGCCGCGGTACGAGCCGAGCGCCCGGTCAGACCCAGTTTCGCGTAGACGTTCGACAGGTGGCGTTCGACCGTACGGACGCTCAAGGTGAGCTCAGCGGCGATGCCGGCGTTGTCCAGCCCGGAAGCGGCCAGCCCGACGATCTCCAGCTCCCGCGATGAGAGCGTCGACAGCCCAGCGCCGGCACCGGACCCCGGCGACGCGGGGACAGTCAACGGGCGCAGGAACTCAGACACTTCGGCCCGGATGACCCGCCGGGCAGGCTCGTCGGCCAACACGATGTGGTTGTCGCTGTCCAGTGGGACGAGTCGAGCGCCGGCAATCCGTGATGCGAGCAGCGCACCCTCGGCGAACCCGCTCATGCGATCGCCACGAGCATGCAGGACCAGGGTCGGCACGTCGATGTCAGCCAGCAAGTGGGTGACATCGATCTCTCCGCGCTGGCGTCGCGCCTCGGCCGCGTTCTGCCCGGAGGTCGCCACCTTCTGCAGGTCGTCCACCCAGCACATCTGCTCCTCGCTCGCACCTGGGATGAACTTGTTCGTGAAGACCCGGCGGAAGTCCGATTCGGGTCTTGCCCAACCGACTCGCATCATGGCGATGAGGGTCTCGACGTACTCGCGCTGCTCGGCAGTGAGGTCACGATCGGCGCAGGCGTGGGCGCCGTACATGACAAGCCGGTTCACCCGCCCGGGGTGACGATGCACATATTCGACTGCCACCGGGCCGCCCTGAGCCATGGCCAGAATCGAGAACTCACCGAGCCCGCTGTCCTCGATCACGGCCTCGAGATCGGCGACCCGCGCTTCGAGGCCGAAGTCCTCGTGGACATCCCAGTCCGACAATCCGAAGCCACGCTCGTCGTAGCGGATCACGGTCGCGATCGACCCGAGATCGTCGAGGAAGTGCCGCCAGACCGGACTCTGCCAATCGTGGGACAGATGACTCAGCCAGCAGGAGGCGACAACCAGCGGTGGCCCCGAGCCATGCTTGGCATAGGCGATCCGAACCCCGTCGGCAGACTGGCAGAACCTGACCTCCTGCACAGGGGTTTCCTGGTCGTTCAGCACGGCTGCCACGATCGCGATGCTATTCGGGCAAGGCCCCCTTCGGCGCCGTATCGCCTGAGCCAATGATGGCAACGCCCAGTTTGGGTCGTCGGACCGAGAACTCCACCCCGAGGCTGACGACGGTGGGAGCTGCGCGGCCTACCCTTCGCTGCGTGGCCCAGGCGTCCTTTCTCGAGCGCTGCTCAGCATGGCTGCGCGCCCGGGTGCGGCTCGTCGACTGTGTACTCGTCGGACTGCTCGTCGTGTTCGTCGTAGTTGTCCCGTCCGGGGTTCTCACTCCCGGGGAGGCTCTGATCAGCCTCGGCCTCCTCGTGCCGTTGGCATGGCGCCGTACTGCGCCGGTCCCGGCGGCGGCAGCGGTGACGCTGTTCGGAATCGGCGAACTCCTGGTCGCGCAGATCTTCCTGCCGGCCAACGTCGCCGTCCTTGTCATGATCTATTCCCTTGCCGCGTACGCACCTTGGTGGGCCAGCCGGGCCGGGCTCATCCTCGGACTCATCGGAGCCCCGCTCGGGGCGTTTCGGTACTACGTCTACAACATCTCCTTCTACGGCTATGTCGGCGGTTCCCTGGCCTCGGAGCTGATCATGGTGGCGGCGGCCATCGGGGTCACCGTGATCGCCTCGTGGGCACTGGGGAGTCTTCGCCGGATCAGACTGGAGGAGGTATCTCGCCTCGAGGAACGCGCGCGGCTCATGGAACACGAGCGCGCCCAGGAACTGCGGCTGGCCGCCTCCGGTGAACGCGCGCGGATAGCCAGGGACATGCACGACGTCGTCGCACACTCCCTGTCGGTGGTCATCGCCCAGGCTGACGGCGGCAGGTACGCCGGCCGCACCGAACCGCAAGCAGCGCTGGGCGCCCTCGAGGCCATTGCCGGTACGGGACGCCAGGCGCTGACGGACATGCGCGGGCTGCTCGGCGTACTCCGCGACGACAGTCAGACGACCTTCGCTCCCCAACCCGACGCGGCGGCGATCCCGGCTCTGGTCGACGATGTCCGAGGAAGCGGCCTCACCGTCGATCTGCTCGTCGAGGGGCAACCGCGCCCACTACCGACCGGGCAAGGGCTCGCCGCGTATCGGATCGTGCAGGAGTCGCTGACCAACGTGCTCAAACACGCTGGACCCGCCGGCCGTGCATGGGTGACCGTTCGTTGGTTCGAAGGCCACCTGGATCTGAGCATCATCGATGACGGCCGGGGGGCCTCCGCGGCGCTGGCTAACGGCGAGCGCGCCCCCGCCACGGCCACGGCCACGGCCACGGCCACGGCCAATGGTCACCCGCAGCCAAGCCGTGGGCACGGAATCCTCGGCATGCAGGAACGGGCTAGCCTTTACGGCGGCCAGTTCTCCGCCGCTCCACGATCAGGAGGCGGGTTCGGAGTCCAGGCCCGGATCCCCTACCCTCGCGGCACGTGAGCCGGTTCTTGTGACGGCGTCCGATCCCGTCGCGGCTGCGAGTCCCCCGATCCGGGTTGCCCTGGTCGACGATCAGCAGCTCGTACGGGTCGGTTTCCGCATGCTGATCGACTCCCAGCCCGACCTCACCGTGGTGGCCGAGGCCGGCGACGGCGTCGAAGCCGTCGACCTGCTGGCCCACGTGCGTGTCGATGTGGTCCTCATGGACATTCGGATGCCGAGGCTGGACGGGATCGACGCGACCCGCGCCCTGACGGCGCTGGCTGAGGGGCCTCGGGTGATCGTGCTGACCACCTTTGACATCGACGAGTACGTCCTAGCCGCTATCGGCGCTGGGGCCAGTGGTTTCCTGCTGAAGGACGCACTGCCCGAGGAGATGCTGGAGGCGATCCGGACGGTGCACGCCGGTGAAGCGGTGATCTCGGCCAGCTCGACACGTCGGTTGTTGCAGCACGTCGGCCCGATGCTGCGCGACCGTACGAGTGCTGGTGTTGACGGCACGGGCAAACCGTCACCACAAGCCTCACCTGCGTCGATGACTTCGGAGTCGAACCGCGTTGACCAAGTGGCGCTGCAGGAGCTCACCCCGCGGGAGACCGAGGTCTTGATCCAGATGGCGTACGGCGCTTCAAATACCGAGATCGCCTCGCTGTTCGTCGTGTCCGAGGCGACAGTGAAGACCCATGTCGGCCGCGTGCTGGCCAAGACCGGCTCACGCGACCGGGTTCAGGCCATCGTGCTGGCCTACCGGGCGGGCCTGGTCGAGCCCGCGGATCTGCTGCGCGCCAGGTCCTGAATTTCGCGGCATCTGCCCTTCCGAGGGATGGCGCGGGTCAGCCCAGGGGGTGACATGCCAAGGAACAAGATCCACCTCTGGCCAGACGCTTCGCCGTCGGCTGCTCCTTAGCGTCGATGTGAACCGGAGTCCTACGCATCCGGACCGCAATCCCGAGGGAGCAGCTGTGTCCAACAACGAACCCACCACCGCCCCGTCTTCTGGCGGGCCATCGCCGTTGACCGATCCTCGCGGAGCTGCGGTCCGATCGCTGGGTCTCACCAAGGTGTACGGGAGCGGCGAGGCATCGGTGACCGCACTGGCCGGCGTCGACGTGGCCTTCGCCCGCGGGGCCTATACGGCGATCATGGGACCTTCCGGGTCCGGCAAGTCCACCCTGATGCACTGCCTGGCCGGACTGGACACCCCTTCCTCGGGCCAGGTGTGGCTGGGTGACACCGAGCTGACCGCCCTCGGTGACACCGCGTTGACCACGCTCCGACGCGAGCGGATCGGATTCGTCTTCCAAGCCTTCAACCTGCTGCCGGTGCTCGACGCGCGCGCCAACATGCTGCTTCCCCTCGAGCTCGCCGGCGCCTCGCCGGACCCAGCCTGGTTCGAGGCAGTGATCGCCCGGCTGGGTCTGGCCGACCGGCTCACGCACCGCCCGCACGAGCTGTCCGGTGGTCAGCAGCAGCGGGTCGCCGTGGCCCGCGCCCTGCTGCCGCGACCCGACGTCATTTTCGCCGACGAGCCGACCGGCAATCTCGACTCACACACAGGTGCCGAGGTACTGGGACTTCTTCGGAGCAGCGTTCGCGAAACCGGCCAGACGGTCGTGATGGTCACCCATGACCCGATTGCCGCCTCCTACGCCGACCGAGTCGTGCTGCTTGCCGACGGCAGGCTGGTCGGCGAGCTGACGGACCCGACCGCCGATGACGTGATCGACGCTCTGCGCCGGCTGGAGCCGGCCCCGATCATGGCTGGGGGGCGCTGACATGTGGAGGACCACCCTTGCCCAGGTGCGGGCTCACGCCGGGCGGCTGATCGCCTCGTGCGTCGCCATCGTCATCGCGGTGGGCTTCGTCGTCGCCACCCTGATCTTGGCCGAATCCACGAACGCCACGATCACCCGGGCGGTCGGAGCGCAATATGTGGATAGTGACGCGGTTGTCGTACCCGGCGTGACTGACAGTTCCCCCTCGTCGTCGGGTGGTCAGGCAAGTGACGGCCCCTCGCTGGAGGAGCTCCTACGGCCCATCTCCGGGCTCGACGGGGTCCAGTCGGTGGCTGCAGACCGCGAGACCTTCGTGCAGGCGGTGGTCTCCGGCACGTCCGGATCTCGATACGTCACGGTCGAGAGCGTGCCTGAGGACGGGCCGCTGCGCTGGCAACGGTTGGCCGACGGGGAACTGCCCGAGCGGGTCGGTGAGGTCGCTGTCAGCGCTCGCTCCGGGGCTCAGGTCGGGGACACCATCCAGGTGAGCTATTACCCGTCCACCAGCGGCTCGCAGCGCGATCAAGCCGAGCCGGTCACTGATGACGTCACAGTCGTTGGCATCGTGGACCTGAGCGGCGATCCGACCGCCGGGGTGCAGGGACGGTTCTTCGCGATGCCCGATCAGGTCGCGGACTGGGGCGCACAAGACCCGATCCAGCTACGGATCGCTGCCGTCGACGGGACCGACGTCGGCGCCCTGCTGAGTTCGGTGCAGGCGTTTGTCGACGAGTCCGGCATCCAGGCGACCGTGCGTACCGGGCAGGAGCAAGCCGAGGTGCGCGTGTCGATGATGACCGGTAGCTCGCTCGCGCTGGCCACGCTGCTGCTCGTTTTCGGGGGCATCGCTGTCTTTGTGGCCGGACTGGTCATCGCCAACACCTTCACCGTCCTGCTGGCCCAGCGCACTCGCGACCTGGCGTTGCTCCGCTGTGTCGGAGCCACGTCGAGGCAGGTACGCCGCAGTGTTCTGGCCGAGGCGGCAGTCACCGGCCTGGGCGCCTCTGCCCTGGGTGTAGCCGTCGGGGTCGGGCTCGCCGCTCTCGTGACGGCGATCACCAGCGGAATCGAATCCCCGATCCCGCTGGGCGAGTTGGCGATACCGCCCTACACCGTGTTCGTCGGCCTGACCGTCGGAACCCTGGTGACCGTGCTATCTGCCCTCGCTCCGTCCAAGGCGGCCACCCGGGTTGCGCCACTGGCAGCGCTGCGGCCGATGGACTACGCGCCGATGCGCTCGCGCCGTGGAATTGCGCGACTGGTGCTCGGTCTGACCATGTTGCTGTCTGGAATCGGTCTGATGGTGGTGGGAATGTCGGCCGGGGAGGTCTTGATAGCCCTGCCCGGAGAGATGCTGTCCGCGGTCGGGGCTCTGCTACTCCTGCAGCGGGCCATCCCGCCGGTGGTCGCGCTGGCCGGGCGGTGGATCGGCGGGATGGGCGGAATACCGGCCAAGTTGGCCGCCGGAAACGCGACTCGCAATCCCCGTCGGACGGCGGCGACCGCAACCGCGCTGCTGATCGGGGTGACGCTGACCAGCGGACTGTTGGTCGGGACTGCCTCGGCCAGGGCAACGGCTTCCGCCGGCCTGGACGAGGTCTACCCGACCGATGTCGTGGTGCGGGCGTATGGCGAGACTCTGCCGCCGTCACTGCCTGGCCAGCTAGCAGGGATCGAGGAGGTTGCCGGCGCCGTCGCGCTGTCCACCACGTCGGTGACCGCCTCTGTCGATGGCCCGACCGAGGCGTTCGGCGTGGATCTCACTGCGGCACGGGACATCGTCCGCGGAACGGGCTCGCTGCCCGGTCCGGGCCAGGCGACGGTCAACCGTGACCTGGCTGACCAACAGGGCCTGGCCGAGGGCGATCCGATCACCTTCGAGCACGAGGGCAATTCGGTCACGCTGGCCGCCCGTCTGGTCGACACCTATGACCTGCTGATGCCGCAGGCAGACCTCCAGCGACTGGACCCGCAAGCCGCAGTTGGACAGATCTGGCTACGGCTGTCCGACGACCTGAGCGAGGAACGCGGCGGCGAGGCGGTCGATGCGATCAGCGAGGTGGCCGCGGCGGCGGCGCCGTTCGTCGATGTCACCGGACTGATCAGCGTCCGTCAGGCCATCAACTCGATCCTTGACGTGCTCGTCCTGGTGGTCACCGGCCTGCTGGGGATCGCGGTGCTCATCGCCTTGATCGGCGTGGGCAACACGTTGGCGTTGTCGGTGATCGAGCGGCGACAGGAGAACGGGCTGATGCGGGCCCTCGGCCTGACCAAGGGCCAGTTGCGCGGCCTGCTCGCCTGGGAGTCCCTGCTGGTGGCCGGTGTCGCTGCTGTCCTGGGAGTCCTGGCGGGATCGATGTACGGATTGGTCACCGCAGCGGCGCTACTCAGTGAGACCGACGACGTCATCCTGGACTTCCCGGTGCTGCAGGTACTCGCCGTCATCGTGGTGGCAACCGGAGCCGGGGTGTTGGCCTCAGTCCTGCCCGCCCGCCGAGCGGCCCGCACCTCACCGGTGGCGGCCATGGCCACCTGACCCGTCCCGCGGTCAGCGCTATCCAGTCCGGGGTTGTCGGGGTCATCCGCGCACAATGGCCCCGATAACCCCGGACTCGCCGTTGTCACGGTTCCAGCAGGGCACGGATCCTTGCCACCAGCCCGTCTGGCTCACGGAGGTCTTGAGCCGTCACGTGGATGACGCGCCAGCCTGCCGCCGTCAGCCGATCCAAGCGCTGCCGATCCCGGCGCAGCTGGCCTGGCTCCCAGTGCCAGGACCCTTCGTACTCGACGGCTATCCGATCCTCGACGAAGGCGAGATCCACGCGAGCAACGAATCGCCCGGCGGCATCCAGCACCGCATACTGCGGAACTGGCCGGAGGCCGATGAGGGCGAGAGTGACCCGGAGCCGACTCTCCTGTGGGGATTCTGCGCGCCCATCCGCGAGCTGGGTCGCCAGTCGTGCTCGACGGGCACCCGGAACCGCCTTCAGGCATTGGGCTCCGGCGCGAAGCGCGTCCTCGGTGATCCGCCCCCGCCCGAGCGCGAGGTCCAATGCCACGACGGTCTCGACGAGATCAGGTTCGCGAGCAATGTCCAGACAGCTGCGCAAAGGTGCCGTCCGCGGGATGGGGGCGGCGACCACGTCGCGGTCTGGCAATGGCGCGTTGCGTACGCGTAGCCCGGCGACCGGACCCAGGTGAAACCCCGGTGGCACGATGACCTCGACCGGCGGATCGTGCTCGACGATCTCGTGCAGCCCGGTCAAGCACAAAGCGCTTCGGCCGCCGATCACCGCTGACCGTGGCAGGAGCAGTGCAGCGGCTTCGATGCGCGTTCGATGGTCGATCGGGTCATCGGAGTTGACATAGACATCCCGGAACAACCGCACGTACGCGCGACCGCGCAGCTGGTCAACGGTCAGCAAACCATCCGCGACCGCTTGGCTGCCCGAAAGATTCTGTGTCGCAACGGCGGCGGGATGACTGCCGGACGAGCGGACATGGCAGCCGATCCTCGTGGATCGCCGTTCGTTGTCGCGGCGGCTGTCCACAAGCCAGTGACGCAACTTCAGGGGTTCCGGGGTCATGCGAGGCGCGATGACCCCGATAACCCCGATCTCGCTGGACCCGCCGGAACCAGCTGCTAACTCAGTGGTAGATCGCCTTCTCTGCTCCGATGCCGGTCAGCGATCGGACCTCGAGCTCGGCGTACTTCTCGACGTTCGGCCGCTCCTTGGACAGCTTCGTACCCAGCCAGCCGAGGAAGAACGACACCGGGATGGACACGATCCCCGGGTTGTTCAGCGGGAAGAAGTGGAAGTCCACGTCCTTGAATATCGAGGGACTGATTCCGGTCGCCGGGTTCGGAGGCGCACCCGAGACCACCGGCGAGAAAATGATCAAGCCGACGCAGACGATGAGCCCGCCGTAGATGCTCCATACCGCGCCCTGGGTGGTGAACTTCTTCCAGAACAGCGTGTAGAGGATCGTCGGCAGGTTCGCCGAGGCAGCAATTGCGAAGGCCAAGGCCACCAGGAAGGCGATGTTCAACCCCGCCTGCAAGGCCAGGATGCCCAACACGATGGCTACCGCACCGATGACGACCGCGGTGATCCGGGCCACCTTGACCTCGTTGACGCCGCTGGTGTCGGTCTTCACCCCCTTCTTGATCACCGAGGCATAGATGTCGTGGGCGAAGGAAGCTGAGGCGGTGATGGTCAAGCCGGCGACCACGGCGAGGATCGTCGCGAAGGCGACCGCCGAGATGATGCCGAGCAGGGCCGTGCCACCGAGTTCGAAGGCCAGCAGCGGAGCCGCGGAGTTGACCGCGCCAGGCGAGGCCAGGATCCGGTCGGCGCCGACAAGAGCGCCCGCGCCGTACCCGAGGATCAGGCTGAACAGGTAGAACACCCCGATCAGCCAGATCGCCCAGACCACGGACTTTCGCGCGTCCTTGGCGGTGGGCACCGTGTAGAACCGCATGAGTACGTGCGGCAGACCGGCCGTACCCAGCACGAGCGCGAGGCCGAGCGAGACGAAGTCGAATTGGGTGAGGCCGGTGGCGCCGTACTGCGCGCCAGGCCCGAGCACATTGCGCGGGGTGGCCGCCGAGGAGGCGACCTCGGACGCCTGCCCGAACAGGCTGGAGACGTTGAAGTTGAACTTCGCGAGGACCCAGACGACCATGATCAGCGCGCCGACCATCAGCAGGGTGGCCTTGATGATCTGCACCCACGTCGTGCCGCGCATGCCACCGACCAGGACGTAGACGATCATCAGGCCACCGACCACGATCACCACGGCGGCCTCCGCGCCGCGACCGCTGACACCGAGCAGCAGCGCGACGAGCCCGCCCGCGCCGGCCATCTGGGCCAGGAGATAGAAGATCGAGACCACGAGCGTTGACACCGCGGCGGCGGTACGAACCGGGCCCTGGCGCATCCGGAACGCGAGAACGTCGGCCATCGTGTACTTGCCGGTGTTGCGCAACAGTTCCGCGACCAGCAGCAGCGCCACCAACCAAGCGACCAGGAAGCCGATCGAGTACAGGAATCCGTCGTAGCCGTACACCGCGATGGCCCCGGCGATACCGAGGAAGGATGCAGCGGACAGATAGTCGCCGGCGATGGCAAGACCATTCTGCGAGCCGGTGATGGTCCGGCCTGCCGCGTAGTAGTCAGCGGCGGTCTTGTTGTTGCGGCTGGCCCGGAAGGTGATGTACAGCGTCACGACGACGAAGACCAGGAAGATGGAGATGTTGACGATCGGCTCGCCGACCGTGGCCGGGGCGTCCGCGGCTAGTACAGCGCGGTCAGGCATCGTGACGGCCCTCCAACTCGTGGTGGATCTTGTCCGCGATCGGGTCGGTGTTCTTGTTGGCGTGCCGGACATACAGGGTCGTGATCACGAACGTCGACACGAACTGCAGCAGCCCGAGGACGATTCCGACGTTGACGTTGCCGAACAGCTCCTGGCTCATGAAGTCAGATGCGTAGGTCGAGAGCAGGACGTAGAGCAGATACCAGGACAGGAAGACCACAGTCATGGGAAAGGCGAATCGACGGAATCGGCGACGCAGTTCGGCGAACTCAGGCGAGTTCTGCGCCTCCACATACTGCTCAGGGGTGAGCGTCTGCCGCTCTGCTTGCTCGGTCACCGTGCACTCCAACAGGCATGGACCCGGCCGACCACCCGGCCGAGTGCTGCGGTCACGGTAGGGACTGCCGGCACTGTCCGCTGCGGCCACAACCCGACAGCGCGCCCAGAGGCCGATGCTTTCGCCGGGCGGGCCCGCGCGTACGACGAGCGGTATCCCGACACCTCAGGAGAGACTGGTTTTCCCACGTCCTGCGCAGAGCGATACCGCTGCATCGTGCCGGATTGGCCGTTGGGCGCGCACTCGGAAGGAATGCACCCCTATGCCGACCTGACTCCGACTGGTGTGGCCCGCCTCGTGCTGACGCCCTGTGATGCGTTTCAGAACTTCCTCCCACCGATGTTCCGCCCGCTGCAGTGGATAGCCCGGGTGCCCGGACTGCTGACCGTCACCCTGCTGGCGCTTCGCTTCCGGCGATTTCGCAACCTGCCCATAGCGTTGGGATGGCTGGCCAAGCAACCCGTCGAC
>Ga0190275_10000488_pt1 | contig 34820 bp, 34 predicted proteins | sample Popmic550T_FD_133745 | JGI IMG/M metagenome (GOLD analysis project Ga0190275, IMG submission 133745) | Populus adjacent soil microbial communities from riparian zone of Yellowstone River, Montana, USA - 550 T | ecosystem: Environmental > Terrestrial > Soil > Riparian zone > Trees stand | place... | reverse complement strand
GCCGCCGCCACCGACGCGCTCGCACGGCCCGATGCGCGCAATCTCGCGATCCTGGGCTATGGCGAGCAGGCCCGGCGCCACCTGGAAGCAATCAAATGCGTCAGGCGGATCGAGCGCGTCACGATCTGGGGCCGCGATTTCGCCAAGGCCCGCTCATTCGGCGGCGTTGCGTGCGAGACCGTCGAGGAAGCGGTCGAGGGCGCCGACATCATCTGCACCGTCACGGCGGCGTCCGAGCCGATCCTGCGCTCGCAATGGGTTCCCGACGGCGCCCATATCAACGCGGTCGGATCGAGCCGGGCCGGCCCGCGCGAGATCGACGACGCGCTCGTCGCCCGCGCCCGCCTGTTCGCCGACCACGAAGCGGGCGTGCGCGCCCAGGGCGCCGAATTTCAGAGCGCGCTGGCGGCGGGCCTGATCGGGGAGGGCCATCTGCTCGGCGAGATCGGCGAAGTCATGGCCGGCACGCTCCCCGGCCGGGTGAACGCCGCGGACGTCACGCTCTACAAATCGCTCGGCAGCATCGTCCAGGACCTCGCCTCGGCGCGCTACATCGTTGCGCGATTGGGGGACGACCCTGATTAGCGCACCAATATACTACACTCAGCAATCCTCTAGCGTCTGCTATCGACCCTTTGCGGACATTCAGCGCAAGGCCGCCTTGCCCGTTCGGACGTTCCGCTGATCGGACTCATGCGGCAGGCGGATCGAGAACGAAGCCGCGCGACAACGGCTTGCGGGCATTGAAAACGATGATTGCGCCGGCTGGGTGCTTTCAACTCCAAGTCTGGAGGCTGCGGTCTAGCTGCGGGTCAATTCCTCCCGCACTTCTCTAGCGGTACGACCCGTCAAACGCTTAAACGCCCGCGAGAAAGTCCCGGGATCCGAGAAGCCGACCAGGTAGGCAATCTGGTGCACGGACACCTTATTCCCCTGTAGGTACTGCAGCGCGAGCTTCATCCGAAGCGAGCTCAGCACTTGTTGAAACGTGAGGCCCTCCTCCTTGAGCTTACGATACAGCGTCTGACGGCTTACCCCCATCTGCGTGGCAACGAGCTCGACACTCGCGTTGCCGGTATGAAGGACCGGCATCAGCGCAGACTCAACTCGGCTCCTGGTGCTGTTCATGCTCTTGAGGCTTTGCAGCAGCCGATCGGCGTGTTCGCTTAGAATCCCGAAGACATACTTCCCCTGTCGGCCGATCGGACGCGACATCACGCCTGGCTGAAGCAGCATCGCATTCTCTTCGGCGCAAAACTGGACAGGGGCGCCGAGTACGCGCTCATACTCATTGGCATAACCGGGATCGCCGTGTGTCACTCGAACGGCTTTCGCGAAGGGGTCCACACCGAAAAAGCGTGAGTTGCAGACCATCTGCGAGAAAGCAATTTCCGTGTGCTCGAAGAACTCGTTAGGGAACCACCGGTTGTCGACAAGCCACACACCGTCTTCCCTCGGAACGAGTTCGAACCGCGCGGCCGAGCCGCTATCGAGCTCGATCATCAGTCTCGCGTAACGCTGTAGCTGGAGGAAGCAGTGGCCCATCGTGTCTGACGCCTGGGAAATAAGGCCCACGACCGAGACGTCTGACAAATCGACGCACTCGCCATAGTGCAGCGCGAGTGCCGGGTCGTTGGCCAGCTCCTTCCCCGACCTAATCAGCGCCCGGTAGCTCGTCAGGGGGACGCGCGCGTCCTGGTTGTCGAGGAGGACGGCATTTAGGTTCGCCCGCCGCAAGAGCTCTTCTTGGTCAGCGCTCTTCGACACTGCGAGATCCAATATGGCCTTTGCGATGCCGGCTGCCACCGTCGGCTCGGGTGGTCGTCTGCCGCGCTTTGTGTATTCCGACTCGGACATGCACACCCTTCGACCTAGAGCCCGAGGCCCGAACGATAATGGGCTGGATTAGCCAAGCGCAACGGCCAAAGGCGGTCACACTTCCCACGACCGCTGCCCAGGCGTAAAATGGAGCGGACATTGGGCTTTCGCATCGGCGATCTCCTCAACGGCCTTTAAGCGTCGACGGGAGCCTCACCTCAGGGATTCGCGATCTAGGCCTACCCCCCCGACTCTTCAATCCAGAATAGTTGCTCGAACGGGACTCCCAACGCCGCGGCGATCTTGAGAGCTACGAGTGCAGACGGCACAATGACCCGGTTCTCGATGGTGTTCACGGTCTTGCGGCTGAATCCGCTCCGAGCGGCAAGCTCACCCTGAGTCCAGCCGCGGTTTTCCCGCTCCTCTCGCAGACGGTTGACGAGCGTTGCAGGCATTGCCGTGCGCCCGCCGCTCTAACTGACCAAAGTGAACGAAGGCCGCGCCAAGCCCCACCGACAATATCACGTGAATAGCGGGCATTAGATGTTGCGCTTAAGCAAAGGCTACCAGGCCGTAGATTGGCACGAAGGACTTGCCATGGAGCGCGGCGAGATAGAAGCAGAGCTGAGCCGGCTTTCTGCCTGCGAGCCCGCCGCGCGAACGCTCGACATCGAAAGGCTGCGGGGTCTGATCGAAAACTGGCCCGATTCTGGGTGGGAGCAACCGGACGTCGTGAGTTCGTATCGCCTGGCGCTTCTTCGCGGAGTCGCGGCGGGCCATTTCCTACGCAAGGCGTCGCGCACCAACGCATGAATATGGCGCCATTAAATGAAACGTACCCAAGGGAACGTCATGAATAAAGCGTGTCATTGTATTTACCTTGGTCTCGACTAGCGCCACTGCGGCGCTCGCCATCTATTCTTTAGACGCCAAAAAGCGCACCTTTGCCAGCAGGCCGAATGTCCGCTTTCCACCCATGGCAGACAAAGGAGGGGCCGCGGAAGCGACCCCGGTTGGTTGCGCATGAAGTAGGTTGCGGCAAACCGGAATGGGGAGGAAAAGCGTCCGGTGACCCAAGCATGGACCGCGCAGGAAACGGAAGAGCTGGTACGTCGCCACGCCGGCCGCCCCGGCGCGCTGCTGCCCATCCTCAACGACGTTCAGGCGGCGTTCGGCCACGTTCCCGCGGCGTGCGTCCCGATTATCGCCGAGGCGCTCAATCTGTCGCGCGCCGAAGTCCATGGGGTCGTCACTTTCTACCATGATCTGAAGGCCGGGCCGGCGGACCGGCCAATAGTGAAATTGTGCCGCGCCGAGGCGTGCCAGGCGCGCGGGCTCGAGCGGATCGCGCCGCTGTTCGAGGGCGACGTGCGGATCGAGGTCGAGACCGTCTATTGCCTGGGCCTGTGCGCGAGCGGGCCCGCCGCGATGGTCGGCGACCGGGTCTTCGCCCGCCTCGACGATGCCGGCGCCCGGCGCCTGATCGACGAGGCGGCGGGGTGAGGATGTTCGTCCCCGGCGATGCCGCCGCGGTCGCGGTCGGCGCCGATCAGGTGGCGGCGGCGGCCGGCCCCGGCGTGATCCGCAACGGCTCGCGCGGGATGTTCGAGCTCGAGCCGTTGCTCGAGATCGAGACGAGCGAGGGAAGGGTCGGCTATGCGCGGCTCGCGCCGGGCGACGTCGCCGACGTCCTTCGGCTGGGCGACGCGCATCCGGCTTGCGTCGGCCTGGTCGAGGACCTCCCCTTCCTCAAGCGCCAGACCCGCCTGACCTTCGAGCGCTGCGGCATCACCGATCCGCAGTCGATCGACGATTATCGCGCGCATGGCGGCTTCGCCGGCCTCGAACGCGCGCTAGCGCTCGGCCCCGAAGCGACGGTCGAGGAGGTGTTCGAATCGGGCCTGCGCGGGCGCGGCGGCGCCGGCTTTCCGGCCGGGATCAAGTGGCGCACCGCCGCCGCCGCGCCCGCCGAGCAGAAATATATCATCTGCAATGCCGATGAGGGCGACAGCGGCACCTTCGCCGACCGGATGGTGATGGAGGGCGATCCCTTCATGCTGATCGAGGGGATGGCGATCACCGGCTTCGCGGTCGGCGCGACCTACGGCTACATCTACATCCGCTCCGAATATCCGCACGCGATCCGCTCGATGGGCCGCGCGATCGAAACGGCGCGCGCGCACGGCCTGCTCGGCCCCGATTTCGACATCGAAATCCGGGCCGGCGCGGGCGCCTATGTCTGCGGCGAGGAGACGTCGCTCCTCGAAAGCATCGAGGGCCGCCGCGGCGAGGTCCGCGCCAAGCCGCCTTTGCCGGCGCATGTCGGCCTGTTCGGGCAGCCGACGATCATCAACAACGTCCTGACGCTCTCCGCCGTGCCCTACATCCTCGCGAACGGCGCCAAGGCCTATGCCGATTTCGGCATGGGCCGCTCGCGCGGGACGATGCCGATCCAGCTCGCCGGCAACATCAGGAATGGCGGCCTGTTCGAGACCGCCTTCGGCATCACATTGGGCGAGCTGGTCAACGATATCGGCGGCGGGACGCTTTCGGGCCGCCCGGTCCGCGCGGTCCAGGTCGGCGGGCCGCTGGGCGCCTATATTCCGCCCTCGATGTTTCATCTCCCGTTCGATTACGAGGCTTTCGCCGCCGCCGACGGGCTGATCGGCCACGCGGGTATCGTGGTGTTCGACGACAGCGTCGACATGGCCCGGATGGCGCGGTTTGCGATGCAATTCTGCGCCGCGGAAAGCTGCGGCAAGTGCACGCCGTGCCGGATCGGCTCGGTGCGCGGGATGGAGGTGCTCGACCGGATCATCGCCGGCGAGGACGTCGCCGCCAACATCGTCCTGGTCGAGGAGCTTTGCGAGACGATGAAGTTCGGATCGCTCTGCGCGCTTGGCGGTTTCACCCCTTATCCTGTACTGTCGGCGCTGAGGCACTTCCCCGAGGATTTTGCGTCATGACCCTGATCCGCGAAGCCGATCGCGGCACGCCCGCCTCGCCCCTGCTCGAAACCGTGACGCTGACCATCGATGGCGCGGCGATGACCGTTCCCGCCGGCACCTCGATCATGCGCGCCGCCAGCCTTGCCGGAAACGACATCCCGAAGCTCTGCGCCACCGACAATATGAAGGCGTTCGGCTCCTGCCGGATCTGCCTGGTCGAGATCGAGGGCCGCGCCGGAACGCCCGCCTCCTGCACGACCCCGGTCGCGGACGGGATGGTCGTGGTCACCCGCAGCGACCGCCTCGACCGTCTGCGCAAAAGCGTGATGGAGCTTTATCTCTCCGACCATCCCGCGCCCGAAGAAGCGAGCGAGATGCGCGAGATGGCCGAGATGATCGGCGTAGCGAAGAGCCGCTATCTTCCCGTCGCCAGTCATCTCGGCGCGCCTTGCGATACGTCCAATCCCTATTTCGACTTCGATCCGGCCTTGTGCATCGTCTGCTCCAGATGTGTCCGCGCGTGCGACGAGGTCCAGGGCACGTTCGCGCTGACCATCGCGGGACGAGGCTTCGGCAGCCACGTCTCGGCGAGCCAGGAGGAGCCCTTCCTCACTTCCGAATGCGTCTCGTGCGGCGCCTGCGTCCAGGCCTGCCCGACCGGCTCGCTCCAGGAGAAAGCGATCAAGGCGGTAGGCCTGCCCGAGACCAGTACGATCACCACCTGCGCCTATTGCGGCGTCGGCTGCACTTTTAGGGCCGAGATGAAGGGCGAAGAAGTCGTCCGCATGGTCCCTTGGAAAGAGGGCAAGGCCAATCGCGGCCACTCCTGCGTCAAGGGCCGCTTCGCCTGGGGCTATGCGACCCACAAGGAGCGCATCTTGGAGCCGATGATCCGCGCCTCGATCGAGGAGCCCTGGCAAAAGGTGAGCTGGGACGAGGCGATCGCTTATACCGCGTCCGAATTCCGCCGCATCCAGGCGAAATATGGCAATCGCTCGGTCGGCGGCGTCACCTCGTCGCGCTGCACCAACGAAGAGACCTTCCTCGTCCAGAAACTGGTCCGCGCCGGCTTCGGCAACAACAATGTCGATACCTGCGCCCGCGTCTGCCACTCGCCGACCGGCTACGGTCTCAAAACCGCCTTCGGCACCTCGGCCGGAACCCAGGATTTCGACAGCGTCGAGCAGTGCGACGTGATGATCGTGATCGGCGCCAACCCGACCGACGGTCACCCGGTCTTCGCCAGCCGGATGAAGCGCCGCATGCGCCAGGGCGCGAAGCTGATCGTGATCGATCCCAGGCGGATCGACATGGTCCGCACGCCCCATATCGAGGCGTCTTTCCACCTCCCGCTCAAGCCCGGCACCAACGTCGCCGTGCTGACCGCGATGGCCCATGTGATCGTCACCGAGGGCCTGACCGACGAAGCGTTCATCCGCGCGCGCTGCGACATGGACGATTATGCCGAATGGGCCGAGTTCGTGGCCCGGCCCGAACATTCGCCCGAGGCGATGGAGCGCTATAGCGGCGTCCCCGCCGCCGATCTGCGCGGCGCCGCGCGGCTCTACGCGACCGGCGGCAACGGCGCGATCTATTACGGCCTGGGCGTCACCGAGCACAGCCAGGGCACGACCACAGTGATGGCGATCGCTAACCTCGCCATGGCGACCGGCAATATCGGCCGCCCCGGCGTCGGCGTGAACCCGCTGCGCGGTCAGAACAACGTCCAGGGCGCGTGCGACATGGGGAGCTTCCCGCACGAGCTTTCCGGCTACCGCCACGTCTCCGACGATGCCGCCCGCGACATGTTCGAGAAGCTCTGGGGCGCGCCGATCGACTCAGAACCGGGCCTTCGCATCCCCAACATGCTCGACGCCGCCCGCGACGGCGTGTTCAAGGCGGTCTACATCCAGGGCGAGGACATCCTCCAATCCGATCCCAATACCAGCCACGTCGCGGCCGGCCTCGCGGCGATGGAATGCGTCGTCGTCCACGATCTCTTCCTCAACGAGACCGCCAATTACGCCCATATCTTCCTGCCCGGCTCGACCTTCCTCGAGAAGGACGGCACCTTCACCAATGCCGAGCGCCGGATCCAGCCGGTGCGAAAGGTGATGGCGCCCAGGAACGGCTTTGCCGATTGGGAGGTGACCCAATTGCTGGCCAACGCGATGGGGCTGGACTGGAACTACACCCACGCCTCCCAGATCATGGACGAGATCGCGGCGGTGACTCCGACCTTCGCCGGCGTGTCCTTCGCGCGGCTCGACGAACTGGGCTCGATCCAATGGCCGTGCAACGAGGCGGCGCCCGAAGGCACGCCGATCATGCATGTCGATCATTTCGTGCGGGGCAAGGGCCGGTTCGTGATGACCGAATATGTCCCGACCGACGAGAGAAGCGGGCCGCGCTTCCCGCTGCTGCTGACCACCGGGCGGACCCTCAGCCAGTATAATGTCGGCTCGCAGACCCGGCGCACCGCCAATACGGTCTGGCATGAGGAGGACCGGCTCGAAATCCACCCCCACGACGCCGAAAATCGCGGCCTCAAGGAAGGCGATTGGGCCAAGCTCGCCAGCCGCGCCGGCGAGACCACATTGCGCGCGACAATCACCGACCGGGTCGCCCCGGGCGTGGTCTACACCACCTTTCACCATCCGCTGACCCAGGCCAACGTCGTCACCACCGAATATTCGGACTGGGCCACCAATTGCCCCGAATATAAGGTGACCGCGGTCCAGGTGAGCCCCTCCAACGGCCCCTCCGACTGGCAGGAAGCCTATGAGGCGCAGGCCGCGCACAGCCGCCGGATCGCGGCCGGGGCGGCGGAGTGAGCACGCTCGACAAGCTCGTCTACATGGCCAACCAGATCGCGCGCGAGTTCGCCGGCCAGCGCCCACGCGACGCCGCCGACGCGACCTGGGACCATCTGTGGCATTTCTGGGACCCGCGCATGCGCCAAATGATCCTCGCGCACCACGAAGCGGGCGGCGCGGGCCTGAGCGACATCGCCCGGGCGGCGGTGGCCCGGCTCGCGGTCCCGATAGAGCCCGCGCCAAGGACCAAGGCGACCGAGTTCAACCATCCCGGCGAGGGCGAATCCGGCGCGATGTCCGACGCGGGGTAAGGCCGGCATCATGGAGCGAAAGACCCAGATCGTCGTCGTCGGCGGCGGCGCGGCCGGGCTCGAGCTGGTGCGCAAGCTCGGCGCCCGCTACGGCCGCAAGCGCCACGACATCATCCTGGTCGAGAAGAATTCCACTCATGTCTGGAAGCCGCTGCTGCACGAAGTGGCGGCCGGATCGCTCGACGCCAATCTCGACGAAATAAGCTATCGCAGCCACGGCCATCGCTGGGGCTATCGCTTCTTTCTCGGCGCCTTTGCGGGGATCGACCGCCGCGCGCGCGAGGTGATCGTCGCCCCGCTGCTGGACGAGGAGGGGCGCGAGCTGATCGGCGCCCACCGCATCCGCTACGATTATCTGGTGATCGCGCTCGGCGCGGTCAGCGACGATTTCGGGACGCCCGGGGCGCTCGAACATTGCCTCTCGCTCGACGACAGGGTCACCGCCGACCGCTTCCGCCACAGGCTGCTCAACCAGTGTTTGCGCGTCTCGCGCGCGATGCAGGCCGATCCGGCCGCCGACGCCCATGTCCGCATCTGCGTCGTCGGCGGCGGCGCGACCGGGGTCGAGCTCGCGGCCGAGCTCTACAACAGCGCCGGGGCGCTGCGCCATGAAGGGCTCGAAATATTCGACGAGAGCCGGCTCGAAGTGACGCTGATCGAGGCGGGGCCGCGTATCCTGCCGGCCTTGCCCGAACGGCTCGCCGATGCCGCGCGGGCGGAGCTGGAGGCGCTCGGCGTCCGGATATTGACCTCGGCGAAAGTGACCGAGGTCACTGAGGAGGCGATCGTCACCGAAAGCGGCGAGCGGATCACGGCCGAGCTCAAGCTCTGGGCCGCCGGTGTCAGGGGCGCGCTCCCGACCGACATGGACGGGCTCGAAACGAGCCGCAACAACCAGCTGATCGTCCGCCCGACGCTCCAGACCAGCCTCGACGAGCGGATCTTCGCGATCGGCGATTGCTGTTGCTACGTCCCGCCGGGCAGCGACCGCGCTGTGCCGCCCCGCGCGCAGGCGGCGCACCAGATGGCCTCGGCGGCGTTCGCCAATTTGGACCGGCTGGCCAAGGGCCGGCCGCTGCGGACCTTCGCCTACAAGGATCACGGCTCGCTCGTCTCGCTGAGCCGCTTTTCGACGGTCGGCAGCCTGATGGGCAATCTGATCGGCGGGCGGATGGCGATCGAAGGCCGGCTCGCCCGCTTCGTCTACAAGTCGCTTTACCGGATGCACCTGATCGCGGTCCACGGCTGGCTCAAGGGCCTCGCGCTGCTCCTGATCGGCCGAGTCAACGCGATCGTCCGGCCGCGGCTGAAGCTGCACTGAGAGTCGCCCTCGTCATTGCGAGCGAAGCGAAGCAATCCAGTGCAGCGGCGACGCCGGCTGGATTGCTTCGTCGCTACGCTCCTCGCAATGACGAGGCCGCGAAGAGGCCATGCGGGTCGCTCACGACGAGCATCGAATCGGGCCGCGCCAGCGCGATCAGTGTGAGCCCCGCCTCCTTGGCGCGCGTGATCGCGAGGCCGGTCGGCGCGGAGATGGTGACCAGCAGCGGCACGCCCGCCAGCGCCGCTTTCTCGACTAGTTCGTAGGAGCAGCGCGCGGTCAAGAGGACGAAGCCGCCGCCCATGTCGCGGCCCTGGCGCAGGCAATGGCCGATCAATTTGTCGAACGCATTGTGGCGGCCGACATCCTCGCGCGCGGCGAGGATCGCGCCGTCGGCGGCGCACAGAGCGGCGGCGTGGACGGCGCCCGTTTCGGCGTTGAGCGGCTGGTGGGCGCGCAACGCTTCCAGCGCGGCGAAAATTGCCGCGGGCGCGATTCTCGCCGGCGCGGGAAGCTTCGGCAGCGGTCGCAGCGCCTGCTCCAGATTCTCGATCCCGCACAGGCCGCAGCTCGATTCGCCGACCCGGTGCCGGACTCGCGCGAGCACGCGGTCGTGGCGCCCGGCGACCAGCTCGATCCCCAGCAGAATGCCGGATTGTTCGGCCCGGACTTCGATGCCGACGACGTCGCGCGCCGTCTCGATCAGCCGCTCCGACAGTGCGAAGCCGGTCGCGAAATCCTCGAGGTCGGCCGGCGTCGCCATCATCACCGCATAGCCGATCCCCAGGAAGCTGATCGCGATCGGCACTTCGGCCGCCACCGTCCGCCGGCCCGCGGCAATCCCGCCGTCGGCATCGACTCTCGTCGCCGCTACGGATTCTCCGCTGCGGATCAAAGCGCGATGATCACCGTCTTCAGCTCGGTATAGGCCTCGACCCCCTCGCGCGCCTGCTCGCGGCCGAAGCCCGATTGCTTGTAGCCGCCGAACGGCAGCGCCGGATCGAGCATCGAATGGCAATTGCCCCAGACCGTGCCCGATTTTATCTTGGCCGCGAGCTTGTGCATGCTCGACAGATCCTTGGTCCAGATGCTCGCGCCGAGCCCGTAGAGCGTGTCGTTGGCGGCCTTGGCGACTTCGTCGAGATCGTCGTAGCGCTGGGCGACCAGAACCGGGCCGAATATCTCCTCGCGCACCACGCTCATTTCGGGATCGACGTCGACCAGCACGGTCGGATTGACGTAATAGCCGTCCGAGCCCGGCGCGTCGCCGCCGGTCAGCACCGAGGCGCCGGCCTTTTTGCCGGCCTCGATATATCCCATCACCCGGTCGCGCTGCTCGGTGGAGACGAGCGGCCCCATCCGCGTGCCTGGATCGAGGCTCGGCCCCGGCGCCCAATGTTGGGCATGGCCGGCGACGCCCTCGAGCAATTTGTCGAAGATCGAGCGGTGCGCGAACAGCCTGGAGCCCGCGACGCAGATCTGGCCCGAATTGAAGAAGATCGCGCCCGCCGCGCCGCCCGCGGCCCGATCGATGTCGACGTCGGGCAGAACGATCACCGGCGATTTGCCGCCGAGCTCGAGCGTCACCCGCTTGAGGCTGTCGGTCGCCGCCTTGTTGATCAGCTTGCCGACCTCGGTCGAGCCGGTGAAGGCGACCTTGTCGACATCGGGGTGGCGGACCAGCCGGTCGCCGACGCTCTCGCCCATGCCGGTGATGACGTTGAGCACGCCCGCCGGGAGCCCCGCTTCGTTGACGAGGTCGGCGAGGCGGAGCGCGGTCAGCGAGGTCTGCTCGGCGGGCTTGAGAATCATCGTGCAGCCGGCGGCGAGCGCGGGCGCGATCTTGAGCGCGGCCATCAGGAGCGGGAAGTTCCACGGCACGATCTGGGCGGCGACGCCGATCGGCTCGCGGCGGACGTAGGCATGGAAGCTGCCCGGGGGCGCGCCCATCGGATCGATCGCCTCGCCGCCCAGCTTGGTCGCCCAGCCGGCCATGTAGCGCAGCATCCCGATCGCGCCCGGAATGTCGACCGCGCCGGCGATGCTCGCGGGCTTGCCGTTGTCGATCGCCTCCAATTCGGCGAATTCGGCGGCGTGGCGCTCGATCAGATCGGCGAGCTTGTTGATCATCCGCTCGCGCGCGATCGGCGGCAGGCCGGTCCAGCGGCCGTCGTCGAAGGCGAGGCGCGCGGCGGCCACGGCGCGGTCGACGTCGGCCTCGGTCGCGTCGACGAAGCGGCCGACCTCGCGCCCGGTCGACGGGTCGACGATCGGGATCGTCGCGCCGCCGCTCGATTCGATCCATTCACCGCCGATGAACAGCCTGGGCTCGCGCGCCAGCGCCTTTTGCGCCGCGTCGGAATAAGCGGGCTGGGCGCTAATTCTGGTCATCTCGTTCATCGTCGCTCTCCTGGAGAAGGTCATGCGGCCGCGAGTCTTGCCTAGCACGGACGGCGCCGATTTGCGACGCGCCGCCGCACGGCGTCGAGCGGCTTCAAAAGCGGGAAGCCCCCCTATTGCGCTTCGGCGAGCGCGGCGGCCTTCTTGGCTTCGGTTTCGGCGCGCATCCGGCCGGTCCGCTCGACCCGCGCGGCCATCTGCTCCCAGGCCTCGGCGGCGCGCAGGCAGCGGTCGCGGACGTTCTGGAGCGGAGTCTGGGCGGCGTCGCGGCGCGCCTCGGCGGCGCGCTCCAGATAGAATTCGTGGTGCGTGGACATTGAGAATCCTGATTCCAAGGGGATTGCCGTCTGCATAGGGACTTGGACCGAAAATCGCAACTCGCGCCTAGTCCTCGCGCGGCACAAGCGCGGCGAGCTTTTGGGGCGCGACCGCGCGGTAGCTCTCGGCGATCCACCTCTTGAGCAGGTCGAGATCGGGCGCCTCGCCCGCGCCGAAACGGCAGCTGATCCAGCCCGATCGGCCGAGGCCGTAACCGGCGGGCGCGGCGAAATCGAACGTCTCGGCGAAGTCGCGGCTGACCGGCAGCTTGACGGTCAGGCTGAGCGCGCCCTCGGTTTCGTCGAGCCATATGAAGGTCTTGCCGCGCACCTTGAGCGCGGTGTGGCCCCAGGGGAAGTCCTCGACCGTTTCGGGGAAGGCAAGGCCGTGGCGCCGCAACGCTGCGAACGGCGTCATCCGCTCAGCCGAGCTCGGCCATGAAGGGCGGATCGGGAATGGTCGCGGCGGCGTCGGCGAGCAAATCGCCCCAGCGCGCCGACAGATCGTCGAAATAGGGGTCGTCCTCGGCGATCCGCCGAGTCAGCACCTTCGATCCGGGCGCGGCGGGCATCACCATCAAATCGAGCGGGCGAGCGACCGCGAGGTTGGAGCGGATGGCCGCGTCGAACGAGAGGAATCCGATCTTCATCGCTTCGGCGAGCGGGGCCCGGCCATCGAGGCTTCGATCGAGTATCGGCTTGCCATATTTGGTCTCGCCGATCTGGAAGAACGGCTTGTCGGGCTTGCACTCGATGAAATTGCCGGCCGCGTAGATCAGGAAGAGCGCCGGCGGGGCATCGCCGATCCGGCCGCCGAGCAGGATCGAGGCGGAGCCGCTGATCTTGATCGAAGCGAGCGCCTTGCCGACGGTGTGGTTGGCGAGCTGCATCGCCTCGCCGACCAGCTGGGCGGCGCGGAACATGCTGGTCGGCTCCGCGATGGTCCGCATCAGCCCCTCGTCCTCGCCGGTGGGCAGGCCCTGGCGGAGCAGGCTGATCACCGTCTGCGAGGTCGAAAGATTGCCGGCCGACGCCGCGTAAATGCAGCGGTCGCTCGCATCGGCCAGGCAATGGAGCTTGCGGAACGCCGAGATGTCGTCGACGCCGGCATTGGTGCGCGTGTCGGCGATCATGATCAGCCCCGCGTCGAGCAGCATACCGAGGCAATAGGTCATGAGGGTCCCGTTTCCCCTAACTTTGCGACTGGAACTGCGCCTGCGTCTCGCTGACCGCGACTTCTACCGCCAGATGCTCGGCCCCGCCACCCGAACGTGCGCCGGCGACCGGGGCGGAGTCGCGATAGTCGAGGCCGCAGGCGACGCGGACATAGGCGTCGTCAGCCGAAATGCCGTTGGTGGGATCGAAGGCGACCCAGCCAAGATCGCCGACCCAGGCCTCCGCCCAGGCGTGCGACGCTTCCTGGGCGTGGGCGCCGTCGCGGCGGAAAAGGTGGCCCGAGACGTAGCGGGCCGGAATGCCGAACTGGCGCGCGGCGGCGATGAACATGTGGGCGAAATCCTGGCAGACGCCGTGGCCGGCGGCTGCGGCCTGCTCGGCGCTGGTATCGGCCTTCGTGGCCTCGGTATCGAACCGCATCGTCTCGAAGAGGCGGTGATTGAGGTTGTGGAGGCGCCCGAGCGCCGGATCCGGGCCGACGTCGATCGATTGGGCCAGGGCAGTGATCGCCGGGCCCGCCTCGGTCAGCGGCGTCGCGCGGCAGAAGATTTGCGGCGGCAGATCGTGCTGCAGCCCCTGGACGACGCCCGCGCGGTCCTCGGTCAACACCCGGCCGTTGACCGAGACCGACAGCCTGGAGACCGGCTTGTCGACATAGAGCATGTGGGTGAAATTGCCGTAGCCGTCGCGGCCCTCGCGCAGCCGCGCATCGCAATCGACATCGATCCGCCAGTCGAGCACGTTCTGTCCGTCGAAGCTCGCCGGCGTCGCGCGCAGCAGCTGGATGATGCCGCGCGTCGGGGCCGAATAAGAGTAAGTGGTGACGTGGCGGACCAGGAGTTGCATCAGCCGAACCGGAACTGCGCGGCGATCGCGTCGCCGATCGCGTTGTTTTCGCGGACGTAGGCCTGGAGCCATTCGTGCAGGCCGCGCCGAAAGATCGTGCCGACATCGAGCTCCTGGAGCGTCGACAGCCGCTCGCGGGCGCGCCGGTCGGCCGGCCCCTGGCGGCCCGAGCGTGCGCCGAACTCGCCGAGCAGGCCGACAATCTCCTCGGCGGTCCAGGCGAGCGAGCGCGGCAGCTCGCGGCGGAAGATCAGCATGTCGGCGACGCCCCAGGGCCGCAGCGCCTCTCGGTAGAGGTGGCGATAGGCGGTCTTGGCCGAGACGATCTGAAGGATCGTCTGCCACTGGTCGCGGTCGAGCGCGCCGCCGACCTCCTGACCCTCGGGCAAGAGCAGATAATATTTGACGTCGAGCAATCGCGCGGTGGCGTCGCCGCGCTCGATCATCGAGCCCAGCCGCATGAACCAATAGCCTTCGTTGCGCAGCATGCGGGCCAGAGCGCCTTCGAAGCCGCGCAGCTCGGCCTTCAATTCCTCGACCAGATTGAGCGTCGTCTGGACGCCGCCCGGGCTGGTCCGGCCCTGGATCATCAGCCAGGCGCGGTTGATCGCTTCCCAGCCCTCGCGGGTCAAAGCGGTCCGCGCCGCCCGGGCATTGTCCCGCGCGGCGACGATGCACGAGCGGATCGAGCTCGGATTGTCGGCGCTCAGCGCAAGGAAGCGGCGCGCGCCATAGCCCTCCTTGCCGGTGTCGAGCGGAGGCGCGCGGACCACGCTCAAGGCGCTCGCCCAGGCCTGCTCGACATGGGCATGGCCGCCCAGAGCGGCGAGCCGGATGGTCGCTTCGGTGAGGCGCGTGGTGAATTCGGCGCGCTCCATGTAGCGGCCGATCCAATAGAGGCTGGCGGCGGTGCGCGACAGCATTAGGGTCCGTACTCGGTACCGGAGGTGGCCGTGATCGGCCGGGGAAGGCGGCTGGGTAGGAGAGGGCTGAAGGCCGGGCCAGGCAGCCCGGTCGAGGCACTCGACGCCGCCAGCCGCCTTCCCCGGCCGACCGCGAAGCGGCGGGCTGTCCTTTGCCGCCCGGCGGCGTCGCTTCGTCGGTCACGATGAATCTTCATCGCTCCCTCCTTACTCCTTGCCGGACAACAAATGCCAACTCGTCACGACCGCCTCCGGTGCCGAGCACGGACCCTCAGCCCCCCGCCTCGGGTTCGGCGGCGGCGAGGACGAAGCTGTCCTTGGTGCCGCCGCCCTGGCTCGAATTGACCACAAGCGACCCCTTGCGGATCGCGACCCGGGTGAGGCCGCCCGGGACGATCGTGACGCCGTTGGCGCCGGTCAGGACGAACGGCCGGAAATCGACATGGCGCGGCGCCATCCCGTCCTCGCACTGGGTCGGGACGGTCGAAAGCGGAAGCGTCGGCTGGGCGATATAGCGATCGGGATTGGCCTTGAGGATTTCGCGAAAGGCCTCGATCTCCTTCCTCGATGCGGTCGGACCGACCAGCATGCCGTAGCCGCCCGAGCCGTCGACCAGCTTGACCACCAAATTGTCGAGATTGGCGAGCGTGTGCCTGAGCGCCTTGGGGTCGCGGCAGCGCCAGGTCTCGACGTTGCGCAGCTTCGCCTCCTCGCCGGTATAATAACGGACGATTTCGGGCATGTAGGAATAGATCGCCTTGTCGTCGGCGATGCCGGTGCCGGGCGCGTTGACCAAGGTAACGTTGCCGGCGAGATAGGCCGCCATCAGCCCCGGCACTCCGAGCAGCGAATCCGCGCGGAAGACGAGCGGATCGAGAAAATCGTCGTCGATCCGGCGGTAGATGACGTCGACCCGGACCCGGCCGTCGATCGTCTTCATCCAGACCTTGTCGTCGTCGACCTCGAGGTCGCGGCCCTCGACCAGCTCGATCCCCATATTGTCGGCGAGGAAGCTGTGCTCGTAAAAGGCCGAATTGTGGTGGCCGGGCGTCAGCAGCACGCAGCGCGGTTCGCTGGCACCTTCCGGCGCCACCGAATAGAGCGTCTCGCGCAGCAGCTCCGGGTAGGAATCGACCGGCCGGACCGGGAAGATGTCGAACAGCTCCGGGCAGAGCCTGAGCATCGCGTCCCTGTTTTCGATCATGTAGGAGACGCCCGAGGGCGTGCGGGCATTGTCCTCGAGCACCAGGAAGTCGTCCGGGCCGGTGCGGATCAGGTCGATCCCGCAAATATGGGCATAGACGCCGTGCGGCGGGCGTCCCCCCGCGCAGGGGATGCAGAATTGCGGATTGGTGAGGACGATGTCGGCCGGGACGATGCCGTCGGCGAGGATCTTGCGGGCTCCGTATATGTCGTCGAGGAAGGCGTTGATCGCCCGCACTCTTTGCTCGAGGCCGGCCGAAAGCCGCTCCCATTCGGCGGCGGAGAAGATTCGGGGCACGATGTCGAACGGGATGATCCGTTCGGCCGCTTCCTCCTCGCCATAGACGGAAAAGGTGATTCCGAGGCTGCGGAAGGCGGTCTCGGCCGCCTGCTGGCGCCGGGCGAGCTCGGCGGGCGGGGTTTCGGCCAGCCAGCGGGCGAGCGGCTCGAAGCCGGCGCGCGCCCTGGTCCGGCTGCTCCCCCAAAGCTCGTCGAACGCTTTGCCTTCGGCCATCGCCCCTCGCTATGCGGTCGGCGGCCCGATGCCGCCCCTTCACAATGCACGAAAGGGCAAAAAGCGCCACCGACGATGGACGTAGGCCACTATCGTGCCTATTCGTTACGGCATGACAACGGAACTCACCGCTCTCGCCTGGGGCTGCGTCCTGGCGTTCGTCCACGTCTTCCTCGCGGTGCAGGTCAAGACTCGGCAATATGGCACCGGCTGGAATCTGGGCTCGCGTGACGAGGAATTGCCGCCCGCAAGGCCGCTGGTCGGCCGGCTGGCGCGCGCGCAGGCGAATTTCTTCGAGACCTTCCCGGTGATGGTCGCCGCCGTGCTGATCGTCTCGGCGGCCGGCCTGAACGACCGCTGGACCGCGATCGGCGCCTTGCTCTGGCTGGCGGCGCGCGCTCTCTATCTGCCGCTTTACGCGTTCGGCGTGCGCTACCTGCGCTCGCTCGCCTGGACGGCCGCCTTGGTCGGGATCGTGCTGGTCCTGAAGCCGGCGCTCGCTCTGGCTTTCTAGGGGTCTTCCTTGGCCGCGACTGCAGTATAACTCCCATATCCCCGGGTAAACGCCCCAGTACTATCCCTCGCTAGGTATCGAGCCGGCGATCTCATTGGCCCGGCGCGAGCCGGCGCGGGCCTGGGCGTCCCGAGGAAGAGCCTATGGCGTTGATCCTGATTGCAGAAGACGACGAGCTCATTGTCGAGGCGGTGCGCTCGGCGCTTGGCGCCCGCGGCCACATCGTCGGCGCCGTCGATAACGGCATGCCGGTGGCGAGCATCGTCGAGTTCAAGCGGCCGGCCTTGGTCATCCTCGATTGCAACATGCCCGATTTGCCCGGAATCGAGGCGCTCCGCCAGATCCGCCTGCTGCGCACCGCCCACGCGACCCCGGTGCTGATGTTGACCGCCCGCTGCGGCGCGTTCGATGAAGAGATCGCGATGCGCGCCGGCGCCAGCGACTATCTGCGCAAGCCGTTCGATTCTGATCAGCTGGTGTCGCGGGTCGAGACGCTGCTTCGCCGCGCCGAGCTGCAGGAGCGGCCGCTGCCCGCGCCGCCAATGTACCACGCGCCCCCGCCACAGAATCGCGCCTGGGGGCAAAGATAGAAATGCTCTTCCGCCGCGACAAGGCGCGCCGCGACCGCGAGGCCGCCATGGCGCTGAGCGAGGGCCAGTACCGCCACGCCGAAGCGGTCGGTCATATCGGCCATTGGCGCATCGAATTTCCATCGGGAGCGGTTGAATGGTCGGATGAGGTCTACAAGATTTTCGGCCTGCCAAGGAGCGCCGTTCCCAGCCTCGATACGAAGTTCGCGCTTTATCATCCAGACGACAGGGAGGGCCCCCTCGAGGTCGTCCGGAAAGCGATAAGGGACTGCCACGACTGGGCGGTCGATCATCGCATCCTGCGGGCCGACGGCGAGATACGGCACGTCAAGTCGCAGGGCGTCTGCGAGCGGAATGCACAGGGCGAGGTCAGTGCGATCTTCGGCGTGTTGGTCGATACGACCCAGCTCGAACTTGCGCGCCGGGAAGCCGAAGCCGCGACCGCTTCCAAGACCGCCTTCCTCGCCAATATGAGCCACGAAATCCGCACCCCGATGAACGGCGTGATGGGGTTCGTCGAACTCTTGATGGACAGCAAGCTAGACGCCAGGCAGCGTCGGCACCTCCTCCTCGTCCAGGAATCGGCGCAGGCGCTCTTGAAGCTGCTCAACGCCATATTGGATCTCTCGAAGATCGAGGCCGGCCAGCTCGACATCAACGCCGAGCCGACCAACGTCCGCCACGACATCAAGCAGTGCGTCCGGCTGATGACCCCGGCCGCCGCGCAGAAGGGGCTCGCGTTGCGCGCCATCATCGCCGAAGGATTTCCCGACAAGGTGCTGATCGACAGCCTGCGCCTGCGCCAGATCCTGTTCAACCTGCTCGGCAACGCCGTCAAGTTCACCAGCATCGGCTCGGTCACGGTGACGCTCGGCGAGGCGCCCGCGGCCGACGGCAAGCGGACCATCGTGATCAGGGTCGCCGACAGCGGCGTCGGCATCGCCGAGGAGCGCAAGGCTTCGATCTTCGACGCGTTCGTCCAGGCCGATGCTTCGGTCTCGCGCCGCTTCGGCGGCTCGGGTCTCGGCCTCAGCATCAGCCGCAGCCTGGCGGCCCTGATGGGCGGAACGATTTTGCTCGAAAGCCGGGCGAACGAGGGAACCGTCGTCACGCTGACGCTCCCGATGGTCGAGGTCTTCGTGCCCGCACTCGCGCATGTGGGCCCGGCCCGTTCGCGGACGGCCGCGGCGGCGGGCACCGGCACCGCGGCACGGCGGCAGGCATCGATCCTCCTGGTCGAGGATATCGACATCAACCAGGAGCTGATCACCGACATGCTCAACCGGCTCGGCCACCGGGTCGACCTCGCCAGGAACGGAGCCGAAGCACTCGCGCTCGCGTCCCGGCTCATATCCGAGCCGAATGCCTGGGACCTCATCCTGATGGACGTCCAGATGCCGGTGATGGACGGCCTGACCGCGACCCGCGCGATCCGGGCGCTGGGCGGCAGGGCGGCGACGATCCCGATCGTCGCGCTGACCGCCCACGCGTTCGCGGCGGAGATGCAGGAGTGCCGCGACGCCGGCATGGACGATCATGTCGCCAAGCCTAGCGGGTTCGCGCAGCTGAAGCGCGCCGTCGAGCTCTGGAGCGACATCGCCCAATCGCCGGCGCCTTCGGCCGGCTTCCGTGCCCTGGAGGCGGTCTCGATCGCCGACCGCTTCGAGACCAGGCTGCGCAAATCGACCGCCCGGCTGATCGCGCTGACGGCCGAGCTCTCCGATGCAAAGGAAGAGGCACCGTCGGCCAAGCTTATGCGCGAAGCCGCCGAAATTGCGCATGTGCTCGCGGGGACGGCCGGCATGTTCGGGCGTGCCCAGCTCGGCAAGGTCGCGCAGCAGATCGAGGCCGAGGTCAAGGCGATCGTCGCCGGCCGGCAGACCGGGCGAAACGCCCGGGCGAGCCGGATGATCGGCGTCCTGGTCGCGGCTCTGGGCGCCGCGACGCCGCCGGCCGGCCTGGTCCCGCTCCTGCCCGTGCGGCCCAAAGGTCCTTCGCCGGCATTCCACAAGGCGAAAAGTTCGGGTCCAAATCTGCCCAAAGAGGGGATTGTCGCTTGAAGGGATTGATCCACATCGTCGATGACGACGCGCTGGTCCGCGCGTGGTCGAGCTTCATATTGTCCAACGGCGGATATTCGACCGAGATCTATAGCGGCGGCGCAGAGCTGTTCCGCGATTGCAGCCTGAAGCGGGGCTGCATTCTCCTCGACATGTGCATGCCGCAGATGAGCGGCCACGAAGTCCAGGAGGAGCTTGCCCGGCGCGGCAGCACCCTGCCCGTGGTGGCGATGAGCGGTTGCGGCGACCTTGCCGGCGTGGTGCGCGCCATGAAGCTCGGCGCCGTCGACTTCCTGGAAAAGCCCTTGACCGACGAGAATTTGCTGGAGGCCGTTGCCCGCGCATTGGACTCGCCCGAGCGGCACGACGCCCGGCGCAACGCGACGGTCGCCGCCATGGCCAGGCTGAACCGTCTGTCACCGCGCGAGCGGGAGACGCTTCAGGGGCTGTTCGACGGCCTTTCCAACAAGGGAATCGCGCGCCGGCTGGGAGTCAGCTCGCGCACCGTCGAGATGCATCGGGCAAGCATGAAGTCCGAGCTGGGCCTCGCCAGCCTTGCCGAGACGGTGCAATTCGCGATCGAGGCCGAGCTGGTCCCGATGGGGCAATTGGGACGGCATGGGAATAGGACCCGCGCGCCTGCGGGAATGCTGTGGGCATGAAGCCCTCCTCCGCTCTGTCTCGGGTCAGATCCGGTCCGATAGCCTCGCCGATGACGGAGTCGCGCGACACCAAGCAGGAAAGCGCCGAACGGGAAATCGAGAGCTTTCAAACGGCGCTCGGCCCCTTTGTGGTGGCTGCCGAAACAACCCGCATGGCGATGATCTTCACCAACGCAAGAGTATCGGGGAACCCGATCATCTTCGCCAATGACAGCTTCCTCGAAATGATGGGCTACGACCGCGGCGACATCTTGGGCCAGGGCCTTGATTTCGTGATGGCGTGCGACAGCGATCCCGATAAGCGGGCGCGCCTCGACGCCGAGCTCCGGGAGGAGCCGGACGGGAATCTGGAGATCGAATGCCAGCGCAAGGACGGTCGGACGTTTCTGGCCGGAATCTACGTCAGCCCGGTCCGCGACGAGGCGGGAATCATCGTCCAGCATTTCGTCTCGTTCGTCGATCTGACCGGGCGGACCGAGTGGGGCCAGAGGGAGCGGGACGCGCTCCACGTGCTTTATCAGAACACCCCCGGCTTCATCGCAAGCACCGCGGGACCGGACCATCGCCTCACCTTCGCGAACGCCGCGTTCCAGCGGTTGGTCGGGCATCACCATATCGTCGGTAAGACCATCGCCCAGGTCCTGCCCGAATTGATCGATCAGGGCTTCGTCGGCCGCCTGGATAGAGTCTACGCCACCGGCAAAGCCATCTTCGGGGCCAAGGTGCCGATCAGCATCCGCCACAGGACCGACACCGCCTGCGACCTGCATTTCATCGATTTCGCCTTTCAGCCCGTTCGAAACGCCCGTGACGAGGTGACCGGCCTGTTCTGCGCGGGAAACGACGTGACCGAGCAGCACGACGCCCTCGAGCGGGTCTTGTTTCTCCAGGCCGAGCTGATCCACGTCGCGCGGATCTACGCGATGGGGACGATGGCCACGACGCTGGCCCATGAGCTCAATCAGCCGCTTGCGGCCATTTCGAATTACGCGGCGGGGTGTCTCCTGAGCCTGGGATCGGGCGCATTCGACGTCGATTCCCTGGCCTCCGATTTGCGCGCCATCGGTGAGAGCTCGCAGCGTGCCGGCGACATCATTCGGCGCCTGCGGGCGATGACCGAGCGCAGAACGATGAAGCGCGATCGATTCGATCTCACCGCGGCGGTGCGCGAGTCGGTCGATCTCGTGCGCGCCGGATGCCGAAACACGTCGATCGAGGCCAGGAGCAACGCCCCGGTCATGGTCGAGGCCGACCGGGTCCAGATCCAGCAGGTCATCATCAATCTCGCCAAGAATGGCTGCGAGGCGGCGGAAGCCGCGAGCGATGGGCACGTTACTGTGTCGACACTGGTCGAGGACGATCGGGCAGTGGTGTCGGTCGAAGACAGCGGGCCCGGTGTAGACCGGGAAGCGGCAGAGAGCCTTTTTCAGTGGACCCAATCGGGCAAGACGGATGGCATGGGCGTGGGATTGTCGATTTCCCGAACGATCATCGACGCGCATCAAGGCCGGATCTGGCTCGAGAAGGACAAGGAGGGGCCAACCCGCTTCTGCTTTTCGCTCCCGATCGCCGAGCGGTTGCGAGACAAGCCTTAAGGAGTTTCTAAACGGGTGCGCGTATGGATCCGGGCTGAAACGATGCCGGGTGTCCCATGGGGATTCAGGTCAAAGCGTTCGCGTTGCTGATCGCGATATTGCTCATCGTGGACGCGCTGGCGTTCGCGGGCCATTATCGCGGCGACGTGGGCGGCCGGATCGGGTCGGTTCTCGGCGCGATCGTTCCGGGGAGCTGGCACGGGCTCGGCCCGGGCCGCGACTGGAGCGCTCCCAAGCCGCCAAAGCGCGATCGACGGTAAAGCCGGCCGGGGCGCCTTTGCCGATGCATAATTCGGCGAGCCCTCTATGCTGGCTCGGGTGAGAGGCGAATCCCTGCCGTCGACTTTGCGCGCGTTCTATCACGTGCTTCCCGCCCGGCGCCGCCGTCAGCTGGGGCTGGTCGCGGCGATGATGCTGGTCGGCGCGTTCGCCGAGATGGTCACGATCGGCGCGGTGCTGCCCTTCGTCGCCTTGCTCGCGGATCCCGAGCGCGCGGCGCACCTCCCGGGCTACGGCCTCTTCCTCGCGGTGACGGGGGCCGGCTCCGGGGGTGACCTTGTCGCGCGGGCGAGCGCGCTGTTCGCGATCGCAATCATCCTGTCGGGATGCGCGCGCCTGCTGATCCACCGGATGACGCACTCTTTCGTGTTCGGGGCCAGCCACGACATCGCCACGACCATCTTCGGCAAGATGCTGCGCCAGCCCTATAGCCTCTACATCAGCCGCAATCCGAGCCAGGTCCTTGCCGGCATCGACAAGGTGCAGGTGCTGATCCACTCGGTGTTGCTGCCGCTGCTGCAGGCGACCGCGGCCGGAGTGATGGCGCTGGCGATCATCGGCCTGCTGACCATGATCGCACCGGTCGCCGCAGTCGCCGCGGCGGTCGCGACCATGATCTACCTCGCCGTGAGCTATGCGCTCGCCGGCCGCCTGCGCGAAGAGTCGCGGACCACCGCCAGGCTCGCCTCGGCGCGCATGCAGGCGGTTCAGGAGGGTCTCGGCGCGATCCGCGACATCCTGCTCGATCACAGCCAGGAGGTTTTCGAGGCGAATTTCCGCCGCCTCGACCGCGCCTACCGGCGCGCCCAGCAATCGATCAGCTTCGCCGCCGCCGCACCCCGTTACGTCCTCGAGGCCGTCGGCATCCTCCTCATCGGGCTGCTCGCGCTCCAGATGAGCCGGCAGCCGGGCGGGATCGCCGCCGCTTTGCCGGTTCTCGGCGCGCTCGCGCTCGGCGCCCAGCGGCTGCTGCCGCTGCTCAACACCACGCATATCGGCTGGACCCAGGCGAGCGGCCACAGCCAGGCCGTGGGCGATCTGCTCGAGCTGATGGAGGCCGAAACGGTCATTGCCGAGCGCGTGTCGAATCCCGAGCCTTTCCACAGCGAAATCGAGCTCGACCGAGTCAGCCTGCGATGGCCGGGCGGCGAATATTCTCTGCGGGACATCAATCTGCGCATCGGCAAGGGCGAGCGGATCGGGCTCGTCGGCAGGACCGGCAGCGGCAAGAGCAGCCTGCTCGACCTCCTGATGGGGTTGCTCGAGCCGACGACGGGGGAAATCCGCGTCGACGGGCGCCCGCTCGACCAGGCCGGCCGTCCCAATTGGCAGGCGCAGATCGCGCATGTGCCGCAGAGCATCTATCTGGCCGACGCCTCGATCGCCTCCAACATCGCCTTCGCCCACGCCGAGGACGACATCGACATGGCGCGGGTCCGCGAGGCGGCGCGGCTGGCCCAGATCGACGGCTTCATCGAGGCGCTGCCGAACGGCTATGCCACGATCGTCGGCGACCGGGGCTCCTGGCTGTCGGGCGGCCAGCGCCAGCGGATCGCGCTCGCGCGCGCTTTCTACAGGCGCGCCAACATCCTGATCCTCGACGAGGCGACCGGCCATCTCGACAAGGAAACCGAAGATGCGGTGATCGGCGCGGTGTCGCGGATCGGCCGGGAAATCACCATCCTGATCGTCGCCCACCGCGCATCCGCTTTGGCCGGCTGCGACCGCATCGTCCATCTCGACGGCGGGCGCCTCGCCGTCCGGCAAGAGGATAGGGCGCCTATTGCTCGCGCAGCGCCGTCTCGCCCAGGCGGGTGATCGGAGTCAGGAGATATTGGAGGATGGAGCGCTTCTCGCCGAGCAGATCGACTTCGGCGACCATCCCCGCCCCGATCGCCAGCCGCCTCCCGGTCGGGCCGCGCAGCGCATTCTCGGTCGTGCGCACGCGCACGACGTAAAAGGTTTCGCCGGTCCGCTCCTCGAGCACCGCGTCGGGCGAGATGCCGACGACGCTGCCCTCGAGCACGCCGTAAACCGAGCGGTCATAGGCCGTGATCGCGACGCGCGCGCTCTGGCCGAGCCTGACGAAGGCGATGTCGGCGGGCGTCACCCGCGCTTCGATCAGCAGGCTCTCGTCCGAAGGGACGATTTCGACGACCGGCTCGCCGGCGCGGACCGAGCCGCCGCGGGTGGTGACGAGCACCCGGTTGATCCGCCCCGGCAGCGGCGCGCGAAGGACGGTGCGCTCCATCCGGTTGGACAGAGCGGGCAGCGACCGCTGGCGGGCGGAAAGCTCGGCCTGGGCGGTGGCGAGCTCGTTGGCCGCCGTGGCGCGCCATTGCTGCTGCGCCTGGGCGAGCGTCGAGAGCGCCTCTGCCACCCCCGAACGCGCGCGGTTGACCGCCTGGGCGGCGCCTTCCATTTCGCTCTGCGCGATTTCCGCGGCGCTCTCGGCCTGGATCAGGCTCAGCCTCGGCTCGATGCCGCGCTCGACCAGCGGGCGGATCAGGCGCGCCTCGGAGCGGCGCTGCTGATAGGCGCTGTTGCGCGCCTGATAGGCCGCCTCGGCCTCGGCGACGCTGCGCTCGACCTGGCCGAGGCGCGCCCGCGCCGCGCCGAGAAGGCCGGCGAGGTCGGCCATGCGCGAGGCATGGAGCGCCCGCTCGATCCTGATCTGGTCGGCGGCCATCGGATTGGTCGTCGCCGGATAGACCGGCTCGCGCCCGGTGATCTCGGCGGTCAGCCGGGCGATCTTGGCCATGAGCGCGTAGATCGTCGCTTCGCCGCTGCCCAACTCGGCGCCGGTCAGGGTCGGATCGAGCCGGATGAGCTCGTCGCCGGCGCGGACCTGCTGGCCGGCGCGGACCAATATGTCCTGGACGATGCCGCCTTCGAGGTTGGAGACGATCTGGAGCCGCGAGCTCGGGACGACCCGCCCCTGGCCGCGCACCGTCCGGTCGAGCTCGGTCAGGCTCGCCCAGGCGAAGAAGACGAGCATGAACGCGACCACGAACCACAAGAGCAGGTTCGAGGCCGTGCGCGGCTTGATCCGCGTCGTCAGGTCTTCGAGATGGGTGCCGTGCATGTCAGGGTTCGAACTTGGTACTGGAGGCGGCCATGATCGGCCTGAGAAGGCGGCTGGGTAGGAGAGGGTCGAAGGCCGGGCCAGGCAGCCCGGTCGAGGCACTCGACGCCCCCAGCCGCCTTCTCAGGCCGACCGCGAAGCGGCGGGCTGTCCTTTGCCGTCCGGGCGGCGTCGCAGCGTCGGTCACGATGTATTCAACATCGCTCCCTCCTCGCTCCTTGCCGGACAACAAATGCCAACCCGTCATGACCGTCTCCAGTACCAAGTTCGAACCCTCATGGGCCTATGCCGCCGCCGCCGGGCGCATGATCTGCTTCAGTACATTGTCGCGCGGCCCGTCGGAGACGATCTTGCCCTGATCCATCAGGATGATCCGCTTGACGAGCTGAAGCAGAGGCGGCCGGTGGGTGATCAGGATGAGGGTGCGGCCCTTGAGCTCCTCCTGAAGGCGCTGGATGAGCGCGCTTTCGGTCTGGGCGTCCATCGCGCTCGACGGCTCGTCCATGACCAGGATCGGCGGGCGGCCGGCGAGCGCGCGGGCAATGGCGATCGACTGCCTTTGGCCGCCCGAGAGGCCCTCGCCGCGGTCGGCGAGTCTCAAATCGTAGCCGTTGGCGAGCTGGCCCATGAACTGGTGGGTGCCGGATATCTGGGCGGCGCGGACCATCTCCTCGTCGTCGATCCCGGCCCGGCCGAGCGCGATATTCTCGCGCACCGAGCCGGTCAGCAGCACGCTTTCCTGCATCACCGCGCCGATATTGGTGCGCAGGCTGGCCGGATCGAGCTGCCGGATGTCGCTGCCGTCGACCATGATCAGCCCTTCCTCGGGCGGATAGAGGCCGAGGATCAGGCGGGCGATGGTCGATTTCCCCGAGCCGACCCGGCCGAGCAGGGCGACATGCTCGCCCGGCTCGACGGTGAAGCTGAGAGCGTCGATCGCGCGCTCGGGCGCGCCGGGATAGCGGAAGCCGACGTTGCGGAACTCGACCTTGCCGTCGGCGGCGGTGAGAATCATCGCCTCGCCCTCGGGCCCCTCGGACGGCATCTGCATCATCTCGTTGATCTGGCGGTAGGCGGTGCGGGTCGAGGTCATCCGGGTCAGCAATTGCGAAATCTGGGCGAGCGGCGCGATCGCCCGGCCGGCGAGGATCGAGCAGGCGATCAGGCCGCCCATGGTCAGCTCGCGCTCGGCGATGAGGTTGACGCCGACGATGACGACGCCGGCATAAGAAATGGTGCCCGCCGAGGTCGCGAAGGTCACGCCGATCGCCGCGACCAGGCGCTGGCGCAGCGAGCTGTCCGAATGCTGCTGCACCGCGCGCAGCCAGCGGCGCGACAGCAAGGGTCCGGCGCCCGCGGTCTTGACCGTCTCCAGCCCTCCGATCGCCTCAACCAGCACCGACTGTTTGAGCAGGCCCTCGCCCATCGCCAGCGCCGACAGCCGCTCCATCGCCGGATGGGTCAGCCAGCCGATCAAGATGACCATCGGCACCATCAGCGCCGGAACGATCACCACCGGGCCGCCGATCAGCCAGACGATCAGGAGGGTGAGGAGGATGAAGGGGACGTCGACCACCGCGGTCAGGGTCGCCGAAGCGAAGAAATCGCGCAGCGCCTCCAGTTCGCGCATCATGCCGGCAAGCGCGCCGGTCGACCCCTTCTTCAATTCAAGCCGCATGGCGAGGAGCCGGTCGAACACCGCCTCGCCGATGTCGCGGTCGATCTGGGCGCCGGCATGGTCGACGAAATAGGCGCGCAGCATCTTGAGGATGAAATCGAAGATGATGACGATGGCGAGGCCGATCGTCAGCGCGATCAGCGAGGAGGTGGCGTTGTTGGGGACGACGCGGTCGTAGACGGTCATCGTGAACAAGGAGGTCAGAAGGCCGAAAATGTTGATGAACACCGCGGCCAGCGCGACCTTCCAATAGGTCGCCTTGTTGCGGCGCATCGGCTCCATCAGCCATTCGGCGAGGCGTGGCTTGGGGATCTTGATGAGGTTGTCGGAACTCATCCCTCACCTCTCAGCGCGTCGGCATCGATCCGGAGCGTCTCGAGCAGCCGGCCCATGCGCGACAGAAGCACGTAGCGGGCGGCATCCAGCTCGGTCAGCGCCTGGATATAGGAGGTCGCGGATTCGAAATAGGCGTCCTCGGCCGCGACCACATCGAATAGGGTGCCGCGCGCGACTCGGAATCGCTCGACGATGACGTCGCGCGACCGGCGGCTGGCGATATAGGCGGCCTCGATCGCGTCGAGCTGCTGCTCGAGCGCGCGCACGTCCGACCAGGCGATGGCGGCGTCGCGGCCGGCCTCCTCGCGGATGCGGCTGGCGCGGGCATCGGCGGCGCGGGCGCGCGCCTCGCCCTGCTCGGATCGGGCGTCGGCGGCGCCGAAGATGCGGTAGCGCAAGGCGACCCGGGCGCGAATGTCATAGTCGCGGTCGTTTTCGATCACGCCGTAGCGCCCGGCATCGACGCCGACCGCGATCTGGGGCAGCCGGTCCGAGCGCGCGGCGCGGGCTTCGTCGCGCGCGGCGTCCGACTGCGCCGCGGCGCTGCGCACCGCCGCCGAATCCTCGGCCGCGAGCATGGCATCCTCGCGAGTCGCCACGGCCGCGCCGGGGGCGGGTGCGCGCGCGATCGCCGGCGCCGGCGATCCGGTGACCTCGGCAAAGCGCGCCTCGGCATTGGCGAGCAGGCGCCGGAAGCGGGCGAGCCGGGTCTGGGACTGGGCGATGTAGGAATCGACCCGGGCAAGGTCTCCTTCGGCCGAGACGCCCTCGCGGATGCGGATCTGGACCGCGTCGCGCAGGTCGCGCTGGCTGGCGACGAAGGCCTCGGTGAGGCCGACGAGGGCACGGTAGGCGAAGACGTCGTACCAGGCGGCCACGGCGCCGAGCGCGACCCGGTCGGCCGCCGCTTCGAGGTCGGCGCCGGCGGATCTGAGGCGCGCGCCGGCGGCGGTGATGCGCCGCGCGGTCGCGCCGAAATCGAACAGGACCTGCTGGACCGTGAGAATGGCGTCGGTGCGCTGGCGCGGCCGCGACCGCTCGACGATGTTGAACGGGTCCATCGAGAAATCGCGCGACAGCACCCGGTAGGAGGTGACGTTGAGGTCGACCGTGGGGAGCCCCGCGGCGCGGGCTTCCTCGAGCACGGCCAAGGCCTCGTCTTCGTTCGCGGCCGATTCAGCTGTCCCGGGATGGCGCTCCACCGCGGCGGCGATCACCGCCCGGAACGGCTCGAATCCGGCCTGCTGGCGGCGAAGGCGCAACACCGGATCGCTGGCGAAATCGATCGTCATCGGCGCCCCGGTCGGCGCCGGCAAAGGGGGGCGCGGCGCGGGCGCACCTTGGGCGAGCGCAGAAGCGCTCACCGCAAGGCAGACGAAGGCCGTCGCAAATCGAGACTGAATGCGCACCGTTCCACTCTTAGATCCGAGCGGCGCGATGTAGTGGCCGCTTCCCCCTAATACCAGCTTTTCATGCGGCGCGGCATCGCTTTAGGCAGCGAGGTCAAGCGCTTGGCCGCGGGTCGAAAGCGCGGCAACAAATAGCCCGCCACGGCCGACGCGAAGGAGCCGAGCAGAATGCCGATTTTAACCTCCTCAGCCCGGACGCACACCAGACCAAGCCGAATATGGCGGCCTGCCACGCTGGGCGCTTTGTCGGCCCACCGCCGCGCTGCCGGGGAACCGCTGCTATGCCGATTTCGCACCTTTCGCCCTGCTCCTCCGCTTTCGGTCGGCGCCATTAGGGAATTGTCCGAAAAAGGGAAATCCGGGGCTGCGAAATATGGTCAAAGAAAAGTTAATTAGGCCCCGAAAGATTTGTCCGGAAGGCGAGACTAGAGGCTTGGGAGGTGAATAGATCGTGCGACGATATCGCTACCGGACGCCAGCCCTCACCGGCCCGTGGCGCAATTCCCATGATGCGGCCGTGCGCGATGCAGTCAGGGCGAAGCAGGCGGAGATCGATAACGATCAGCCCTCGCAGGTCGCGTGGATCGTTCCGGGCCGGATCGAGGAATTGAACAACGGGGAAACGCAGAGCCGGGCGAAGGGCTGACGGGTCTAGGGCTGGCGCTCGATCCAGCTCCGGCTAGCCTCGACGCGCGCCAGCTCGTGCGCGCTCATCGCGGCGACGAATCGATTGTCCGAATGGCTGCCGCGCGCCAGCATTTCGGCGCCGGCATCGATATCCTTGCCGGCGGCGGCGAGCTCGCGCAGCGCGGCGAAGCGGATGCGATCGCAAGGATGGGCGGCGGCGAAGCTTTCGACCAGGTCGCGGGCATTGCCGCCCTCATGATTGGCGGCGAGCGCGAGCAAGGCTTCGGTCGAGGTCCTGTTGAGGATGCCGACGATCTCGCACCTTTTCACGTCGAACCGATATTGGTTGAGGAAGGGCAAAGCGGGCGATGCGTGCATGATGTTGATCGAGACCGACATGTCGTCGGCCGGCAGCTGGTTGTGGACGTCGCGATGGGCGCGATAGAGCATGACCTTGCCGGGATCGAGCTTCGACTTTTCGACGAACCGCAGGTCGATTTTCTCTCCCGGTATCCCGGTCACCGCGTCGAAATCATATTCGTAATATTCGCTCCAATAGCCGGGTCCCAGATAGCCGACCGTCAGGAACGAGAAATTATGGTCGTGGGGGACGTGGTAGAAAAAGGGCGAATTGCCGCTCGCCTTGAACACGCTGTCGCGCTCCGATGGCCAGAAATTGGCGCGGATGAAATATTTCTCGGAAGCGCGGTGCAGCATGATCACCTGGCTCGAATAGCGATTCTCGAGGCTCTGGCGGGTGCAGCGGTCCTTGAGTTCGGCGACCGCGATCTCGGCGAGGAAGTCGCGGTTGCCGGCGAGCCGCTTCAGCAGCGGGCCGGCGGCGGCGAAGCTGTCCTCGTCGGCCGGGTCGAACGCCTCCTCGTTGAGCGCGGCGACGAGGTCGCCCAGCGCGATCGGCGCCTCGTCGGCCGGGCAGGAAATGATCCGCGGCATGTTCAGGCGGCCCTTCGGGATTTGGGGGCCTCGAGCCTGTCGAGTACCTGGCGGGCGGCGCGGCGCGCCTCGGGATGGGGATCGCGGGCGGCCATATGCTTGAGGTGGGGCAATGCGGCCGCGGCGTCGATGCCGAGCAGCTCCTTCATCACATGCCAGCGCACGAAGAAATCGGGATGGTCGCGGAAATCCGCCACCGCCTCGAAGGCGCCGGCGCGGTCGAGCTTGCGGAGGAGGGTCGTGATCATCTGGATGCGCGAGGCGCCGTCGCCATTGGCGCTGCAGCCGACATAGGTCCGGCTCGCCGAATCATATTCGACGCCGAGCGGCGCCTGGTCGAGATTGATCTCGGCCTGGAGCATGACGAGGTTCGCAGAAGCATGCTCGATCACATAGCTTTGATGGCGGCCGTCGATGACGAGGATGTCGCCGTCGGCGATGTCGCGCGATCCCGTGTGCCGGCACCGGCCGGCCTGTGCGGCGCTGAAACCGGCCGTGATGCGCGGCGCTTCCCAGAAGCCGATCCGCGCGCCGCCCGCCTTGGCGAACTTGATGACGCTGACCCGGCCCGAAAAGCCGACCGAGGTCGCGCCGCGCTTCGCGCTCTTCTTGCCGGCGAGCTGAGTGACGGTCACGACCCCGGCGGCGATCGATACCCGCTCGTCCTCGAAGACGATCAGGCCATTGTGAATGTCGCTGTTGATGGCGCGGAAGGGCGGGTCGAAGAAGGGATCGGCGCGCAGCTGATCGGCAAGGCCCTCGATCAGGCTGTCGACCCAGATATCGTCGGCGAACAGGGTGCGGATCGCCTCGACGACCGCATCGACGCTTTGCTCGGGCAGGCTGGCCATCGCTTCATCGAAGCGCCGGTGGGTGGCGCCGCAATTCCATTGCGCGGCGAAGCCGCCAGCGGCCTGCCGCATCCGGCGCTGCGCCCCGGGATCCGCGAGCCAATTCTGAAATAGCTGTGCAACCATCCTGTCCATCCACCGGATCGAAGGAATTGCCTCTAGCGGGCGATCCTTTCGGAGTTCCTAAGCGCACGAAACCCCGCCTTGTCCGCGGTGGTGCCGAACCGCGGGTCGGCGATGCGGGCCCGGCGCCGGACTTTGCCGGGCGCCGGGCCTTTCGCTCAGGAGGTGCCGAGGTAGATGGCGATGCCGGTGGCAACGCCGAGGCAGACCATTCCGCCGACTTCCTGCTGCTTGACCGAGCCGGAAATAGCGACCTCGGTCTCGAGCTCGGGGAGCTCCTCGACCGTCATGCGAATCTTGTCCATTGTCTTGCCTTCCCTGTCTTGCTTCGACCGGAAGGATTATGCCACCGAGACATTGAAACTTTGCTAAGCGCCCCAACAGATTCCGTTTACCTTAAATAATACCTAAGTCACGGTGCGGCAGATTCACCTTCTTGCCGATAGGCCTCCCGCATCGCGGTCAGCCGGCCGAGCTCGCCTCGGGTGCGGCGGATCGACAGAATCCCGAACAACGCGATCCCGGCAAAGGCCACGACCCAGGCGCCGGCCCACAGGATTCCGAACCTCGGCACGCCGCTTAGCGAGCTCATGATCGAGCCGACCGACCGTTGCGTGGCCGAGGCGGCGAGATAGCCGATCAGCACGGCGGGGCCGCTCGCGATGAGGCTGAATATCTGGTATCGGAGCGTGCTCGCGACCCGGTCGATCGACTGTTCGAGCATCTCTTCGGTGGTGCCGGTGAGGCCGCGCAGCTCGACCTGGCGCAGCTTGCGCAGGCGGATGTTGCTGACCAGCAGGACCAGGATCGCGGCGGCGCCCATCAAGACCGTCGCGGTCCTCGGATTGGAGAGCACCAGCAGGATCACCACGGCCGCGACCGCGATCGCCGCGCCGATGTCGACGACCTGGCCCCAGCGCGCCCGCCGGCTGACCGCGCCGGCGGTACGCTGGAGGCGCTCCATCTCCTCGGGATCGGGCTGCTGGCGCCAGACGTCGCCGAGCCGGTCGAGGTCGAAATCGGTCATTGCGTCTGCTCCAATATCGATTTGAGCGCGGTCTTTGCGCGGGACAGGCGGAGCGCCAGGGCGTTGGGCGCGATGTCGAGCATTTCGGCGATCTCCGCGTAGCTGAAGCCTTCGAGGACGAAGATGATGACCTGGCGCTGCGGCAGCGGCAGGCGGCGGGTGGCGGCGAGCAGCATCTCGCGCTCGTTGGACTCGATCGCGCTTTCTTCCGGATTGAGCTGGTCGGCTTCCAGCTTCTCCGGCAGCTCGGCGAGCCGCGGCTGGCGGACCTGCTTGGTGACGAAGGAAATCGACCGGTTCTGCGCGACCCGGGCGATGAAGGTCTTCAGCGAGGAATCCGCGCGAAAGCTCGGTAGCGCCTGCCAGACGGCGAGGAAGATCTGCTGGGTGAGGTCCTCGCGCAGGCTCGGATCGGCCTCGTAGGACATGGCGATGCGCGAGATGAGCGCGCCGTAATCGGCCACGATCCGCTCGAACGGCGGCACATCGGCTTTGCCGCTCCCGTCTGGCCTGGCCGCCGTCATTCCGGATTGCTGAACTTCCACGGCCCCCCGACCTGCTGTTCCCGGCTTCGATATAAGCGCATTCGCGCGCCAAGTCGCGCGCAAGTGTAAAGGCCAGGCGAACCTGTCTCGATACAGGCTATATTGACGCGCGAGGGTTGCGAGTGGCAGGGACAGGCGCCAAGCGGGTGTAGCTCAATGGTAGAGCAGAAGCCTTCCAAGCTTACGACGAGGGTTCGATTCCCTTCACCCGCTCCAGCCTCCCTTGATTGCCGGTCGAGTTTCCCCGCACTTAGGCCTTGGCCAGTGCGCGGCCGCTCGGTTAGGCTCGGGCGAGGAGGAGCGTGGGCTGACCGACATCTTCATCTCTTATTCGAGCAAGGACCGCGCCGTCGCCGAGCGGGTGCGCGACGCGCTCGCCGAGGCCGGCTACGAGGTCTTCTGGGACCAGTCGACGCCGGCCGGGCAGGATTGGGACAGCTGGATCCGCGAGCGGCTGACCGGCGCGAGGCTGGTGGTGACCATGTGGACCAAATCGAGCGTCGTCTCGCCCAACGTCCGCCACGAGGCGATCATCGCGCGCGAAGCCGGCAAATTGCTTCCGGTGATGGTCGACCCGCTCGCGCCGACCGACTTCCCGATGGGCCTGTTCATGGTCCAGGCGCTGATGATAGGCCGCTCGGCCCGGCAGTTCGAGGCGGTTCGGGAGAAGTTCCTCGACGAAGTGCGGGCGCGAATCGGGGCGAGCGGCGCGGGCGCGGTGCCCGTCAGGAGGCCGAAGCGGCGCCAGCGGCTCGCCATCGGCCTCGGCCTTGGCGCGCTGGCGGCGGCGATCGCCTTGTTCTTCGCCTGGCCGATCCTGGTCTTCACCCTGTTTCCCGACACGCCGCCGGTGTCGCGTCAGCATCTCAAATCCTCGATCGATTCCGAATCGCACGCGCGCCAGCGAGTCGCGCGGGCCGCCGAGAACAATCTGTCGGGCGATCCGGCGATGTTGGGATCGACTTGGGCCTGGGGCGCGGGCCAGCTGATCGCGGCGGCGCCCGACGAGAGCCGCGAGCTCGCGCCTCGCTATTACGATTATCTCCGCTCGGTCGAGAACCGAGAGTGCGGCTGCTATTATTCCGACAGCATTCCGCACAGCATCGCCAATGCCTGGGTGATCCTCGCCTCGGCCCGCCTGCGCCGACCCGTTCCGCCGCGGCTGCTGGAGACGGTGCTGGGCGGCCAGCATCCGGAGGGGTGGTGGATGATCAGCCTCAACGCGGTGCGCGCCAACGAAAATGCCGCGATCCACCCGACCGCCCTTCTGACCGTCGCGCTGGCGGAGGCGCGGCGGTCGGGAATCCTGCCGGGGGCGCTGCGCCCGCAAGTCGACGCGGCGTTGCGCCGCGCAAGGGTCTGGCTCAACCGCGGGCCGCGGGAGGGCGCTTCATGGTCCGATTATCCCAATAACGAGCGGCGCACCGAGAATCTGGTGTTCGCGGCCTATGCCACGGTCGCGACCCGGCTGGCGGGGGAGGAGCAGGCCGGCCACGCCGCCGACGCCTTCATCCGCTCGGCTCGCGCGCTTCCCCCGGCGACCCAGCAATTCTCGTCCGGGGCCTATATCCCGCTGACCACCGGCGGGCGCTTTTTCGACGATTACCGCCACCCCGCCTCGCCCTGGATCGGCGCCGCCTCGGTTATGGCCTACCGCCAGGCGAACGGCGCCCAGCGGCGGATGCTGCGCGACCTCATCCGGCAGTGGCTCGACACGGATCTGGGCGAGGAGAATTTGCTGCGGCAGGATTGGCTTACCGGCGAGACCTTGTTCCTGCGCGTGATCGCCTTCCGCGCGCTCGAGGCTGACTTTCCGAACTAGTCCTTCGGTACGGGCCTTCGAAGCTCAACGGTGTATCGAAGGATCACGCGCCGATCTTGAGCCAGTCGAT
>Ga0190275_10000487_pt1 | contig 34857 bp, 32 predicted proteins | sample Popmic550T_FD_133745 | JGI IMG/M metagenome (GOLD analysis project Ga0190275, IMG submission 133745) | Populus adjacent soil microbial communities from riparian zone of Yellowstone River, Montana, USA - 550 T | ecosystem: Environmental > Terrestrial > Soil > Riparian zone > Trees stand | place... | reverse complement strand
GGCGCTGTTGAACGAGATGCCGGCGCTGGCCGACGTGGGCCTGTCGCGGCGCAAATTCCTGAAGCAGACCATTGCCGGCAGCCTCGGCTTGTTCGCCCTCGACCTGCTGGCGCAGGAGCAACTGCTCGCTGCCCTGAGTCCTTCGCCCGGCGCGGTCTTCGCCGATAAGACGGCGGAAAATCTTGTCAAGCTCGCGCTCAAAGTGAACGGAGTGACGAAGAAACTGGAGATCGATTCACGGGTCGTGCTGCTCGACGCGTTGCGCGAACGGCTCGGGCTCACCGGCTCGAAGAAGGGTTGCGACCAGGGCCAATGCGGAGCTTGCACGGTTCTCATCAATGGCCGGCGCGTTCTGTCATGCCTCACGCTGGCCGCGACCTGCGAGGGCAAAGAAGTCACGACGATCGAGGGCCTGGCGAAGAACGATCAGCTCCATCCGATGCAGGCGGCCTTCATTAAGTATGACGGCTTTCAGTGCGGCTACTGCACCCCGGGGCAGATTTGCTCGGCTGTCGGTCTGCTGGCGGAGGCGCAGCGCGGCGACGTGAGTCACGTGACCGAAGACGTGAGCGCGACGACGACCCAGCTCACGGAGGACCAGATCCGCGAACGGATGAGCGGCAACATCTGCCGGTGCGGCGCTTACCCCGGAATCGTCGCTGCGATCCAGGAGGTCCATTCCGGCAAAAAGACCGCGCAGACGTGGTGCTTCGTGAACGAAGAACAGTTAGCGCGCGTGCGAAAGGAGGATGGCAATGCGGCCGTTTAAATACGTGCGCGCGAGCGACGCAGCCGCGGCCGTCCGCGCGGTCGCCGCCAACCCGCAGGCGAAGTTCCTCGCCGGTGGGACCAATATCCTCGATTTGATGAAGGAGGACGTCGAGCGGCCTAACGAGCTCGTGGACCTGACCCGCCTGAAGCTGGCCGAGATCAAGGAGGCCGGCGGAGGCGTCTCGATCGGCGCGCTGGCGACGAACACCGACACCGCCAACCATCCGCTGATCCGCCGGAATTACCCGCTGCTGACGCAGGCGATCGTGGCGGGCGCCTCGGGACAGCTCCGGAACATGGCGACGAACGGTGGCAACCTCATGCAGCGGACTCGCTGCCAGTATTTCTACGACACCGCGATGCCGTGCAACAAACGCGAGCCTGGGAGTGGCTGCGGCGCGCTCGAAGGCCTCAACCGGATGCACGCCATTCTCGGCTGGAGCGACCAGTGCGTCGCCACCTATCCCGGCGACATGGCGAATGCGCTCTACGCGCTCGAAGCCGTCGTGCGGATCAGGGGCGCCGACGGGACCGAGCGCACGATGCCAGTCAACGAATTCCATCGGCTGCCGGGCGATACGCCCCAGCGCGACAACAACCTCGCGCACGGCGAGCTCATCGTCGCCATCGAACTCCCGAAATCGAACTTCGCGAAGAACTCCTATTACCTGAAGGTCCGCGACCGCGCGTCGTACGCCTTCGCTCTGGTCGCGATTGCCGCTGCGCTCGAGCTCGAGGGTGACACGATCAAACAGGCGCGCGTTGTCCTCGGCAGCGTTGCGCACAAACCGTGGCGAAGCCAGGAAGCGGAAGCTGCGCTCGCCGGCAAACCCGCGTCGGAAGAAAACTTCCGGAGCGCGGCGGAGGCGGCCCTCGCCAACGCGAAACCGCTCGCGCATAACGCCTACAAGGTCGAGCTGGCGAAACGGGCAATCGTTCGCGCGTTGCTGCGCGCGAGCAAACTGGCATGACCGTCGAAGGAGAAATCTGATGCCGCGCTACATCGGAAAAGAAACGAGCCGCATCGATGGCGTGGCGAAGGTGACCGGCAAAGCCAAGTACGCGGCGGAGTTCGCGGTCCCGAATCTGGCCTATGGCTTCATCGTCACGGGCAGCGTGGCCAAGGGCACGATCAAGACCATCGACACGCAGGAAGCCGAACGCGCCAGCGGCGTGATCCGCGTCTTCACTCACCTGAACACACCGAAGTTCGGGCCGAAGCCTCCCACCGAGCCGGCGCCGCCGCGCGGCGCGCAGCCGGAGCAGGACAAGTCGTTCCGCGCGCTCCAGTCCGACAAGATTTTCTTCAACGCCCAGCCGGTTGCCCTCGTCGTGGCCGAGACCTACGAACAGGCGCGCTACGCCGCGCGTCTGGTCAAGCTCACCTACAACGCGGAGCAGCACGCGACCGACGTCAATGCACTCCGCGATCAGGCGCGAGTGCAGAAGTCGCCTTCCGCGGAGCCGCGTGGGAATCCCGAGGAGGCGATGCGGAACGCAGCGGTGAAGATCGAGGCCGAGTACCGCATCCCGATCGAGCACCACAACCCGATGGAGCCGCACGCTGCCATCGCCGTCTGGGAAGGCGACAAGCTCAAAATCTTCGATAAGACCCAGGGAGTCTACAGCCTGCGCTCGCATCTGGCTTCAAGCTTCGGAGTTCCCGAGGAAAACGTGAGCGTCATCTCGCCCTTCGTCGGCGGCGCGTTCGGATCGTCGCTGCGGCCCAACTATTATCCCGCGCTCACGGCCATGGCCGCGCGCGAGCTCAAGCGCCCAGTGAAGGTCGTTTACACGCGCACGCAGATGTTCACCGGTCACGGTTACCGGCCCTACACAATTCAGAAGGTAGCCCTCGGGGCGGACAAGTCGGGGAAGCTCACCGCGATGATCCACGAAGCGGTCCACAACACCTCTTCGTTCGAGGATTTCAACGACGCTACAACCGGTTTCACCCGCCAGGTCTACGCCTGCCCGAATCTCCTGGCGCCGACCAAGATTGCCAGCATCGACCTCAACACCCCCACCTGGATGCGCGCGCCGGGAGCGGTGAGCGGCATGTTCGCACTCGAATGCGCGATGGACGAGCTGGCCTACGAGCTGAAGATCGATCCGCTCGAGTTGCGCTTCATCAACTACGCGGAGACCGACCCCGAGAGCGGCAAGCCATGGTCGAGCAAAGCGCTGCGCGAATGCTACCGGCTGGGCGCGGAAAAGTTCGGATGGAAGGACCGCAAGTTTGAGCCGCGCTCGATGCGCGACGGGCGGTTGCTGGTTGGCTGGGGAACCGCGACCGGCGTGTGGGGCGCGTTCCAAAGGCCGGCCACCGCCAGGATCACTTTGCGCGCCGACGGCATCGCGCACGTCAGCAGCGCCACCAGCGACATCGGTCCCGGCACCTACACCATGATGGCGATGATCGCGGCCGAGTATCTCGGGGTAAAACTCGAGCAGGTAAACTGCGAGCTGGGTGACACGAAATTTCCGCGCGCCCCGTCGCAGGGCGGCTCGCAAACGACCTCGAGCGTCGGCTCGGCTGTCTATGGTGCCGCTTTGGCCGTCGCCGCGAAGGTGTTGTCGCTCGCCAATGAGGACGCGAAGTCGCCCTTGAAAGATGCCGCCGCCGACAGCGTGGAACTGCTCGACGGACGTCTCCAGCTCAAGAACGACCTGTCCCGTTTCGTCAAGGTCGCCGACGTCATGAAGCGCAAAGGCCTCACCGAGATCACCGAGACATTTGAGTCGAAGCCCTCGCCCGAGCGGCAGAACTACGCGCTCCTCGCGCACGGCGCGCAGTTCATCGAAGTGAAAGTGGACCCCGACGTCGGAACGATCCGCGTCACTCGCGCGATCGAGCTCACCGCCTGCGGCAAGATCATCAACCCGAAGGCGTCCCACAGCCAGGAGATCGGCGGCGTCGTCTGGGGCATCGGGATGGCGTTGCAGGAAGCCACCGAGATCGACCACCGTTACGGCCGGATCATGAACCCGAACCTCCAGCATTATCACGTCCCGGTGAACGCCGACATCCACGCCATCGAGACCATGTTCGTCGAGGAAGACGACAAGATCGTAAATCCGCTCGGCGTCAAAGGCATGGGCGAGCTCGGCATGGTCGGCATCCCCGCCGCCATCGCCAATGCCGTCTTCCACGCCACCGGCAAACGCATCCGCGAACTGCCGATCACGCCGGACAAGTTGCTTTGAGCAACGCAGCTCCAAAAGCTTCCCGAGCGATCGCTCAGATTTTAATAATAAAGCCGCAGAGCTGATTCCCGGCACCTCGAATAAAACCGCGCATGAGATAACTCGACCGCTTTAAGCGGTCGAGATGTGAAACTCTAAGCCCGCGCGATTTTGCGTTGACCTCGCGCGCGAGCTGTAGGCTTCCGATGTAAAGCGCCCCGTATTACGAGGTTTTTTAGAATGATGTACAATGGATGCTCCGCGTTGACGCGGTAAAAGCGTTGGTAACCGTTGCTCCGACTCGAGATCAGCTCGGCCGCCTCCAGCTTCGCCAGCTCGTCCTGCACCGTCTGGAGCGAAAGGTAGCTCAAGCGCGCCAACTCGCGGACATAGAGCTCTTGTTTTGGATTCGTGAACAACAGTCTCAGCACTTCCGCCCGCACGGTCGGAAACAGCCCGTGCAACAGCGTTTGTTTGCCCATTTCGGCGTCACGTTAGCTCGACCGCTTAAAGCGGTCGAGTTCTTTGCACCTAATTTTGGGTCTTTCTCGCGTCTCGTCCGCTTTCACGCGGTGCGCGCCCTGACGATGTCGACATCCACGCCATCGAAGTCGGAAACAATCCCTGCAACAGCGTTTTCTGGCCCATTTTAGCGTCACTTTAAGTCGACCGCTTAAAGCGGTCGAGTTCCTTGCGCCTAATTTGAGGTCTTGTCCGCTTTAATCAGAAGCGCACTGGCTGCTATCCACGCAATCGAAAACGAGTTTCGTCGGGCAGGATGACAAAATCGTAAACCCGCTTGGGCTCGGAAGCGTGGGCGAACTTGTGGCGACGATTTGGTCCCTGGACGAAATGATTGAATTGCCCGATTAAGAGCGGCCGTGAAACAAGCTCTTATCGTCGGTTTCGGCGGGTTTATCGGTTCAATCGCACGTTACAAACTCGGGGGAGTGATTCTGCATCATTCGACCGCCTGGCGCTTCCCGCTGAGCACTTTCATTGTCAACGTTGCCGGTTGTTTTGTGATTGGCGCGCTCGCGGCCCTGGTCGAGCATCGCGACTTGTTCTCGGCGGAGGCGCGGCTGTTCTTGTTTACGGGCCTGCTGGGCGGATTCACGACCTTCTCCGCGTTTGGATACGAAGGCATCTTCCTGCTCCGACGCGGCGAAATCGGGATAGCGATTGCCTACGCCGGATTGAGCGTCATTTGCGGATTCGCCGCAGTCTGGCTCGCCTTCAAGCTTTTTGGATTCGGCGCCCACCATTCCTAATTCCAAACGCAACGCTACGGGCGGATCATGAACCCGAACCTGCAGCACTATCACGTCCCCGTGAACGCGGTTCGGGCTTGGTTGCACCGCTGCCGGAGCAGCGAGAGAAATTAGCCGGTGGCGTCAGCCACCGGTTCGTAATATAAAAACGCATGCGCCCCGGCAGGGGCGCCGGACTTCCCCCAGCTATGCCCTCTACGCATCTTTCATTGCATTATCACCTGGTCTTTAGCACGAAAGATCGGGTGCCGATTATTGCCGTGGCATGGCGCGAAAGGTTGCACGCTTACATCGGAGGCGTGGTCGGAAATGTTCAAGGCGTGCCCGAGGCAATTGGTGGAGTGGGTGACCATGTGCATCTCCTCATTGGACTTCGCGCCACTTCTCGTCTCGCAGATGTGGTGCGGGACCTGAAGGCTGTTTCATCGCGCTGGGTCCATGAGGAAATTGGTGAAAGCGCATTCGCCTGGCAGGAAGGTTACGGGGCATTCACTGTGAGCGCGTCGCAACGCGAGACGGTGCGCGAATACATAGCGCGGCAGGAGGAGCATCATCGGAAACGGACGTTTCAGGAGGAATATCTCGAGCTCTTGCAACGAAGTGGCACCGAATATGACGAGCGGTATTTGTGGTGACGCCTTCCGCCGCCCCCTCCGGGGCGGGGTTGTTTTGATGGGGGCCGTCCGGTCCGGTCCGGTCCGGTGGCTCACGCCACCGGCTAATGTCCGCCGCTGCTCCGCAGCTATCGCGCTCGAGCCCGGGAGGGCTGTTTGGATTAGCCGGTGGCGTCAGCCACCGGAGGGAATTAATCGCCCAGGTTGTAAACTTCCGCGAGGGCGATGCCGGTGGTGCGGGCGACGCCGCGAGTGATTGCGGTGTAGTTGCCGGGCGGGAGACGCATGAGAATGGCGGACTCGCGGTCGTCGCCAGGTTTCAAACCGGATGACTCGATCTCGGACGCGTTGGAAGCGTCGCGCCAGTTATCATTCGTGGCCAGGAGGACGCCGTTGCCATCGTGCAAGTTTAGCGTTGGGTTTTGCAGCGAACCGGGCACGGGTTGGCCGTTGACGCGCACGGATGGTCCCAACGCGCGGAAGAGGAGCCGGGCCGGATCGACGCCGCGGAGAATGACGCCGTCGATGAGAACGTTGTCGTCGGTCTGAACCATCGCGCGCACGGAAAGGTTTCCGAGGTTGCTCGCGTTCCGGTTATCGCCCGGCTGGCCGCCGGGAGGACCGAGGTCGTAGATTTCGATCAAGGCGATCCCGGTCGTGCCGTTGACGCCGCGCGCGATGGCGGTGAAATCGCCGGCAGGGACTGTGACCAGAACGGCGGCTTCGCGCGGGTCGGAAGGAGCAAGACCGGTATTTTGGATTTCCTGCTTCTGCGAGCTTTCCCAGTTGTCGTTCATGATGACATTTCCACGGTTGTCGTGCAGCTCCAAGGTCGGATCCTGCAACCTGCCCGGAACCGGGTTACCGCCCGCCGCCATGGAGGGCCCGATCGCTCGGACCAGCATGCGTTTGAATCCCTGGCCTCTGACGATCCAGCCGCCGATCCCGACGTTGTCTCCCGTTTGTGTCACGACGCGCCCGGAAATGTTCGCGAGCTGAGCGGGATTGGAAGCGGGGGTCGGGCTCGCGGAAGGTGTAGGAGTCGGACTTGCTGTCGGTGAAGCGGTTGGAGTCGGCGTTGCCGTTGGACTCGGTGAAATGGTCGCGGTGGGTGAAGCGGTCGGACTGGGTGAGGCGGTCGCAGAAGGCGAAGCGGTGGGAGTCGGCGAAGGCCCCGGAGTGCCGGCCGGATCAAACAGGTAGCCCTACGCGACATCGATGAGATTGAAGGGAACGCCGCCAATTCCAGCAAACTGCGGATTCGAGTTTCCCCGCGCAGGCAAGGTCATCGTGCTGGCGGTCACTTCGTGCAGCCGATTGTCGATCGCCCCCGCGACGGTGACGGACGAGATCGGCAGATAGATATCGATCCTTCCATTCGGACCCGGAGTCATCTGACAGTTCGCGGCCGGCAACGGCGGATCGTTCCCGGCAATGCTGATCGTAGCGCCCCCGCTCACGAGGAAGTTGGCGCTTTCGCCCAGATGACATTGCAGCGCCGGCGGATTGACGCCGTCCGAAAACGCCTCCGCGTAAACGAGGTAATTCTTTCCGCCGTCCGGATCGTCGGGCGACGGGACAAGCCATTGCGTCAGCCAGACCAGATCGGGATCAGGATCCTGCGCGGTGGTCGGCGCGAGGCTGAGGTTGTTGATCACCATGCTGAAGTGGTAACACGGCGCCGCGTCCGAGCAGGGCGGGGTCGTCACTCTCGCCACGCTCGAGCGCAGGATGTCGAGCTGCGGCATGTTTGCACTCACGATCCCGCCCGCTTCATATTTGCCGTCGCCCGCCGGGTCGTCCACCGAGTTGAAGGGCGTCAGACCGGGCACGCTCACCGGAGAGGTCGCGGCATACAGACCAGTCCCGCCATTTTGCCGCACGTACATCCCGTGCGAAACCGCGGCACCGAGCAGCCGATTCGAGTCGGCGTAAGCAATGTGCGCTTCACCCTGGGGGCCGACGCGCATCTGGAGGAAATCGCCGAGCGCGCGGGAGGCGAACTGGTTCTGGCCGCCGATCAGCGTCTGCACCGTTCCTTTGTGAATGTGGTGTTGGCTGGCGAGAATCGGCGCCGTGAAGGTCGGGTTCGGATCGAGCGCATTGAGCGATTGCGTCAGGAACAAGTACCAGAGGCAATCGGTGCAATCATCCGGCCCGCGCGCGCCGGCGGTCGCGGTGCCATCGGTCCCGTACCAGGCGATGTTCACTCGCCCGGGATCGCCCGCGTTTAGCCAGGCAAAAACATTCTGGTGCAGGGTGCCAAACGGCGAGCCGGAAGTGTCGATCGTCACCGGCGTAGTCCAGGTGCGCCCCTGATCGGTCGAGACCGAAAACTTCAAAACGACGTCGCCGCTGATCACACCGGCGGTTAGGGGCGCTTCTTCCCAGACGATGTAAAGATTGCCGGCCTTATCGATGTCCATGGTGGGGAAATCGCCACCGGTCTTGGCGTTTGGTCCCAGATCGGAGACGAGATCGAAAGTGCAGTTGAGTCCGCTCGGATCGCTCACGTTTGGGATGGGCAGGCCGAAAGCCACGGGAAAGCAACGTGCCATGAAAATCTTCTGCAGGTTTGCGCTGTCGTGCGCGATGTAGACGTGTTTCACCGGCGTGGGAAGTGTGGCGTAACCGCCAATGCCATCCGGCTGACCAAGCGTGGTCGCGACCGGGCTGACCTCGATGTTGCCCATGATCCCTTCGTTGCAGTTGATTCGATTGGGCGGTCCGAACTGAAGGCCGGCCGTACTCGCGGGAAGACCAGTGACCGGCGACCGGTAGGCTACCAGGATGTTGTCGCCGGCATTACCACAAAGCGGCGTCGCCTGGCCGACCTCGTCGTTAGTAAGATAAATGGTGCCGCCGTTGAGCGGGTCGCCATCAATCGCATACCATTGCCGATCGACAATCACGTCAGGCACGGCGGTGTTAGTGCAGGGCATCGTCACGCCGAGATCGTCCGATCGGCCCGTGCTGAAGTTCGCCAGCGTAAGATCGTTGAAGTAGAGCCGGCCCTGCCCATCGACGGCGAGCTCGGTGTCGCCTCCTCCATGACAGGTCGTGACCTTTCCGATCAGCGGCGCCGCGTTTGGAATCCATTTGAAGGTCTTGCCCGCGTCGAGCGAACGCCAGATCCAGCTCGTGTCCGCGGAGAGCGTGCCGGGCGTGCTCGTATAGATGCGGTCCGGGTTGGATGGATCGATGCGAATGGCCTGCTCGAAGCCGGTACCGCCGATGCCGCTGATGACCGGGTGGCCAAATGCCGGGGCATCCGGGGGAAGTGCCGCTCCGTTCCCACTAATCGGTTTGTTTGAAAACGTGGGCCGCGAAGGCGCCGAGGATGTTCTCGGAGTGAGATCGAGCCGCGTAACGGAGAGGGTTTTGCGCTTAACGGTGGGTTTTGCCGGCCTCGTCCCGAGCACTGCCAGCGTAATACCGAAGATGCAGAGAATGATCGCCGCCACACCGCGCCACTTCCCGAAACGTCGGGACGCTGAATGATCGCCCATGTTTAATTTCTCCGCCCGCGATCTGCGCCGGAGCATTTACAGCGCAGACCTCCCCAATCCTTACAGCGAGCGTAGGGAAAGGGGTCCTGCGCCTCAAGCCAAATAACGGGTCTCCTCCGTCCCGGCATGCACGGCAGAATCCAGTCGCATTAAACGCGTGAAGGCTTTTCATTCTTCCCATGAAGACGCGGACGCCGGAGCGGACTACTGCGGCTGCGTTTCCGCGGCACCCGAGCGTTCATGTCGTAGCCGATAGCGCCTCGCTGCGGTGGTCGGGCATTTACGTGCGGCGTCATCGTTACCCGCGCGTGGTCGATCGCTTTCTGGTGCCAGCGACTCCGGAGCCGCTGATCACGTGCATGATGGCGGGGTCGGCCGAGTGGCGGGAGCGCGATGTCGGTGGCGCCTGGACCAACCACAAGCTTGGGCGAGGCGATCTCTTCGTCACCCGCTCGAAGATTCCGTACGAAGTCCGGTGGAGTTCGCCGCGTGGCGAAGAGATCGAGGTGATTTCGATGCACCTCGCCGTCGATCAGTTTTTGGCGGCGCTGGAAGCCGCCTATCCGGGCCGCGCCCATGAGGTGGAAGTGATCGATTTCTTCGGGCGCGATGAAGCGCTCGCGCATCTCTGTTTCGCTTGTGCCGAAATGCTTGCGCAGCGTGTCCCCGGCACGTCGAAGCGGGTGGCACCTTTCATCCAGCTCGTCTCCGCGTGCCTGGTTGAGAAATATACGACGACGTCTTCGGCGAAACCGGAAGTCCGGGGCGGCCTGCCGATCGGCCAATTGCGCAAAGTGCAGGACCACATCGCCGAGCATCTCGCTGAGGATATTTCCGTCGAATTCCTGGCCGGGCTGGTGGAATTGAGCCCGTTCCATTTTTCGCGGGTGTTCAAGCAGACGACCGGCGTTTCCCCCCTTCAGTTTGTCACGCGCGAACGGATCACGCGCGCCCAGCAATTCATCCGCGAGACTTCGCGCAGCCTTATCGAGATTGCGCTGGAAGTCGGCTACACCAGCCCGAGCCACTTCGCTCAGGTCTTCCGGCGCGTGGTCGGCATAACGCCTACGGAATTCCGGAGTGCATTGTAAAGCCGCGCATGGGCCCGGACTGGTCGGCGCATTTTCCCGCAAGAACACGACAGCCTCCGCAGGATCGCGAGAGAAGCGCTTTCAATTCGCCACGATGCTCGTGCCAATCAATTCGAATATTAATCATGGACAAATCTTACAAAACGAAAGCTTACTCTGCGGCCAGCGCGACATCGGCCCTCGCCTCCACCACAATACCGAGACGCCATCCGACAGATCGCGACGTTCAGATCGAAATCCTCTTCTGCGGCGTCTGTCACTCCGACCTGCATTACGCTCGCGACGAGTGGCACGACGTCATGCCCGCGGTCTATCCGGCGGTGCCGGGCCACGAGATCGTTGGACGTGTGACGAAGGTCGGCTCCGCAGTCGCCAAGTATAAAGCAGGCGATCTGGTTGGCGTTGGCTGCCTCGTTGATTCAGATCACACTTGTCCCAACTGCCGATCGAGCCTCGAGCAATTCTGCCCAAACCAGGTCCTCACCTACGGCTCGCCGGACAAACACCGGACCGCCCCCGTCACCTATGGCGGTTACTCGGAGAGCATCGTTGTGGACGAGCGATTCGTCCTGCGCGTCCCAACCAACCTTGACCTCGCCGCGGTCGCGCCGCTGCTCTGCGCGGGGATTACGACCTACTCGCCGATGCGCCATTGGAATGTCGGCAAGGGAAAGAAGGTCGGTATCGTCGGCCTCGGCGGGCTTGGCCACATGGGTGTGAAATGGGCGCACGCGTTTGGCGCGCATACGGTCGTTTTCACGACGTCGCCTAACAAAACCGAGGACGCACTCCGACTCGGCGCCGACGAGGTGGTCGTGTCGAGGAACGCCGACGAAATGAAGAAACACGCCGGCAGCTTCGACTTCATTCTCGACTGCGTCGCCGCCGAGCACGACATCAACGCCTACATCAACATGCTGACGCGCGACGGCAATCTCACGATGGTCGGCGCGCCCGAGAAGCCGCTGCCGGTTGCGGTATTTGGTCTTATCTTCGGACGCCGCAGTTTTTCGGGGTCGCCGATCGGCGGCATCGCCGAGACGCAGGAGATGCTCGATTTCTGCGGCGAGCACAATATCACCGCCGACGTTGAGGTGATCCCGATCCAGAAGATAAACGAGGCCTACGAGCGGATGACGAAGTCCGACGTGAAGTATCGATTCTCGATCGATATGGCATCGCTTAGATCGGAGTAGTCAGCGTTGGAGACCAAGGGGAGAGCAATTCCCACAGACCTTGTGACGAGCAACTTCGGTAAACGAATATTCGGGTTGCTTCTTGCTTCCCTGTTCGCGGTAGTGTGTTCGCCGGCGCAGCAACCGGCGACTGGGCAAACGATAACGGCTGATCGCGGGAAGAATTCGATTCTTATCGTTTATTTGAGCCGCACGAAAAACACGGAAGCGGTGGCCCGGATGATCCACGGATTCACCGGCGGCCGCATGGTCGCGGTGGAACTCGAGATCCCATACCCGGACAACTATCGGGCGATCGTCCAGCAGGTGGATCGCGAAAACGAAACAGATTTTCTGCCGCCTCTTAAGACGAAGATTGAGGAGATCGGGAAGTATCAAACCGTCTTTGTGGGCTTCCCGACCTGGGACATGACGCTGCCGCCACCGATGAAGAGTTTCCTGAGCAGCCACGACTTGAAAGGCAAGACCGTGGTCCCATTCAATACCCACGCAGGCTACGGAGCCGGAAGCGGATTCGAAAAGGTCAGGGAGCTCTGTCCGAAGAGCAGGGTCCTCGAGGGATTCTCCACGAAGGGCGGTGTGGAGCGCGACGGCGTCCTCTTCGCAATGGAAGGCAAGAAAGCCGATGAAACACGAAAAGAGATTCGCGAATGGCTGCGAAAAATCGGAATGCCGATGAGCCGCTAAGACGACGCAGCTATGGCGCCGTTAGACCGAGCGAATGACGCGACATGGGTTGCCCACCGCGAGGACATTCGGCGGTAGGTCACGCGTGACGACACTTCCCGCACCAACCACCGTGTTCTCGCCAATGGTAACGCCAGGGCAAATAATGACGCAGCCGCCAAGCCAGACGCCGTCACCAACGGTGACTGGGAGCGCGAGCTCGAGGTAGGCGCGCCGCTGCGGGGCGTCGAGCGGATGGGTGCAGGTGTAGATGTGCACGCCGGGCGCGATCTGCACTTCCTCGCCGATGGTGATCAGATTGCAGTCGAGAAACGTGCAGTCGTAGTTGATAAACGTCCGCCGGCCGATGCTGATATTGAAGCCGTAGTCGCAGCGAAAGGTTGGCTTCAGCACCGTGTCGTCACCGAAGCGGGCGAACAATTCCGTCAGCAGGGTGCGGCGTGCCTGCCCGGCATCTGCGGCCGTCGCATTGAACCTGGCGAGCAGTGCCTGGGCACGCAGGTGCGCGGTTCGGAGTTCGAGATCGCTCGCGAGGTAGAGCTCCCCCGTTAGCATTTTCTCTCTTTCTGTTTTGGACATGTGCGACGCTAGCAGCCGAGCGGGGTCGCTCAATGATGGGACCTCGGGGGGAAACTGACAACGCCGGGACACGCGTTTTAAGGTTCAACTTGGAAACCGAACTCGGGATGCCCGCACAGCGAGCGGTTCAGACTGAAAGAAGCGCTCGAAGTTGGCGGTTTTTGTCGTTCAATGACTCATGGCCGAGCCGAGGAACCCGCTTTTCGAGCAGACAGTGCGCGACAGCTTCGCGGCGCAGCAACTCATGGCGACCATCGGGGCACGACTTGTTAGCGTTACAGCTGGCGAGATCGAGATCCGCGTGCCCTTCCGGCGCGACCTGACGCAGCAGCACGGTTTTCTTCACGCCGGGGTGGTGACGTCCGTCCTGGACAGCGCGTGCGGCTACTCGGCGCTGAGCCTCATGGACGAGGGCGTCGGAGTACTCACGGTCGAGTTCAAGACGAACCTCCTGGCTCCCGCGCGGGGCGAGGAACTGATCGCGCGCGGTCGCGTCCTGCGAGCGGGGCGAACCATTGCCGTCTGGCAGGCGGAAGCGGCGATGCTGGCCGACGGCGTCGAGAGTTCGGTGGCTATCATGATTGCCACGATAATGACCGTTCGTAACCGTCCGGATGTAGTCGGTTGAGCGACTGCCTTTGGAAGATCGATGACTCAGCGACTTTTCGTTTACGGAACGCTCGCCCCGGGCCGGCCTAACGAACACGTCCTGGCGGATGTCCCGGGAAAGTGGGAGCCGGCGACCGTCATGGGCACGTTGTATCCGGAAGGGTGGGGCGCAGCGGCGGGATATCCAGGGATCGTCCCCGATGAGCGCGGCGGCGAAGTGGAGGGTCTTCTCTTCATCTCGGAGATCTTGGCTCAGCACTGGGACCGTCTCGATGAGTTTGAGGGCGAAGGCTATGAGCGCGTCCTAACCACGGCAAAACTCAGCGACGGCACAACGATCGACGCCTACATTTATCGCCTCAAAGGAAATCCGGGGCTCGCAAACTAATGTCCATTTCCCGCCGCACGTTTTTGAAAACAACCGCTGCCGCGACTGCGATCGGCATGCCGGCGATTTTCCGCGCACAAGCGGCCGCCTCTCCAACTCAAAAAAAGGAACTCAAAATGGAAATCAAAAGAAGTGGTTCACAACCATCAACTAAAGGATCCGCGGATTGGTTTACCGGCACGGTGCGTGTCGATCCGCTGTTTGAAGCGCCGGCGCCCGCACGGGTTCGCGGGGCGAGCGTGACGTTCGAGCCCGGCGCGCGCACGAACTGGCATATGCATCCGCTCGGTCAGACATTGATCGTCACAGCCGGTTGCGGCCGCGCGCAACGCGAGGGCGGCCCGATCGAGGAGATCCGGCCCGGCGATGTCGTCTGGATTCCGCCGGGCGAGAAGCATTGGCATGGCGCCGCCCCGAGCACGGCGATGACGCATTTCGCCGTTCAGGAAGCGCTTGATGGCAAGGCGGTCGAGTGGATGGAAAAGGTCAGCGACGAACAATACCGCGGGTGATCATGCAAAGGCGCAAGCTTGGAAAGAGCGGCCCCGAAGTCTCCGCCATCGGCTTCGGCTGCATGGGACTGAACTTCGGCTATGCAACGCCGATTAGTAAGGACGACGCGATCGCGCTGCTCCGGGCGGCCGCAGAGCGTGGCGTCACACTTTTCGACACCGCCGAGGTCTATGGCGCCTACACCAATGAGGAATTGGTCGGCGAAGCCCTGAAGCCGATTCGGGACTACGTGGTGATTGCGACAAAGTTCGGATTCAAGATCGATCCCGAGACGAAAAAGCAGGTGGGCCTCGATAGCCGGCCGGAGCACATCCGCGAGGTTTGTGACGCGTCGCTGAAGCGCCTGGGCATTGAGGTGATCGATCTTTTCTACCAGCATCGCGTCGATCCGAACGTGCCGATCGAGGATGTGGCCGGCGCGGTCAGGGAGCTGATTGCCGAGGGGAAGGTGAAGCATTTCGGTCTCTCGGAGCCGGGCGCGCAGACCGTCCGCCGCGCTCACGCGGTGCACCCGGTCACCGCGGTTCAAAACGAGTATTCGCTCTGGACGCGCGAACCGGAGACCAATGGCATTCTCGATACGTGCGAAGAACTGGGCATCGGCTTCGTTCCCTATAGCCCGCTCGGCCGGGGCTTCCTGACCGGCGCGATGAACAAGGAGACCAGGCTCGCTGAAGGCGACTTCCGGCGCGCCTTGCCGCGTTTTACACCGGAGGCGTTGGAGAAGAACCAGGCGCTGGTCGATCTGCTGAAACGCATTGCGGCCGCGAAAAAGGCAACGCCCGCGCAGATCGCGCTCGCCTGGTTGCTGGCGCAAAAGCCCTGGATCGTTCCAATCCCCGGCACCACCAAATTACATCGGCTCGAGGAGAACATCGGCGCCGCCGCCGTCGAGCTGACCGCGGACGACCTCGCCGAGATCGAGCGCGCCGCCGCCGCGATCACGGTCGAGGGTGAACGGTATCCGGCCCATCTTCAGGCTACCGTGGGCCGCTGAGGCGGATCGATGACGCACCGGCTTTTCGTTTACGGAACGCTCGCCCCGGGCCGGCCTAACGAACACGTTCTGGCGGAGGTGCCGGGAGAATGGGAGCCAGCTACGGTAATTGGAACGTTGTTTCCGGAAGGCTGTGGTGCGGCGGCGGGCTACCCGGGAATCGTCCTGGATGAGCGCGGCAGGGAAGTTCATGGATTTCTCTTTGGCTCGGAAAGCCTGGCGGAGCACTGGGCCCGGCTCGATGAGTTTGAGGGCGAAGGATACGAGCGGGTCCTAACCACGGCGAAGCGCAGGGATGGCACAACCGTGGACGCCTGCATATATAAGCTCAGCGGAAACGGCCCGCAGCGTTAGCGGCGAAACGCGCACGACGCTCGTTCCCAAACTCTGTTTGGGAATGCCGTTGTCTTGGCAACTCTGTTGCCCCTGCAACGAAACAGAGTTTCGCGGACAATTGCGTTCCCAAACAGAGTTTGGGAACGAGGAGAATTGGGAACGAGGAGAGCACCGAGGCCACATCCTGCGGCACGTTTGGCCGCGCTCGACTAGAACTCGAGCGGTTCCCGCGTTAGTGGTCCGATCATGTTTGCGCGTTTTTTTCTCGGCACGATTTACCTGGCTCTGGCCCTAACGACCGCTTCCGCGGCCGGGAATGAATTCCGCGGGGCCTGGGTCGCGACGGTCCATAATCTGGATTGGCCATCGCAGCCGGGGCTTCCCGCGGCAACGCAAAAAGCGCAACTGCGAGCTCTCCTCGATCGCGCGGCCGAATTAAGGCTAAACGCAATCCTCCTCCAGGTCCGGCCGGCGAGTGATGCGCTCTATTCCTCCGGGAAGGAGCCGTGGTCGCAATTTCTCACCGGGCGCCAGGGCAGCTCGCCCGGCTACGATCCGTTGCAGTTCGCGATCGAGGAAGCGCATGCGCGAGGGATTGAATTGCACGCCTGGATCAATCCGTTCCGCGCGGCCACGAACGTGAAGACGGTGCTGGCCGAAAATCATGTCGCGAAACGTCATCCGGAATGGGTCTGCCGGGTCGGGACCCAGCTTTGGCTCGATCCCGGCGAGCCGGCGGCCCGCGAATATGTCCTCGGCGTCATTCAGGACATTGTCCGCCGCTATGACATCGATGGCGTCCACATCGACGATTACTTTTATCCGTACCCGCGCACGCCGGGCGTCGTCTCCTTTCCGGATGATGCGACCTGGGGACGCCATGGAACGAAGAGCGGCCTTTCGCGGGCCGATTGGCGCCGGGAAAATATCAACGACTTCGTGCGCTCGATGTATCGGACGGTGAAAGCAACCAAGCCGTCCGTCCGCGTCGGGATCAGCCCGTTCGGGATTTGGCGGCCGGGCGTGCCGCCGACGACCGAGGCGCAGGTGGATGCCTACGGCGAACTGTTCGCCGACTCACGCAAGTGGCTCGCCGAGGGCTGGTGCGATTACCTTGCGCCGCAGCTTTATTGGAGCATCCAACCCGCGAAACAAAGCTTCCCGGTGCTGCTCGAATGGTGGCGCGCGCAGAGCCGCGGGAAAGCGGTCTGGCCCGGCATCGCGACCGAGCGCATTGGCGCGAAGCGTCCGGCGAGCGAGATCGTCGATCAAATCGCTCTGACACGCCGCGGCACGAAGGCGCCGGGTCACATTCACTGGAGTATGAAATCGCTCCTCCAGAATCGCGGAGGCGTTGCCGACCTTTTACGCGTCGGTCCCTATGCGGAAGAAGCAAAGGTGCCGCGCTAATTGCCGCCCTCTTTCACAGCGCGCGTGCTGTGAAGGAAGCGAATCCGCCACGCCCCCTTTTCCTTCTGAAGGACAGCGGATTCCAGCCAGGTCACGTTTTCCGTGCCGGAAGCGTCCGTGATGGAGCCGCGATTGACATAGGCAATCCAGGCGATGTCGCCGGAAATGTGAACGTCCGGTTCGTTTACCGTCCAGACATACACATTGCCCGCGGCGTGCGCCGTTTTGATGAGCTCCAGCAGGGCATCCCCGGTGAACCGTTTTCCGACATCGAAGGCGTAGAAGTCCGGCGCAAGCACGGCGCGGAACTTATCGGCATCATTCGCCGCCAAGGCGGCAAACATCGAGCGGACGGTCTCCGTTACCTGAGTCTTGTCGGCGCCAGCCTGGTTCGCCGGTCCCGCAGCAGCCGCGGCGATGGTCGTGGTCAACAGCGCGATAGTCGCGATAAGTGATGTGCGATATCTGGTCATGAAATTCGTTCTAACACGTAGGATAAACGGGAGGCCTGAAAGACCGGGTGAGTGGAAGCGAAAGAGTCAACAGACTCGAAGTTCGCTGCAGAGCGTGGTTAGGTCCTCAAAATTTTGTCCATCGCCTTCCCCTTTGCTAATTCATCGACCAATTTATCCAGATAGCGTATCTCCCGCATCAACGGCTCTTGAATCTCTTCCACTCGGATGCCGCAAATTACCCCTTTGATCAAAGTGCGTGAAGGATTCAGCCTGGGCGCTTCCTTGAAGAACGTTTCAAAGTCCGTCTGCTTTTTCAATTGTCGTTCCAGCTCCCGCTGCTTGTAGCCGGTCAGCCAGCAAATAACGGCATCAACTTCTGATTTTTTCCGCCCCTTTTTTTCTGCCTTCTCGACGTAGTAGGGATAGACGCGCGCGAAGCTCATCGTAAAAATTCGATGTTTCGTTGTCATGCGAAGAGAAGCCCTAACGAGGGGCAAGATCAACGTTCACCTAAAGCGGTTTTGCTGCATCGCCTGTTTGGATGGTTCGCTGAAAATACCCCCTGATCGCTGGAGTATTCAACCAGATGAGTAGCGCAGTTCCGGCAACGAGGCGAAGACTGAGAACTATCTGCATCAACAGTGGTGCGGAGCCCAAGCGCGGGACATCGAGAATGAAGTCGGTAACCGCTGTAAGAATGATAACGATCCTCGCCCAGTTTTGTTTGCGCCAGAAAAAATAGACGATAGCGACCGACGCGAGAATGGCTACGCCGAAGAGCAACGTGTTGGCGGCCTTAAAGTAGGCAAAGGCAATTAGAGCATGAAAGCAAACCAGCGCAAAAAGCACACGAAACGCTGGCGGCGGATTACCTGGCAATGGGGGATGAGCGGCGTCCATCATCTAACGAGAATCAGACGTAAAAGTTCCGCCTAACTGGGAAACAGGGTGAGGGACGAAGTTCATGCGGGGCTCGAGCCGCATTTTGCCTTCCGCGGCGGCAGCGTGCAATGCGTAAACGCTCTCCTTCCGGTCGTCGGTCGATCGTCAGTTACTGCACGGCGCCCAGAGGAGGGGATGGAACTTGGGCGAGTGCTGCATAAAGATGAGCCCGTTGTACTCGAGGTGCGGCCGGAGCTGGTCGATGCCGGTGGCGTAGGCGCGCGGCGCCAGGATGGAGCTTCCGCGGGTTTCGACCAACACGGCCGGTGAGTTTTGCGCCGCGCGGACAGGTTCCAACGCGTCTTCGAGCGAATCGGGCTGGCGCGCGACCGGCCCACAGCTTCCGAAATCGACTTCCGTCACGAACGCGTTCAGAGCGAACGTCACGTAATCGGGCCCGAAAAAGTTCCCCAGATGAGTGCCCAACGTCACCTCGCCGGTGACAAGTGGTCCGCGCGCCACGTGCGAGTTCGCGGCCCACACCATCGTCTTCGCGTTCGGTGCCCTCATGGCGCGCATGACATGAAAGGCATAGGCCATTCCTTCGTCGCGCGCGCTGTAACCGCCGGGGCGGTCGTGCGCGATGATGAAGACCTGGTTTTCCCAGGCGCGCAATCCCACGACGCGGAGCATGGCGATGTCGAACTCCTGCTGGGACGTGCGGCTGATCAGGTCGGCTTTGTTCGCCGTGAAATGCTCCTCGATCGAGGCCAGCGTCTGAATACAGGCATTGTGCCGTTCCGGCGGGACCTGGCCGAACGGATGAGATTGGTTGACCCCTTCGCACTGCGACAGGCCGGTCGCGCGCGGGTCGCTGGACGGAATGCCGATCTGTTGCAGGTAATTGACCAGGCCGGGGCCGTCGAGCTCGGGCTGCTGAATATCGAAACCGAAAAAGGCGACCTTATCGGCCGGGTTAGGATGCGCGAGGTTCCATTCCCGGATCCATCTCACCAGGTCCGCGTATTCCGTGCCCTGCCAGACAACGATGTGCTGGCTGATGGCCTGTTCGGCAGTCCCGCCGCCGCCTTGGACGTAAGCCGTCGCGAGCTGGGCCCCCTGCCAATTAGTCTCCATCGCGAAGGCGCGGAAACCCATTTCCTCGACCAGGAAGCGGAAGATCCGGTGCTTCATCCGGTAGAACCCGCCGGAGGTGTGATAGCTCTCGCCGAACCCGGCCACAGTCGCGTCGCCGATCAATTGGCGCAGCGGCTCGAGATCGGTGGTGTCGGAAAGTGTCGGCTCGTCTCCCGCCAACGGCCAGACGCCGTAGTCGTTAGGCAGGGTGTAAACTTCGACGAGCGCGACGCCGGTCGAACCGCCCGCGCCGCGCACGATCGCAGTGTAGTTGCCGGGCTGGAGCGTCTCGATGATCGCCGCTTCGAGGTCGTTCGTGGGCGGAATCGTTGTTCCCTCGATCGCGGCCCGCTGGTCGCTCCGCCAGCCATCGTTCGAGCGCAACACCGTTCCGTTGCCATTCACCACTTCCAACGTTGGATCGGCCAGCTTGCCGGCCACCGGCAGGGAAGGCCCAATCGCACGGACCAGCACACGCTGCGAAGATCCAACCGGACCGACCGCGATCATGCCGGCGATCATCGCGTTGTCGCCGGTCTGCACCAGGCCGCGCGTCGCAATGTTCACCAGCCGCGAATCCGCGCCCGGGTCGAGATCGTAAAGTTCCACCAGGCCAACTCCCGTCGTGTCGTCTTTCCCGCGCATGACCGCAGTGTAAGCGCCCGGCGCGAGCGTCCTGACGATGGCGGATTCCAGGTCGTGTTTCGGCGGGATGGTGCTCGCCTCGATCTCCGCGCGCTCGGCGGCAAGCTTCCAGTTATCATTGAACCCCAGAGACGTCCCACCCTGAAACAACTCCAGCGTCGTATCGGCCAGCGCGCCGGGGACGCCGGCGTTGCTCAGCGACGGCCCGATGGCGCGCAGGATCACTTTCTTCGGCGCGTTACCCGTGATGATGAATCCGCCGATCAAGGCGTTGTCGCCCGTCTCGACGCGCATGCGGGTGGAGATGTTCGCGAGGTTTGCCTGCTGCGCGGGTGCCGGAAGGGCCGCGGCAATCAACGCAACGATTACGAAAGCGAGCAGTGCGTGAGGGCGCCCAGTGCCAAATCTCCCAAAACCCGGTGAACGCATAAGAACGCGGACGTTGCACCGATGCGTTCCGGTTTGCAACGCGAAAGAGGGAGGTGGATCGAGCGCTCCGTCGCTCGATGCCCAAATGCCGGCGAAGCCGGGACTAAGAAAGATCGTCGCTCCCCTCTTTCCCAAACTCTGTTTGGGACGCAATTGTCTCCGAAACTCTGTTTCGCGCAGGGGCACCAGGGTTGCACTTCCGCTTCGACGCACTTTCGCCATGAGAATAAGTGCCCTGACACCGCGCGGCCGCACGAAACCGGCTTGCCGTCTCCCGCGCGGCTTGCTAATCCATTCAATGGGCGCGCGTCATCCGCAGCCGCTCTTCCCGCCACGATGAAAATCCGCTGGATCAAATTAATCGCCGGAGCGATCGCCGCCGAGGTGCTGGCGATTTTGATTCTCGTTCTCATCGTTGCGATCTTTGGCCCGAGAGATCAGGCCCAGGCCCAGGCCTACGCGGAGAGGCTCGGTGTCTGGGTGGGACCGCTAGCTGGGGTCGTTCTCAGTTTTCTCGGCGCGCTCTGGGTCAGCCGCGGGCTGGCCGATGGCCGTCTTCTTCACGGATTCCTGTTCGGATTGATCTACGCCCTGGTGGACGTCGCGCTCCTGGTGGCCATGCAAGCTCCGTTCATGTGGCTCTTCGTCGCGTCCGACGGCGGCAAACTGCTGGCCGGGATCGCGGGAGGAGCAGTCGCCGCGCGCTCGCAATCTGGTGTGCAGGGTTAGCGCACGCTTGCCTGCCCACAGCGCCGTGCGTGAATGGTCTGCGCGGCGAAAATCCCAAATCCCAAGGTCCAAATCCCAGGGAATATTTAAATCCTAATTCCCAAAAATTGGAGACGGCCTGCCCTCAGGCCGTTGGACCATCAGTCGCGTCCTTGGGCTTGCGATTTGGAGTTTCTTGGAAGCTTTGGATTTTGAGATTTAGAATTTGCCTGGGATTTGGGAATTGGGGCTTGGGATTTCCCGCTTACGCGGGTACCTCTGCTTCGACAAGCTTCTCCAGAATAGCCAACGACTCCTGGCTGCCGAATTTGCTCGCTACAACGAGTAGAACTCAACCAGCGCGATGCCTGTCGTATTGTCCTTGCCTCGGACCACCGCCGTGTAGCTTCCAGGCTGGAGAACGCTGAGGATCGCCGCCTCTCTATCATCAGTCGGCTCAGCCTCCGTGCTTTCGATTGCTGCCCGCTGGTTGTCTTTCCAGTCTTCGTTGCTGCCGACGAGAAAGCCATTTGCGTTGTGCAGTGTCAGGGTCGGATCCTGCAGCGCACCGGTAACGCCGGAGCCAGTCAAAGATGGCCCGAGCGCCCGCACCAACACCTCAGGCGGGTGTGTGCCGCCGAGAATCGCTCCGCATATCATCACATTGTCGCCAGTCGCAACGTGGCCGCGCGTGCTGATATTTGCTACTCGCGTCGCCGTGCTGCCATCAAGGTCATACATCTCGACCAGAGCTGTGCCTCCACCGGCGCCTTCAACGATCGCCGTGTAAGGGCCGGGCGCCAGGGTGACGATCATGGCGGACTCCGCGTTGCTTTTCGGAGCAATACCAGTGGCCTCGATCTCGCTCGCCTGGTCGCTCGTGATGACTCCACCGATCTGAGTCGTCCGCCAATTGTCGTTTTGGGCGATTGCAGCGCCGCTGGAGTCGCGGAGGCTGACGCGCGGATCAGCCAAAGGCGTTGGCACGCCACTCGAGGCGAGGGAAGGACCGATGCCGCGGATCATCAACTTCTTCGGCGACGTCCCATCGACGATGAAACCACCGATCAGCACGTGATCGCCCGTCCCGACCGCCACCCGCGTGGAAAGGTTCAAAGCGAAGCCAGTGGCGATGATGCTTTGGTCGGGAACGAAAGTTGGGTCGACCGATCCATTCGCCAGCAATCGCGCCACTCCATATCTGGTTACGCCGTTGACGCTGTGGAACGACCCGTAGATCAAAATCCCGCCATCAGCCTGCACTTCCATTCCCTTGAGAGTCGGGGGGTCCGAACGCCCGGAACCGATTTCAGGGGACGCGAAAGTGGGGTCGCCGGTGCCGATGTAAGTCACCCGCTCCAGTCGCCCATCGAGAACCAGGATGCGGCCATCCGACTGCAGACGGATCACGGTGGGACGGCCGGGCTTGGCTTGGAAAGTTATGTCCGTTTGGCCATCGGCGTTCAGGCGAACGAGACCGCCCATATTACCATTTACAAAGCCGTCACCGACGAGCACTCGGCCGTCCGGCTGCGCCGCCACCGCACCCATGCTTACACCGTTAGCCAGGAAGCTTTGATCCACCGTGCCGTCCACCGCCACGCGGACTATGTCGTATTTGCCACCAGCCCCGAAAAGGCCGATCGGGATCAGCTGGCCATCGGGATATAGAGCGATGCGCTTGACGTATCCGAAGCCGGGACTGAGGTCGGTGAAATTCTTGCCGGCGTCGAACGTAGGATCGACCGAGCCATCGAGGTTTAGCCGCGCCAGCATATGTCGCGTCACGCCGTTAAAGGAGTGGAATCCCCCGGCCAGGATCGCTTTGTCGTTCCCGTCGATGAGAAGGTCCATGACTTCATCGTCCGGTCCGGTGCCGGGATCGAAATTTAGATCCAACGTGCCGTCCGAGTTTAACCGCGCAATGCCACGGCGCGTCGTGCCCGCCACGGTTGCGAACGGGCCCACGATCACCACCTTCCCATCGGATTGCAACGCGAGCAGGTTGATCGCTCCGTTGGGCCCGGCACCTGGATCAAAGGTCGGATCGAGAGTGCCATCTGCCTTTAGCCGTGCTATTCCCGCTCTTTCAACGGTTCCGATATAACTGAAATTGCCCACGACAATGACTTTGCCGTCCGGCTGCGGGATCGCTTTAGTAATGGAGCCGTTCGCATTGCGCGGGCTGACCGGGTCGGCGGCGAGCAAGGTCAGCGAAGCGCAGAAGAGCGAGCCAAAGAGAGCAACTGTGGCGATCGGGCGGAACACAATGCGATTGTCTTCATTCTACATAAAAAACGCAAACGGATTTATCTGCGCTTCGCTGGGTGACTGCGTCACCGCGCGAAACCTCCAAATCCCGAATCCCAGGCTCCAAGTAAAGGCCCAAATCCCAACATCCAACGCTGGCTGGCCGCGCTTTTGATATTGGTGATTAAAAATTACCTGGGAATTGGGTTTTGGGATTTGGTTTTTCCGGCCTACGCCGGCTCTGCTTCGACCAATTTCGCCAGGAGAATGAGCGATTCCTGCCAGCCGAGGTAACACACTTCGGCCGGAATCACCTCCGGCACGCCTTCCTGCACGATGTTCAATTCCGTCCCGCACGACACTTTCTTCAACGTGATCGTCACCTGCATTTCGCCCGGCATGTTCGCCTTCCCGATCATCGCGCGCGTGAAGGGTCTGCGCGGGCGAGAAGACCCAAATCCCAAGGTCCAAAGACTAAGGAATATTCAAACAAATAACATCCCGAATTGGAGACGGCCTGCCCTCAGGCCGTGGGACGATCAGTGGCATCCTTGAGATTTGCGATTTGGTTTTTTTGGAGCCTGGGTTTTGGAATTTGGGTTTTCCGCGGACGCGGCTGTTGGTTTTGGGATTCCCCGCCAGGCGGGCTTGGGATTTCCCGCTCACGCGGCCTCGCGATTCAAGAATTTTTTGGAGCTTGGATCTTGGTGTTTGATGCTTCCGGCGAAGCCGGCGCCCTCCACTTCGCCAACGCGTCCGGATCAAGAAGCGCCCGGTAAACTTTCTCAGGTGCAGTCCGCAGCACGCGGTGAAGTCGGATGGTGTTTGTTGGCATAAGTCTGTTTTTTTTAATGCCGGGTAACGTCTTCGCAGATCAGATCGAAAGGTAACGGCTTTGGCCAGCATCACAAGCGCAAGGCAAATTTCAAATAGTTGTAACGGCTTTGGAGAGACGTCGCAGGATCGCGATCTATACAGCGCCGATACTTGTCGCCACAGTCTTTCTGCAAAAACTGAAGTGCACGTTCTATTCGGTAGGTTGTGAGGACATGTGCACCGCTCGCAAGCGCATTTGTGAATTGGCGCATGCGCATCTGAAGAGGTGCAATTAGCAAAGGAATTTCTCGCTGGATCTCTCCTGCGACGGCATTAGATACACCGCTGCAAGCTGTCTGACCGGCTAAGGCATATAGACCAAGCAGGGGAATTCGGCCGGGCTCAATAGTTATAATCCCCCAGTTCGCCGAGAAGCGTCGCGCAGCGTCGGAAAGCGGGCTCCCGCTCAGGATCATTCGATAAAAGGGGCGATCGCGAAGAAGCGTGTTTCTCGCAAAAAGGAAGTCGAGACCTTTTTGATTGAAGATGAGCAGTTCATTCTTTTCCAGAGGACCGCCGAGATACTTTAGCTCCAAATGGACCAGTAAATCCGGCGTGACGAGGACGGCGTCGCTTTCGTGGAGGAAGCGTGATGCGGAGTATTGCCCGTCCACGGTTCTGCTCCCTGCCCGTTCTGTTAGTCGCAATCCTCGGTACCGACAGTAGCGGCCGAAAATGTCCTCAAAGAATCGGCCTCGAGCCATGCCCGTCGAGAAGAGCGGAGGCCGCCAGTGCTCAACGATCGAAAACATATCGAGTACTAAACGGATTAAGAACGACGGGTAGGTCGACGTTTTCGAAGATGGAAGTGTCGCGATCACTGGGTTATTTTTTTGAGACGAACACTAGCCCGACATTTCGATTCCCAGCTCGCAGCGGCTTCTCGTGCCGAGGGCGCTGCTGCTGGATTTCCGTATGAACCTCGTAAGGCGTATCATCCCGCGCGTATTGCTGATCAAAAAGCGCATCGAAGGTGGAAGGCTGGCACTTATTTTCTAGACAAAAGACTGCTCGCAGTTCGGGCGCGGCAACAAGCGTGTTCTGAGTCACTTTCTGAAGGCTGAGATACGCTTGATGAAGTCGCGGCAGGAAGGTCTCGCGCAACTTGCTGAGGCTCGCGTCAAAATCGATGCCTCTCAGTTTTTCGCCCTCCGCGGTCAATCTCAAACTTGCCGTGGAAAAGACGATCGTTCCTGCATAACTCGGGTGGGCCGTTGTTGACCACCACACACGAAACTCCTCGCCTAAAGACCAGATCGCGCGGTGAGTCCGAAAGTCGAATCCAAGGCCGTGTGTACCAAACACCGCAGGGACAACGATGTCGTTAAGCCGGCTCAAGATCGCTTTCGCAAAAACAGTTGGTTCTTCTGCTGTAACACTGACTCTGGCCTGGGCCAGCATCTCTTCAATGTCAGTTTCGATGCGATTTCGTTCGTCGGGCCTTAACAATCTACCTACACGATTGGACACGGACTCAATAAGAGCAGATGTGCGAAAGTGCCCCAGCATTACGTCATTCCGAAGGGTAGGTGCTGACGCATAGTCAGGGGCCACATGATCTTTAAAGGAAGTGAGGACGGGCGCGAGCAACAGTTTCTCATTGTGTAAGACCCGCGCGTAATCGCGGACGTATCGATGAGCGGCGAACATGTGCTCAAACAATGCGTCGAAACCTGCTGCGGCGTCTTCCTCACACCGGCCAAGTAATTCTTTACCTGCCGGAGTAATCCGAATCGGTTTGTTTTGCAGCCGTGCGAAGTCACTTTTGCTTTTCGGATATGGCCCGCCCTTGGCCAGACCGAGTTTTTGAAGTTCAACTGCTAGATCTCGGGCGGTACTCGCAAATAGCCCTCCTCGCCGGGGCTTCTCACGGTCGAAGCAAATCCGCAATCGGATATTCTCTAGGGTCGTCTCCGGGACCGATCGAAAAATTCGGAGGACCAAAAATAAGTCCCGCGGTCCGACGCGGATTGAGTCAGACTCACTCGTGGCTTTGCGCGCCGGTGTCATCGCTCGGGGTTGCTAAAATCTTCTTCGTCGATCGGTTCAACATAGCCTTCATCATCCTCATCTAGGAGCGGCTGAATAAAGGTAAGATCAATGCGTTTCTGTTCGTTAGTGAGCGCGTTGTCGAGGATGGCATTGAGCTTTTGCAAGAAGTCACGAGGGTTGCCTTTTGTTGCCTTGAACACTGCTTCAATAGTTTCCTCGGAGAATGGATGAAGCGGTCGACACTTGGCGCTCGAGATCCGTTTGTCTTGCAGATACTTAGTGGCGAGCCTGATTGCCTCGTCAAGGCTCTGCAGACCTTTGAGATCGATGATGCGGGGCTGGTTGATTTTCTTGCTGAAATCGAGCGATGGGAGGTGCTCATTCATCCACCAATCCTCGATGGCATCCAAGGCTCGCGCGTGCATCTGAAAAATGAACGACGCCATCTCCGCAGTGGGCGATGTCTGACACATCGATTCGCGAAGTATCTTTACATCGCGATCGCCCCGTCGGACGAACCGCGCGAAGTTCTCGATCTGATCAATAAAGAACGCTACGTACACCACGCCTGCGAGTGAAACAAAAGCATTGAAGACGTGTACGAAGTTGAAGCCCTGCGCGGCTTTGATCCTCGGGCCAATTTCATTGCGAATGAAGCTAATGAGCTCCGGGGTGTTGCTCCCGGCCAATCGCTGGATGAACGCGTCGAGTTGCTTGTGAGTAAGCTGGACGTTGAGACTGCGATATTTGCGCAACTCTTTTTGCAGGGTGTGTTCAATTGCCTCTCCCTCATAGCCCGTCTCCGCTTCGATGCGGTCGAGAATTCGGCGCCGCAACTCGGCGTGGACCGTGCTGTTATTGCCGTATTCACTTTCTAGGAGAAATGCTACAGCGTCGAGCAGAGCAGCGGGGAAGGACTTAATGTCTTTGGATTGATCGAAGGTGCAATATCCCGCGAGAAAGGGATGATCTGCGATATCTTCGTCTACAGCACCGATGTGCGTTAACAGCGCTGCACCGAAGTCGCGATTAACCTTTTTAGATTCCTCGGCCATTAACATGGTTTTGCCGAACCCCTTACCTGTAGCGCCCCGGGCGTGACTCGACCAAACGGCGCCGATAACCTGTTTGTTCGCTTCGTTCTGCAAAGGTCGCCCAAAAAAGCGGAGGTAAAACTCGTCCAGTTGATCGCCGAACATCTCAGGAACGTAGGTGCCTGGTTGATCGGGATTATAGATTTCAGACTGGCGGAATGGATTCTCCCGGAGGTGGAAAACATCAGTCATGAGGTTTTGACCCGGAACCGTTGATTTAAGGCGTAGTGCTGTCATACTGTGATTCTCGCCAGTATCGCTCGAATCGTCAATCACAAAAAGCACATACTGGCGAGAATCAACAAGCGCTGGGTTGGACTGGTGGGCCGCCGGACCAGGTGGATGGCACCTACACGGTCGACTGCAAACAGACGCATTTCACGCTTCGGCGAATCGACTAGCGACGCCTCCCGCAGTGGTTGTCGGGACGAGCGATGCTCGCGTATGATCCGAACATGACGTTGCGGGCGCTTATTCATTCGGCCGAAGAGGGCGGTTGTCGGGCGGAGGTTCCAGCATTGCCAGGCTGCGTTTCACAGGGCGAAACGATCGATGAGCTCCGCTCCAACATCCGCGAAGCGATTGAAGGTTGGTTGCTGGCCGCGGGCTGACAGTGTGCGCAACAAGGAGCGGCGGTTTGCAAACCGCCGTCTTTAAGGTCGGCGGTCTAGAGAGCGCCGCTCCTTGAATTATCGGCGCGCCGTCGAGGTGCCGCGGCCCGCCTACGCTTGGCTACGGCGCGGCAAGCGAGGCGTGCTGAGATTCGGCAACAACGCGGTGAGGAGGCCGATCAGGGGCAAATAGGAGCAGATGTGGAAGACGAAGGGAAGGCCTTGGCGATCGGCCAGCGCGCCGAGGAGGGCGGAGCCGAGGCCGCCCAGGCCGAAGGCGAGGCCGAAGAAGAGGCCGGACATGGTGCCGACTTTGCCGGGGACGAGCTCCTGGGCGTAAACGAGAATGGCGGAGAAGGCGGAGGCGAGGATGATCCCGATTACCGCGCTCAGCACGGCGCACCAGAAAAGATTCGCGTAGGGGAGGGCGAGCGCGAACGGCGCCACGCCGAGGATCGAGACCCAGATGACGGCTTTGCGCCCGATGCGGTCGCCGACTGGTCCGCCGAGGAACGTGCCGGCAGCAATCGCGGCGAGGAAAATGAAGAGATGCAACTGCGCGTCCTGCACCGAGAGGCTGAATTTCTCGATGAGGAAAAACGTGTAGTAGCTGCTCATGCTTGCGAGATAGAAATATTTCGAGAAGACGAGCACGATCAGAACGCCTAACGAAAAGACGACGCGTTTGCGGGTTAGTCCTGGATCGCGATGCAGGGACGCGCGCCGTTTGGCAGCGTGGTGATGCGCAAGGTAGTCGCGATACCACGCGCCGATTCGCGAGAGGACGATGATGCCGACGAGCGCGAGCAACGAAAACCAGATGATTTGCGCGCGATAGGCCACGATTGCGGCGGCGAGGAGTGGTCCGAGGGAGCTGCCGGCGTTTCCGCCGACTTGAAAAACCGATTGGGCAAAACCGAATCGTCCGCCTGAACTCAAGTGGGCGACGCGCGAGGCTTCCGGATGGAAAACGGAAGAGCCGAATCCGACGAACGCGACAGCCACGAGGACGAGCGTGAGATTTGGCGCGAGCGAAAGCAGGACCAGGCCGAGCATCGTCGAAGCCATGCCGAGCGCGAGCGAGAAGGGCTGCGGACGTTTGTCGGTGAACGCGCCGACGAACGGTTGCAGCAAAGAGGCGGTGAGCTGGTTCGCGAGGGTGATCAGGCCGATGTGGCTGTAGTCGAGCCGCAGCTCCGTTTTGAGGATCGGGTAAATGGCCGGGATCAAAGATTGGAGCGTGTCGTTGACGAGATGAGCGAAGCTGAGGGCGAAGAGAATGGGGAATACCGGCGCGGCGGGGACCGCGACTGGCTCGGCCTCGTCCACGCAGGCGGGTGGGCTGTTGGCGGGCGCTTCGGTGGTGGGGCGCATCGAGTTACTGTGAAGGAACTTGGGGCGAGAGCATAGGGAATCGTGAATACGCCGAGCCGGGAGGCCGGCGGATAGACGGTCGGGCCGGCGAGGGTGGCCGGTGAGCAGGCGGGAGACTGCGAATCAATGGTTCGCTATGTCGCCACGAAGACACGCGCGCAGCTGTGGTATCGGCGTGACATCGATTGGATAGAACGCATTATGAACAGAATGAAGGCCAAGCCGGCTGGAGAGGAACCAGAGCCCAAAGTGCCTACGGATCTCCGCAAAGCCCTGGCGGCTGCGCCGAAGGCGAAGGCCCAGTGGAAGGATCTCACGCCGATCGCGCGCAGGGATTTTATCAGTTGGATAGATTCGGCCAAACAACTGGAGACACGGAAAAGGCGGATCGAGAGAGCGTGCTCGATGCTGGCGGAGGGAAAGCGACGTCCCTGCTGTTATACAATCGTGTCATTCAATCTTTTCACAGCACTCGCCGCTGCTCCGAAGGCGAAGGCTCAGTGGAGCGATCTCACGCCGACTGAGCGCAGGGACTTTATTAGTTGGATGGACTCAGACAAACAACCGGAGAAGCATAAACGCCGGATCGAGAAAGCGTGCGCGATGCTCGCGGCCGGGAAGCGAGGGCCCTGATTTTTCAATCTTGAAAAATGGCTTGGGGAGCGCACGCGCCTCGCGTGCTAGTTTCGGGGCCTCGCCGAAACGAACTTTTCGAGAAACAATGCAGTCCACTTTAGTGCGCCGGAGAAGTCCGCGATGGCGAGGCGCCATCGCCAGCACGCGAGGGCGCGTGCGCTCCCCAGACAACGAATAGCGAACGACTGCTACAGCGCGGCGTCACTTGCGGGCAACATGATGGACTTCGTCCATGTAGCGATCGGCGGCGGCGGTTGCCTCTTCCGGGCTGCTGCCGTTTTGACGCGCACTTAAATAGGGCGCGTACCAATCGAACCAGTGATGGTCGGCGTGCGTTATCTCGTAGTGGTGGTGGTGCTCTCCCGTTTCACGGAGGAGCTGGGCAAGCGTGGCGACGTCCATGGCTTATCCTCGCTTCCACTCGCGGCCAGGGAGCCGCTCCTTGATTTCCTGAAGCTGCCAGCGGTTGCCATCCGGATCTTCAAACGAGGCAAAGGAAAAATACGAACGACCTGACGGTTCGCGCCCGGCGACGCGCGGGTTCTCCATGGAATTGTTGAAGGGGCCACCGGCGTAGTGGAACACCTCACTGACGTCGACGCCGCGACCGATCAAGTCTTCGCGGGCGGCATCGACGTTCTCCACGGCGAGGACCAGCTCCGCCGTCCCAGGCTTGGCCGACGTGATCCCCTTGCCAAAGATGATCGAGGCGTCGGATTGCGGAGGAGTAAATTGGAGAGCCCGAAAGTTCTCATCGGCCTTGTAATCGATATCCAAACGAAACCCCAGTTTCTCGTAGAACGCTTTGGCGCGATCGACGTCGGAAACTGGGAGGATTACCACTTCGAGTTTCATGTTCATGATGAATGCTTCAACCTCAGGTGCTGCGAGCGGGCCCTCGCTCACATGGTTACCCTGCGGAAAGCGGGTCAGGTGGAGCTCTTTCGTGGAGACGCCTCAACGGCTTGGCGCGAGAGAAAATTGTCTAACCTTGCGCGCCGAAAGTGAAGTCAAATTTTGTTGTGTGAAAATGTTGGGGAGCGCACGCGCCTCGCGTGCTGGTTTCGGCGCCTCGCCGAAACGAACTTTCGAGAAAGAGCAGTCCACTTTAGTGCGCCCGAGGAAAGTTCGCGATGGCGAGGCGCCATCGCCAGCACGCGAGGCGCGTGCGCTCCCCAGACAACCGAATAGCGCATAAGGCGAACTTTGAAAATCATCGCGCGCTGATGAAGTTGGAAGGATGCCTGGTCCGCCTCTAGCGCTGGATGATTTGCGGCGGTTTGCGGTGGCGCGGTCGCTCCTGGCGCCGACGACGCTGCGGCGGGCGCTGGCGCGGATTGGGTTTGTGCAGGCGGATCCGATTCGGGCGCCGGCACGGGCGCAGGATTTGATTCTGCAACAGCGGGCGAAGGGATATCGGGCCGGCGACCTGGAGCGGCAGTACGAGGCGCTCGGGGTCGAGGAGGATTTCTTTATCAACTATGGCTACGTGACGCGGGAGGTGCAGGCGTTGATGCATCCGCGGCCGGAGTCGCGCATGGCGGCGCAGGGAAGCCGCGCGTCAGCGGCGGCGGAATGGAAACGGGAGCGGATGCTCCTCGATTTTGTGGCGGAGCGCGGGGCGGTGCATCCGCGCGAGGTGGAGGCGCATTTCGCGCATGGCAGAGTCACGAATTACTGGGGCGGATCGTCGCATGCCACGACGCAAATGCTCGATGCGCTGCATTACCGGGGAAAGCTCCGGGTGGTGCGACGCGAGAAAGGGACCCGGCTTTACGGGGCGCATCGGCATGAAGCGGCGCCGCTCGATGAAGCGGCGCGACGGGCGCGGATCGATGGGCTGGTTGATGTGGTGGTGAATATTTATGCGCCGCTGCCCGGCGCGAGCCTTTCTTATTATGTGCGCCGGTTGCGCTACGCAGTGCCGCAATGGGAGAAGGAAATGAACGGCGCGTTGCTGCGGGCGCGGGAGCGACTGGCGCACGCGCGCGTGGAGGGTGTGGATTGGTATTGGCCTAACGGTGAGAATCCGAAAAGAGCCATCGTGCCGGAGAGGGTGCGGTTGCTGGCGCCGTTCGATCCGGTGGTGCACGACCGGACGCGGTTCGAGATTTTCTGGGGATGGGTGTACCGGTTTGAGGCATACACGCCGGCGGCGAAACGGAAGCTGGGGTATTACGCGTTGCCGCTGCTTTGGCGGGACCGCGTGATTGGATGGGGGAATGTGGCGGTGAAGGATGGATGCCTGACGAGCGATATTGGGTATGTGAGCGGGAAGGGGCCGCGTGATCCGGCGTTTAAACGCGAGTTGGATGCGGAGTTGGAAAGGATGGCAGAATTTCTTGGCGTGGAAGCTTAGCGGTCATTCTCAATGCACGAGCACGAGCACGAGCACGAGCACGAGTAAGAGGTCGCCACGGCGACTCCGTTCTGCGGCGGAGAAGAGAGGCGCTGGAAGCGCCGCGCGTGCCTGGAGGGATTCGAACCCCCAACCTGCTGATCCGAAGTCAGCTGCTCTATCCGGTTGAGCTACAGACACTCGTGCCGGCGCGGCGCGGCGAGTTTCAGGGAAACCGCCGGAGGGTGCAAGCTGCGGTGATGTTAAGGAAGATTGTAGGCTTCGACCAAGGCAACGCCGGTACTCGAACCCTGGCCGCGAACGATTGCGGTATACATGCCGGGGGTGAGCGGGGAAAGCATCGCGGCTTCATTCGGATTGGCGGGCGCCAAACCGGCCGCCTGAATGTCGCTCGCGCTCGAGTCGGTCTGCCAGTTGTCGTTCGTTTTCATGAGGGCGCCGTTGTTGTCGTGGATTTCCAAGACTGGATTAGCCAGCGCGCCGGAAATACCGGCGTTGGTCAAGGAAGGACCCATGGCGCGGACGACGACTCGGCCGCTCGAGCCGGCCCCGACGATGAATCCACCGATGAGGACGTTGTCGCCGGTATCGACGAAACCGCGCGTGCTGATGTTCGCCACCAGTGAGCTGGCAGCCGGGCTGAGATCGTAAAGCTCAACCAAACCCATGCCGCTGGAATCATTAGTTCCGCGGACGATCGCGGTGTAGGAGCCGGGAGCGAGCGTTTGAATCGTCGCCGCCTCGTTTGCATGGGTGGGCGCTATTCCGTGGGTGGCGAGCTCGGAAGCCGCCGGGTCGTTCTCCCAATTATCGTTCGTGGCGATGGTGGAGCCATCGGCCCGACGCAGCTCGAGGACCGGATTCGCGAGCACATTCGAAAGGCCGCTGTTCACCAAAGAAGGTCCAATAGCGCGAAGGGCAATTCGTTTCGAGTCGGTGCCAGTAATGATGAATCCACTGATGAGCACGCGCTCGCCAGTCAGGACACGCATGCGGGTGGAGAGGTTCACCAGGGGCGATTGCTTTCCGGCAAACGCGTTGTCGTAAACGTAATCGGCCACCTTCCGGCCCTGCGCGATTCCTCCGGTCTTATCGAACGCCCAATGGATGCCGAGATAAATCCGGCTCTGGCCGTTTTCCTCTTCGGCTTGCGACAAGTTGGTGAAACTGCGCGGCCGCAAGTCGCGCACGTTACCGGCGTTGTCGATCGTTTTGCCGTCGAACTCGTCGGACGTGAAGGTGAACGCGATGTCGTTCGTGTGGTAATAACGCCGGAGCGTCTGGAAGAGCGCGCCGCCGAAGCCGGCGTGGCCAGAGGGATAGGCGGGGAAGGGCGGAGTAAAATTCGGACCGGTGAGATTACTTGCGGGCGCTCCCAATGGTTTGAAGGTGGGATCGCCAATGGTGAGAGCATTCTCGTCGCCGTCACCGGAAGGTCCCGTTCCACTATCTGATTCCCTGATGCCAGTAATGGGCCGCCAAACCTGATAAAAGAACTTCGATTCCCAAATGGCGATGCCTGCGTCTGCCATGGAGACGTTGACGAGCGCGAGCAGGCGGGCGAGCTCGAGCGGATTTGACGCGGTGCCCTTCTGGTGGGCGATTTTCATCGTGATCTGGTTGTAGAGGCGCGGAGGTGCGCAAAGGCTGGGCGTCCCGTCATACGCCCAATAAATTCCGGCCTCAGTCTGGTCGGCGGTGCGGCTGGTGGGAGTGACAATGCCGTCGCCGCCGAGGAACTTTACCTCGTCGTAGGCGGCGAGATATTCCGGGCTGGTCATGGCCGGCGGCGCTGGCGCGCGGAATTGCGTGGCAGACTGCATGACAAAAGGAGTCACCTGGCCCCAAAACGCGCCGAGCGCGAGCGGGACCTGGCTGATGGGGTCCTGGCGCCACTTGCCGGCGGCGTTGCTCGCAAAAAATTCAAAGCCGAGGCGCGGCTCAGCGTGGGCCGAGCCATCGCTTGCTTTCAGGGCCAGGATTGCCGCAGCGGCGCGCTGACCGAGGTCAATACCGGCGGTTTTTGCGGGATCATCGGCCATTTCGCTCAAGTCGATAGCCAGCGCCTGGTCGAACGTCGCCTTTTGCGAAGGGAAAACAGCCACGAGAGTATCGTGCGCCGCCTGCGCGATTGCGGCAGCGATCGAAGCATTTGGCGCTGGAGTGATATTGGTAAAGCTGTCGTAACCGCCAAGGACGCCGTTCACCGCATCAAAAATTGCCACATGGACAATGGCTACGGCACGAGCCGC